>Ga0194118_10001279_pt1 | contig 36935 bp, 38 predicted proteins | sample TA2MahsurfametaG_2_FD_148662 | JGI IMG/M metagenome (GOLD analysis project Ga0194118, IMG submission 148662) | Freshwater microbial communities from Lake Tanganyika, Tanzania - TA2015013 Mahale N5 surface | ecosystem: Environmental > Aquatic > Freshwater > Lake | place: Tanzania: Lake...
AGAATTGGTGGCGCGACCCACGGGCTCGATCGAGCCGGATAACGCTTGGCTGAAACTTAAGGATGCTCGCTCGTTAAAAGGCGGGTCGCGGGGCGTTGCCCAGTCGTTGGGGCGATGGCGCGAGGAGCGAGCGATGCGCAGTGACGTGCCACCTCGGAGAATCATGAGTGACATGGCTCTTTTGGGCATATCGCAACGTGTGCCGAAAAGTGTCGAAGATTTGGCTTCGACCCGGGGTGTCGACGATCGTCTTTTGTCCTCTGAGTTTTGTCGTGAAATCATGAACGCGGTTCGTGACGGCGCAAAGCGAACCGTCGCATTGCCAAAAACCGAAAGTGACGAGGTCGACAAACACAGCCGTCCGGCATTGACTTTGATCACGGCCTGGATAGGCGAACTCGCGCGGAAGAACAAAATCGACGCGACCTTGCTGGCCACCAGAAGCGATATCACGGCTTTGTTGCGCAATGAGCCCGAGGCCCGTCTGGCGCAAGGTTGGCGGGCGACACTCGTCGGCGACGACCTGAAGCGGATTCTCAACGGCGAGGTCGGACTGAGCGTCGATCGCGACGGACATCTCAACCTGATCTCGGCGATCAACTGACCAAGTTCACACATCCGCGCTTTATCTTGCCTAAATGGCTAGAATCACGGGCAATGTTTAACCGCTAGGCGGGCACCCAACCGGTATCCGCCCCAAAAAAATTGGAGCCCTACCGTGAAGAAGGGTCGTCATCGTCGATTCGAAGAAGCGCGTCGTCTCAAGCAGTCTGGGCCGTCCGCGGAAGATCTCGGCGTCTCAAAGAACGGCAAATCCAGGTCTCAAGATGAAGAATATGCCGCCATCGCCGAGCGTTACGGCGTTCGTTTTGACGAAAACGGTGACGAGATAACCGATGAACCCGACGACGACAATCTCTGAATTTGAAATGAGTCGCAGTAATTAACAACATTCGTAACCTCGCGCTGGTCGCCCACGTAGACCACGGCAAAACAACGCTGCTCGACGCCTTGCTGAAAAGCGGCGGAACCTTCGCCGCCCATGAAGCTGTGGTCGAGCGCGTCATGGACTCGAACGACCAAGAGCGTGAACGCGGGATCACGATCTTGGCGAAGGCGGCCGAGATCGAATGGCGCGGCACGAAAATCAACCTCGTCGACACGCCTGGTCACGCCGATTTTGGCGGAGAGGTCGAGCGTGCATTGGCCTTGGTCGACGGCATCCTGCTTCTTGTCGACGCGGCCGAGGGCCCGTTGCCCCAGACGAGATATGTTCTTTCGAAGGCGCTCGCCCGTGATTTGCCGGTCGTGGTCGTGCTCAACAAAGTCGATCGAGCCGACGCCCGCCCCGAAGAGGTGTTGCATGAGGTCGAACAATTGTTTCTAGACCTCGCGCATCACGATCATCACCTGAACTTTCCGGTGATTTCGGCGATCGCCCGCGAGGGCCGATCGATGAAAGGCATTGGCATGCCGGGCGACAACGCCGACCTCGTGCCGTTGCTCGACGCGGTGCTTGACACGATTCCGCCACCGACGGGCGATGCATCGGCCCCGTTGCAGGCCCTCGTGGCGAACCTGGACGCCTCAGATTATTTGGGGCGATTGGCGATCGGTCGTGTCGAAGCCGGAGTGATGAACAAAGGCGACATGATCACTGTCTGGCAACATCCGACCCCTGAGAATCCCGCGCCATCGATCAAACGGAAGATCTCGTCGCTCTTCGCCTTTCGCGGCATCGGTCGCGAGGAGGTCTCGCAGATCAGCGCCGGTGATTTGTTCATCCTTGCGGGCATCGACGAAGTTGAGGTCGGCGACACGATTGCCGCCCTAGAAAACGCCGCGCCCCTGCAGCGACTTGAAGTTGACGAGCCCGTCTTGCGGATGAGTTTCGGCGTGAACACCTCGCCCTTTGCTGGTCGCGAGGGCACTTACTTGACGAGCCGCCATTTGAGCGAGCGTCTGTTCAGGGAGGTGCTCGGAAATGTTTCGATCAAAGTGAACACCACCGACAGCCCCGACATCATCGAGGTGGCGGGACGCGGAGAGTTGCAGTTGGCCGTATTGATCGAAAACATGCGGCGCGAGGGCTACGAGCTGCAAGTGAGCCGGCCCGAGGTGATCACCAAGACGATCAACGGTGCCAAACACGAGCCGCTCGAAGCGGGCACGATAGATGTTCCCGATGAATATGTCGGCGCCGTGACGCAGGCGCTCGCGCCGAGAAAGGGACGTGTCGTCAACCTCGAAGTCGGCGACAGCGGTCGAACAATCGTCAGTTTTCAGGCCCCGTCGCGCGGTCTGATCGGATTTAGATCGTTGTTGCTAACGGTCACCCGCGGCACGGCACTGTTGCACCAGAGTCTCGACGGCTACATGCCGTGGGCGGGTGAGTTGCCGCATCGAATGGGTGGCGCGATGGTTTCTGATCGCAAAGGCTCGACGACCGCTTATGCGCTCGACAATCTGCAGTTGCGCGGAACTCTTTTTGTTTCTCCCGGGGTCGAGGTCTATGAAGGAATGGTCGTTGGCGAGAATTCTCGCGAGGACGAGATGGTCGTCAACGCGGTGCGTGCGAAAGAATTGACGAATATCCGAACCCACAGCCACGACGACGGCCCGAAACTTGCCACGCCGATCACCCACACGCTTGAAACGGGCATTCAGTGGATCGGTGAAGACGAACTGGTCGAGGTGACTCCGTCGAAAATTCGGATTCGCAAACGATTCTTGAGTCTTGAAGATCGACGAAAGTCGAACAAGGTGGCGAAGAACTAGACGTTTTGAGGTTGCCGAATCTTGGGGTGGGGCAAATAGGTCGTGCGCGGTGTCTCGAGTTGCTTGACGATTACTTTGTAGATATTTTCGCCGCACAATTCGATTAGCTCGTCTTTGAGATATTTATAAACAGGCCTCGAGCCCGTAAATGCCGAAGAGTCGTCGGTGCACCACCAGTGAAAATCTTCGCCACCTTCGCCCCAGTCGCGACGCTTCCACTCGCGGATGATCGAAAGAATATGCGAATCGTCTTCCTCGTGTTGCTCGAGTCGAATCGGCACTTGCCAGCAAACATCGGGCTTCCAGTCGATTGGTCGCTCCCCGGCTTGAAGCGCCGCCAGATGAAAAGCACAGCCGACGCCCCCCTCGAAATCTGGACGGTTATGAAAGATGCAGGCACCCTTGAAAGTCGCCGTGGCATCGGAGCCGTCGGATTCTTTGACCAGCCATTTTCCATCTTGCCCGTTGTCGTAGTTCTGCCAGTGCTCGCGTTTCAGTCGCTTGACATTGCGTTTGACCGCCGTCAGGTCTTTGGAGTCGATCAGGTGGGCACCATGGCTGCAACAACCTTGGTGCAACTCGGGAGCGGGATCGTCAAGAACACCTTGGCAGCCTTTGCCGTAGATGCAGTTCCAGTTTGATCGCAAAAAGGTCGCGTCGATCATCCAGGTTTGTTCGAAATCTGGATCGGCGAAACTGATCCATTCGTGCAGTTCTTCGGGCGCGGACATCTCGGTGCAGGCTAATGGCATACTTGTTGGACGATGTCAGACTCAATTCAAAATTTTGATGAAATTATCGAAAAGTTAAAATCAGTTTCCGAGATTCTCGCCGACAAGGCGCTCGACGCCCTAAAAGAAGCCCATCATGCGGGCGAAACCAAGCGTCCCGAACTCGAGCGAACGTTGACCCAAGCCAGAAGGGCGGTAGAGAAGGCGATTTCGTTGCTGACCAGAACTTGACGAGGTTTTTCGCCCTGTTCAGAACCTGTTGATCGCGTCGATCAATTGGCGCAGACGCCCGAAGTCGCGCCGAGCAAACTGCAGCGCGAGCCTGAATTTGTCGGGGTTGTCGTTGTCGTCGATCTCTTGTCGGCTCGTTTTGACGACTTCGAGATGGGATTCACCGACACAAATATCGCCGAAAGACGCGTTGAGGTCGTCGATCTGGCTCTTCGTCAGAGTCTTATTGAGCCGTAGCACGAGTTTTTTGCCGACATAACGCATCGAATGGAAATTCGAATAGAAGTTGTCGATCTCCAAAACCGCCTGATCGACCGAGTTGCAGACTTTGTACAACGCCAGATCTTGCGCTGAAACGAGTTTTCGCGGCACGAGGGTTTCACGGATGAACGCGTCGAGATTCTCCCAAAATGGATCGCCGGGCAGATCGAGAATGACGATCGGGACGGGGTTGCCCTTGCCCGTTTGCGAGAGTGTCAGAAGCTCGAACATTTCGTCCAATGTGCCGAAGCCGCCGGGCATGCAGATGAAAGCGTGCGACTCCTTGACCAACATCAACTTTCGGGTGAAGAAATATTTCATCGCCACGTACTTTTCGTCACCGGCGATGATCGGGTTCGCCGACGTCTCGAACGGCAGACGAATGCTCACGCCTATTGACATCTCGCGGCCCGCCCCCGACATGCCTGCCTCCATGATTCCTGGTCCGGCCCCGGTCATGACCATCCAACCGTTTTGTGCGAGTTTGGCGGCGACGGCCTCTGTCTGCCTGTAAAGCGGGTCGTCTTTTGTGGTGCGAGCCGACCCGAAGATCGTCACTTTTTTTCGATCAACGAACGGGGCGAACATCGCGAAGGCCTCGCGCATCTCGGCAATCGCCGATGAGGCGATCTTGAGGTTCAGGGTAGAAGTCGAGTCACGACCGATGTCGAGCGCCGACCGAAGCAGGTCTTTTGCGATTCGGCGGTCGTGCGAAATTTTTGATTCATCGAGCAGTCGATCGAGAAGCGTCTCGACTTCGCCGTCGGTCACTGTGAAATCTCGGCCGATTTCGAGCCGAGCACACCGATCAACTCGTTGAAACTCTTTTGAAACGAGGTGACCCCCTCGCGTTCGAGTCGGGCGGCGACATCGCCGACTTGAACGCCGAACTCGGCCAACTTCGCCCACTGCGACTCGGCGAGGTCGACATTCTTTGTGATCGTCTCGCCGAGACGACCATGATCGACAAATGCGGCGACCGTGTTGTCGGGAAGGGTATTGACGCTGTTCGCGCCGATCAGGTTGTCGACATAAAGCGTGTCGGGATAGTTGGGATTCTTGGTCGAAGTCGAAGCCCACAAGGGTCGTTGTGGTCTCGCACCAAGGTCGGCAAGTCTTTGCCAGCGGGGCCCCGAAAAATTTGCCGTGAACATCTTGTAGGCGATTTTCGCCTGATTGATCGCCGCCGTTCCGAGCAGGTCTTTGGCCCCTTGATGCGGCGACTGCTCGAGCAGCCTGTCGATCTCGGTGTCGACGCGAGATATGAAGAAGCTGGCGACGCTGGCGACGCCACTTAGTTTGTCGGGTGAAACCTTGGCCAGCTCTTCCAGACCGTCGACATATGCGTCCATAACTTGCTGGTAGCGCTCGAGACTGAATATCAGCGTCACATTCACGTTGCGGGCCTCGGCGATCATCGTTCTGATGACAGGCAGACCCTCGATGGTCGCGGGGATTTTGATCATCACATTGTTTTTGGCAACCCGTCGATGCAGTTCCCGAGCGGCGGCGAGCGTGGCGTCGCCGTCTTGGGCGAGGCCGGGGTCGACTTCGACGCTGACAAAACCATCGAGACCTTTCGACGAGTCGTAAAGTTCGGCGAAGACTTCGGCCGCCGAGCGGATGTCGCGCAGAACCAGTTGCCAATAGCAGTCGATAGGCGAAAGTTTTTCTTTGACGAGGGTCGAGAACTGGTCGTCGTAATCTTTAGAACCCTGTATCGCTTTTTGAAAAATCGTCGGGTTCGATGTCAGCCCACGGATGCCCGAATCGCGCGTTATCTTCAACTCGCCCGAAGTCACGAAGCTTCGCTTCAGGTTGTCGAGCCAAGGCGATTGGCCGAAGTCGTCGAACAACGAATGCAATCTCGTCGTCATCAGAGACTCTTCACCATCGTGACGACGGCATCCACGCTGACGCCGAGTTCAGTCATCGCGACCGCCCCCGGGGCGCTCGCACCGAATCGATCGATGCCGATCGTATGGTCGGCATACTTGTGCCAACCGAACGTGACACCGGCCTCGACCGAAATGACGGGCACGCCTTGCGGGAAAAGTTTCGCGCTGTTCGCCTGGCCGAGCCGCTCGAATCGATCCCAACTCGGCATGGAGACGACTTGAACTTGAATGTTGGCCTTTTTGAGTTCGACCTGTGCCTGCGCGCAAAGACCGACCTCGCTGCCGGTCGCGAGCAAGACCGCCTTCGGCGTCGCGACGCTCTGGCCGACGATGCCCGCCCCCGACTTGACCGCGCTTCCGTCAGTGACGCTGGCGACGTTCTGTCGAGAAAGTATCAGCGCCGTCGGACCTTGATGATCGACCGCCGCGCACCACGCCGCGACGGTTTCATTGGGGTCAGCGGGTCTGATCACCTGCAAACCAGGTATCGCGCGGAGCGAAGCGAGTTGCTCGACGGGTTGGTGTGTGGGGCCGTCTTCACCGACCCCGACCGAGTCGTGAGAAAATACAAAGACACATTTCGCCTTTGACAACGCGGCGAGTCGAATCGCCGGTCTCATGTAGTCGGAGAAAACAAAAAATGTCCCGCACACCGGCAACACCCCGCCGTGCAACGCCATGCCCACGACCGCGGCACCCATCGCGTGTTCGCGGACGCCGAAGTAAATCTGGCGACCATCAGGGGCGGTGACACTTTGCGCCGTTTGTTTGGCGAGTTTGGTTCCCGTGTTGCCGGTGAGGTCGGCCGAACCCGCGATCAAACCAGGCAGCGCAGGCAGGGACGCGTCAAGCGCTTTTTGTATCACCTGTCGAGTCGCAAAATTCGAGTTTGAGTCGAACGAAGGCAGCAAAGATTCGAACGACGACGAATTCGGCGTCTGCCAGGCGGCCTGCCAATTATGGGGGTCGTCCAATTCGGCCACGTCTTTTTCGTATTCAGCGGTAAATTCGCCGCCACGGGTTCGAGCGTGCTGGCGAATCGTGTTCACCAGATCGGCGGGTGCCCAGAACGGCTCGTCGGGGATGCCCATCACTTTCTTCGTCGACGAAACATGCGCGGCCGTGAAAGGGTTTCCATGCGCCTCGTGCTTGTCGGTGAAGTCGGGCGAGGGGTAGCCGATGTGGCTTTTCAAGATGCAAAGCGTCGGTGCGCCGCGATTTGCGCGCGCCGTGAGCAACGCATCTTCGAGCGCGTCGAGATCGTCGGCGATCTCGCCCAACTGCATGATGTTCCATCCGTACGACGAGAATCTCTTGACGACGTCGTCCGAACAGCTGAGCGATGTCGAACCGTCGATGGTTATCGAGTTGTCGTCGAAGATGCAGATCAGACGATCGAGTTTGAGGTGACCCGCGAGCGACGCCGCCTCGTGGCTTATGCCCTCCATCAAACAACCGTCGCCCGCGATCACGTAGATGTTGTGGTCGCACGCCGAGGCGCCGAACCGCGCGCGCAGATTTCTTTCGGCGATCGCCATGCCGACGGCGTTGGCGAAACCTTGACCGAGCGGACCAGTGGTTACTTCGACGCCCGCGGTGTGCCCGACCTCTGGGTGACCCGGCGTCGCCGAGCCGAACTGTCGAAACTTCTTGAGGTCGTCGAGTTCGAGGCCGTATCCGTTCAAAAAGAGAGCCGCGTATTGCAAGATCGACGCGTGTCCGTTGCTAAGGATGAGACGATCGCGATTTTTCCAACCGGGATCATTTGGATCGTGGCGCAGAACCCGGCTGTAAAGAACATGGGCGAGTGGGGCGAGGGCCATCGCCGTGCCTTGGTGACCGCTTTTGGCGGCGAGTGGTGCATCCATCGCCAGGCCTCGGATAAGTGCGACAACCTGCGAGTCGGTTTGGGCTGAGAGTTTCGAAACCACTGCGCTAAAACTAGTTGTTCAAACGGTCTGGCTTGGTTCGGTGGCGTTCGAAACAGGCGGCAAGAGCGTCAAGGGCACGAGATGCCAGTCTCCGTTGCCGACTCGACAGTGGGCAAAAATCTGTGCATATTCGGTCATTTCTAATTCGCCACGCACGAGCCTGTAGGTGAATTTGCCTGGCTCGACAGTGAACGGACTCACGTTTCGAGCGAGTTGTCGACTTTCGGGGCCGCTACCGTCGCGAAAAACCACCTCCAAGACACCGTTGCCTGGCTCGTTGGTCGGGCAATAGATCAGGGCCACCAGATGCGGATCGATCGTCACGGGCACGGGTCGTGGAGCCGCCATCGAAAAAAATGCGCCGGTCAGGTCGATTCGGGTACTCGGACCGGGGGCTTGCCGCAACGCGAAGTTTTCGACGAACAACGCGGAGATAATTTTCACGCCAACAATTTAGTCTGCGATCCGGACTTGTCGCACACTACTGTTGCCGTGTGTCGGAAAGTTCGAACTTCACAGTTTCCGAGGTGGAATCGAAGAAAATTCTCCGCAGTTTCGATGTTCGATTCGCCGAGGAAGGCGAGGCATTTTCGGTTGATGAATCGGTGGCGGCGGCGAAACGAATCGGTTTTCCCGTTGTTCTCAAGCTGCTCTCTGACTCGATTGCCCACAAGACCGAACGGGGTTTGGTCAAACTAAACATTCGCGACGAGGCCTCGCTTCGTGCGGCGGCCACCGAGTTGTTGGCGGCGGCAACCCCCGAAGATGGTCGGGTTTCGCTGTTGGTCGCGAAAATGGAGGCTGGTCGCCGTGAACTGATTGTCGGTCTCGTGCGGGACGCGCAGTTCGGCGCGTTCGTGATGCTTGGTTTGGGCGGCGTTTTCGCCGAATTGCATGACGATTTTGTTTTTGCGCCAGTGCCCGTGGACCGAGCTGGTGCGCGTCGTCTGATCGCGCGTTTGCGACAACAAAACTTCTTCGCGCCTTTTCGTGGCGAACGGGCCGTCGACCTCGAGCAGTTGACGGGGGCAATAGTCGGGGTCTCTGAATTGGCAGAGTCCGACCCGACGATCGCGTCGGTGGATATAAATCCGTTGATTGTTCGTCCCGACGGATCGGTAGTTGCAGTCGACGCCCTGATCGAGAAAAGCAAGACGCCACAGCCGATGGTTGCCGCTGGCTATGCGGTCGAAAATTCGCGCCGAGATTATTTGTCGCTGTTCGAGCCCTCGGGCGTCGTGGTGGTTGGCGCATCGACGCACCCCGGGAAATTCGGATTTGTCTCGCTGCACAATATTTTGGCCAACGGTTACCGCGGAAGAGTCTTTGCCACGAACCTGGACGGTTCGTCGGTGTTGGGTCTCGACTGTTTGACGAGCCTCGATGATCTGCCGCAAGGCCTCGTCGATTTGGCTTTTGTTTGTACTCCGTCGAATTCGAACGAGCAGATCCTGCGCGCCTGCGCCGCCAAGGGCGTGAGAGCGGTTTACGTGACCTCGGCGGGATATGCCGATTCGGGAGAAGATGGTCGACGGTTGCAAGAACAGTTGGCGAGACTCGCCGATGAACTCGGGCTGCTGTTGGTCGGGCCGAACGGTCAGGGAATTGTCAGCACGGCGCAACGACTTTGCGCCCAGATAGTGGCGCCGTTTCCGCCGCCAGGTCGAATTTCGGTCGTCAGTCAGAGCGGAAATTTTTCGTCTAGTTTCATGAACTATTCGCGACAGACGGGCGTCGGAATCGCTCGCGCCGTTTCGGTTGGCAACGCAGCCCAGGTCGGTATTGCCGAGTTCACGGATTTCTTCGGTCACGACGACCAGACTGCCGTGACACTCGTGTATATAGAAGGTATAGACGACGGTCGGAAGATTATGGAGGTCTTCCGGCGCAATGCATCCACGAAGCCGATCGTCGCCGTGAAGGGGGGCGCGACGTCGAGCGGATCAAAGGCGGCCAGCAGTCATACGGGCGCGATCGCGACCAACGACTTGATTTTCGACGGGCTTTGCGATTCGCTTGGTGTCACGAGGGTGAGAGATATCGAACAAGCATTTGACGTCGCGGCCTCGTTCGCCACCCAACCGTTGCCAAAGGGTCGCAGAACCGTCGTGTTGACAACCGTCGGCGGCTGGGGAGTGGTCACCGCCGATGTGATCGCCGAAGAAAAGATTCTCGAATTGATCGATTTGCCCGACGACTTGATGGTTGAAATCTCGAGGCTGTTGCCGAGCCGATGGAGTCGGAACAACCCGATCGATTGCGCCGGGGGAGAAACCCGCGAGACGGTGGTCGAAATAATGGGCCTCGTCGCCGCGCACCCGAAAGTTGATGCGATAATTCTTTTGGGAATCGGAATACAGTCGAACCAAGCAAAAATGATGCGTGACGGCGGCTTTTACGATTCAGGCGACCTCGCTCGCATCGTCGATTATCACGAGAATCAAGATCGCAAATACGCGAAAGCAGCCGCAGAGCTTTCGATCTTGCACGAAAAGCCGATTTTGGTGGCGACAGAACTTGGCGTGGCCGATCCAAGCAATCCCGGTGTCGTCGCCGTGGGTGAGACCAACCGACTCTGCTACGCCAGCGGTCAGCGCGCAGCACGCGCACTGGGTCTAATTTGCAAATACTCGTTGTTTCGTCAGACTGAACCGACCCAATGAATCTCAAAAATTTGAACGAGGCGCTGAAGAGTGTCGTATCGCGCGCCGACCGAATGTCGACGCGCAGACTGATCGTCGCCTTGGTCGCCACGACCACAATTGTTGGCGTGCCCCTGTTGTCTGTCTGGCAGGTCGCTCTTGCTGCCGGCGAAGAAGTTCGGGAAATCAAGACGCCAAGAATCATGGCGAAAGCACCAGTGACACCGATATTCTCGGCACGTCGCACCCCCGAGACGCTCGCGGATCTGATTTCTGCGGGCAAGGTTCAGGCTCGGTTGAATCAGGTCGTCGCCGCGCTGCCGGCAGAGTCATGTTTGTCGATCTCGACCGACGCCAAGACGGTGATCGAATTCAACTCGACGACGCCATTGATCCCGGGGAGCAATCAAAAACTTCTGACGGCGGCCGTAGCGCTCGACGTGCTCGGACCAGATCGGCGATTCATCACCAAGATGCTGGGGATAGTCGCCGGTGACGTCGTTCGCGGAGACCTGTGGCTGGTCGGCTCGGGTGACCCGCTGTTGACGACCCGCGGATATCTGCTCACCGAAAAATATCCGACGCTTACCCCGACCAACGTCGAAAGCCTCGTTGATGCGTTGGTGGCGATGGGGGTCTCGACCGTCGAAGGCGGGGTCGTCGGTGACGAGAGCATCTATGACTTCGAGCGCTATGTGCCGTCGTGGGGCGACGGCATAAGAAGCGTCGAGGCTGGTCCGCTTGGTGCGTTGATGATCAACGATGGGGTTGTCAGCGGATCACCATTGAAGCCGGCGAACCCCGCCTTTGCCGCGGCCCGTGAGTTCACCAAACTTTTGGTCGCGCGGGGTATCGCCGTGCGCGATGCGCCGGACTCTGGCGTCGCTTCAGCCGACATACCCGTGATCGCGAGCCTCGAGTCCGTGCCGATGAGCCAGATAGTCGCCGAGATGCTGACCAACAGCGACAACAACACCGCTGAATTGCTGGTGAAAGAAATCGGTCGAGTAGGCAAGGGCTCGGCGACCCGAATCGACGGCCTGACGGTCATCGCCGAAAAAATCGCCGAATGGGGTTTGCCCGGTGAGGGCGTGGCATTGCTCGACGGCTCCGGGCTCGACCGATCAAACCGCCTGACCTGCGATCTTTTGCGTCAACTTTTGCAGCGCGACGGTCGTGACGGCTTGATGACAAATGCGATGGCTCTTGCGGGGCGAACAGGCACCCTCGGCGACGTGTTTCTTTCTGGCCCGGGTTCGGGGTCAATGCTCGCAAAGACCGGGACTTTGACTGGGGTCAAATCGCTTTCAGGAATGTTTCCGTTGAGTGATGAGCGAAGCAGCGTGTTTTCTTTGATCATGAACGGCCCTGGCTCGTCAACGCTGAATTTTTATCGTCCCATCTGGAACAATCTTGCGATCGCGCTTGCCGAGGGAGATGAGCGGATTCAAACCAACAAACTTCTACCCCTGACGCAGGATGCCGCCCCGTAGAATTGTCTCGTGACTGGTTTTAAAATTTCTTCAAGCGACCCGCAAGAAAGTTCGGCAAAGTCGTTCTCCGAAATCTTCGATTCGTTGATCAAATACACGAAGCGTGAGACTTTGAAACCGATTCGCGGCGCCGGTCGGTGGATGGCGTTCGGGCTGATTGGCGCGATTTCTTTGTGCCTGGCGATCATCTTCGGAGCGCTCGGCGTGTTGCGTGTTTTGCAAACTATAAGCCTCGGTGATTCGGAAATCTGGTCGTGGGCGAACTATTTGATCGCGGTCGTGTTTTTGTTGATCGTCTATTTCCTCGCGGTCAAGCGAATCAAGAAAGGCTCGCTGAACTGATCATGGCCGAGGCGAAAGAGCCGTCGCGCGACGAGGTGATCGCGAATCTCGAGCAGTTTCAAGACGACGTAAAAGAGAACCTCAGCAATCGATCGACGCAGTTGAAGGCCTTGATCGGCGGGGCTTCTTCGTTGGGGCTTTTGTCGTCGTTCCTGCTCGGTCGTCGAAGCGGCAAGAAGAAGTCGCGACCGAACGACAACCCGAAGAAATAGCCGGTCTGCGCAATGTTCGGTTATGGCGAGAAAGTTCTGCTCTTAGACGCGAAGAAGCGAAGGTATTTGTTCACCCTCAAACAAGACGGCGAATTTCACACCCATTCGGGGTTCTTGAAACACGAAGGATTCGTCGGCCAAGACGAAGGCGTGGTTTTGCGATCAACCAAGGGAGCCGAATACATCGCCCTGCGCCCGACTCTCGAAGATTTTGTCATCCAAATGCCGCGCGGCGCGCAAGTCATCTATCCGAAAGACCTTGCGCCGATTTGTATGATCGCCGACATTTATCCGGGTGCAAAGGTGTTCGAGTCGGGTCTCGGCTCGGGCGCGTTGTCGATGACGATGTTGCGTTACGGCGCCAAAGTTACTGGCTACGAGTTGCGCGAAGACTTTGCGAATCGGGCGCAGACAAATGTTCGCGAGTTTCTTGGTGCGGGCGCGCTCGATCGCTATCACGTCTCGGTGCGCGATGTTTATCTGGGCATCTCCGAAAATGGTTTCGATCGAATGGTGCTCGACCTGCCCGAGCCCTGGCGAGTCGTCGCCCACGCCGAAAATTCGCTACGTCGCGGGTCGATTCTTGTTTCGTATTCGCCGAGCATCACCCAAGCCACGAAGATGCACGAGACGCTGGGCAAAGGCTGGCTCGACCATCGAACAGTCGAGGTTTTGCATCGAACCTGGCACATCGACGGTGCTTCGGTGAGGCCAGATCATCGCATGGTCGCCCACACGGGGTTTTTGACCTCGGCGAGATTCGTCGGCGAAAACTAAAAAAGCCTTTTTGGGTTGGGCGACTCTCGCGACTGTCGCGACTTGAGTATCAGGGCTCGATGAAGATGCACTCGCCGGGGCACTCTTCGGCCGACTCGACTACCGCATCGAGCTGCGAGTCTGCGAAATTCGCCACGCCCGCCGCGCCCTGGGGGTTGCCTTTCGCGGTCGCGTAAATCGTGGAGCCCTCTTTCACGTAGGCCAAGCCGTCGTCGAGAAGTGTGAACACCTCGGGCGCGATCTCTTCGCAGAGGCCGTCACCTGTGCACAGATCCTGGTCTATCCAAACTTTCATGGCTGAGAGTCTCCCTAAAAATCGCGTTCTGAAACTTGAGTTGAGAACAGACTACACGCCGATCAGACGGGTTGACGGACCAAATTTGGTTTTGATAACCGCGATGTTCGCTATACGGTAGGGCTCACGAGTCGAAAGGCAAAATTCACTATGGCACGAGATGGCGATGCGAACGGTGAGGTCGCAAGAGACCGCGCTCGTCAACTCGAAGAAAAGCTTTTGGAGACAAAAGGCCAGTTGGCCCAAGCCGTGGCACAAAACGAGAAGTTGTCTTACACCTTGCGCGAGTCGCGCGAGCACATCGCGTCGCTGCGCGACGAGGTCGACAAGTTGACCCAACCCCCGAGCGGCTACGGGGTGGTGGTGGGCAAGAACGACGATCAAACGGTCGACATTCTTTCGAACGGCAGGAAGATGCGCGTTTCGCTTCATCCCGAAATCGAGTTCGACATGCTTCAGCGTGGCGCCGAGGTCGTGCTCAACGAAAGTTTCAATATCGTGAAGGTGCGCGTTTCGGAGGCGATCGGCGAGGTGGTGCACCTGAAAGAACTGCTCGACGACGGCGTTCGAGCAGTGGTCGTTTCGCGCGGCGACGACAATCGCGTTTGCGAACTCGCAGATTCGATGCGCGGGGCGATTTTGCGCAACGGAGACCTTCTGCGAATGGACCCGAAGACGAACCTTTTGCTCGAAAAACTCTCGCAACCAGAGATCGAGCATTTGCTGCTTGAAGAGGTGCCAGACATCTCGTACGCCGATATCGGAGGATTGGATTCTCAGATCGAGCAGATCGCCGACGCAGTGGAGTTGCCGTTTCTATATGGCGACCTGTTCGCCGAGCACCAACTGCCCGCACCAAAGGGGATTCTTCTCTATGGTCCGCCAGGCTGCGGCAAGACGCTGATCGCAAAAGCGGTCGCCAACAGCCTCGCAAAAAAAGTTGCCCTGGCCAACGGTGGCGAAAAAGGCAAGAGCTATTTCATCAACATCAAGGGCCCCGAGTTGTTGAACAAATACGTGGGCGAGACCGAGCGACAGATACGACTCGTGTTTCAGCGGGCGCGCGAGAAGAGCGAGGAGGGCTGGCCCGTCATCGTCTTCTTCGACGAGATGGACTCGATGTTCAGAACCCGCGGCACCGGTATCTCGTCTGACATGGAGTCGACGATCGTTCCGCAGCTTCTGGCCGAGATCGACGGCGTGGAGGGATTGAGGAACGTGATCGTGATCGGTGCGACGAACCGCGAGGACCTGATCGACCCCGCGATTCTCCGACCGGGCCGACTTGATGTCAAGATCCGTATCGAACGACCCGACGCAGACGCAGCCAAACAAATTTTCTTGCGCTACCTGACAAACGAGGTGCCGATCGCCGACGCCGAGATCGCGGCCCACGAGAACTCGATCGACAAAGCGATCGCCGCGATGGTCGACAAAACGGTCGAAATCATGTACAGCAAAGACCAGGAAAACCGTTTTCTCGAGGTCACATATCAAAACGGAGACAGGGATGTGATGTATTTCAAGGACTTCTCTTCTGGTGCGATGATCGAGAACATCGTGCGAAGGGCGAAGAAGTTGGCGATCAAGCGCGTGATCGGCGGGGGTTCGCGCGGCGTCAGCAGCGAAGACTTGAAACTTTCGATTCGCCAAGAGTTCAAGGAGCACGAGGATCTGCCGAACACCACGAACCCCGACGACTGGGCGAAGATCTCGGGCAAAAAGGGCGAACGAATCGTTTTCATACGCACGCTGATTCAAGACGAGGCTGATCGCAGCGCCGGTGGTCGGGCGATTGAAAAAACGGCGACAGGCCAGTATCTCTAGGACTCTCTCATGAGCATCGCCAAGATCCTTGGTATCGAGACCGAGTACGGCATCATCTCGAATGGCATCGAATCGAGCCCGATCACGGCGTCGTCGTTGCTCATCAATTCGTACGTCAGTCGATTTGACGCGTCAATCGGATGGGACTTCGAGGCCGAGATGCCCGGTTCCGACGCCCGTGGGTTCAGCCTCGACGAGGTTTTCCCGCCCGATATCGAGGTGAGCATGGTGAACACCGTCCTGACGAATGGTGCGCGCTACTACGTGGATCACGCGCACCCCGAGATTTCAACCCCCGAGTGCAGGTTCGCATCAGAGGCCGTGCTATTCGACAGGGCAGGGGAAGAAATCGTTCGGCAAAGCATGGTCGCGGCGAAAAAGGTGCTGCCCGACGGCGCAGAACTGGTCGCCTACAAAAACAATTCCGACGGAAAAGGAAACAGTTACGGATGCCACGAGAACTATCTCCTGAGCCGACATATTCCGTTCGGCGAGTTGGCGAGTTTGATCACACCGCACTTCGTGACCAGACAAGTTTTCTGCGGGGCCGGCAAGGTCGGCAACGAATTCGAGGGGATGCCTCACAATTCGGTTGCCTACCAAATATCGCAGCGTGCCGACTTTTTCGAGGAAGAAATCGGGCTTGAAACCACGCTCAAGCGCCCGATCATCAACACGCGCGATGAGCCCCACTGCGACCCGTCGAAGTATCGACGACTGCACGTGATCGTGGGGGACGCGAATATGAGCGAAGTCGCGACCTTTTTGAAGTTGGGCACGACGGCGATCTTGTTGGCGATGATCGAGGACGAGCAACTTGATGCGAGTTTGATGCTCGCCACCCCCGTGTCGGCAATCAGGCAGATCAGCCACGATCCAACGCTTCGTCAAAAGGTTCTGCTCAATTCGGGCAAGATGATGACGGCGCTCGAGGTGCAAGAGGGCCTCTGCGAGCAAGCCGAGCGCTACGCGACGAAATTCGGCCTCGAGTCGGTCGGCAACGACGAGGGCAAGTTGATTTTGCATCGATGGCGCGAGGTGATCGAAGGTCTGAAGGAGAACCCCGAGTCGCAAAGTCATATCGTCGACTGGGTCGCAAAAAAGCGGATCATCGATGGCATGTCGAAAAGGCACGATTTGCGCGTCGGCGATCCGCGCCTGAAGACGGTCGATTTGCAATATCACGACATGCGACCCGAGAAGTGTCTGGCGACGAGGGCAGGCCTGGAGACGATGGTCGACGCCGCGAGCGTCGTTCAGGCGATTGACAATCCACCTGAAACCACCCGTGCCTACTTTCGCGGAATGTGCCTGAAAAAGTGGCCGAAAGATGTCGTGGCGGCGAATTGGGACAGCATCGTGTTTGATATCGGCAGAGATCCCTTGAAGCGTCTGCCGATGATGGAGCCGCTCAAAGGCACAAGGTCGCTGACCGAAGATTTGATCAACCGATGCGCGACGCCCGCCGAACTGGTCGCCGCGCTCGGCGACGAAATCACGAACTCAAATTTCAAACCGTCGAATTAGCCAACTCTGGGTCGAGGTTTACAAGCACGAATATTTTCGCTATGGTGCGCGTATGGCTGAACGGGCACAAAAAAAGAAGGCGAACCCTGAGCGCGTAAAAGACGAGGCGCAGGTCGAGACCAAAGTCGAACCCAAGGGCGAGAAACTGATTGCCGAACTGGACGATCTTTTGGACGAAATCGACGAGGTGCTCGAGTCAAACGCCGAGGATTTCGTGAAGAGCTATGTGCAAAAGGGCGGAGAGTAGCCCTAGCCTGAAAATATGTCGATGCCGATGTTTTCGGCGGGCTCCGACCCGGGTGCAAATTTTGGAGAGCTTCTAAAGCGAGTTGGGCTTTCGCCGTTCAGCGCCAAAACCGACGAGACCGAACTTACGATTCCGCACGCGACAACTTGTGTCGCCATGCGCTTCGCAGGCGGAGTCGTGATGGCGGGCGACAGACGAGCGACTTCAGGGAACCTGATCAGTCACCGCAGCATGGAAAAGGTCGTGCAAGCCGACGAGTTCAGCGGTGTGGCGATAGCGGGCGCGGCGGGGCCCGCGATGGAGATGATCAAACTTTTTCAATTGCAACTTGAGCACTACGAAAAAGTCGAGGGCCACACGCTCTCGCTCGAGGGCAAGGCGAATCAGTTGTCGATGTTCGTGCGCAGCAACCTGCCCGCGGCGATGCAAGGCATGGTCGTGGTGCCGATTTTTGCTGGCTTCGATTCGTCGCAAAATAGCGGTCGACTCTGGGATTACGACGTGACGGGTGGAAGATACGAAGAAAAAGATTTTGTCGCCACCGGTTCGGGCATGTTGCACGCCAGCACCGTGATGCGGGTGGCATGGCGTCGCGACCTCGTAGCCGACGATGCGATCAAAATTTGTGCCAAGGCCTTGTGGGAGGCCGCCGATGCCGACTCGGCAACGGGCGGCCCAGACTTGTTGCGCGGTATTTACCCCGTGGTTGCCTCGATCACCAAAGACGGTTGGAGGTCGGTCAGCGACAGCGACCTGGCAAAAATTTACAGCGAGATCGGCAAAGAAGTTGGTTCGCGATGAGCATGCCGTTCTACGTTCCGCCAGAGCAGTTCATGAAAGATCGGGCGGACTACGCCCGCAAGGGCATCGCCCGTGGACGGGCGATCGTCGCACTTCAATTTGATGGCGGCATCGCGATGATTTCAGAGAACCCGTCGACGACGCTGCACAAGATCAGCGAGATTTACGACCGCATCGCCTTCGCCGGTGTCGGAAAGTACAACGAGTTCGATCAATTACGGGTGGCAGGTGTGCGTGCGGCAGACCTGAAGGGATATCAATTTTCGCGACAGGATGTCGACGCCAGAAGTTTGACCAACCAATACGCGCAGATCTTGAGCCAAATGTTCAGCGAAGGCCCAAAGCCGATGGAAGTCGAGTTGCTGATCGCCGAGATCGGGCAAGATTCGTCGTCCGATCGGATGTTCCATGTTCTTTATGACGGCACGGTTTTGGATGAACATGACTTTGCGATTCTGGGTGGCGACAGCGATGCGGTATCGGCCCGACTGAAGTCTGAGTTCAAACAGGGCTCGTCGCTAAAAGACGCGATCAGACTCGCCGTCAGCGCCCTGTCGGGTCCCGACAGAAAACTTGGCAACACCGAACTTGAGATCGCACTGCTCGAACGCAATGGCAAGCGTCGATGCTTCCGCCGCGTGGAAGACGACGAGATTCAAAAACTTCTCAAATAGCAGCCTGCTTGGGGCTCGCCATGGGCCGTCATTGTGACTAGGTTTTGAGCATGGAGCGACGCATCTACGGGCTCGAAAACGAATATGGCGTGACCTGCACGTTGCGCGGTCAGCGCCGACTGAGCCCCGACGAGGTTGCCAGATATCTGTTTCGCAAAGTCGTGAGTTGGGGTCGAAGTTCGAACGTCTTTCTTGAGAACGGCTCGAGACTTTATTTGGATGTCGGCTCGCACCCCGAGTACGCGACCCCGGAGTGCGACTCGATTCTCGACGTGGTCACCCACGACAAAGCAGGCGAGAGGATTCTCGAAGAACTGCTGGTCGGGGCTGAACAGCGCCTGCGCGACGAGGGCATCAGGGGGACGATTTATCTTTTCAAGAACAACACCGATTCGGCGGGGAACAGTTATGGCTGCCATGAAAATTATCTGACCTCGCGCACCGACGAGATCGAGAAGTATCCCGAAATCTTGATCCCGTTTTTGGTGACCCGACAAATATTCACCGGAGCGGGGAAGGTTCTTCAGACGGCGAGGGGGCCGATCTTCTCCATCGCCCAGCGCGCCGAGCATATTTGGGAAGGCCTGAGTTCGGCGACCACGCGCAGCCGGCCGATAATCAACACACGAGACGAGCCCCATGCTGATGCCGAGAAGTACCGGCGATTGCACGTGATCGTCGGCGATTCGAACATGAGCGAATACACGAATTTCGTCAAGGTAGGGGCCACCTCATGCGTGCTGAAAATGATGGAGGAACCGGGTTTCGTGATGCGCGACCTGACCCTCGAGAATCAGACTCGCGCCATCCGCGAGATCAGCCACGACATCTCATGTCGGCGAAAGATTCGGCTTGCCTCGGGCCGCGAACTTTCGGCGCTGGATATCCAACGAGAACTGTTGGATCATGCGCTGCGGTTCGCCAAAACTGGTCGATTCAACGCCGAAGAATTGAGGGCCTTGGAGATGTGGGAGCATTGCATCGCGACGATCGAGAACGACCCGCTGAAGTTGAATCGTGAAGTCGACTGGGTGATCAAATACCACTTGATCGATGCTTATCGCGAAAAGAACTCGCTCGCCTTGGACGACCCTCGGGTACAGCTTGTGGACCTGCAATTTCATGACATCTGCCGGAACCGGGGTCTCTTTTACAAGTTGCAAAACAATGGGCTCGTCGAGCGCGTTTGTGATGACCCACAGATCGACAGAGCACGCGATATCGCGCCGCAAACGACACGGGCGCGCCTTCGAGGCGAGTTCATCAAGCGCGCGAAAGAGAAGAAGCGTGATTACACGGTCGACTGGGTGCACCTGAAACTCAATGATCAGGCGCAGCGCACCGTGCTGTGCAAGGATCCGTTCAAGTCGAAAGACGAGCGCGTGGAAAAACTCATCGCATCGCTCTGATTTCGGGGTGAGCACTACGATTGTCGGGTGCCAGAAAGTCAAGTGGACGGAGCAGATCGTCGTCGCGCACTCGCTTTGAAGCAACTGGTCGAATGGATCTTTGTCATCGTCGTCGCTTTGGTGGTGGCGATCGTGCTGCGCGTCTATTTTGTTCAACAGTTTTTTATCGCCGGTCCGAGCATGGAGACGACAATGTTCGGCGACAACCGAGTCCTGGTCAACAAACTTGCCTATCGGTTGGGTGAGGTCAACCGAGGCGACATCGTCGTGTTCGACAGGGCGACGATGAACGGGTCGGTGGTCGAACACGACGACCTGATCAAACGGGCGATCGGTTTGGGCGGTGAGCGGCTGGCGATCAAAGGTTGCGTGGTCTACATCAACGGCTCGCCAATCGCCGAGCCCTACCTGCCCGAACGCGACACAGAACAGAGTGACCTGTCTTCCCGGTGCGGTGTCGTGGACATGGACGAGGTGACGCTCGAGGACGACGAAATCTTTTTGATGGGCGACAATCGTCCGCAAAGTTTCGATAGTCGAATGTTCGGGGCGATCAAGAAAGATTTGTTGGTGGGTCAGGCCTTCGTGCTGCTCTGGCCACCGAGCGCCTGGCGCGGGCTGTGACCTGGTCGATCGCCAAACACCTTGTTGAAGGCGTCGACCATTCGGTCTGACCAGTCGCTGTAAACCGCGTCGACGCCCATCAGCAGCGCCGATTCGATCTGGTCGGGGTATTGAAGGTCCCAACTGAATGCGGCTCGCCCGAAACGATGAGCCAGGGCGACGAGACCGCCGTTCCAGTCGGTGCGATGCATGTTCAAGACATCGATGCCTCGTTCGGCGAGATTCGCGCACCTGCGCTCGGGACCCTCGGTGATCTTCGCGAGGCGTATCGAATTTACGAAGCGAAAGTCTGGAAACTGTGATTTCCAGCCGGCGAGCACCTCGAGATTCGGATGACAGATAAATGTTCGGGCTCGCTTTGCCGAATCTTGAATCGCTTCGGCGATGAGATTCATAGCCGCAGGGTCACAAATATCAATCGACAAAAAGAATTCGGTCTCGACCAAATTTGCCAATTCTTCGATGGTTGTCAGGGGTGTCGGTAATTCCTCGAATGAACTGTCGGCGATCTTCGAAGGTCGCAGCCTGCGCCAACGACCGGTCTCAACCACTCCGTCGTGGTCCAAGACGGCGCGTTGGTCTCGGGTGACCCAACAATCGGTCTCTAAACCGGTGGCTCCGAGTTTCAAAGCGAGTCGAAACGCCTCGAGTGTATTTTCTGGAGCGTGCGCACTTGCCCCTCGATGTGCGAACAGCAACGGTGTTTGAAACAGTGACGGTAGGCGCTGTTGCACACTCAGATAATAGGAGAGGTGCTCTCCTAGACTTTGAGCATGTTCAACCTGACCGGCAGCGAAATTATGTTCTTGCTGATCATCGGTTTGGTGGTTTTGGGGCCCGAAAAACTGCCCGACGCGATTCGCCGGGTCGGTCGGCTGTATGCAGAACTCAAACGAATGTCGTCGGGGGTGCAAACCGACTTGCGCAAAGTCATGGACGAGCCGCTGAAGGAAATGATGAACACGACAAATTCGGTGAAGTCGCTGTTTACCGAGACGGCGGGGCAGTTCGAATCGGCGGCGAAAGATACGTTTCAGCCGGATTTCGTGCCGTATGTGCCACCGGCCGAAGCAAAGCCGGTCGAACTGCCGATCGTGTTGTACAACGCCGACGACCCCGAGAACCAAACAGAGGGCGACGCGACATCGGAAAGTCCGGTAGTCGAGCCAGCAACTGTTGAACCCGAGACTCGACGGTCTGACGACGAATCTTCGGCAAACAACGCCCTGGACGACATCTCATGATCGGCCGAAAGTCAAAGCAGCGTGCAACGGGCGACATGTCGTTAGCCCAGCACTTGGCCGAATTGCGAATGAGGCTGATTCGTTCGATCTTGGCGATCGCCTTGGGCGCGGCAGGAGTTTTGGCGTTTTACGATCCAGTGCTTCGATTTCTAACCAGGCCCTACAGGAATCTGTGCGCCGAGCGCGCCGACTTCAACTGCGACGGCTCGTTGTTCGCGCTCGGACCGCTGGATGGTTTGTCGGCGAGAATGCGCATCGCAGGTTATGGCGGGCTGATTCTCGCGTTGCCGGTCTTGCTTTGGCAAATCTGGCGATTCATCGTGCCGGCGCTGAGCACCAAAGAGAAGAAGTACACGATTCCATTCATCGGATCGTCGATTGTTCTGTTTTTGTCGGGATGCGCGCTCGCGTATTGGACACTTTCGCGGGCCTTGCAGTTCTTGATCTCATGGTCGGGAACCGATGTCAACCAGGCGTTTCAGATCACCAAATATGTCAGCCTCGTCACGTTGATGGTGTTGGCGTTCGGGGTCGGGTTTCTTACGCCGCTGTTGATCGTGTTTCTTCAACTTGTCGGCGTGCTCACCCCGAGAACGTTGATTCGTCAATGGAGGATCGCGATCGTCGCGATCTTTTTCACCGCCGCGATAATCACCCCAAGCGGAGACCCGATAACCCTGATGGCGTTGGGTCTGCCGCTGACGCTCTTGTACTTCGTGGCGATTTTGGTCGGCTTTTTGGCCACCCGAAGACGTGCCCGCGAGGCGTACTAACGATCGTTCATGTCCCGGCCATCGCGCGAGTCGCTAATTGCTCGGTATGACTTCATCCTTGACAAATTTCAGATCGAAGCACTCGACGCATTAGATCGTGGCGAGTCGGTGCTGGTTGCGGCACCAACGGGCTCGGGAAAGACATTGGTCGCCGAATATGCGATCGAGGCGGCTCGCCGTCAAGGTTTGCGCGCTTTCTATACGGCGCCGATCAAGGCGTTGTCGAACCAGAAGTTCAACGATCTCGCCGCCTATTTCGGGCGGGACGACGTGGGTCTGTTGACCGGAGACAACAGCATCAACACCGACGCGCCGATCATCGTGATGACCACCGAGGTCTTGCGCAACATGATCTATGCGCGGTCGGAGGCGCTCGAGAAGTTGGCGGTTGTCGTTCTCGACGAGGTGCACTATCTGCAAGACGCCTATCGCGGCCCCGTGTGGGAGGAGGTGATCATTCACCTCGACCCGACGGTGCAATTGGTCTGTCTGTCGGCCACTGTCTCGAATGCCGAAGAGGTCACCGAATGGCTCAGCACCGTGCGCGGCAAAACACTCGCAATCGTCGAAGAAAAGAGACCCGTCGAACTCGTGAATCATTATGTGATCGGCGACAAGGCGCGACATGAATTGCGAATGTTCGAGACGTTGGTGGATGGATCGCCAAACCCGGAGGTTTCACGGTTCGAGCGACAAACAGATCGGAGATCGAAAGTTTTCGCGCCAAACCGGCTCGAGATCGCTGATCTGCTGCAAGACGAAGATTTGCTGCCCGCAATCGTTTTTATTTTCAGCCGCAACCAATGCGACGAGGCGGCCGAATCGTGCGTGCGCCACGGCATTCGATTGACCAACAAGGCCGAACGAGAGGAGATCGCGGAGATCATCGACTCCAGAGTGGCGATCTTCAGCGATGACGACCTCGCGGCACTCGGGTTTTCGCGCTTCGCCAATCAGCTCGAATCGGGAATCGCCAGTCATCACGCGGGAATGGTGCCGGCGTTCAAGGAGATCGTCGAAGAGTGCTTTATCCGTGGTTTGGTGCGCCTCGTTTTCGCCACTGAAACTCTTTCGGTCGGGCTGAACATGCCGGCCCGTGCGGTCGTGATCGAAAAGACGACGAAGTTCACGGGCGAGAACCACCAACCCCTGAAAGCGTCGGAATATACGCAACTCACGGGGCGAGCAGGAAGACGCGGCATCGACACGGTCGGCCACGCTTTGGTGCTCTGGAATCAATTCACATATTTTGATTCGGTCGCCGCACTGGCAATGAGTCGATCGTTCAGGCTCGTCTCGGCGTTCAGACCGACCTACAACATGGCGGCCAACCTGATCAACACCCACTCACGTCAAGAGGCGCATCACTTGCTGAACCTCTCGTTCGCCCAGTTCCAAAGCGGACGAGATGTCGTCGAGCTTCAGGCCCGGATTGCACGGCGCAGCAAGGAACGCGACCGCCTGCGGGCGCAGGCTGCGAGTGATTTCGGCGACATCGACGAATATCGCGCAATCTTCGACAACAAGCCCGATGCGACCGCAATCGATGCAGAGCTCGCACGACTAAAACCTGGCGACATAGTCATGATCGCGCGTTCAGGTCGAGAAGCAAAGGCGGTGGTGGTTGCGACCGCCCAACGAACCACGGGCACGCGAGTCACCCTGGTCACGGCGAACAAGGCGGTGCTGCAGCTTCAGGCGGGCGACTTTGACCGGCCCCCGACGAGGGTCGCCCAGATTCGTCTGCCCGATAGTTATGCGCGCACGAGCCCTAAATACATAAAAGATGTCGCGCTTCGCGTGCAACGAACAAAAGTCAAGTCGATCACGAGCAAGGGCGGGGAGCGAACGGCTAGCGAACACCCGGTGTCGGACGATCCCGAACTCCGTCGAAAGTTGATCGCCGCGAAATCGGCGGATCGCATCGACGGTGAACTGAAGTTGATCGAGGAGAGAATTCGAAAGTCAGTGCAAACAGTGAGCGCAAGATTCGATGATCTGGTGCAGTTGATGGAACGACGGGGCTATGTCGAAAATTGGAGGCTGACCGAGCAGGGCCGATCCCTTTCGAGAATCTTTCATGAACTCGACCTGTTGATCGCCGAGGCACTAGAGAACCAGATCTTTGACGGCCTCGAGCCCGCCGAGTTGGCGGCGCTGTTGAGCGTATTTGTATATGAATTCAGGCGTGCCGAGGAAGCCCCGAAGGCTCGAGTGCCGAAATCTTTGGTTGGTCGATGGAAAGAATTGCAACGCCTGAGTTCGGCGATCGGTCGCGACGAGGAGTCAAGTGGCGTGGCGGCGCATCGGGATCTTGACGCGGGTCTGATCGAAACTACTTTCGAGTGGGCGACCGGTGCCGATTTGATCGATCTCCTGGATGACGACCTCACCGCCGGTGATTTTGTCAGAACGATGAAGCAGTTGATCGATTTGTTGCGCCAGATTTCGGAGATCGCGCCAGACTCTGCGACAGCAATCAACGCCGAGAAGGCGACGAAACTGATCCTGCGCGGCGTCGTCGCCGCCTCGCAGGGCCCGGCTGTGGCGCAATCATGACGATCAAGAGGGGTCAAGACTGGGGTCAACTTGTAGAGCGTCCCGACAGACTGCATATTTTTGACGACGACTCGTCATTCGGCAGTTTTTTGAGCGACAATCGCGCTCTGGACTGGTCGAGCATGAATTTTGCGATTTTGAAGTCTGAAGCGGCCCGCGATCTCGGTTTATCGGGCGCAAGAACCGAATCATCGCAGATGTTGCGAACCAGTTTCGATTTGATCGAGGTGCAGGCTCAGGTCGGCGATCTTCGAATCACCCGGTTCCTAGTGGGTCACGCGGTGCTGGGAAATGGTTTCTTTCGTGGTCGAACTGTTGGCGTCTTCAATGTCTCTTTTCATGCCGGACGGGATTGGGCGCCAAGAGCCCACCCCAACGACGGAAAGATGGATGTCGTGGAGTTCGCCAAAGACATGAAATTCGCGCAGCGGTTTGCCGCCTATCGAAAGTTGAAGACTGGTTCGCATTTGCCGCACCCTGATATTTCGTATCACCAGTCGAACCAATACCAATTTGACGACCTTCGGGCGACGCGTTTGACGGTCGATTCGCTCGATCTTGGCGCGGTGAAAACATGCACATTTCAGGTGATTGTCGACGCGGTGACGTTGTACTGGTGAAAGTTATGATGTTGCAATGAGCAAGTTCACCGCCGAAATGGTCAGCGATCTAAAGCGCCAGGTTTCCGCCGATATAGACAGGCGCTCAAGCGACCTGGTCGAGATAAGCCGTCAGATTCATGCGCATCCCGAAACCAACTTTGAAGAACACTTTGCACACAAGATTCTGACCGATTACATCGCCGATCAAAAGTTGAGCGTCGAACGCGGCGCCTACGATCTCGACACGGCCTTCGACGTATCGGTCAAGGGCGGTGCGGGGCCGACGGTCGCGGTGCTTTGCGAATACGACGCTTTGCCTGGCATTGGCCATGCTTGCGGTCACAACATCATCGCCACTGCCGGCCTTGGGGCGGGCATCGCCCTCTCGAGCGTGGTCGAGCAATGCGGAGGCAACCTGAGATTGATGGGAACGCCCGCCGAAGAGGGTGGCGGAGGAAAAATCGAGATGGCGCGCAAAGGCGCATTCAAGAGCGTCGACGCGGCGATGATGGTTCATCCCGCTGACGCCGATTTGGCCCGGATGAACGCGATCGCGATTCAGCATTTGATGGTGAAGTTTCATGGTCTTGCGGCTCATGCGGCGGTGTCGCCGCACAAAGGAAAGAATGCTCTCGACGCGGCGGTGCTCGGCTACATGAATATCGCCGCGTTACGGCAGCACATTTTGCCGACCGAGCGGATCCATGGAATATTCACCAACTCCGGCGAGAAACCCAACATCGTGCCGCGCGAAACAGAGATGGACTGGTACGTTCGTTCACCGACGATCGAAACTTTGCAGCCGTTGAAAGAGCGTGTGACGAAGTGTCTCGAGGCGGGGGCGATGGCGGCGGGTTGCACCGTCTCGTTCGACTGGAAGGGCAACACTTTCGCCGATCTCATCGACAATGTGCCGTTGCTCGAGAGTTATATTCGCAACGCCGAAAGCTTCGGTCGCAAAATGACGACCGAGTTTCTGCCCGGAACGGGTGGTGGGTCGACCGACATGGGCAACATCAGTTACCTTGTGCCCTCGATTCATCCGATGTTGCAGGTCGCCCCGAGCGGCGTCTCGCTGCATAGCGCGGCGTTCGCCGACCACACCAAGGGTGAAGAGGCAAATCGCGCCATTTCGGACGGTGCGAAGATCATGGCGATGACCGCCATCGACATGTGGGTTTCCGAGGCGTTACAGCGCGAGGTGAAAGCCGCTTTCGGCGATGGCTTCGTGCCCGAAGGGGTGCTCTAAGCCCCCGATTTGGGCTGAAATTCAGGGCTTGGCGAATCCCTGAATGTGTGGTTCTCGAATCGTAAGATAACGCGCCGTGACGGTGTATGTGCCTGAAGTGTTCACTGACGAAGAGCAGGAGACGCTGCGTCGATACTTCACGAATTTGGACGGGCCGGTGTTCGCGCTCGTCAACCTGCCCGAGGTGGTCAAGGGTGCGTTGTTCGCCCGTTATAGCCGAAGTCCGAAAAGTTTGCGGAGACTATTTTTGGACGAGTTTGTCGGCGATCTTGACCTGAGCGGTGACAAGTCGGTCGATGCCACCACTGGTCTCGAACGCGCCGAAGATCTGTATGAGAAGGTGTTCGTCGAGTATGGCGACGACAGTGTCGCCCAGTTGGGCGGTGTTCATCTGGCCTGCGAACAAGCCTCGAACCTGTTGACGAAAATTCTTGAGCGCGGTCGATTGATGAGCTACCTCGAGCAGAGCACCCGCTACATAAATTACGACGCACGGCTCGGTGGTCGTTACCGCTTCTATCGCGATGGCGACATTTTGAACGGACCATTCGGCACCCGCTACGTGGGCGACATGGACCGGATGTTCGACTCGTATTCGGCGATGGTCGAATCGGTGACGGCCCATGTTCGAAAAACCTTCAAACGCGACAGCAATGTCTCGGATTTCGTGTTCAAACAGGCGACTCGGGCCAAAGCGCTCGATGCCGTTCGCGGAGTTCTGCCCGCGGCGTCGTTGTCGAACCTCGGAATCTACGGCACGGGACAGGGCTACGAGGCGTTGTTGCTGCGAATGCGCGGCCACAGCTTGCCCGAGGCGCGGCTCTACGCAGACCTGATGCTCACCGAGCTGCGCAAAGTAGTGCCGAGTTTTCTGAAACGGGTCGACTTGGCAGATCGCGGCGGAGCCTGGACGAATTATCTGGCAGAACGCGAACAGGAAACGATCGAACTGGTGGACGACTATTTCGGCGCGTTGGACCCCGCCGAAGTGAACGAAGTCGAGTTGGTCGACTTCGACCCGCTTGGCGAGGAGAAACTTTTGGCGGCGATCTGTTATTCGAGCTCGCATCTTCCCGAGTCTCAACTAGTCGAGGAGGTTCGCGAATTAAGTCATGACAAAAAGGTGGCTTTGATTCGCGCCTATGTCGGGGAGCGGAAAAATCGCCGCCACAAACCAGGGCGGGCGTTTGAACGAGTCGGCTACCGATTCGACGTGCTCGGCGACTACGGGGCGTTTCGCGATCTGCAACGACACCGTCTGCTGACGATCGAATGGCAAAAGTTGACCCCGCATCACGGATATGTTCGACCCGAGTTGGTTGTCGAGGCCGGCCTGGGCGACCAATTCGACGAGTCGATGCACAGATCCGCCGAACTTTACGACGCGTTGTTGCCCGATTATCCGAGTCAAGCGCCATACGCCGTTTCAATGGCATATCGCATGCGATACACCATGCAATTCAATGCACGCGAGGCGATTCACATGCTCGAGTTGCGGTCGTCGCCGCAAGGCCATCCGTCATATCGGCGGGTGGCGATCGAGATGCATCGACTGATCGCCGAGAAGGCCGGGCATAAGGCGGTGGCAGAAGCGATGACGCACATCGTCAAGCAGGCTCCCGAACTCGAGAGGCTCGATTCCGAGCGAAAAGCGGAAGCCAGGCGAAAGTGAGGCACTTGACGACGATTTGGTGTCAGTACCCCCGATATCCGATACTATGCGCGCTTCAGAACACCCAGTTATTAGGACTACATGGCTGACGAAGAAAACGAAACTGAAAACCCCGAAGAGGTTGTCGACGGAGAAGTCGAGCCCGACGAACTCATCGACGGCGAAGAAGATGTCGATCCCGAAGCGCTGTTGGATGAAGACGGCGCAGAAGGGGATGAGGTCGACAGCGATTTGCTCGTCGTCGACCCGGTCATCACCGACGAAGGCTCGACCCTCGCCACGCCACCGACGAAACCAAAAACGGGCGAAGAAGACGAAGAAGACGAAGAGCTTCAACCAGATGATGTCGAAGCCGATCTCTCGGCGATTCTGCAAGAGAAACTCACAACGCCTGTCGAGGTTGACGAAGACGTCGAAGACGAAACGGGTGGCGACGATCGCACAGACGGCGTCGAGCGGTTGCAACCGCGGCGACCAGATGAGACGCAATGCGACCGTTGTTACTACTTGGTTCGACAGAATGCGCCAGGGTGTCCAGTCGACGACCCGGTGTGTCCGCTGTTCCAAAATAGTTAAGTCGTGTGATGCAGATCTTTGTACGAAAAGGATCTGTCGAGGACTGCGAGATTCTTTCGCTGCTAGAAATCGAGCGCCGCAGTTCTCTGGATCAGTTTCGTGGTGGTGCCCAGCTTTCGGAGATTGTTAAACAAGTCTCACCGCATTGGCAGTCGGCGTTAGGCGACGACAATACGGCGGTTTTCGTCGTCGGGGATCGTGGCGAGGTGATGGGCTTTGCCGTAGCCAGAAAATCAACATGCGAGAAATCGAACATCGCGACGATCGAGCAAATTTTCGTGACGAAAGATGCACGAGGGCTGGGTCTGGGCGACAGTTTGCTTGCCGAGGTGATGCGCTGGGCGAAATCAGAGCGGCTCGCGGCACTCGACGGTTACGCCTTGCCAGGTGATCGCGAGACTAAGAACCTGTTCGAAAGGGCAGGGCTCGTGGCGCGACTGATCACCGTCACGACCGATCTTCTCGACTAAAAGATACTTACTTGCCCTTCCAATTTGGCGGGCGCTTTTCGATGAACGCGGTGAGACCCTCTTTGGTGTCCTCAGACGACAATACGGCGCCGAACTCTTTGTTGGTCATCTCGATCAAGGTCTTGTCTGACTCCGTGGCGGCAGCAAGGACTATTTTTCGACTGGCCCAAACGGCGAGCGGGGCGGCTTTGCATACGCGTTTGGCCAGGTCGAGCGCGCCGTCGAGCGCCTGCGTGGGCTCGACGAGTTTGTTGACCATGCCGAGGTCGTAGGCGCGCTGGGCCGAAAATGGTTCGCCCGTGAGAATCGCCTCCATCGCCGCAGCACGACCAATCGCGCGGGGCAACCTGAAAAGACCACCTGCGCCGGCGATCAAGTTTCGTGTCGCCTCGGCAAGACCGAACGCCGAGCGGGTGGTCGCAACGACCATGTCGCAAGCCAAAACCAATTCACAGCCTCCAGCGGTGGCCAAACCGTCGACAGCGGCGATCACGGGCTTCTTTCTGTCACGATAAACAAAACCGCCGAAGCCGCCCCGAGCGGTGTTGAGCGCCGCGGCGTTGCCCGAGTTGATCGCTTTCAGGTCGGCACCCGCGCAAAAGACCGGACGCTCCTGGCCGGCCGTGTTGGCGGCGAGAATTCCGATCCACACTTCGGGGTCTTGCTCGAGTTTGTCGATCGCGGCTTCGATGCCGCTGGCCACATCGCCGTTCACGGCATTGCGCGCTTCGGGACGGTTCAGCGTGATGATTGCGATTTTTTCGCGGACTTCATATTCAACGATGTTGGTCATCGCCCAAGGTTAATTGATCAGACCGCTAGAACTAACGGTCGAGGTCGGGTGATTAGACCGCGGCGGCTTTCGGCTTGCGCCGAAACTCTTTTTTGACTCGTGGTGGTCGCAGAGGTCGTGGGGCGACGGCGCCCGGTTGAACCTCGATCGCGAACAGTGAGGCGATTTGCGGAATCAATGGGGCAAGTCGCTTGACGGTTTCGCGCAGAGCGTCGTTGGTGGTCTGAGGCGAGCCCAATGGCTTGACGAGAGAGCGAATCGGCGAAAATGCGAGGGCCTCGAGGATCGCGACCCATTTGTCTGATGTGGCATCGACAGACAGCGATTCGGTCGTGAGTTTGGCGAGTTGCTGGGCAAGTTCTGCCGGAAACAATACGCCCGCTTTTGGCGGCTCACCCGACATTTTTATCGCTCGCAATACCCGATTGGCCGAGATTGCGAGACGCAGGTCGTCGAGCCACTGGGTAAGTTCGGCTTCTTGTCGGTTCTTGAGCGCTTGCTTTAGTTCGGTGGCGAGAGCGCGGGTCGACTCATCTCGGGCGACCATCGGATCGTCAGAACCGCTGACCACGGCGCGAAGATCCCGCAGGTCGAGCTGAACGAGGTCGGTTTTTGCCGCCTCGGCTTTGTCGAGCCATTCGGCGACGCGCAACTTGGGCAAAATATCTTGCGCCATTTGAATCAAGCCGTCGGCCTTGATTTCCGGCTTGTTCTCGGCCTTCAGTTTTGCATTTTGCTCCTTGATCGCCTCGCGCACGGCGCGCAATCCACCCGCCAGGGCTCGCTCGGCGACGCTGCGTTGTTCGCCGGGCAACGAGGCCAAAACTGCGGAGCGGTGAGTTCGTTTTGGCTTTAGGCGCTTGGGCGTTGGTCTGACGGGCAATTGCACGATTGGCGCAGTCGGTGCTTTTCGATCTGGTCTTGGCTCGCGACGCTTTGGCCTCGACTTGGCCCCGACGTCAGATTTAGGCGCGCGTCGGGGCTTTGAACTGCGGTCGGATTTTTTGCGGTCGGCCAGTTTTTCGGTGACTGTCTTGAAGGGCTGGTCGTCGATTAGTTCGAGAAACGTGCCCTTCTGCGACTTGTCGCGCTGCGTGACGACTGCGAGCACCGTGACGCCATCGATGTCGAAGTCGGCTTCAATTTTCAGCACGTCGCCGACCTTGCTCGAGCCCGTCAGAAGCGAGGCGTCTATAACGCCCTTCGGAACTTTGGCCCCGGCAGCCCGCCATGTCCACGAGCCGTCGCCACGCTGGCTCGTCAGTTCGACATCAAGGCGTCTGGACATGAGTCTTTACGGTATAGGCAAATAGAAAGATCTCAGCCGAAATAGTACGGTGATTTCGTGGCCGTTTATGCGTTGGGTGATCGTGTTCCGAAGATTCATGATTCGGCATTCGTGCACCCCGAGGCCGTGGTCATCGGCGCGGTAGAGATCGGGGCTGAGTCGACGATTTGGGCCGGCGCCGTGTTGCGGGGCGACGACGGCGAGATTCGCATCGGTGCGCGAACCAGCATTCAGGACAACTGCGTGTTGCACACGACCCCGGAAACGCCGACGATCGTCGGCGACGATTGCGTGATCGGGCACATCGTGCACCTCGAAGCCTGCACGATCCAATCTGGAGCCCAAGTTTCGACGGGTGCGATCGTGTTGCATCGGGTCGTGGTCGAGAGCGGGGCGATCGTGGGCGCGAATTCGGTGGTTTTGAACGACACTGTCGTGCCTGCGGGCGCACTGGCGGTGGGTTCGCCTGCCGTGATCAAAGAGGGTCGAGCAAAAAGCGAGGACATCGATAGCGGCGCGCGAATCTATGTCGCCAAAGGCAAATTGTTCCGCGAAAAATTGCGCAAGATTCGCGACTGACTCGCGATTGATTTGCAGGTTCGACGTCTAACGGTCGACGACGGCCAGTAGCGCCGAAAGATCGATGCGCTCCGACTCGATCAGGTAGCTGTTCGCCGCATCCCGGCGAAACTGGCGGCACAAATCTGGGCGAAAGAAGCGCGCCCCTTCGCGAATCACATAGTTCAAGATAAAGAATCGATAGGCGAAAGGCAGAAACTCGATCTCTTGACGAGTCAACTTGAACACTTCGTTGTATGCCTCGATGAATTTGACGAAACGTGGTTCGACGAGCGTGTGCGCCGAGTAGGTGAACTGGGTTTTGTCGCCCGTGCGCGATGAAACGCGACTCAGAAAATAGAAGTCCAACAACCGAGATTCGACGCGAAACCAGTCGTAGTCCCATCGGGTGGCGAGTTTGAAACGTTGCGCTGACCCCGGCGGGTTCGTCTCGACCGAAAAATTGCCCAGGTTCCAGTCGACCAAAATCGGGATTCGCTGCCACTCGTCGTAGTGAACCTTCTCGAGATGCAGCAGGAAGTCGTGGGTGAAGCGACGCAAAGTTGAGATCGCCAGAGAATCGAGGGAAAAGTGTTCGGGTGCCTGCTCGTCGTTCAACAAGTCGTAGAGATGAATCGCATCGCTTTTGACCGAATTGGATGTGGGCGGCATCGTCGGGGCGATCTCGGCGCAGGCGAGGTGGAATTCGGCGATCTCGTGGGCGAGGGTGGTGACATCTTGGTCGTCGAGAATTCTCGGCAGACCGGCGAGGCCCTGTACATCGGTGTAAAAAACCGCCCAACAACTGCCGTCATACCAGGTGAACGGGCGAGAGTCCTTCGACAGAACCTCGGCGAGAAAGCCCGACCAACGACCTCCGCCCAATTGCCTGCTACATCGAGCCAACCGATCGTGGTCTTCGGCGAACTGAAAATACGAACCATACGAGCTGACTTTGGCGATCAGTGTGTGCGCATCATCGAGCGTGATTCGAAACACCCGATTTGTCGAGACATGTGCCGAGATCTCGTCGAACCTGACGATCTTGCGCGAGTCGGCGTACGCCGACCAGGCGTCGATCACATTTTGTTTGGCATTCGGCAACGACTCGACAACTTGTGACTGCGAGACCACGCTTTAGTCTCGCAGAATTTTCGGGCGTTTCTACGAACGCGCGCGCACACCGATCGGCGCGATCAGATGAAACCCGGCATGATGGCGCTGTTCTTCAGACTCGCCGCCCCAGAAACCATATTCGTGGTGGTCTCGAGCGAACTCTCTGCAGGTCTGCAGAACCGTGCAGGTTTCGCAAACCGTGCGCGCCATCTGCTCGCGTTGCTCGCGGGCTTGCGGTCGCTCGGCGATGGAGGGGAAAAATATGTCGGTGAGCCCGCGACATGCCGCATCGTTCATCCACTTGTCGTCGGTCTCGATCCGTCGTTGATAAAAATCAAACGCTGACACGCCCAGCAAACTAGGCGATATCTAACTGATCAGTCAATTAGATCTTGAGCGCTTGTGAAACCGCCTCGGCGAACATGTCGATGTCTTTGTTGGTGATATCCCAAGCCGTCATCCACCGATATTTGTGGTTGAGGGCGTCCCAATCCCAGAAAAACGCCCAGTCTTGCAGCGCCTTTGCCGCCTGTGGCTGAATCGTCGGAAACAGACTGTTGACGCTGGGGGGAGTGAGCAATCCGAGCGACTTGTGATGCTTTGTTTTCTCGTATAGGGCGAGAGCCATCGCGTTGGCCTGACCACCAAGTTTGAAGAACAGATCGTTTTGCAGCAGTTCGATGTATTGCGCCGAGATGAAGCGCATCTTGCTGTGCAGTTGGGTGATCTGTTTGCGGATGTTTTCGACGCGGTCGGCGAGCGCAGTGTTGAAAAAGACGACTGCTTCACCAAAGACGATGCCCGCCTTGGTGCCACCGAAACTCAGAACATCGACGCCGGCATCGATCGTGAAACTTCGCAGCGCCTGCGGGGTGGATCCGAGCGCGGCGGCGGCGTTGGCCAGGCGGGCGCCGTCCATGTGCACGAGCAAACCGTGGTGGTGCGCCACATCGCATAACGCTCGAACTTCTTTGGCCGAATAGAGGGTTCCCAACTCGGTGGCCTGGGTGATCGAAACGACCGCGGGTTGCGCATGGTGAATATTGCCGCGCATGTGAACGACTTCCAAAATGTCTTGCGGTTTAAGTTTGCCGTCGAGCGACGGGCGAGTCTGCAGTTTGGCACCGAGAATTCGCTCAGGCGCACCGGCTTCGTCGACGGCGATGTGGGCCATCTCGGTGCAGACAACCGAATCGGCGGGCTTGAGCATGCACGCGAGTGCCAAAACGTTGGCACCCGTGCCTCCGTAGACGAATTCGGTGCGCACCGTTCGACCGAAAAGGTCGTCGAACAACCGTCGAGCCTGCTCGGTGTAGACATCTTGTCCGTAGGCGAGTGCGTGGTCGGAGTTGGCGCGAACCAGCGCCTGCACGATGTCGGGGTGCGCTCCAGCGGCATTGTCGGAGGCCATCACTCGCGACGGGCGAGGCAGGTTAATCGGCACGGTTCAGTATGCCCACTCGAACAACTCGGCTCGGGTAGGTTTCTGTCATGACGAAATCAGAGGATCTCAAAACCCACGAAGATCGCTGTCAGTGGTGTCGGTCGCCGTTCAGCCAGCGGCAAGGGGCGGGCAGACCTCGTCGGTTTTGCAGTCAGGCCTGTCGTCAATGGGACTGGGTGGCGCGCCAACGGGCCACTGAACTGGCGCTAAGCGAGGACGAGTTGGTCATTGCCCGCAAGGAACTCGACGCCTTACGCGACCAGATCTATGTTTTGAAGTGCGCGATCGCCGATGTCGAAGCCGACCTTGACCCGGCGGTAGACCCGACCACAAGAGACTTCAAGGCGGCCCTCAAATGGCTTCTACAGGCCGCCAAACCGCTGGCGAACGAACAACTGCACCCGAGCCCGAGCCGAGCAGCATGAGGCGTTTTGAGGCAGTTTCAGTGGGTTTGGGCATGTGGCGATTCGCCCATAATGTTAGTTATGTAAAGTTGATCTAGGCCGAAACTTTAGGTTTCTGCACCCTCCCAACTCCCTGCCAGTATCAACTCGTATGCCTGCAGCCAAATCTTTGCCCGAACGAGGTTTAGACGCCAGCACGGTGTTTGAGACGCTTGAGGGGCTTCGCCGCAATGATGTGCGCTGGCGCGAAGGTCGAGCCTTCAGCCTCGCCTACAACGCGGGCCCTGAGGCTCTGGCCGTGGCTGAGGAGGCTTATCGACGCTTTAGCGGCGAAAATGCCCTGAACACGGGTGCGTTTCCTAGCCTGCGCCAAATTCAGGCCGATGTGGTTGATATGACGAAACCATGGCTGGGTGCTTCGAATGAGGGCGCAGGTTTCATGACCTCTGGGGGCACCGAGAGCATCTTGATGGCCGTCAAATCGGCCCGCGATCGCTTGGCTCAAGAGCGGAAAATTGTCCGGCCAAACATGGTCTTGCCGATATCTGCCCACGCCGCCTTCGACAAAGCGGGGGCATATTTTGGTGTCGAACTTCGTCGAGTCGACGTTTTAGATGACTGGCGTGCCGATGTTTCGGCGATGCGACGAGTAGTCGACGACCACACTGTGCTGGTGGTCGGTTCGGCGCCCCAATATCCGCAAGGTGTGGTCGACGATATTCCGGCGATCGCCAGCCTCGCCGCAGAGCACGGCGCCAACTGCCATGTCGATGCCTGCATGGGCGGTGTCACGCTCGCCTACCTCGAACGCCTCGGCGAGCCGACCAAGCCGTGGAATCTGAAAGTTCCAGGCGTGAGTTCGATTTCGGTGGATCTGCACAAGTTCGGATACACGTCGAAAGGTGCTTCGGTGATCATGTACGCGAACAAGCACCTGCGATCATTCCAGGGTTTTGTCACCGACAAATGGTTGGGTGGTTTGTACGGCTCTTCAGGAGTGCTCGGCACCAAGTCGGGTGGCAGCATGGCGAGCGCCTGGGCCGTGATGAACTTTCTCGGCGACGACGGCTACCTGCGGTTGACCAAACAGGCTCGTGAGGCGACGCTGCAATTGGCAAAGATCATCGACGAGTCTGAGCATTTGGTTTTGCGGGCCGAGCCCGAGACGACACTCCTCTGCTTTGGGGCGCGCGAACCCGCGCGCCTGAGCGTCTTTGGTGTTGGCGACGAACTGAACCGCCTCGGCTGGTATGTAGATCGCCAGTCGCCGCCCGACTCGTTGCACTGCACTGTAAACGCAATTCATCATGACAAAATTCAACTATTCAGCGAAGCGCTGACCAGCGCGACCCAAACAGCCCTGCACAAAAACACCGCCGGTCAACAAGGCGCCTACGGCACCCTCGACTAATGACAAACCTGCAACCGCTAAGCACAGTTGGCGAAAAATCCGTTGGAGTGCGCCCAGTCACCTTCTGGTGTTCGAT
>Ga0194118_10001280_pt1 | contig 36932 bp, 19 predicted proteins | sample TA2MahsurfametaG_2_FD_148662 | JGI IMG/M metagenome (GOLD analysis project Ga0194118, IMG submission 148662) | Freshwater microbial communities from Lake Tanganyika, Tanzania - TA2015013 Mahale N5 surface | ecosystem: Environmental > Aquatic > Freshwater > Lake | place: Tanzania: Lake...
GGTAGTATTATTACGAGTAGAACATCCATAACCGAGTTATTGAATATTGTTGCGTTTTTATGTAATACGACGAGAGATGGAACAAAAATTAATGATAAACATAGTATAAATAAGACGATATATGGAGAGCACGGCAACGACGGAAATTATACAGCTGCTGGAACTGCTGGTGCTCCTGGTGCTCCTGGTGCTGGTGCCGCCGTAGATACATTGTTTGCGTCTGCGAATGCTCCGCTTTTTGACTTAACTAATATGGCTGTTATTAATCCAATTCCTGGAAATCCTTTTATTCCACAAGGGTTATTGAAACGAACTAATGACAATAATGGAAAAAACGCTGGTGATATTAATACTGCCCACGCCCCGTTTGATGTATCCCAACAACCCACCGTGAGGAGCACGATGAAAGACTGTATCACTCAAATGATTACCATTCTTGAAGAATGTCGCGAAATCTTCGGTCCAAAGGGATGGGCGAAATTATACGGTGAAATGCACGGTGGCGGCAGCACCAAAAACCACATCAAGCGCACCCACCGTCAACACCGTCGCAGATATTCAAGCAAGCAAAACTAGTCTAAGCCAGCCCCCCACGGTTCGGTTTCTCAATGACGACCTCTTTCGCCACCTTCTTTATCACCTTTGCGATATTTCGGTCATCTCCATCCAACACCGCGCGTGACATATTGATATACTGGGTATTTTCCGCGGTGGTGCTATCCTCGCACCTCGGGTTCTGTTTCGCCCACTCGTTCACTAGCATAATATTCTTGTGCTCTACGACGCGAACGGCGTTTGTGAGTTTCGTGTTCTCTGGGCCTTCACGCTCCCACTTGTCTGCGTGTTTGATGTAAAGCGTCTCTCGACGCGCATCACTACAATGGATGGGGCGCTTGAATACGTTGGTCTGCTTCAAACTATCGATGAAGAGTTTCGACATTCCTTCCACATACCCCATACGACCGAATTCATCCAGGTCGCTCTCCTTCAAATGGATTGTATTTGCGAATTCGTTGATATTCATCGCGTCTTTACATTGCTCGTTCAAGAAGAATTGGAGATTGAAGGTATTGTTATTGTTATTGTTATTGCTATTGCTATTGTTATAACTGTTCAATGTTCCGTTATAATGATTACTGTTCGCCGCAGTAGTGGCTACTGTAGCTGCTGCGTTAGATGCGGCGGTTGCTGCGGCAGTGGCTGCGGCGGTTGCTGCGGCAGTGGCTGCGGTGGCTGCGTTTGCGGCAGTGGTGGCTGCGTTAATGGTGAGTGATTGTTGATTACACATTATTTCTATCAACTTTTGCTGAAACTCTTGGTTGTTTTTCAACATATCCATCATCATTAATTTAAAGTCTTGGTCGTTGGGTATTCCCGTAGCAGTCGTTGCCGCGGACGCTGACCCCGGTGCTGAGCCCGGTGCGGATGTGGAGACTAGCGGTGAGTTTTTTTGAACTGGTATACCGTCACATATTTTACGATGCTTCCATAATCCGCTTTTGCTATGATACTTACTACCACACTTATCACAGTATTTATAAATATGCTTTTCAAATTTAAAAGCGACTTCGCTGGGTTGGTGTGGTGTGAGGGGGTAAATGGGGTGATGAGGAATTGCGTGACCTTCTAAAGTTGGGGTATTTGGTTCGCTTAGAGGCGTAATGCTTACGTTGGGGGTCGTTTGGAGGTTCGTGCCAGTTCGCCTAGCGTGCTTGGTGGTCTCTGTGTGTCGACGGTAGTCCTTTTTGTTATCAGTTACGAACTGGCATTTATCGCAACGAAACAGATAGTTGTGATGGTGATTCGATGACATTTCCTTGGCAGTTTCCTAAATTACCCTTGGACAAAAATGTCAATCGGTTGAACGCGCGGCGGCGCGGGGGTCGAAAAAAGTTTCAGTAAGGAGATTTTATGAGAAAATATGAAAATGAGAGCATAATGGTCTAAATTGCTATTTTAAGGGAATTCTCACTTTTTCGTGTTTTAAAACCTACTCGTTTGGCGGAAATGCACATTCTGGACCATGTCATTTTTCACGTTTTGCATAATACTTTTGAACTCCGTTTTCTTCACTATATCTCAAAAAACCGTCCATATTTTGGGTTATATTATCAAAAATATTGCCCGTATTCAGTCTGATGAATTCCAACCAATCCGTCAAGACAGTCTCCGCCAGTGTGGGCGCACGATGCCCTCCAATGGCGCCTTTCATAGTTCATTCATTCCATCAATGGTTCATTCGTTCATTGGCGGACGTTCAACCAACCGGGGGCATTCCGCCCATCAACAGAACAACTTTATAATCTCTACCAACTCCGTATTTTTTTCATCTTCTATTCTCTCAATACACTCGTCCATCGTTTCTTTCAACTTCATGAGTTTATCCTCTATATCCACCTTACTTATATTTGAGTCTGGGTTAAAGCGTATGAATATCCACTTTCCGCTATGAATCATATATACGTCATCATAACGAATCTCCTCGTCAACCTGGTCATACCCTCGATGTCCGAACTCATCCGTTTCAATCGCTAGGATTGTGTTTCCAATTAGTTTACGATGGTCGATACGGCGCCGGTGAGCACAGTTACAATTACCAGTATACAATGGGATATTATGAATGAACCCGTCATATTGCTCGTTGATGAAGTTTCGGACCATTAGTTCTTTGCTTAACCGTTGTGTTTTCTTGCTACGTGGGTCATCAGGAAACAAGTGTTTGAAGCAAGTTATACAATATCCATCGTGTTGATATGAACCACATCTTGAATCTATCCAGTTGATGCAATTTGGGCATCGAATACCTCCACCGTGAGCGACGCATTTATATGATTTTGCTGCTGCTTGTTTATTACAGTTAGGTTCTTTACATCTTAGTCCTCCGCCGTGTCGCCCGCAACGATGTGTTATACCAATCGAAATGTTAGTGCACCCAGGTTCGATACATTTTTTTCCAACCCGATGGTCAACACACTTATTGTATTTATTGATAGCTACTTTATCACAACCGATTACATCACATCGCCGACCACCACCGTGTTGGACGCAAGCGATATCTATCACAAATTTATTATTTGTACATCCAGGAACAATACACGTTTTTATGTGAAGTTTACAATGTGTATCTATGCTTCGTATTCTTGTATCGCACCAAGGAATCATACATTTTATACCGAAATGATTGATACATTTATTATACTTTCCATAAGCTATTTTATCGCAACCATCTTGATTACACCATCTTTCGTTTACATGTTTATAACAAATATTATACCCTTTATGAATAGTTTTAAGACAACCTGGTTTGATACATACGTTACAACCACCGTGGAGAGGGCATTTTCGATTCTCTTTTCTTGAAATATTATTACACCCAGGTTCAACACATTTAGGTTTATCACATACAACGTCTTCATTATATCCTTTATCACCAGAATCCATAACAAGAACACCAGAATCCATAACAAGGTATTAATTCGTTTAATTATAATATGAATAATCGATTTTTTTTAAATAAAAATAATACATTATTCTCCAACATCCGTTTCACCCCTCAATACCCAACCCTCACTGCTTTCCCTACGGGGAACCTCGGCTTACCATCCTCCGTCAGTTCCTGATATACCACCGTCAAGTTCTTACCAATATACTTCGCCCCATTATTGAACCACTCGCGTCGTTGTTCCATTGTCCCACGCGGTCTCACCGTGAACTCCTTACCATCGTCCGTCTCGCACACCCAAATCACCGCGCCGGCATCACGCCCTTCCCCCTCCTTGAATCCAATAATCCGGTATTCTTCTTCCATAAACTCCTTATATTTCTGTAGGTCATTACTGCGATAATTCGCGCGATAGACACCCGCCCCGTTTCGGAGCATAATGCCTTCATACCCTGATTCAACGAACTCCGAGAACAACCTTCTGAAATCAGAGAGCGCAGCCACTTTCTCCGTGCGCACAAGAATGACGACTGCCGATGATGCTTCCTCCGCCGCCGCTGCCGCTGCCGCCGCCACCGCACTTCGCAGGACTCTCGATACTGCTGTAGACGCCGTAACTGTATCGTTTGCGACACACCCACAACGCCGCACAGCGGAAGCAAGAACATCGTGTCTCTCGGAATAAGGCATATTCTCGTTCTTTTTGTTATAGATGTCGTAGACGTGATACTTAACTTTTGTAAGTCGCGCCTTGTCTGCCTCTGTTATTTTCTTCTTTTTGATGAGTCCAGCGAGTTCTTCAAACGGCATTTGGTCCGTATATAACTCGCCGTCGATGACCATCCACGGATGTTGCGAGAGATAGGGGTGAAGTGCTGCGGCGATATGAGGGAGTCCTGTAAAGAATGCGCCAGTGCGTGATTGAAGTGCGACCTCTGCTGCCGCACCCGTCGCGCTGCGTGTCATATAAGATACACATCGTAATCCATCCAACTTAGGTTGAACAAAGCACGGGAATGTGATGACCTTTTTCTTTTTCACCGCGCCCGTCGCGCCCGTCGCGCCCACCATTGCCGCATCTGCTGGATTGAAGGTTTGAGCGAGCATCGGGAGGAAAGGAGTGCTGCTTTGAGCATCCTCGCCACCCTCGCCGTCGTCGTCTCCGTATTGATTCCCTGAAATATCACCATACCCTTCACCACAATCCGCGGGTTTGGTCTCTGAGTATCCTTCCTTCTCCTTTTTATCGGTCCACTTGCGCCGCGTTTCCGAAATACATTGGTCGAGAGGTGTGGTTTCATTGGAACGACCGATATTTTTACCGGTGTTATAATCACGGAATGCCTCCTGACGCTTACCATTGATATATCCGTGTGTAATTCGTGAAGTCGCATAACTTGCCGCAGACGCCTTTTTGTCGGTGGGCTGAAGAACTTCCGCGGTCCATACTTTTATTTTTCCGTTTTTGTCAATCGCGTATAATGTCGGGAACGATTGAACGAGAGACAACGAAGATGCAAAAAACATAATGAAGTTATGGTATCATCACAAACAATAATAAACATAATCAATTTTATCATAAACACGAGTTCGCGAGAGATATTGGCGCTAGAAATGCCAGGGTCCATTACTTTTTTGTATTGTAAAAATTATACTGACAAACATAAACCAATATAATTAAATATTCACAAGACATCGGAGCAATTCACTACTCATCTATACATTCCGTGTCTAATTTCTCAATAACTGCTCGCAATATCTGGTTCTCTTTCTTGAGACGATTATTGTTCTGAATTAGCGAAATAATTAAATACGTCATTTTCTCAAGTGTAATATCGTGTTCTTCTTCTGGACTCACTTCCTCAGGTGGAGTCTCTATAATGGATATTGTGCGTGTTGGATGATTGTATACAGTAGTTCCATCCGCGTTAACACTTGTGCTAATATCACTGAATGGACCGCTACTATTATCACCTCCAAGTGTAGGTTCATCTGTAGTCACGATAATACGACCTTTACAAAACTGGTGGGCAACCGATACAATCGAACGAACCACTTCTTGGGTTTCTTCTGAACGCTTCACATACTTGATATTAAATGATGCGTTATGTTCTTCATTTCCAACATTTGTTCGGTTGTTAGTTACAATTTTATTACCGTTTGCATCTACAGTTGTAGTGGTAGTGCCACTTTTTTTCGTTGTCTTTGCCATCGCGGCAGCAGCAGCAACAATTGATTTGGCTTCTGCGTGAATTGCGGCAGCAGTATCTTCGGCCAATTTCTTTTTTTTATAGGCTTCCAGTTCTTCAGCGCTGATCGATCCGCCTGCGACTTCGTTCGCACATCTCGTGGACTTACTCGCGCCGCTTCCGCTGCTCGCTCCAGCTCCGCTCATTGCGCCACTCGTATCTTTTACGACTTTACGCACAACTTTGCTCGGTTTTTCCGCGCCACCCATCGCACCACCGTCGTAGGGGGGCGGAACCCCCGCGGAACACTTCTCTTTATGGTTATTCAACCCTGTAGCATATTTATATTTTTTACCACAACTGTTACACTCAAACATTACGTTGTAATCCTTTATGCAAGTGTAATAAAATCATTCTATATTCCTTTTCCAGGAATATCAGTCATTTTCTTCACGTTCGCGCTGGTATCAATTGCGCCAACAATAATTGTATTGTCTCTTGTTGTTTTCTCATCAATTCCAGCATCTCGCGATTCTGACGCAGCACTTCTGAAAAGTCTGCCTGGCACACAACCGGCATCGCCGCCACCCCATCCGTCGCCCCATCCGTCGCCCCACCACGTTTATCGCCAACAATACACACACCAATATGCGCTTTATACCGCCCCTCCTGTTTGTATACTTTATCGCATTTATCACAACGAAATTCCGGTTCTTTTGCGCATTCTACACATACCATAAACGAAATAATAAGCGCAATAACGTCACTGGTATACAAGAGTGTGTTTTCGTCGTATTCCATCATTTGGCAACGACGCCATACTTACGTGTTATACTGTGGATTATTCTTATATCTTTTATCACGATAAGATAATACATAAAAATATATAACGAGAGAATATATCTCGTTATAATTAGAATTATAAAAAAGGATGGAGCATCCATATCGTGTTCATTCTTCGATTGGATTTAGTTTTTTACAATTAATGCTGCTTTCAACATTCGCATACCCGACACCACCACCGACACTCTATCACAACATTGTAGTGCTGCGTTTGATGGGGACGATGTATTTTACGCTTTTTCAAGAAATGCCGATATATCTGAAATTAGAGTGCGCTACGATTCTACTTGAAGTCATATGTGACGTATTATATATTCGGTATATTATTCAGGATTATACCTACTTATTTGGAGTTATTGATATCGTGACGAATCTTCTTTTTTGCATCGCGGTTATATTATCAATTCAAAACGGGGAAACCAGATGGTCCAAACTATCGGAGATGTTTGAAGGATTACGGCAGACGGTGATACCAGCATCGCCGGGGGTTACGCTCCCCTACGAAGACAGCGCGAATATTGGGAGCAACACTGCGAACGTTGTGAATCTCAGCGGGAGCAATGCGTCCAGAGAGATGAGTAACGTGGGCAACGTGAGAATGTATACATCCCTACCCACCAACGAACCAGGACCGACCAATGATTACGAACCAGTGTATACAGCCGGCGGTCGTCAAGCATTCAAACCTCATTTTTATTCATCATTGTGGGGACGCGACTATATCAATGCCAAGGTTGAACGTGAATTTGACCGTATCGAACATCAAACAAACACAGGATATGGTAATATTGGAATGGTGACAAGCACAGATGGGACTACAGAATATATCAGGTTTGATGACGTAAACGACACAGGTGCAGCAGCATATGCAAGTATTTTCGTTTCACCGTATTATGATAAAAATGGAAATGTGATTACGTCTTTTTCTTCATGGACGAAAACTGACACGGTAGGTGCGTGTTTATTCATATATAACATAATACAGTTCATATATCAATTGATTATGTATATTGGTATTGTGAGAACGTGCCGTGATGTAGGAAACACGATAGAACTGAATACAACAATGGTGCATTGGTTATGTTAGCTCACCTGCTACGTTGCTTCACCGCTTCGCTTCGCTTCGCTCACTGGCTACGTTGCTTCACCGCTTCGCTTCGCTCAGCTTCTCCGCTCCTCCGCAGGTTCGCTGCTTCGCCCGCCAAATCGCGGTAAGATGTGGTAGAATAGGGTAGAATAGGGTAGAATAGGGTAGAATAGGGTAGGTAGATGGTGTGGCGAAGCAGCGAGTTTACGTAGGTTCGGGCGGCGTCTATGACGACGCGAAGAACCGGAGTAAACGAGCGTATATATACGCCGTCAGCGCAAACAAAACTCCACCCCATGTGGTATCAATCAACGCAATCATTGGACTCCAGTTCTTCAGAATCGCAAGGGTTGTTGTCTCATAAACACCGTATACAAGAATACCGAGAAAGAATGCGTTCCGAACGCCTTCACCAATACGCATCGTCTGAATAGATGACGCCGACGTTCCCGGCGTGTTAATATGGCGCAGAACAAAATAATAGAGTCCGAGAACAATAAGAACATAACATATCGCGGCACTTGGAATATTTACCTTCATCGCAGTTCCTTGAACGAGCATCACTTGACGCGCAAAAAGGTCCTTGGTAAGTGTTAAGAATACAGCATCCAATGCGAGTATAATAATTGCAACAACTATTAAATTGGTTATACACATTACGAATGCGACGGACTTATATTATCGTTAGATTTTGTGAGTAAAACATAAGTAGTGATAAATGTTTCATCCAATAATTCATCTAAATATAAAGTTTTATTATCTACGATAATATTCGTATTCGTGGTAATAGTGGTTTTGAGAGTGTCAACATTTGTGAATTTCATTATTCTCTTCTTATATATAGAATGCCTCAAAAAAGCACGCGACAACCGCGACAATCGCATAAATCGGCGCGTAAATCGGTGCGTAAATCGGCGCGTAAATCACGCACAACCACTACCGCGCCTCCTATAGAAGAACACCACCACTATTATTCTAAAATGGTGTTTGACGGAAAGAATATTATGACGGAATCTCAAAAAGATGATGAACCTGTTAAACGTCGTGTATATACAATGAAACAACTAGAACGAGAGATTCCCATAGGTGCCGAACTTTTACGGAATGAAAACATTCATACTGTTCCACGAGGACTTCAATATCCGATTCCGAGAGAATTGGGATTCCGAACTGTATTACCCAACCCTGCAGATTTAGGATTGCTTCCGCCTTCAGCAGGACCGGCGCCTTCACACGTGTCGTTCACGCGTAGTAACCGTAAGAATCGTCACCGCCATCGTAGCGACCGTAGCGACCGTAGCGACCGTGACGATTTGAAACTCATTGTCCGCGACACTGACGCAAATGATGGACATCAATTATTTCAATTACCAGCTATCTAGTATCGTAATCGCGTATAACAACCACTATTCTTTTTTAGTCGTTATTATATATTACGTATCAACGTCGTGTTCTTTGAGTGATGTCAAATAATCAGAATAACTGGAAACGTATCGGCGGTTTCTCTCGCACAGGAACCCAAAATTATGTAAGAACCAATGATGCTGTAATGGGTGGGACGACCTTCGGTAGTAATCCGAATGATATTTCATATAATACCGGAAATACCACACTACGGATTGGAAATAATGCGGGTGTCATCTTTATCAATGGTGATATTGATATGTCGGGCGGAGCAGGTGTCGGCGCACCCATCAATCGCATCCGAAATGTCCGCGACCCCATCGCCGAACAAGATGTCGCAACCAAATTTTATGTGGATAATGTCGTAAACGCGATTACACTAGTCCCGCCGTCAACGGTAGGACCAACCGGTCAACAAGGCCCACCAGGCGTCGGATTTGCCGGACAAAACGGGTCGGACGGTGCAACGGGTCCAACAGGATGCACTGGCGCAAGAGGACCAGCGGGTAGCGTCATCGGAGTTATCGGACCCACGGGTTCAAGTGGCGCACCCGGTCCAACTGGCGCGACAGGCGCAGCAGGCGCAACAGGTCCTATCGGACCAATCGGCGCAAAAGGCGACCAAGGCGCACAAGGCATCCAAGGTATTCAAGGTTCTAACGGTACCATTTTATGGCTCAATCCAGATGGCAATTCAAAAGTAAACGAACTCATCACCGATTCATATATGCTTTCCACTGTTCCCATTAATAGTCGTATGCGAACGATTGGACCTATCTCTGTGAGTGCGACATACGGTAACACAAACAAAATGATTCCAGGTAGTCGGTTTTGGAATACCGCGCAAGAAGTGTCAACACTCGCCGTCATTCCAAGCGGTGTTTGGGTGCTGAATATTTACGCAAACGTTCCTTCCAACTCCGACGCAAATCAAGTCGCATTATACGCAGCTGTATTTATGATTACAGGCACCGAAAATCAACCATCACCTGACAGTTTAATCATTGAAACGAAGGATGGCGGTGATGCGGGATTTTATCCTCCGCGCGCAGCCTATTTGCCCGACCATATAAAGTATATCGGAAAAAGCTGGACAGTAAGCGACAATATCTTGACGAATACAGGAACAAATGCGGGAACCATGATTAATAGCACAACGCGACAGTTATACAAAATTCAGATGCCAGTTGAGTTTACAACACTGAAGGACGCAAGTGGTAACAGTGATAATGTCTACATTCAACTTCAAATTTATATCAAGAACACGAAAGAAGCGAACCAAACCGCGAATGTTTTAATGTATTTTCAAACTGACCCGGTAACCAATGAAACAACCTACTCGTATTTACAGACTACATTTGGTGCGGTGGGTATTCAAGGTATTCAAGGAACAACGGGGCCTGCGGGTTTGGCCGGTGCGACGGGGGCGACGGGTGGGTTTGGGTTACCGGGGTCAACGGGGTCAGCGGGGCCAACGGGGACAACCGGTCCAGATGGACCTCGTGGGCCTATCGGTCCTACCGGCCCCACTGGACCTGCGGGACAATCCAATTCTTTCGGACCGCAATACGGTGTCCAGTATCGGTCAAATACGGCGCCATTGGGCCCGACCGACCCCAACGGTAGTTTCGGCGGTGATACGAATTTTCGGTATATTCCCACGGGTTATAGTAGTCGAATCAGTGATGCGACATCGGGGTCGGTGGTGTTAAATGACCTCGCGTGTCGGTCGATTCATTCGCCGGTTTATGTGGAAGACACTTCCATCACTGAAACGGGAAATACACGGCCACGAACTTTTATTACGGGTGGCGAACTCACGACGGGAGGAGGTGGTGGATATATCGTCGTTGCTTCGGGCAAAAACACACAGGACGGTGGAACCACAAACACGCCGGCGAGCGTGACCGATATCACACACGGAGTTAAATTGGTCCATAATATTGCGAGTGACCCGCCGACTGCGACCATTAATCTTCATAACGGAAGCAAAACAAGCAGTATAGTTGGAATGAAGTTTGACTTGACAAATGGAAATGTAGCAAGTGCTGGTGACAAGTTTTGTATTGTGAATACGAGTGGTGCGATAGGTGTAGGCGGTTTGACGGCGGCCGAAGTGACGGAAGTCGCGCAAAGCGGTCTGAATCGCCGCCTTCACGTTGCGGGAAATGTGATGGTGGGAACGCATCCTGGCGCATCTCCGACCACTACTGCGTCATCCGCGATGGTATTACTGAATCAGGCGACGACGACACCGGCTGCGCCGAGCGCGAATTATCCGGGTGTGTATCATCGGAGTATTGCGGCAGGGAGCGAAACGGCGGCGTTGGGTGGCGGTACGAATAGTATCAGCGCGGGTGCTGCGGGTCTCGGCGTGATTTCGCCGAATTTCATCACATTTCAAACGGGGAGTGCACTCGCCAGCAATTCTCTCGTGATTAATCAGTCGGGTGATGTATCGGTGATTGGACGCGCGAACTTAAATGGACCGGTGGGTATTGGGAAAAACTTCACAGCGGTGACGGCGCATCCATTAACAGGTGGTTCCGCGCCGAATATGGATGTCAGCGGGGTCGTTCACATCACGAGCGGACTTGATTTTACCCAGGATAGACCGCGCTTGAAGTTGATTACAAACGTAATTAGTCCGACGCTGGATATTCCGACAGCATCTACGAGCGGGTCAACTACAAATGAAATTCGCGGAGTGAATACAAATGATAATTCGGGGTTTTTACGATTGACTGCACAGACACCGGGGAATTCGTGTATTGATTTGATAGGGTCAATTACGGGTGGAGTTGCGACAGGGTTTACGAATTCGGTGCGGATTAGCACGGGAGGAACTGACCGAATGTTAGTAAACGGGAGCGGAAATGTTGGGATTGGAACGATGACGCCGGGGGCGGGAGTGAGGTTAGACGTCGCAGGTGGCGCGGCACGCGTGAATTCAGGCGCGACGACGAGCACGGCACTGACGACGACGGGGCGGGTGGGGATTAACCAGACTGCGCCGACGACCGACCTCGATGTATCGGGTGCGGCCAAAATAACAGGAAATTTGGATATGAACAATTCCGGCAAAATCATTCAATTAGTTAATCCTACGAACAACCAAGACGCTGCTACCAAATCCTATGTGGACACATCGATTCCAATTGGTGGGATTATCATGTGGAGTGGGACGATTGCGTCAATTCCGACGAATTGGAGATTGTGTGATGGAAGTAACGGAACACCAAATTTGACAAATAGATTTGTTATAGGTGCTAGTATTGATACGGCTACAACCGGAACAGGCGGTTCTAGTGGTGTTACAAAAGCACATACGAATATTGAAGAAACTAATTTATTAACGGGTGGAAGTAAAGATGCGGTGGTTGTTAGTCATAATCACAGTGGATATACAAATGGTGGAACTAATGACGGGGCACATTCACACTCCACGGTTACAGCTCCAGGAGGTGTTAACACTGTAGGTAATTACGCAGGTGGACTTAGCAACTCCATCATTTTTGGGTCGGGACAGGCAATAATTAATGCAACATTATCAGTATCCTCTAGTGGTAGCGGTCATTATCATGCCATCTCTACAGACGGTGTCTCCGGAACAAATAAAAACCTACCTCCATACTACGCACTTGCGTTCATTATGCGTGTATCATAAACTATTCGCTCTCACATTTTCACGCCTTTTCCAGCGTCTTCAATCTCTCGAGAATGTCGTTGATGAGAGATTGTTGTTCGGAAACCTTCGCTTCCAACTCCACAATCCGCATCTTATCCGCCTGCTGTCGCCTATCGACTTCTTGGAGGGCGGGGCGGAACCCCCGCAGAACCCCCCCCCCATCACAACCGCCACGCCTTCATATCCTTCCACAATTTCGCCCGCACCCTCGTCAATATCGTCTCATCCGACAAAGCACCACCCATCATCTTATCCGCATATTTATTATACAGTGTAGCGAAATCCTCGGACAATACAGGTTCGCCGCCGCCCCCCACGGGTGTCGTCGGGTCTTGCGCGGCGGTATCGTCATAGGTCTGTGAGTCCACATCATCTCCATCCGCATCTACCGCATCTACCGCACCTACCGCACCTACCGCACCCGACATCATCTGTTGATACGACGACGCGGCCTTCTGCCTTTGTTTCGTCAATTCGCGCTGCTCCTCCCAATTCGAATCCTGCCATTTCTTAAACTCTTTGAATAATAGTTTATGAAATGTGCGCACCATCAACTGAAATTCACAGGGTTCCATCGCGCGCCATCGCCGAACGACCGCCTGCGTTGGGAGGTCTGTGGCAATTTCTGGGGATGGCGCGACGGCCAGACTGAACGGCATGTCGTAAATATAGAATGCGCCTTGTTTTATATCCGCCAACTTGAAAGGGACGAGATGTGACCTTCCAGATTCGGCAGTATACCCGGCCAAGACGCGGAGGATGGCGGCTGCGATACCCGCGACGAGGTCTTCATTGAATACGACATTTAAATCCGCACTTGTGATTGCGTTGGCGAGGTCGGGGGAAGCGATCCATTCTGCGAATGCGGGGCGTAATTCCGCGAGGTTGGGACGTTCTTCGTCCTCTTCATTTAGAATCACCTCCATATTCTGGCGTTTCTGGCGACCAATTGAAGTGAAATCTAAACCTGCGAGGTTTGCTGATGCCACGGCCCCAGGACCGCCAGCGCCGCCACCTGCGCCTAGAATTGCCGATGATGCCGCCGCTGTCCCGATTCTTCGTCCGACCATTTTCGCCCACTGCTTCATTACATCCAATTCGTCCTTGACTTTATTATATTTCGCCGCGAGTTCTTGAATCAAGATAAACATTTCGCGCTGGGTTGGCATCAGAGGGTCGTCCGCTGCTGCGCCCATCGCGCCGCCGCTACCACGCCGTATCTCTGCCAACGTCTTACAAAATAGCATATGCCGGTCCGCCGTTGTTTTATTGGGAAAATCTGCGCGACAGTTGTCGCACTTGTGTCGTTGACTCGCGTTGCTGCTGCCACCGTCCTCGTCACCACTACTGTAATCTTTTACCAACGTCATTCGTTTCATTTCCCTTCACAGTCGTTTTTATATTTCAATTTATCTTATAATCTTATCGTATAATATATAATTCAACGCATTCTATTTATTTCTATTTCCATATTCAGAATAAGAAGTAAAATGCCCCAATTATTTCCAAACTGCTCCGCGTGCCAATTTATTGTCCCCGTGAAAGACCGAAATATTAATGCGACCATCCCTGCGAGTAATATCACACCAGCCACTGTAAGCACACAGCAGAAAATATGGAACACCGTCCGCGTTCCCGCAAGTGAGTATACAATGAACCGCGCGGCTTTGAACGTATACACCGCGCCAACATTGCCCATTGGTGTAAATTGGAACCAGTATAGTGACCGTGCTGTCGCAGGTGTCGTCCACTCCGATGTTCCCTCTCACGCAAGTTCAACCCGTCATAGTATCACGAGATGCCGTCCTGGGTCAACTTCAGCACCGGGCAAAGGTGTGGATGTCAAGCACGGGTCTTATGACCGGTATTTAGCCCGTTTGAAGGGGCGGTCGGTTCTTCGCACACAGGCGCCGTCGAAAGCGGCGGCGACACCCCTTCAAGGCAATAAGACGCAGAGATATGGAATTGCGTATCACACGAAATGCGTCTGTTAACTGTTTGTGAAATCTGTTTGTGAAACGTCGTTTCGTTGGTTCGTAGAACCAACTCCACTCCATTTCACAAACAAAAAGATTGAACCATTTTGGATCACATTTAACGAATTTAAACGTAATCCGCGTGATATACATAGTTACAATGACGAAATACAAATGCGAGACGTGTGGAAAGGTATTTGCGCAAAAGGGTCATTATGAATCGCATAAGTCGCGAAAACGTCCGTGTAACGGAGACGGAGTCGGAGTCGTCGGAAACGGAGACGATTTCGCACGACCCTTCCTGAAATGGGTCGGCGGGAAAACACAAATTATCCACGATATTATAGCGCTATTCCCAGAAGAAATCAATAACTACCACGAGCCGTTCCTTGGCGGCGGAAGTGTTCTTCTTGCGCTTCTCTCGCAAATCAAAAATGGCGCCATCAAAGTTGCCGGAAATATATACGCAAGTGACATCAATTCCAATTTGATTGGGCTTTATAAGAATATCCAAACCAATCCCGACGGATTCATAACAGAACTGAAGAAACTCGCGGACGAATACGCCAAATGCCACTCGCCCACCACCGCCACCCCCGCGAATCGCAAAGCTGCGTCTCTCGAAGAAGCGTTATCTTCCCCTGAGGCATACTATTTCTGGATTCGCGCAAAATTCAACGCAATGTCAAAAGAAGAACGCGCCACCTCCGTCACCGCATCCGCGATGCTTCTATTTATGAATAAAACCGGCTTTCGTGGTGTATACCGTGAAGGCCCCAACGGATTCAATGTTCCGTATGGCAACTACACAAACCCCGGCATTTTCAACGACGTTCACATTCGCGCAATTTCAGCATTGATTCAGGGTGTCATTTTCACACACGCGCCATTTCAAGAATCATTGAGTCGCGTAGACGCAGAAGGCGGTGGTGATTTCGTATATCTTGACCCACCGTATGCCCCTGAAAATGAGACGTCATTTGTATCGTATACCGCGGACGGATTCAATCTAGAGAGTCATAAAACGTTGTTTACACTAGCGTCGACGACGCCGACGCGCCTACTGATGAGTAATGCGGATGTCTCATTGGTGAGAGACGCGTTTCCGCTGCCGACATTTACAATAAAAAGAATCAGTTGTAGACGCGCGATTCACTCCAAGGACCCGGGGGCGAGGACACACGAAGTCCTGATAACGAATCATCATCCCCCGAATAACCACGAGTCCAGTGTTTCAAAATAGTCGGGGTCATCGCCGAATAATACCGAAATTCCGTCTTTTTTATGAATGAAACGAAGCGCTTTACTTTTTTTCGTATCAGCAATATAATCTTTTTTCAAGAATTCGTTGATACAAAAGGCGTATTCCACTGTAAATGCGGTCTCGCCGCCGCCGTTGAGACAATATATATACTCATCAATAAACCCCTTTCCAGCAAGCAGTTTCGTATCCACACTTCCATCCGTATTTTGGTTCTTTTTTTCCAAGATTTTGAGTGTATACGACGCACCGCCATTGCCATCCTTCTGTTCAAATAGATACGCTTCATCAGGGCAACGGCACACTTCTTTACCAAAAAATTGTTTAAAATACTTCTTCAAGCCGCCCTGCGTGAGGTAAACCACCGTTGTCGTCGGAGACATTTCTTTGACGAGATAAAATCCGGATTTGCTCTTATTACTTGCGCCTGGAATGTTCTTACGAACGAACCCGGATTCCATAAGACGCGGTTCATTTGATGTTTTCATTTCAAATGACTTACCATTGATATTTGTATTTGAACCACCGGCGCCAGTTCCTTTGTTTGTTTTCTTCTCCGATGCCAGTCCTTGCTCTTCTTGATGATTCATTTGTGTTTTTTCTATTTAGAATTCTTTATTATGTTTCAATTTTCGCATAGATAGAATTGAATATGATTTTTTAGTAAAATCAAATGTATCGTTTCGTCCAATGAGGATAAGAACATTATTGTTGATTATAGCGTTCTTCGCCACCGCCGTGTCCGCTCCTTCCGCCACCGCTGCCGTCGCGCCTTCGGTTTCGTGGTTCCGAGAGAAATACCTCACACAAACCTACATTGAGTATTACACCTACACGTTAACGCGTTGGCGAATGGATGACAATGACCGTGACGTGTGTCCGGACACGCATAAGTATGCAATATACTTCGCAATAACAGGTCAACAATTATGGCGCCAGCGTATACACATTCCGCAAGTAACAGTTATACCACCGCGTCGTCCACCACCACCAATCTTATTTTATATCGCACACGATAATCGTGCTATTATGTATACCGTGAGTGACGTCGCATTCTTCCTCCTTGAGTTCACGCAACATTGTTGTCTACTACTCATTCATCTATTGTCTTTTCTGATGGCATTACTCACTACAATGATTCTAGGAATATTGATATTTGGACAGTAATGAAAAGATATATACTATACATATACATATACATATACATACCGCAATGAAACCAGGGATGTTATTTACAACAATGGCGAATCATCGCCCAGTATACGGCGTCGCCGTCGCCACCACCACCGCCGCGCCATCTCCGGCTCCTCGTCAACCGTTCCGCCCCACAATGGCGAGAGATCCCACCGAACCAATTCCGAATCCGAATCCAAACATTCCATCTCCAGTAAGTTTACGCAATCTTCTCGAGAGGTCAACACAACCGATTTTTTCTGTTTCGGCGTTATTTCGTATGAAAGCCGGAGGCGGATGTGGGGCGTGTGGGCATTAAGGGGGCGTTGCGCCGCCCACCACGCTAGGCTCGCTCTGCTCGCCCATCCTCGGGAGGGGCGTTGCGCCGCCCACCACGCTAGGCTCGCTCTGCTCGCCCATCCTCGGGGGCTTCGCCCCCTCGGGCGCCGACCCCATATTTCACTACATACCCCGAATTATTTATGCTCTCATTACCGTCACAAATAATTCCACTAAAAAACAAAGGTCGGCGAGGGGGCGAAGCCCCCCCCAACGGGCAAAGCCCGCGGCGTGGTGGGCGGCGCAACGCCCTAAGAGTAGACGCACTCAAACATCAACTCCATTGACCAATCCATATAATTCAAATTAACGACACGACCGTATTCATCGTATAACGTCACACGCAATTTCTGAATATCAACTGGCCCGAAATAACTCCTGCTTCGGTCCAATTCGGTGGAATACCCCTCCTGTTGGGCGTAATGGTAAACGGTGACATCCTGCGCCAAATCCGCGACATTGATACGCGTGATGATATTGGGTGCCATAACGGAACTCGCAAATGCTGCGGTGAAATAATTATTGGAGTTATTCACGAAATCGTCGATGCTCACATAAATATAACGTGTGCCTTGAACGTTACAAACACCTTCGGAAAGAATCGCCCCATTTGCGACGGAGGTATTGGAAATATACTCGCCGGTGGGGGAGCGATACCCGAGCATCCAACCCAGGGTTGTTTGTAATGGCTGCGGATTATCGTTGGGAGGGTAGACAAATCCCGTGCTCGTCGTCGCGAAATTGATTTTGAATGGACGCGGGGTGGGAACGAGGACAGCAGAAGTATCCTGATAGAATTGGGACTTCCCGGTAATGGGGTCCACAGTATACCGGAGATTGAGTTTCCCCACCGTCGCGACTCCCGCCTCGGATGCCGCCAATTGCGCGTTGACTGCCGTCTCAAGACGCGCTGCTTTCGTCTTATCCGAGAGACCGATATCATAATTCCCGTCTGGGAGGGTTATGACGACGGATGATGCGTCAGGAACACTGTTCCAGTCCCACGTCACCTTGAATACATTATTCCCTAATTCCGCGCTGATGGCGTAAAACGACATCGGAATCTCGATGGACGCGAGACGCATACTGACCGCGCGCTCTACTTTGGTGGGCAGATGAATATGAAGATCCGAACTCTTCGTGGTGTAATAATTGGGGCGAAATCGTGTGTCGATATTGACTGCGCGTTTTATGGTGTTTACCTTGATGGGGTTGATTACGCCGGGTGGCGCGCCATTATCGTCGAGATTGATACCGGTCTTGCTACTTGGGTCGTAATTCTTGATACCATCCCGCGCAGGATTGTTGATGATGAAGTGACCGTTGTCGCCGGAGAGAGTATTTTGGGGGAGGGCGGTGACGGGCTTGCCGCTTCCGATGGGGAGAAGATGCTGGACCATACGCGCGAGAGCCTGGTCGAGGAAAGAGTTGATATTTGCCCGAGCAGGGGCGGTGAGAGTGGCGTCACGGTCGACGGCGGCGCACATTGCCTTTTTCTTATGAACGATTTCTTGGAGGTCGTAGTTTTTAGTGGGAAGCGCGAAGAAGGTCTCTAAATCCTGAATGCGATATTCGTCGATATTCATATTGATGTAATTCATTGCGCCGGGTGGATAGTCCAATGGTGCGCCGCCAAGACTGCCGCCGAGACTGCCGAGAGACGCCGATGGTGGTGTGCTTGTTGGACGGGTTTGAATGGGTTGGGGAAATGAACTGAACGGCGAGGGATTTTGATTATGATAGAACGACATTTAATATATACTCGTATTTTTATGTTTATGTGTCTTACGCGGCGACACACCCGCGCGCTTGCGCTTCGTTAAGGATAAATAAAATATCGGTATTCTATATATTTGCAACCGAAGGAGATGGACGTCAATAGTCGTGAACCTTCACAAAATATAATACCATTTCGCATAAAGGGCGTTGAGGTCGGACGGTTTGATATCTGTGGCAATCTAGGGATTGGAACTTCTGCACCTACTGCGAATCTTGATGTCGTTGGAAATGTGAAAATCAACGGCGAACTGTATGTCAATGGCAACCCACTGACATCGCTTACATCAGGTGTTGTCGTGAATATGGATTCGCAACCTGTGGCCGCGACGGCGCTGAATCGGCAGAAAAAACAGAGCATCCCTCTTGCTGCGGGGAGCACACTCTCTACGAGCGACGTGATTGCTAAAATGAGCGGGGTGAGTGTGGGAAAGACGCAAATATACGGCGTGGGACCGGCGCAGATGGCGAGTTACGGGAATATTGTGGTCGCGGTGGGGGAAGGGACGAACAGCATCGCGTATTCACTGACGAACCCGCCGACGGCGGCGAGCTGGGTGGGGATACCGAATAGCGCAAATACATTCACGACGCGCGGGGCTAATATTACTTACGCAAATGGAACGTGGGTGGCGGTGGGTGTGGGGACGAATAGTATCGCGTATTCTACGATGACACCGCCAGTTGCGTCAAGTTGGGTGGGTATTCCGACAGGAACAAGCATCAACGGCGTAGCGAATACATTCTCCAACCGGACGTGGGATATCGCCTACGGAAATGGTGCGTGGGTTGCCGCTGGAGACGGCACTAATTGTATCGCGTATTCTCTCGCCAATCCACCAACAGCTGAATCGTGGGTAGGTATTCCACTTACATTTTCTCCAACCATTTTCGGAACAGGGGGGTATAGTATTACATTCGGAAATGGAACGTGGGTCGCGTGTGGAGAAGGCACAAATGGAATCGCATATTCTACGCGAACACCACCAACAGCAGACAGTTGGGTCGTTGTTCCCCTTACCAATACAAATGATGCTGGAATCAATAATATATTTACCACATTTGGACTTAATGTCATCTTTGCCAATGGCGTTTGGTTGGCCGCAGGACACAGCACAAACACCCTTTGCTACTCCATTGAAAATCCGCCTATCGCGGGAAGTTGGATGCCAATCACAACCGGGGTATTATTCGGAAACGTAGGCCGGTCACTCGCCTACGGCAATGGAACGTGGGTGGCGTGCGGTAATTCGGGAACCTTACTCGCCTATTCTACCTCTCGCATCCCCCACAGCAGTAGTTGGGTCGCGATGAAAGGCCCCACTCCGTCGTCGTCGGGTGAACAAATCCACCACGTCACCTTCAACGCAGCGACAAATACGTGGTATTTCTTAGGCGATATCAGTAGTAATTGTATGTTTTATTCTACGGCGACACCACCCGTTCCTGCGACGTGGATAGGTGTCCCGCGAAGCGCGGGGACGTTTACGTTGCAAGCATTCGGCGCTGTAGGCATCACCACGAATGCATTTACATCCCCCGTTAATGTCGCACGCCTGGATAATAAAGTGACCTTCCCGGTGAATCGGATGCTAGCGGTGGGGGGTGGCGGCGGCGGCGTCGGCGGGTCGGATGTCCTCTCGCGGTCCGCGCTTACCCCCGCACCCAATGGCGGAGGAACCATTTCGTATTCCGATGATGACGGCGCGACGTGGCAAATGGTGCCTGGCGGTGCTACGAACGCGATGTTTTCGTCTGCCGCAGATATCTCCGCGAACGTGTCATTTGGAATTGGCGGGTCACGTGGCGCAAATGCGGTGGCGTGGAACGGCGAGAAATGGGTGGCTGCAGGCAACGGAAGGACGAACTCACTGGCATTTTCAGATGATGGCGGAATGACGTGGTCGGGGATTACAGGGAAATCCATATTTTCCGTGGAAGCGCGCGATGTCGCGTGGAATGGCCGAATGTGGGTGGCGGTGGGACGTGGTGTCAACTTTTCTACCGCATATTCGTATGATGGTGTAACGTGGATGGGCCCGATGACAAATGATACATCAGGTATTACTATTAATGTGTTTTCTTATGACATCGCTGGAGAAAATGAACTTGCAGCGATGAGCGATATATCGGGTGGCGGAAATCACGTGATTTGGACGGGTCAGATGTGGGTCGCTACGGGAACGCGGACATTGATTGCTGGGTCGTCGCCCCCCGCATACTACACGGTGGCGTATTCGTTGGACGGGAAGTCGTGGACGGGGGTGCCAGAAAGTGGCGCAGCGAGCACAGGTTTTGATATCTACGCACACGGGATTGCGTGGAATGGCCGGAACTTCGTGGCGACGGGGCGCGGAACGGTGAATACACTGGCATTTTCCTCGGACGCGACAACGATGTGGCAAGGATTGGGGAATACGGTGTTCTCGGTATGGGGACGCGGGATTACGTGGGGCGCGCGGCGATGGATGGCGACGGGGCGCGGCACGAATACAGTCGCGTATTCGACAAATGGACGGAACTGGCAGGGATGCGGGGCAAATGTGTTCAAACCGATGCGTAGGTTTATGGCGATGGGAGATACGGGGTTGTATACCGGCGTGCCGAGCGGCCAACCCCAGCGCGGAGTGGCGTTTTCGTATTCGGATGATGGAGTGACGTGGGACGCGCCGGTAGTGAATCAGGGGTTGGAGGAACGTTCAAACGGAGGAATACCAAACGCATTTTATGTAAGAACCGGAGGAAGTAACTGGCGTGACTTCATTCCATTACTTACAGCAAATACAACTACGAATATTCAATCGTGGAGTCCGGACAATCAGTTCGTTGTGTATAGTAGTTTAAACCAAATTGGCGAACAATTCAGTTATTTTGCCGGATATTGGTTAAATGCTAATCGAGCATCTAGTGGAAGAACTTTCAGTGTTCCCGTTTTCCAGAGCGCTGGAAGCGCCGGAACATTTACATTTAAGGCCACTTCAAACTATCCGGTTACAACATATGAAGGATCATTAACTACATACAATAATAATACTACATACACACTAACACCTCAGGCTGATGGTATCGCAGCAGGTATCGCAGCTAACTATTACATTAACGCTTCCACCCTGTTCACCAACAACATCCTCCTCACCAACGCCATCACCGACACTGCGTCCGCGCATACGGGGCTGATGTTTTCTGCCGATGGCGGTGCGTCTTGGGCGCGTGTTCCTGGAACGAGTGACACCGAAGCCAATGGTGGAACGGGTATGACGGTTGCCAACGGCGGAAGCTATTCTCTCGCGATGAACACGGCGCGAACCCGCTTTTTGTTGGGCGGTGGTGACGCCGCAAGCGCAACCCGGAAAGTCTATTTTTCCAATGATGGTTTCAACTGGCGTAATAGCGTGAGCAGCCCGAATTCTACGCAAATGGCGTGGGTGCATTCGTCCTTGTGGGTAGGCGGCGGGTATAACCGATGGCTCGTCGGTGGCCAAGACGCCACGACAAATGCCAACGGTCGTATTATGTATTCCGGCGATGCCGATGCCGTTGCGGCGTGGATTGCCGCGTCTCCTGCGACGTATACCTCGACGGTCATCTCGTGCTTCGCGGCCAATACGGATTTCTCTGTTATTCTGGCTGGTGCTTTGTCCGGAAATGTAATCTACCGTTCCGTCAATGGCGGGGCAAATTGGACGACCGTGGATATCAGCGGAACACCTACTGGCGGTGTTCGTTCTATTGCGTTCTCTCCCTCCCTTGGGCGATGGGTGGCGGTGGGCGGCAGCGGCGCCGCAAATACGATTATCTACTCCACCGATGCGACAGGGACGGCGTGGATTGCGCCGCCGATACAGGCAAAAGCTGCCGCGACTTCCATCTTCAAGAACGGCAGTGAAGTCACTCGAGTGATTTGGGACGCCGTTGGAGGTCGGTTCATCGTGGGTGGATGGAACGGGGCTGTGTCGACGGGCGTATTGACCAACGTCTTCGGGCTTGACTTATCAAACAACAACCCCGGGTATACAATGGCGTATTCTTCTGATGGTGTGAATTGGACGCCGGTGACGGTGCGAACGTCGTCGGATGCTGGTGCCGGTGCCGGTGCGTCAGTATTCGGCCCTTTCCTCACACGTTGCCGAGAGATTATGGCGCTGGATGTCAGCGGAGATTTTACCCCAATCAATACTGGTTATTCCGTGACGTGGAATTCATACGCCAACCGTTTCATCGCTACAGGCAATGGTACATCTCCCGTCGTATATTCCAGTGACGGAGGTATAACGTGGATACCTGCGAATCAACAACCGCCACAACAAGCCGTCGTGGTTGCGGGTGGTGTGGGGGGAACATCTGGTTCAACAACAACTGTATCCCCAATTACATACAGCATTGATGGAGAGATATGGTTTCAGGGATTGGGCGCCAAGGAGGCATTCGGGTCCAGTGGAGCCGTGAATGCGGTGAGATATGGACAAACAAGCACAGCAATATCACCGAATGGTCGCATCTGGGTTGCCGGTGGCACAGCGAGTGGTGCTGCTGGAACGAGTTGTCTCGCATTCTCTCAAAACGGGATTCGTTGGACGCCCATCGCGAATGGAACTACAATGATGACGAATGTTCGCGCGATTGCGTATGCTCAGGCTGAACAATTAAGCGCGAGCACGAGCACGAGTGCGGCGACGTCCGGTGTTGGAAACGGCGTGTGGGTTGCCGGTGGTGATACTACAAATTCTCTCCTGTTTTCATATGATGGTATCAGTTGGAGCGAAGTCCCGAATTCTCTCACGATTCTATCAAGATGTAATGCCATTGCGTTCGGAAGAACTGGCGCCGGCGCCGGCGTATTTGTTGCAGGTGGTCTTGCTGGTACACTCGTTCCCACTGCCAATATGGCGTATTCTACCGACGGATTCACGTGGTTACCTATCCGCGGTTCAGCATTACGAATTTCAACCGGTGGTCCAAGCATCAATTGTATCACGTATGGCCGCGATGAAACTGGACGCGGTTTATGGGTTGCCGGCGCATTCGGGTCATCCACCGTTTCCATCATGTATTCTTACAATGGGATTGACTGGATTGGTGTTGTCAACAGCGGAAGTACTTTAAGTTCCACAATCACCGGAATTGCATATGGCATCAATTCAACAACGGGACGCGGTTTATGGGTTGCCTCCGTATACCGTCAAACTTCTGAAGGGTATTCATTTATATTTTCGTCCAATGGTCGTGATGGGTGGACTACTGCAACCAATACGAAGGCAGGTTTGTTTGAATTGAATACGAGTGGTGCGACCAGCGTAGCTTATTTGAACGGGGTTTGGTATGCAACAGGATTGAGCGCCGGTATTAGTGCGGGACGCACACTTGCCTACTCTTATGAAGGCCGAAGTGGTTGGTTCGGTGTTTATCCCACAACGAATCTCTATGGGACTTCAGTGACGACTTTCAGCACAACGGATATGCGATGCGTGGCGACGACAGGAGAGTATATTGGTTCGGGCGTGGGTTCAGGTATGGGTGTGGGCGTAGGTCTAAATCTTCCCATTCGAAACCTGGGATGGACTGCAGGAGTTGGTTCGGCATACCTTCAGCATCCCACCATCGCATTTGGTAAAGCCGAAACAAACGCTGGCGCCATCGCATCAATATCTACTGATGGAGGCCGGTCGTGGGGAGCAAGCACAGTGAGTCTTGCGCGGTCTGCATTCCGCGGCGGCGTCTGTAATGACGCATTCTGGAATGGAATAGTATGGGCGGCAGTAGGATATGACACAGTTACCGGTTCGAAATTGGCGACATCTAAAGATGGTGTATCTTGGACGCAAGTTCCAAGCGGAAGTATCCCAATAGTTGGCGTTCTCTATTCTATTATGTGGAACGGCAGTATTTGGATGGTGGGTGGTGACGGGTCGCCCACAAATGACGCAAATACTGCATCTATCGCGTGGTCATCTGACTTGAAGACGTGGACAAGAATTTCAAATACCGATACCAGACTCAGTGTGGTGAAACGCATCGCGTGGAATGGAATGTATTGGACCGCTGTAGGTGTAGGTGATGTAAGCGTTATTATGCACTCACGTGATTCACGCGGAATTATTTGGGATGACACAAATATGTCCAGTTCAAGTGGAAATAAAACAGGTAATGTGATGTCACTTGGAAATGACGTGGTTTGGGGTGGTGGACGTTGGGTTGCAGTAGGTCGGGCAAATAACAGCGGTGGAAGCGGAAGCAGTGACGCAGCAAGCATTCTTTATTCAGTGGATACACCTGCGGTGGAGGGAACAAAAGCAGAATACGCGATTTCAGGTAGTCGGTGGACGGCAGTCGCGGGGTCCGCCCAGTTATTCCCCTACGGTGTGAATTCCGTTGCGTGGAATGGGAAGCGGTTCGTCGCGACAGGACCGGCGTCGGGTGCGTGCTCGACGGGCAATATTATCGCGTGGTCGGCAGATGGAATGTCGTGGACTGCGTATTTAAGTACCAAAACTGTCGCACCTGGACAACGTTGGGTGGCGGTCGGAAGCGGGTCGCGCGCGTGTATTGCGCTTTCTGCGGACGGGCGTGTTTGGACCGATGTCAGCAGTTCAGCGGTGCTTTTCCCGGATATAAGCGGTGCTAGCGCAGCGTTGGTGTCGACAATGAAGACGGGTGGACGCGCGATTGGATGGAACGGAAGCTCGCTTGTGGTGGGAGGTGCGCGCGCTGCGACGACGGTGACTTCTTCTTCGACTGCGGGGGCCGCAACAATGGCGACGACGGGGCGCACGACCATTCCTGTATGCGCCTTTATTGGCAGCGGTAATGGTGTAATGGGTGGCGGAACGACGAACGCACCAATGGATGCCACTGCTGCGGGGATACTGCGCGCAAGCAGCAGCGTCTTTATTACGCATATGGATGTGAATATGCGCGAATCCTCTGCGCCGTGGGCGAATATGTGGCTGAATACGTATACGGATTTATCGGGCACCCAATTATTCCAGGTGACACCAGAAACACAAACCTTTAGTTCAGCGCTGAAATGGAATGGATGGTCGTGGGTGGCGAATTTCGGAATGACGACATTCCATCCACAGACGGGAGAACAATATGGTTCTATTTGGTATTGCTCCGACCCGATGGCGCGAGTTGGGTGGTCCGTTGCGTCCAATTCTGCGACGCCGCGCATCCTTATCGGACAGGGGGGGTATGCGGCGCTAGAATGGAACGGCGTCGCGTGGCTGGCGTGCGGATACGACCCCAATAACAATAATCTGATTTACACGACGGACCGATATGGCGCGACGGGATGGACTGCGGTGTCCGGGTTGGTCAGCGGCGGCGGCGGGTCTGCGTCATTTCAACCTGTTTGTATCGCTGCGAGCTCGCGATTCTGGGTGGTCGGTGGGTCACAGGGAGCGGGGGCATCGGCAATATACTATACCAGCGACAGGACAGGTGCGACGGGATGGCGCGCGGTGACGACGACTGGCGTGGGAGCATCGGTGCTGCCTAGCGCGCGTATTACATCCGTGGGGTATAACGGGTCGGCGTGGATTTGCTGCGGTGGAGGGCGTGTTGGAACGGATACTTCAGGGGGTGTGTTTCATAGTGGGGCAATTTCGTGGCGCGCGGACCCGACGGCAGATGGCGAAGATTTGGCGACGGGATGGGCGGCGGCGACGGTGTCTGGAACGAGCGGTGGAATTCCGCCGATTATGTCAGCGAGCAGTGCCATCGCGTATAATTCGGGTCCGGGTGTGACCACGCCGATTTGGGTGGTTGTCGGCGAGGATTTACCTGGAAATAGCGGCAATCAAATCGCGTATACAACTACGGTAAATGGGTCGTCGGAATGGAAGAAACCGTCGACGGGGACGCTTACGGGAACAACATTTGGACGCTTAAATGGGATTGCGTGGACGGGGTATTCGTGGATTGCAACATCGGGTGCTGGATTTTCGCGCCTGGCGAGCACGACCGATATTACGGCGGGGACTGGGTGGAATAATACCACGAACGGGTTATTCACGCCGACCTTGTGCACAAATGCCGTGGCGTTTGCGAATATCCCGATTTCGTTATTGACGACGGGAATGCCGAGCAGCGCGGGGGCTGGGGCAGGGACAGGAGCGATGTGGCGCGCGGGGGTGGGTCGCGCACAGGGGTTGCTTCCGGGTGGCGGCGGCGAGACGACGTCGGTGGTCGTGCGCTCCACGAACGGCGCGGAGGGGGCAACATGGTCGCAGACATACGCGCGGAATTTCCTGATTGCGGTAGGTGGCGGTGCGATACGCGATGCGAGCAGCGGCGGTGGAACGAATCGGATGGCGTATTCGTATGATGGCGGGTTGTCGTGGACGACGAACAATACCACCGTCATGACGAATGCGGCCACGAACGCGATTGGCACGATTCGCACTGTGAAATACGGGAATGGAATGTGGGTGGCGGGTGGCGATGCCACAGGAAGCAGCGTCAGCAGCAACAATTGCCTGGCGTGGTCGCGTGATGGCGTGAATTGGAGTGGCGCAGGCGGGACGCAAATCTTCGGAAGCGGGGGGGCTTGCTACGCAGTGTGCTGTAATGACAGAGGAAGGTGGGTCGCTGTTGGTGGCGCCGCGCTGACGACGGCGGGAACCTATACGAACACCAGTGGGTCGATTTATACGATGGCGTGGTCGGACGACGGGATGAACTGGACGCCCATCATCGGGTCGCGAGCCTTGTTCGGCATCGTATGCCAGGGAGTGTCCTACGGGGCGGACGCATCGGGAGTGGGAATGTGGACGGCGATTGGGCGCGGCGGGGCGTATACAGGATGCGCGTATTCCTATGATGGGAAGACGTGGTTTCTCTCGCAGACGAGCGGGTCGTTGTTCGGGACATCGGCGAATGTGCTGACGGAGAGGTATTGCCAATTTACGGGGAATTGGTGGTCCATATCGTTATCTTCCACCGGACAGTATCAAAGCGCGGTGATTGGAAATAATTATGGTATTGATGGAATGTATATCTACACCTCGTCGGATTACGGTGTAAGTTGGACGAAACGTTCCCCCCAATTTACGGGGCAGTGGTTTTCCATCTCATTATCATCAACCGGACAGTATCAAAGCGCGGTAATGAATGCTAACAACATCTATACCTCGTCGGATTATGGTGTAACTTGGACGAAACGAACCCAATTTACGGGAACTTGGCGTTCAGTGTCATTATCTTCGACGGGACAGTATCAAAGTGCAGTGAGTAATAATCATATTGTTGGTGACGGAGCATACATCTATACCTCGTCGGATTATGGTGTAACTTGGACGAAACGAACCACCACTGGAACTTTAAATTGGCGTTCGGTGTCATTATCAAGCACAGGACAATACCAAACCGCGGTGGTGAATGGCGGGAATATCCATACCTCATCGGACTATGGAGTGACATGGACGCCTCGAACCACCCCTGGAACTTTAAATTGGTATTCGGTGTCATTATCAAGCACAGGACAATACCAAACCGCGGTGGTGACTGGCGGGAATATCCATACCTCATCGGACTATGGAGTGACATGGACGCCTCGAACCACCCCTGGAAGTTTGGGTTGGAAGTCGGTGTCATTATCAAGCACAGGACAATATCAAACCGCCGTCGTAAATGGCGGGAATATCCATACCTCATCGGACTATGGAGCGACATGGACGCCTCGAACCACCCCTGGAAGTTTGAATTGGTATTCAGTATCGTTATCCTCCACGGGTCAATATCAAACCGCCGTCGTAGATGGCGGCCAAATCTTCATCTCCTCCAATTTCGGCGAAACCTGGTCCTCCGCCGCCACCGACTCCCGTTCTCTCGGAATTGCCTACGGCAAGGATGCCAGCGGCGTCGGAATGTGGGTCGTCGCCGCCGGACGCAGAGACCGCGATGTCTCCGCCAACGTAGCCAATACGATGGCCTACTCCTACGACGGCAAATTATGGCGTGGTATCCGCGCTTCGGCGGGCTTGAGCGAACAAGCGTGGTCGGTTGCTTACGGCAAAGACGGTTTCGGTGTCGGAATGTGGGTTGCGGGTGGATATGATACCGCGTGCGGTCTGAAATGGTCCTATGACGGGATTACGTGGAATGCGTCGATGGGTGCTAGCGGGGCGGCGGTCTGGACAGGTATGGCCGCGGGTCGTCGGGCCTTGACTGTCTACTGGAATGGTTCAATGTGGCTGGCAAGCACGAGCGATACCCGCAATGGCGAACCACGTGGGACGGCGATGGCGGTGAATAACGCGTCGTCTATCCCGGGCTACCTCCTCTACTCCTACAACGGGAAGAATTGGCTCCCGGTGGTCGCGGCGAATACGTATGCGGCGACCATTACCGGGTCGGCCCAGGCATCCGTCTACTCTCTCCTGCCGAACCCGGCGATTCTGGACTTCGGGAGTTTCTATGACGACCAATCCCAGCGAGGTGTCACAATCGCGAATACGATGGCACGGACGGTTGGCGCGGTGATGTCGGGTGGCGTGCCGATTGAGAATATTAACACGATAGTCCCGTATGGTCGGGGGTCGCTGACGACGGGACAGGTGCCGTTCTTGCTGGGAGGTGATAGCGGGTTGGTCGAGACGGGGGCTGGCGTTGTGGGCGTTTCTGGCGCAGGAGCACCTCCACCGACGAGCGAACTCGCCTCCGCGACCACCTCTCTTTCCACATCCACGGATGGCGGGATTACGTGGCGCCCGGTGCCGAATTCGACCAAGGTGATGACAAAAGTGAATAAAATCCTGTGCGATGAAACGACGCAACAAATCGTCGCGGTAGGCACAGGGAATTATTCGGTGGCGACATCCACGCCTTCGAGGGCAGCGGACGCGGACGGATGGACGGGTGTCTTTGGAAGCCGGATGATGAATACACGCGCTGGATTGTTCGAGAAATACGGCACGGGCGCGTCGTGGTTCGTGGGGGCGAAGATGTGGATTGCGAGCGGTCGAGCACAGTCAAGGCGCGGGTCGTCGCTGGCGGTCTCAGTAAATGGCACGGTGTGGCAGGACGCAAAGATAGTCAGTGCGGTGGCGGCGGGGGCATCGGGAGCAGCGAGAGGCGGTGGGTTGGCGAGCAGGACGACGAGCACAACAACCCCCATCACCTTCAACTCCACCGTCATCCCCTACACCGCGCCAGCGACCCCCCTTCTCACCTACACCGACAGCGCCGCCGCGTTTTCGACCCAAGTCAGCAGTGTCGCCGTGAATTCGCAGTATAATCGCGCGGTCGTCGGCGGGTCTGGTGTCCAATTCGTGGCGGGAGGACGCGGCGGTAACAGCAGCGGTCTCGTGGTCTCCAATGACGGACAGAACTGGACGGCAGCGGCAGGCGTGGGCGCGGCAACGGTCTTCCAAACCCCGACAAATACGACGACGCGCACAGGCAGTGGCGGATTCGACGCGAGTTTCGGGACGATGGTGCTGACGCAGAGGTTGACGACGCCGACGACGTATCCGAGTGGGGAATTCAGAGGAATTTCTTTGAGTAAAACCGGCCAATATCAAACCGCGGTGGTTCATAACGGCCAAATCTACACTTCCTCGGACTACGGAGTGAACTGGACGGCACGTGAAAGCAATAGGGGTTGGCAGTCGGTATCTTTATCCTCCACGGGTCAATATCAAACCGCAGTGGTTTATAGCGGTCAAATATATACCTCATCGGACTATGGAATCAACTGGACGCCGCGTATCCTCAATAGGAATTGGTATTCGGTATCTTTATCCTCCACCGGTCAATACCAAACAGCAGTTGTTTTTAACGGTCAAATACACACCTCCTCCGACTACGGAGTCAACTGGACGCCGCGTGATAGCAGTAGAGCTTGGTTTTCGGTATCTTTATCCTCCACGGGTCAATACCAAACCGCGGTGGTTAATGGCGGCCTCATTTACATCTCCTCGGACTATGGAATCAACTGGACGCCGCGTGATAGCGTTAGGTTTTGGAGTTCGATATCTTTATCCTCCACGGGTCAATATCAAACCGTGGTGGTGGATAGCGGTAACCAAATCTACACCTCATCGGACTATGGAATCAACTGGACAGCACGTGAAAGCATTAGGTATTGGATATCCGTATCATTATCAAGCACTGGACAATATCAAACCGCGGTGATTAATGGCGGCCAAATCTACACCTCCTCTGACTATGGAATCAACTGGACGCCGCGTGATAGCAGTAGGAATAGGTATTCCATCTCGTTATCATCCACCGGTCAATACCAAATCGCCGCCGGCACCTCCATCTTCACCTCCTCCGACTTCGGTGTCACCTGGGTCGAGCGTTCCACCGCCACACGAACCAACGCATTCACCCGCATAAAATCCTCCGCATCCGGCAAGTATCAACTCGCCACTTCCGGCCCTGTGGGGAATTTGAACGGCCAACTCTACATTTCCTCCGACTACGGACGGACGTGGATGCCGAGACGCGGACTGGGGACGTGGTTGGGCGGCGCGGTGTCGGCGACGGGAGGGGTGATGACCGCATTTTTGACACCGACCGCTGCGACGGCGACCATCCTCCGCTCCGTGGACTACGGCGCGACCTTCGGCAACGTCCCCGGAACCGCACTCACCGGAAGTGCTTACTGGCGCGCCATCGCCGCCACGAATTCGGCTGCCGTCCAAACCGCGCTCGCCCACGGCAGCACGATTTACCGGTCCACGGACTACGGCTCCACCTGGAATTCGTCCGCCACGGTCGACGTCGTCGGCATCTTATCCACCGAGTTCTCGTCCGTCGTCTCCCCCACCTACGCGTGGAAATCCATCGCGATGTCGGCGGCGGACGCGAAATACCAGACGGGTGTTGCCGGCGGCGGACAAATCTACGTCAACTCGAATTACGGCCGAGAGGCGTGGACGGCGGTGGATAGTGCGCGCAATTGGACCTCCGTAGCGATGTCGGCGGACGGAAGATACCAATCCGCGGTCGTGACGAGCGGCGCAATCTACTACAACAGCACCTTCGGCACTGGAACGTGGACGGCGGTATCCTCGCCCACCGGTCAGACGTGGACGGGTATCGCCGTTTCCGCGGCGGACGGGAAATACCAGACTGCGGTGGCGAGCGGTGCGACGAATATCTACGTGAATTCCAATTTCGGCGCGGGGACGTGGACCGCGAAGGAAGGCGCGCGTAACTGGTTCGGCGTGGCGATGTCATCCACGGGACGATACCAGACCGCAGTGAATCGCGGAGGGTTTATCTATATTGACGCCAGTTTCGGCGAAGCGGCGTCATGGACACAGGTGGAGTCCCAGCGCGATTGGGTGAGCGTGGCGATGTCTTCCACGGGACAATACCAGACCGCAGTTGTAGCCGGAGGCAAAATCTATGTCAACAACAATTACGGCGCACACGGCGCGTGGACGGAGACGGAATCGAACCGCGCGTGGATTTCGGTGGCGGTCTCCGGGGCGACAGGGCGATACCAGACCGCGGTCGTCCAAAACGGGCAAATTTATACCAATGCCAACTTCGGTGTGGGCGCGTGGTTCGCCGTGGATAGCAGCCGCAACTGGGTGTCCGTGACGGTATCATCGGACGGGAAATACCAAAGCGCGGCGGTGGCAACGAGCGGTCAAGTCTATTTCTCGCGCGATTTCGGTGCAACGTGGTCAACGACTGCGGGCCTGGATATTATGGGGAACCGGTGGCAGGATGTCGCCCTGAGTGCCGAAACGGGGGCGGTCCAAGTGACGTGTGTAAGCGGCGGGTATTTGTATGTATCCTCGGACACGGGTGCAAACTGGTCCTCGACGCCGGTGAGTATCGATGGCGTGGTGCCACAAGCGACGAATCGGGCGTGGCAAGCAGTCGCGGTTTCGGCAGACGGACAATACGGGTTGGCGTGTGTGAATTCTACGTCGGCCCAAGGATTTCTCTACCGGTCCACGAATTCGGGGGCGTCGTGGGTGTCGTCGTCGGTCGTGATCGACGGCGCGGGGACGCAGACGACAAGTCGGCAGTGGCAGGATGTCGGGATGTCGGCAAATGGGAAATACCAGGTGGCGTGTATAAATAATTCATTTATCTACTACTCCAAGAATTACGGCGCATCCTGGACATCTCTTACAGCCGCTGGCTCCCGCTCTTGGTCTTCCATCGCTTTATCCGAAAATGGAAGCACGATTTCCGCTACGACAAACGACGCAACTGGCGGGGTGTGGATCTATTCCATGCCAGATGATCAGTTTTACCGCGCAGGGACACTCACAAACACAGGAGCCACAACTACCGCAACTGTCCGCGCCATCGCTTACGGAAATAGCGGGACGGGTGCCGCAGTAGATGGATACTGGATGGCCGGTGCGGATGCTTCCGCCAACTCGCTCGCGTATTCGTCCAATGGCAACGACTGGACTGCCGTCGTCGGTTCCAAAACCACGCTCTTCAATACCGTCAATGGTGTTGCCTATGGCGCGGATACATCGGGCACACCAATATGGGTCGCGGTGGGTCAACCATTTGTCGGGTCGGTGCCGGGTGTGACCGCGTATAGTATCGCGTATTCTTACAATATGACGACGTGGGTGGGAGTCAGGAATACGGCGAATTTCACCGGCCAAGGCAATCACGTGGCTTACGGGCAGGACGAATTCGGCGCGGGAGTCTGGGTGGCGGTGGGCCAAGGCGACGGGGTCCTCGCGGCAAATCTCGGGGATTCCTCCTTCTACAACAGCAATGGCAACACCAACACCACGATATTCTACTCCTATGACGGCGCGAATTGGGCCGCGGGCACGGGCGCGGGTGTCTTCGCCGTATCAGGCACGGACATCGCGTGGGGCGTGGATGCGTCGGGTGTCGGAATGTGGGTGGCGACGGGTATCGGGTTCACGGACCCCCTCACAGGAGCTGTCATCGCGGGAGGGCAGGTGGCGCATTCTACGAATGGTCGGGTATGGACGCCGATACGCACCGCCGCGCCGATTACGCCGGCGATGACGCCGGTGACACTGACAGCAATGTCGCGTGCCCACACGATACCTTTCCCGCCCGCGAGTAGTGGGGTCGTGGCACCGGTATATGAAACCGGGTGGAATCAGTTAGGATTGGATATTTTGGGGACTCAAACAGATGAACGAAGTGGAACTAGTGTAAGTATATCGGCGGATGGAACCACGGTTGCGATTGGTTCCTTTACATTCAATGTCACTGGGTCCAATGAAGGCCGAACCCGCGTCTACAAATACAATGGAACCTTGTGGGGTCAGCTAGGGTTAGATATTTTGGGTAATCAAGCCGATGAAAACAGTGGGATTAGTGTAAGTTTATCCGCGGATGGAACGACGGTTGCGATTGGGTCCTCTGGGTTCAACGTCCCCGCTGGTGATGAAGGCCGAACCAGAATCTTCAGATACAATGGAACCTCGTGGATTCAGCTAGGTTCGGACATTTCGGGAAATCAAGCAAATGAATACAACGGATACAGTGTAAGTCTATCGGCAGATGGAAATACGGTTGCGATTGGGTCCTATTTTTACGACATCGCCGCCAACGGAAATGAAGGCCGAACCCGCGTCTACAAATACAATGGAACCTCGTGGGGTCAGCTAGGGTTAGATATTTCGGGTAATCAAGCAAATGAAAACAGTGGGATTAGTGTAAGTTTATCCGCGGATGGAACGACGGTTGCGATTGGGTCAAGTTATTACGACATCGCCGCCAACGCAAATGAAGGCCGAACTAGAATCTTCAGATTCAACGGAACCTCGTGGAATCCGTTGGGACTGGACATTTCAGGAAATCAAGCAAATGAAAACAGTGGGATTAGTGTAAGTTTATCCGCGGATGGAACGACGGTTGCGATTGGGTCCTATTTTTACGACATCGCCGCCAACGGAAATGAAGGCCGAACCAGAATCTTCAGATACAATGGAACCTCATGGATTCAGCTAGGTTCGGACATTTCGGGAAATCAAGCAAATGAATACAGCGGAAACAGTGTAAGTCTATCGGCAGATGGAAATACGGTTGCGATTGGGTCAAATAGTTACGACATCGCCGCCAACGGAAATGAAGGCCGAACCAGAATCTTCAGATTCAACGGAACCTCGTGGAATCCGTTGGGATTGGACATTTTGGGAACTCAACAGCTTGAAGAAAGTGGACATAGTGTAAGTCTATCGGCAGATGGAAATACGGTTGCGATTGGTTCACGATATTATGACAAAGCTGGCGGTTCAACGAACACCGGCAGCAATGAAGGCCGCGTCCGCATCTACAAACTCACCAATTTCAATCCGGTGATCTACTCCATCAGCAACCCCGCCATCGCAGATATCTACGCCAACACCCTCCTCCTCATCAAAGAAGGTGCCAGCGGCACGGCGATCATCACTGCGACCCAACCCGCTGCCCCGCCATTTACATTTGCCCCAACAATCGTCCAAGGCACCCTCACTGTAAGCGGAACGACATATACGTTTGTATACAATACCTTCTACCCTATATTCACCCCCTTCCCAGGTGCCGTCGCAGGCGATTTGCCGTGTGTGGCATATGGTCGCGGTGGTTCGCAGGGCACAGGGGCGCCGCATTGGATTGTCGGTGGCGCTGGCGGAACAAACGTCTTCGCGATGTCATCGGCCCCCACCACGATTGGCGCGTGGTCGGTCGTCGGGTCGTTTGCGGGGAACGCACCCTTCCCCGTTTGTAATTCACTCGGGTATTCCAACGGAGTCTGGGTTGCGGGCAATAACACCAACACCACGAACATCCTTGCGCGGTCCACGGACGGCGGCAGCACTTGGACCTCCGTCGCGGCGTCATCCGTCAGCAGTATTCTCACGGGAGCGGCAGCAGTCGGCGCGAATTCCTTCTGTAACTTCTCGTTGGCGGTGGCGGATTATTCCAACGACACAAACTTACGGTCGTGGGTCGCGGTCCAAGGCACGAAGAACTTCTTCTTTGATGGGGGGGTCTCGGCCGTAGCGACGCCGACGCCGGATGTGAGCGCGGCGGTGTATAATGCCGTGGGCCAGACAACCACCACGATTGCGTCGTCCGCGAGTGTGATGGTGCCGCCGCCGGGGGCGCTGACGCCGGTATATGGCACGGATTGGGGACAGGGACAGATTGGGTTGGACATTTCGGGCAATCAAAGTGGCGAACAAAGCGGATATAGTGTAAGTATATCGGCGGATGGAACCACGGTTGCGATTGGGTCCATTTATTACGACGTCGCTACCAACGCAAATGAAGGCCGAACCCGAATCTATAAATACAATGGAACTTCGTGGAGTCAGTTAGGATTGGACATTTCGGGAACTCAAGTGGGCGAAGAAAGCGCACTTAGTGTAAGTCTATCCGCGGATGGAACCACGGTTGCGATTGGGTCCTGGTTTTACAACATCGGCGCCAATGTTGATGTAGGCCGAACCCGAATCTATAAATACAACGGAACTTCGTGGATTCAGTTGGGGTTGGACATTTCGGGCAACCAAGCATACGAATACAGCGGATATAGTGTAAGTCTATCGGCGGATGGAACCACGGTTGCGATTGGGTCCGCTTATTACGACATCGCCACCAACGGAAATGAAGGCCGAACCCGCATCTACAAATACAACGGAAGTTCGTGGATTCAGCGGGGGTTGGACATTTCAGGCAACCAAGCGGACGAACAAAGCGGACATAATGTAAGTCTATCCGCGGATGGAAATACGGTTGCGATTGGATCCCGATATTACGACATCGGCGCCAATTTTGATATAGGTCGAACCA
>Ga0194118_10001285_pt1 | contig 36853 bp, 33 predicted proteins | sample TA2MahsurfametaG_2_FD_148662 | JGI IMG/M metagenome (GOLD analysis project Ga0194118, IMG submission 148662) | Freshwater microbial communities from Lake Tanganyika, Tanzania - TA2015013 Mahale N5 surface | ecosystem: Environmental > Aquatic > Freshwater > Lake | place: Tanzania: Lake...
TGCAGCAGTTAAATGGATTTTATATTTTTGGGGGAAATAGTTAAAGAATGAAAAGAATCTTATTTGTTGTTAGTATGTTGATGGTTGGTTTGCTTAATGCCCAATCCAAAAAGGAACAAATCGAAATTTTAACCAATCGGGTGGATAGTTTGAATCAAGTGGTTAGTTCTGAAAGGAAAATAAACCAAGATAAATCAACTAAAATTTCTGAATTGACCAACACAATAACAAATTTGGAAAGTTCAATATCTCTTCAAGATTCCCTTAACGAATTGATTAGAAATAAATTACCTCTACAAGAGGTGTATTCTTATTCTTTTGACCGCATATATTCTGATGAAATTAAAGAACACCTTAAAAAACTAGTGGTAAAATATCCTACATATTCAGAGAGTGATGATCGATATTACACAAGAAAGAACACAACGGTGCTAGATACTCGGTTATTTTTAGAGAATAACAAAATGAAAGCGTTATTGATAACGCTTGATAGAATTCCAATCAATAATGATACAAGACCCCAATTGAATATAAATTTCTTCATTATTGATTGTCAAAACATAAATAAGCCGAGCATTCTATATAATTGGTCAAGTCTTCTTCCAGAATGTATTGTAGATTATGATAGTGATATTATTGATGTTCAATTTACAGATTTAAACAATGACGGAAATGTTGAAGTTTGGGCAGTAAATGAAAAGTTTTGTATGGGTGGTGTTGATTTAACTGAATTGTTAATTTTTAAATATGAAAATGGAAAACATTGTACTTTGGAATCTATGACAAATTCTCATTACATTATAAATCCTGAAACAAATGCCTCCATGGACGATGATTTTATAAGAAATACCCATGAAAAAGAGCCCTTGATTTTTGATCAGTGTTTTTCTAACTCAGATGCTGTTTTTATAAATTATGCCAAACATTTACGAGAAAAAAATATATATGGTAAAGGAGGATTTAGATTTATTAAAGACGGTTATGATAATCCAAAATTCTGGTCACGAGAAGATTCTGATAAAGAAAAAATCGTTAAGGAGAATAATACAGGAAAAGTTACCCAAACTGGCTCTTTTAAATCAGTGAAAATTGGAGCCCAAACTTGGATGTCAGAAAACCTCAATGTTTCAACCTTTAGAAACGGTGACCCCATACCCGAAGCGAAAACTAATGAAGAATGGGAAAAAGCAGGAGAAAATAAACAGCCCGCTTGGTGTTATTACGATAATGACCCAGCGAATGGTGCGAAATACGGAAAGTTGTACAATTGGTACGCAGTAAATGATCCTCGAGGTCTCGCGCCTGTTGGGTATCATGTACCTTCCGATGCTGAATGGACAATACTTACCGGCTTTTTAGGTGGTCAAGATGCTGCCGGAACTAAAATGAAGAGCAAAAGTGGTTGGGCAGAAAATCGCAATGGAACAAATAGCAGCGGTTTCTCAGGTCTTCCGGGCGGTGGCCGTTACGACGATGGGGCGTTCAGCTACATTGGCACCGTCGGTGACTGGTGGAGTTCTACGGAGGACGATGCGGGCAGTGCCTGGGGCCGCTACCTGGGTTACGGCGATGGCAGTGTATACGGGAGCTACGGCAATGAGGAAAATGGGTTCTCTGTCCGTTGCCTCAGGGATTAATTTACCTGCCTGCCTGCCGGCAGGTTTGACAATTTGATAATTTGATTGTCGGTAGAAAGGCTTGTCAATATGGGGCGAAGCCCCAAAAATTTAGCTCACCCCACCATCTTCTTCACCTTCGTTATCGTATTCACATGAATACTTAGAATTCGTGAGATTTCATATCCTCTTTTGAACAGTGAACCTGAGTAGGATAATTTTCAATTCTTGCAGGAGTTACATTTGTAACCAAACTTCAAGTCACCATTATTGGTATAAATCATATCCTATAAAACATCACTACTTGAATTTTTCTAAAGATAATCTAACTTGAAAAAGATAGTTGTTTACATCTGATGAATGATCTTCTGAAAAGTTTTAATAGTCCTGGATTCTTTGTTTAACCTTCAAAAAAATGATTATGAAGACATTAATTTTTGGTGCCACAATTTTATTAAACACCACTTTGCATGCTCAAGATTCTCAATTGAAAAACATTAAAGAAGAATCTCAATTTGAGTTCAGTAATGAATTTGACGTGAATTTGTTTCAAAAATACCTAACACAAGAAATGTCAATAGCATTTCCTTGGATGGTTGAGGACACTTCGAATAATTATGCTGCAAGAGCAACCTCACAAACAGAAGCTGGATCACCGATGTGTTATGGATCCAAACAAGGTGGAATGGTTGATATTAAAAATGATGAGCTATTAGAAGCAAAGAGAATAGTAAACAAATACCAAGAATATCTTTACGATAGTCCATATTTTGGAGAAAAAACACTCAAGAAATATTACAAAGATTTTTCTGCTGTTGCCACAAAACAAAATGGAGGTCTTATCCGCTACGGGTTATTGGTTGATAACAACATTACCAGGGAATCAATTATGGAGGGTTCTAATAAAATTTTGAATGCTGTTTACCAAGATGAAATTGATTTAGTCGATTCTTTAGTTTTGGATTATTATGGTAGTCATATGAAAATTGACAATGGTTTTGATATTGGGTGTGTTAATTACGTTAAGGAAAAAATAGAATCAAAGGAAATTCCTTGGGCAGATGGGCAGGCTCATTATCATTTTTCGATCAGTTCAAAAGATGGATTACCACGAAAAGAAACCATAGAAGAAGTCATCAAAGGAAGATTGGAATATATGGATTCATTAGGACTTCCGTTAACCATTAGCAGGTATTATATCAAAATTATTATCGAGGGTGAGATGACCTATTTGATTCTGGCTTTGGATAATTAGTTATTTACAATCGAAAAAAATGAAAAATGAGTAGCAAAAATCTAATTATATTTGTAGATAAAATTTCAAGATAATAAATTAGTATAAGAAATAATTAATACTCTTGCAGGGGTTATTTATATTTAATACTTTAGATTTTTATTTATCATTTTATGAAACATATTCTCATAATTTTCTCTCTATTTTTATTTGAGATTACCTTCGCTCAACAAACAGGAATAATTACCGATTCTCGGGATGGGAGAGAATATAAGACAGTTGTTATAGGTACTCAAACCTGGATGTCTGAGAATCTAAATGTATCAACTTTTAGAAACGGTGATCCAATTCCTCAGGCTAAATCTGAATTAGAATGGGAAAATGCAGGTAAAAATAAACAACCTGCATGGTGCTATTACGACAACGACCCTAAAAATGGGGCTAAATACGGTAAACTGTATAACTGGTATGCTGTCGTTGACACACGTAATGTTTGTCCTGTTGGATGGAGAATACCAAATTTAAATGATATAGAAAATTTATTGTTTAATGGCAAAAGCAGTGAAGAAGTACAAATGATGAAAGAGTATGAAAGTGAAGGGGCTAGGGAAGGAGGAGATAACTGTGCCAAGTGTTTTTTTGGGGGAATTGATGTGATTTTGAGTGGTTCTCGCTCAAGTGATGGCAGTTTTTCAGGACTAGAAGATAATTTTAAAATTGATGGTGTTGTGTATTTAGACGGAAAAGCCGATGTTTGGCTTATTAGAAATAATTCACCAGGATTATTGAACTATTTCGAGGGAGGTGAAGTCGTAAATACATGGTGGGGGTCAGTCGAATTAGGGTCTGAAGGCAACTCGATACGTTGTGTCCAAGATTAAAATTTTAAGATTAAATCTCATAGTCAACTCTAAAATTGATTTTAAATAAATTACTCAAGAATTTATTTTATAAATGGACATTTTATCAACAAAATAGTAATTGAGTAACTCAGTTTTGACTCCAAAAACTAGGAACTCGTTACCCATTTCTGTCGAATATTTTGGAAAATAACTTTTGACTTAAAAGGATTCCTTCAATTTCACCATTATATGTTATCCAGTATAACACTATTATACGTTATCTATCCTTCTTGCGTGTTGAAGATAAAATTTGATTTTCTCATTCTACTTCTTTTTAACTAAATATTATTAAACCCGTAATGTTATTTTTATTTATTAGTTGCGTTATCTTGGTTATGAGAAATTTAATTTTAACTTATATGTTTTTTACCGTGGTTAATTTTTACGGTCAAAAAAAATACGACTTTGATATTCCTTTTCGAGCTAAATCTAATGAAGGAGTTTATGAATGGTATATCGAGCAGCTAGATGATACGTGTGACTCGCTTGTAAATGAATTATTCCGTTCAATAGGCGTATCAACAGATAGTATTCAATGGATGTACCCTACGAATTTGTTAGATGTATGTCACGAAAAAGGTTGGGACTACTACTCTCAAAAAATTTATTTTGTAAATGATAGAGATAAAAAAATCGAATATATTGTAAAAAATGTTAGTGAAAATAAATTACCACACAGTTTGTTTAAACTATCTTATTTCACGAAAGATGGTGTTACAAAATTGGTGTTAGTTGAATATTTTTAAGTTTTTCTTGAAATAAATTACCTCAATTTTTCTTCTGATTTCTGCATTTTTTTCTCATTGTCAGAATATTGAAACTGATGGACAGGCAGTATTTGGGATTGCACGTTTGAAATATGCTACTTACCTTTAGACTATAACTTCACTGACAAAAGACCTAATTTAAATTGAGGTATATAAAATAACCTACGGCCAATAAAATTAACACTACAATAATCCAGCATCCCGATTGTATCGTGTCCAAAAAGCCGTCTCCTTTTTTACGGAATAATAACCCCAGGAGCAAAGCAACAATAAGAAATACAACTAAAATTTCCATGGCGTAAAGATAAAAATGTTTCTATAAGTTACCCCATAAATGGATATCTATAATCAGTTGGTGGAACGAATGTTTCCTTGATTGTTCGAGCAGAAACCCAACGCATCAAGTTCATAGCTGAACCCGCCTTGTCGTTTGTTCCAGACCCACGGGCACCACCAAAGGGTTGTTGTCCGACTACTGCACCTGTTGGTTTATCATTGATGTAGAAATTACCAGCAGCGTTTTCCAATTTTTTCGTTGCTACTTGAATTGCATATCGATCGTTTGAAATAATCGAACCTGTCAATGCATATTCAGAAGTTTTATCTAAAATATCTAAGGTTTGTTCAAACTGATCTTCAGGATAAACATAAATGGTCAATACCGGTCCAAAAATCTCTTCACACATTGTTCTAAATGAAGGATTAGTTGTGACAACAGTTGTTGGTTCAATAAAATATCCTTTTGATTTGTCGTAATTTCCGCCTGTGATGATCTCTGCATCTGCTTGTGTTTTAATGTAATCAATAAACTCAGTAATTCTGTCAAAGGCTTTTGAATCAATAACTGCATTTATAAAGTTCGATGTATCATCTGGAGATCCAATTTTAAACGATGAAACTTGTTCTACAAAAATTCTTTTAACTTCAGGCCAAAGATTAGAAGGAACATACGCTCGTGATGCAGCTGAACATTTTTGACCTTGGAATTCAAAGGCTCCACGTGTTAGGGCAGTTGCTACTTCAGCAGGATTGGCCGATTTATGAACCATTACAAAGTCTTTACCACCTGTTTCCCCGACAATTCTTGGGTAGGATTTATACGAATCTATGTTCGAAGCAATGTCTTTCCATAACTTTTTAAAGACTGATGTAGAACCCGTAAAGTGTAACCCGGCGAAATCTTTATGCTTGAAAATCACGTCTCCTGCAATCTGGCCGCTTACAGTAACCATATTAATTACTCCATCTGGTACACCTGCGGCTTTGAATAACTCCATTATAACTTGTGCTGAATAAATTTGAGATTCTGCCGGTTTCCATACAATTACATTACCCATCATTGCAGGTGCTGCACATAAATTGGCAGCTATGGATGTAAAATTAAACGGTGTCAAGGCAAATATAAACCCTTCCAAAGGCCTATATTCTAGTCGATTCCACATTCCAGGTAGGGACTCAGGTTGTTCTTTGTAGATTTGAGTCATGTATTGAACATTGAATCTGAAAAAATCAATAAGTTCACAAGCAGCATCAATTTCAGTTTGGAAAACATTCTTTGATTGGGCCAACATTGTTGCTGCATTCATTTTATCTCTGAATGGCCCAGCCAATAAATCTGCTGCCTTTAAAAAAATTGCAGCTCGTTCGTTCCAAGGTAAATTTGCCCACTCGGTTTTTGCTTTTAAGGCTGCATCGATAGCTTTCTGCACATGTGAAGCATCACCATAGTTGTAATGACCAAGAATTTTGCTGTGTTCGTGTGGAGGGCTTAATTTTCTCTTTTCATTACTTTTTACCTGTTCACAACCAATATAAAGTGGAATTTCAATCGGATTTTGATTGTACATTTCTTGGTATTTGGCCAGAAGAGAATCTCTCTCTAAGCTACCATGAGCGTAGGCGCGAACGGGCTCATTTTTAGCGATTGGAACTTGGAAAAATGCGTTTGACATGCGAATTGTTTTTTACAAAGTTACATTTTTCACTGAATTGGAAACATAAAATAAATAGCCGTTATTTGGAATAAAAAATTAACTTTTAAAATTTAAATAAATCTTACTTCTTGATATTTTTTTAAGTAAACTTGCACTGAAAATTTTTTGTATTCAATGAAACTCATCTCATTTAACGTAAACGGTATTCGTGCGATTGTAGGAAAAACATTCTTGCAAGATATGGAAACCGTCAATGCGGATATTATCTGTTTACAGGAAACGAAAGCAACTGTTGAACAAGTAAAAGAAACGGTAGCAACTTTATCGGATTACCATGTGTTTGCTCATGAGGCGGATAAAAAAGGATACTCAGGAACGGCAATTTTAACAAAGATAAAACCAAACAAAGTAACGTATCATATTGGAATTGAGGAGCATGACAAAGAGGGTCGAACAATTTGTGCCGAGTATGATGATTTTATTTTAGTTAATGTTTATGTTCCGAATTCAGGCAGTGAATTGGCAAGACTTGGTTATCGACAAATCTGGGACAGAGATTTTTTGAATTATTTGAAAACACAGGAGAAATTAAAACCGGTTCTTGTTTGCGGAGATTTAAACGTAGCACATAAATCTATTGACTTAGCAAGACCGAAAGAAAATTACAACAAAGCAGCGGGTCACATGCAAGAGGAAATAGACGGAATGGATGCATTTACATCCAATGGTTTGGTTGATACTTTTCGCCATTTCTTTCCAAGTGAACAAAAATATACGTGGTGGAGCTACAGAGCAGGGGCAAGAGGGAAGAATATCGGCTGGAGAATTGATTATTTTTTAGCGAGCGAGTCGTTTATTCCGAAACTTAAAGATGCTTTTATATTAAATGATATCCTTGGTTCCGATCATTGTCCAGTTGGAATTACGCTAAAATAATTTACCGTGAAGCTATTATTTATTTCAACAATTTTACTTTTTACTTATGGGTGTGCTGTGAGTCAGAAAAAGTCTGAATCTATTGCTTTTTATAACGTGGAAAATCTTTTTGACGCTGAAGATGGTCCGAACGATGATTCTGAGTTTCTACCAGACGGAAAAAATCAATGGACAACCGAACGTTACGAAAAGAAATTAGCTAATATCAATAAAGTTTTAGGCGATTTATCGTATCCAATGCTGGTTGGGTTCTGCGAGATTGAAAACGAAGGTGTTTTGAAGGACCTAATTTCAAGAGACAATAATTTGTCTAATTACGGAACTATTCATTATGAAAGCCCGGACGCACGGGGAATTGATGTTGGATTTATCTATAATAAGTCGAAATTATCTGTCATTGGTTCCGGAAAAATTCGATTTACCTTACCTGGAGATTCTGAGCCAAAGTCTCGCGATATAGTCTGGGGAAAATTTTTAGCAAAAAAAGATACGATTCTGGCTCTCGTAAATCATTGGCCGAGCAGAAGGACTGAGAACAGTGAACCGAAACGAATTAAAGCTGCTGAAAGTGCCAGGGTATTTATAGATTCAGTTCTAAAGGTAAATCCAACCTCAAAAATTGTTTTTATGGGAGACCTGAACGATCATCCATCTGATAAAGCACCACAATTGATTTCTGCGCGATTAAGTCCTATGATTAGTGAGGCATGTGGTGAATTCGGAGGAACACATCAATATAAAAATGAATGGAATGTCATTGATCATATTATGGTTTCTCCTGGTTTTAAGAAGGGAAAGGTAAAAGTGCTTTCGAATTCGGGTAAAATTCACTCCTTTTCTTATCTAATCGAGGAATATAAAGGAAATAAACAACCATTTAAAACGTATGCCGGAGCAAAATATCTAGGAGGTTTTTCAGATCATCTACCAGTCTCTGTCCAGGTAAAATTGAAATAATAGCTACCTTGATTAACGATCAGATAGTCGATTTAGAAAATTTTTAACGTATAAAGTGTATTACGATTATTAAATTCTCATTCTTTGTATCTTTAGTCGGAATAATTAAATGGAAATGTCTTATAACATAAATGATCAATTAGATTATCAATCATCTTACGAGAACTCTCTTAATAATCCTGAAGAATTTTGGCATGCAATTGCCAATAATTTCTGGTGGAAAAAACCGTGGGAATATGTACTTAAATATTCTATGAGTGAGGCACAATTTTCTTGGTTTAAAGAAGGAAAAACCAATATTACGGTTAATTGTCTCGATCGTCACTTGGAAAAAAAGGGTAGCAAAACCGCATTTATTTTTGAGCCGAATGATTCCGGTCAAGATAGTGAACACATTACTTACATTGATTTGTATTCACGTGTCTGCAAACTGGCAAACGTCCTACGAAAATATGGTATAAAAAAAGGGGATCGTGTTTGCATTTATTTACCAATGATTCCAGAATTGACGGTGAGCGTCTTGGCATGCGCTCGAATCGGTGCAATTCACTCGGTAGTTTTTGCAGGATTTTCGTCTGGAGCCCTTGCCTCTCGAATTGATGATTGTTCGGCTAAACTTGTTATCACATCTGATGGTGCATTTCGTGGCAATAAATTAATAGACTTAAAATCGATTGTTGATGAATCGCTAAGGTCATGTTCCTCAGTGGAAAAAGTACTTGTTGTTGAGCGTACTTTTCAAAATATTAGCATTGTTGAGGGTAGGGATCTTTTATTAAGACGGGAATTGGATTTGGTCGAAGAAAATTGTGAACCTGAACTAATGGACGCGGAAGACCCTCTATTTATTTTATATACATCTGGATCAACGGGAAAGCCGAAAGGGATGATGCATACGACCGGTGGTTACATGGTATATGTTGGCTACACTTTTCAAAATGTTTTTCAATATAGAGAAAATGATATTTATTGGTGTACCGCTGATGTGGGATGGATTACGGGTCATTCGTACATTGTTTATGGCCCCCTGCTAAATGGTGCAACATCAGTTCTATTTGAAGGAATTCCATCTTTCCCTGATTTTGGCAGGTTTTGGGAAGTAATTGATAAACATAAAGTAACACAATTTTACACAGCTCCAACGGCTATTCGTTCGTTGGCAAAAGAATCACTCAGTTGGGTAAATAAATATAGTCTTACATCACTGAAAATTCTTGGTAGTGTTGGTGAACCAATAAATGATGAGGCTTGGACCTGGTATTTTGAAAATATTGGAAAAAAAAATTGTCCAATTGTGGATACATGGTGGCAAACTGAGACAGGAGGGATATTAATATCTCCGCTTCCCGGAATCACCAAATTAAAACCCACTTTTGCCACCTTGCCACTACCTGGTGTACAACCTGTACTTATGGATGAAAATAGAAGGGAAGTATCTGGAAATGATGTTTCGGGAAATTTATGTATTAAATTTCCTTGGCCGTCAATTGCGCGTTCTATTTGGGGCGATCATAATAGATACAAAGAGACATATTTTACAGCTTATCCAGGTTATTATTTTACAGGAGACGGCGCAATGAGAGATGAAGAGGGAAATTACCGCATAACGGGCCGTGTTGATGACGTAATAATTGTTTCAGGTCATAATCTCGGCACTGCTCCAATTGAAGATGCAATTAATGAACACCCACTTATTGCTGAATCGGCAGTTGTTGGCTTTCCACACGATGTGAAGGGAAATGCTCTATACGGATTTGTTTCGTTCAAAGATGGCGTTGAAAATTCTGATTTAAAAACCTTAAAAAATGAAATTAATCAATTTATTTCTGGGCAAATTGGACCAATCGCTAAACTGGATAAAATACAATTTGTATCAAGTTTACCTAAAACGAGATCAGGAAAAATAATGCGAAGAATTTTACGAAAAATCGCAGAGGGAGATTTTTCAAATTTTGGCGATATTTCTACTTTACTAAATCCTGAGGTAGTTGAGGAAATTAAAAATAATTCGTTGTAAATTCGTATATTAGAAAAATATTTATAGAAACATTATGAGTACACATGATTGGTTTAAAAGCTATCCAGATTTCGTAAGTCCCACAATTAATTTGGACAGATATGAAAATATCGTAAATATTTTTGACGAGTCCGTTATAAAATACGGCGACAAAGTAGCATTCAAAAATATGGATGTTTCTTTAACTTTTAATGAGGTAAATACCCATGTTGATGCTCTTGTTTGGTTTTTACAAAATAAAACATCTCTTCAAAAAGGAGATCGTATTGCGCTTCAAATGCCCAATCTTTTGCAATTTCCAATAACAATTTTTGCTTGCCTGAAAGCAGGTCTTATTATCGTAAATACCAATCCGCTGTACACTGCTGAGGAAATGCGACATCAGTATAAGGACTCGGGGGCGAAAGCCATAATTATTTTAGAAAATTTTGCATTTAATCTTGAGAGTATCATTAGTGATACACAAATTGAAACGATAATCACCACGACAATTGGTGATATGTTGGGAGGGTTAAAGGGTTCCATTACAAATTTTGTGGTTCGACGAGTCAAAAAAATGGTTCCAAAATACAATATTTCAAATGCTATCCCGCTAAAAAAAATATTGAGTGAAAACAAAACAAAAAAAGGTTCATCAGTAGAAATCAAATCGGATGACTTAGCATTTTTACAATATACAGGTGGTACTACAGGGGTATCCAAAGGTGCTAGCTTGTCGCACGGAAATTTATGTGCAAATGTTCAGCAAGTTGAAGAATGGATCAGCAGTATGTTCAAAGATGGAGAAGATACAATTATAACAGCACTTCCAATGTATCATATTTTTGCACTAACGGCCAATTGCATAGTATTTTTTAGGTACGGAGCAGTGAATGTTCTCATTACCAATCCGAGAGATATGAAAGCATTTTGTAAAGACTTGAAAAAGAATCCTTTTTCGATAATTACAGGTGTAAATACATTGTTTAATGGTTTATTAAATCAAGAGGAATTTAGGAAGTTAGATTTTTCTAAATTAAAACTTGCTTTAGGAGGTGGAATGGCCGTTCAAGATGTTGTTGCAGAACGTTGGGAGAAGCTAACAAATAGTCCTCTATTAGAAGCTTACGGACTCTCAGAAACAAGTCCAGCTGTAACGATAAATCCCGTAAATGGAACCCATCGAAGAGGTTCTATTGGGTTGCCTTTACCAAACACAGATGTCAAACTTTTTGATGATGACGGAAAGGAGGTAGCCGTTGGAGATCCCGGAGAAATTGGAATTAAGGGGCCTCAAGTTATGAAAGGATATTGGAACAGACCAGATGAAACAGAAACATGCATGTTGGGTGACTATTTTCTAACGGGAGATATCGGTGTTATGGATGATGACGGATTTTTTAAAATAGTAGATCGTAAAAAGGAAATGATTTTGGTGTCAGGATTTAATGTATATCCGAATGAAGTCGAAAAAGCGATCTCAGAAAATTCGAAAGTATTAGAGGTTGGTGTGAGGGGTGAAAAAAACTCTGATGGCAGCGAATTTGTTAAGGCATTCGTAGTGAAGAAAGATTCTTCGTTAACCGCAGATGAGGTAATTGAAGAAAGTCGCAAGTTACTTACTGGATATAAAGTACCAAAAGAGGTTGTTTTTAGAGACGAACTTCCAAAATCAAATGTCGGTAAAATCTTGCGGAGATTTTTGAATTAGAAAAGGGTTTCATATCGACTAAATACCTATAATTCATCCGATGCGTAAACGTTTTTTCCACGAATAAAGGTTTTCCAGGCAAAGTTTTCGCTGTATGCTTTTGAGGATTCAATTGGTTTCTCAAAGATTACAAAAGTTGCTTCCTTTCCAGCTTCAATCGATCCGAGTCGATTTTCATCAAAGGAAGCAAAAGCTGCCCATATTGTCATTCCTTTGAGACATTCCTCCAGATTAATGGCCTCATTTTCGTAAAATCCATCAGCGGGAAAATTATTTTTATCCTTCCGTTGAACTGCGGCGTGAATAGTAAGAAATGGATTGGTTAATTCAATCGGGAAATCAGTTCCAATAGCGAGCATTCCGTAACTTTTTAGGAGAGATTTGTATGCATAAGCCCCTTTCATTCTTTCCTCTCCAAGTCGTGTTTTTGCCCAGCGTTGGTCGCTAACGGCATGAGTTGGTTGAACAGATGGAAAAACTCCAAATTTTCCAAACCAAGCAATTTCTTTTGGATCAACCACTTGCGCATGTTCTATTCTCCAACGATGATCTTTATTTTTAGAATAAACTGCCTCATACAATTTAAGGAGGATCGAATTTGTGGAATCGCCGATAGCATGAGTATTCATTTGATATCCGATATCTTCACAGAGTTTAGCAACTTTTTGCATTTCTAACGGAGATGTAGTTAACATACCAAAATGTCCCGGATGATCGTCATAGTGTTTTTTGAGAAAGGCTCCCCTTGAGCCTAAAGCTCCGTCGCCAAAAACTTTAAATGAACGGATACTTAAATTCTTGAATTTAAAGGTTCCATTTTTCTTAGCAAACTTAATATTTTCCTCACTTGCGATTAACATGGCATAGAGGTTTAACTTTAGAATATCTTTTTCAATATATTTTTTGAAAAATGCGATGTCCTTGAATTCAATTCCAGCCTCATGCACTCCAGTTATACCGAATTGGAATAATTCATTCTGTATTTCTTCTAAAGCCGTTAGTTTTTCTTTTTCGGGATAGTCGGGTAGGTACTTGCTAATTAAATTCATTGCATTATCGATTAATAGCCCCGTAGGTTTATTCTCTTTTAATTCAATAATTCCTCCATCTACTTTTGTTGAAGATGAGATCCCCGCGAGTTCCAACATAGCGTCATTTACTAAGGCAGCATGGCCATCAATACGATATAGACAAATTGGTGTCGAGGGTAAAATTTTATTGAGTAAATCATTTGTTGGTAAATCGTTTGTTCCCCAAAGAGATTGATCCCAGCCACGACCAATGATAATTTTACGATTTTTTTTAATTTGATATTCTTCTACTCGTTTTATCACCTCATCGTATGACTTGCAACCCACCAAATCTAAGTTTAGCTTTTGATGTATGTACGATAGTATGTGACCATGAGCATCTGTTAACCCAGGGTAAATATCTTTCCCCTTTGCATCAATAATTTTTTCAGATTGGTACTTATTTAAAATTTGTTGTTCTGCCCCAACCTCAATAATTTTTCCGTCCTTAACAGCCATTGCATCCATGACTGCGTTTTTTTCATTCATGGTATGAATCCTCGCATTATGTATAACCAAATCCACGTTTACTCCCTTATAGCAGGATGAAAAAGTGAGCGAAAGAATTACAATTAAACAACTAAACCTATACTTATTCTCAATTTTCGTCATCAGCCTTTTATTTATACGTTGCTAAATTAATATCTTTGATTTTAATACAAGAGAATAATATATAATTAATGAGAGATAAGGATTCTATTCCTACTTGGTATGTTGTTAAAACAAATTCAAGAGCTGAAAAAAAAGTATTTGAGCGCATTGAATCAATTGGGATGGAAGCATATCTTCCTTTGGTTATTACGATCAAACAGTGGAGTGATCGGAAAAAAAAGATTGATGTCCCTTTAATTGCATCTACAATCTTCGTAAAATGTAAGGAGGAAGATTTAAATCTGCTTTACAACATTACTGGTTTTCATTCACTTTTATACTATTTGAGTAAACCAGCGAAAGTTCGCAACATTGAAATTCAGAATTTACGAATTTTATTAAGTGAAGATTTTGAATTTAATCAAGAGAATTTTGAATCAATTCAAGGTGGTGATAAAGTGGAGGTAATTCGAGGCCCTTTCCAAGGACTTATTGCAACCTCTTTAGAGGTTGATCGTAAACACAGGCTTATTGTTGAAATTGAATGTCTCGAGCAGCGTTTTGTCGTTAATGTACCCAAAAGTAATGTTAGAAAAATTTAATTAATTGAATAAATTATTGTTTTCCTTTGTTTAAAATCAATTTAAAACAGTGTTATTTACAATTGAAATGAAAAAAAGAATATTAGTGACGGGAGGTGCGGGCTTTATTGGTTCAAATACCTGTGAAAATTTAGTAAATGACGGACATGATGTAATTTGTCTGGATAATTTTATAACAGGGAGAAGAAGCAATATAAAAAACCTTTTAAAATCCTCATCTTTTCATCTTATTGAAGGGGATATCAGAAATATTGATGATTGTAGAAAAGCGGTAGCAAACATTGATATCGTTTTACATTTGGCTGCTTTGGGTTCTGTACCACGATCAATAGCCGATCCTATTACAACGAATGATATCAATATAAATGGATTTTTAAATATGATCGTTGCTGCAAGAGATGCTGGAGTAATGCGGTTTGTTTATGCCTCGAGCTCTTCCACCTATGGAGATTCTGATAGTTTGCCAAAAGTAGAGGATGTTATCGGAAGACCACTATCACCTTATGCGATAACAAAATATGTTGGGGAAATATACGCAGATATTTTTGCTAAAACTTTTGGGATTGAGTGTATCGGTCTGCGCTATTTTAATGTTTTTGGTCCCCGCCAAGATTCATCTGGTGCCTATGCGGCTGTTATTCCAAAGTTTGTTGACTCATTGTTAAATTATGAGTCTCCTGTAATAAATGGGGATGGTACTTTTACGAGGGACTTTACTTACATTGATAATGTGATTCAAATTAATAAGTTGGCGATGTTTACCACAAATAAATTGGCCATAAATAATGTGTATAATGTAGCATATGGCCAAAGTACTTCATTAAGCGATTTGTTTTTTGAAATTAAATCGAATCTTGTCGAATATGACAAAAAGATAATAAATATTAATTGTATATATGGACAAAATAGAATTGGAGATATTCCTCATTCACATGCGTCAATCGACAAAGCAAAAAATCTTCTAGGTTACGCTCCGTCGCATAGTTTAAAAGAAGGACTTAAGCAGACTGTAAATTGGTATTTACAATCAAAAATTGAGTCCAACAATTTTTTAGAATAAGAAATTTCTTGAAAAGGGTGGATTTAGTAAGTTATTTAAAAAATGCCAAGAAAGGAATGAAGAATTCTGTTTTCGTTCACAATAAGAATTGGAGCCAATAAATGTTCTATTTTTTTTTCTTTTCATTAAATCGGTATCCCGCAACCAATTTGATGCTATAAAAATATTGTCGAATGACAAGATCTGAGAATCGAATTGATTTATTGTCAAAGTCAGTGATTAGAAAAATAAAGTATTTAGGCAAAGAATAACCTCCCATTAATCGTAGATCATATCTTGGTGCGATTCCTAAAAACCCTCTATTATTTCCTGGATAAGAATAAAATTTTGATTGAATGACTGGCCCAAAACCAAACCAACCACAAAACTGCCAATTTTTTATTCTATTTACATAGGCATAGCCAGGAATTATCCCAAAGTCAAAAGAATTTATTTTAGTCAGTTTTGTTTTAGAATTAGATAAATCAATTAATTGCTGAGGAATAACTGAGTTCTCTTTATTGTCTATCCCAAATAAATTAATGGTTCCTTTTAAATACCAGGTCTTAACTTCTTTGGTGTAGTGAGCACGTTTGCCCAATAAAGCATTCATTTTAAAGTCTTTATCATGAAAATACCATCCATTTAATGCTAAATTAAATGAGACGAGTTTACTTTGAATATCATTTGGATTTTTCGAGGGATCCCATCGATTGGCCTTTTGTATTGAATAACCCTCCAAATAGCTAAAATCCAAATCGCAAAATGTTTTAAATAGTGAATAATCAAACCCAAAATTAAATTGATTGGTATTCCCGTACTTTTCTACCGGTCTATAACTTGATAAAATAGGAAAGCCTAACCGAAGAGAGAACCATTTATAGGCAACCCCTATTCCAAGGAAAGTCCTGAAATTATTTTTAAAAGTAAGTTTGTTGATTTCAGCGGAGAATGGATAGCTTATTGTAAATGGGGCAGAATTAAATCCTAAATCAGAATATACCACTACATTTTTTCGAAAGTCAGTTATTTTGAGAGAACTATCAGGTTGAGATAGTGCAATTTTAATGGTAAGTAAAAAAATACTACTTACTAATGCCTTCCAAATTGAGGATAAATGCATATACTTTGGCAACTTCTAATCGTTCATTTGTTCTTCCTGAGCCCCCTCCATGACCAGCATCCATGTTGCATTCAAAAACCAATGGATTTTCGTTGGTTCTATACTCTCTAAGTTTAGCTACATATTTCATAGGTTCCCAGTACTGTACTTGTGAATCATGATATCCTGTTGTGACATATATTGCCGGGTAATTCATCCTGTAAATATTATCATAAGGGGAATATTTTAGCATGTAATTATAAAATTCTTGGTCATTTGGATTACCCCATTCCTCATATTCTCCGGTTGTGAGTGGAATAGATTCATCCAACATAGTTGTTACTACATCAACAAATGGAACTTGAGAAATAATTCCCTTCCAGAGATAAGGCGCCATGTTAGCCACAGCCCCCATTAATAAACCTCCTGCGCTCCCGCCTTGGGCGTATATTTTATTTTTATCACAATAACCCATATTTCCAATGAATTCTGCAGCGTTTATGAAATCAGTAAACGTATTAATTTTCTTTTGAAATTTTCCGTTCTCGTACCATTCCTCACCCATATATTTACTGCCGCGTATGTGTGCTGTGGCGAAAACAAAACCTCTGTTTATTAAACTCAGTCGAGTAGCACTGAATACGTCTGGTAGTGTATAACCGTATGAACCATATCCGTATAGAAGGCAAGGAGCTTTTGATAAATCGAGACCTTTTTTGTACACCAAACATACTGGAATTTTAGTGCCATCATTAGCAATAGCCCAGATTCGTTTTGATTCGTAGTTATCGGGCCTGAAATTTTTATCCAATAATTCTTTTTGATGCCAAATGACTTTTTCTCCCGTATTCATATTATACTTATAAATGGTTGATGGTGTGGTCATCGAATTATAAGAATAAAATAATTCATCTGTTAAATAGTCATCATTAACACCCAAGCCCAGGAAATAGGTTTCTTCATTGATAGAGATGTATTTTTCCTCATTACTCTTTAAATTACTCAGCTTTAATTTTAATAATCCATTATTTCGTTCTTCAATCAATAAATAATTCTTGAATACCGCAATTCCTTCAAGAAGAGTTGAAGGATCGTGCGCTCTGATTTCTTTACAACTTTCCAAGTTTGAAGGAATAACTGAGGAGAATAAAAGTTTTTTATTAACTGCATTTTTGTTACTTAAAATGTAAAAACCATTTTCATGGTGAGCAATCTCATACAAATGACCTTTTTCACGTTTCAGGAATACAACGGGCTTTTCCGAGGGGTTATTGGCATCGATGAGTTGCATTTCAGAGGTTGTGGAACTAAATGAATAAATCACTAAGTACTTATCTGTTATTGTTTTTCCAATTCCAACACCATACATTTCATCTTTTTCTTCATAGACCAAAACATCATTTTTTGTTTCTGTGCCTAACTCATGACGATAAATTTGAAATTCCCGCAATGTTTGTGGGTCTTTTTTAACATAAAAAACAGTTTTATTGTCATTCGCCCAAACCAGACTACCACTTACATCTGATATTTTATCTTTAAGAAACTTTCCATTTTTATTTTGTCTAAACGTGATATTGTATTTTCTTCTTCCCACAAAATCTTCACTTAAAGCCAATAATTCGTTGTTTGGAGAGGGGCTCCAATCAACAAGTTCGTAAAAGGAATGGCCTTTTGCACGTTCATTTTCGTCAAGAAAGAGGGTTTCTTTTTTACCTTCTACAATAACAATTTGCTGATAATCTTTTCCTTCAATATTTTTTACCTGATATATTTTTCCATTAAGTTTAAAGGGTGAACTGATTTCATTTGGATTAATTCTTTCATCAAACTCTTTCATCAGCCCTCCTACAAGTCCTTGTAAAGGCTTAAAATAATTTTCAGTATATTCATTTTCCAACTGAAGATGGTCTAAAACAGGTTTTGAATCTCTTTCGTTCATCCAATAATAATCGTCAGTTCGAGTATGATTGTGAATTGTTAATTGCTTACTCTTTTTGGTAGCAATGGGTTGAGAAGTTTGGGCCATAGATAATGTAGCTAGAGAAATACAGATAACTAAAAATAGTGAATTCATCGAGAAATATTTCTTCAAAAATACTATTTTTTCGATTTGAGAAGATGCGTTAGGTCAATTAAAACTTACCTATTTCATTTTGGTTAGCTCGACTTTTAATTTTGCTGCATCGAACTGATTGGTCTTAATACCGTCAAAGAATTTGATAATATTACCGTTCCACATGAGTATAACACCTGGCGTATCTTTGGAGTTCCCCATTGTATTGTAAAACTGAGCTGGATCTAAAATCTGTGAAGGAAATGTTTTCCCTGCAATTTTAAAAAACTCAGGGATTTTCTCTGTCTCCTCATCCATAAAAACCACATAAACTTGAGGAAAGTTAGGGGTGGTTTTACTCAATTGAGCAATCGATTTGGCGGCATCTTGACAATGATCGCAACCTGGAGCAAAAAAACATAGTAATTTCTTACCATTGTCGATACCAGGAATAACTTGACTAAATGGAGAAGTAACTTTTTTAGGCCCTAAATTCTCAGTTTTTTTACTTACGGTATCTTTTTTATTTATAGACTCAGATCCATTCTCTGATGTTTCATTTACCGTGGAGATGGTGGATGAATCAACTTCAATCGCGGTATTTTGAAGGGTATTAATTTTAGATTTTTGGCATTTTTCCATCGGAGTTAATCCAAACATGAAAAGGGTAGAGCCTAAGAATAGTGTGGTAAGTATGAAAAAATTATTTTTCCCTTTTTCTCGATTTTGTACATTAAAATATAAATAAACCAGCATCACAATTGCAACAAGATTTTTTAATATAGCTTGAAGCGGGGTCATAGGCAATAGAGCACCAAAACAGCCGCAATTTCCTTGGTTTCCAGTTTGTATAATTTCAAAGGTTAAGTGTCCGACGAAAATAGTTAAAAGAAGAGTACTTATTGGGATTACAATGGTTTTTAAAAAGTGAGGAAGTAATAATGCAATTCCGAGTGAAATCTCCACTCCCATAATAAAACGAGAAAAATATGGGGCAAAGCAAGCATCGAAGCCCATAGGGATGAGCTGCTTAATTTCTAGTAAGGTCATACCCAACTTTGGACTGGGGTATAACTTTGCAAGTGCTGATAAAAGAAATAGAAAAGATAAGATAATTCTTGCTGTCCAAGGAAGAATACTTTTAATTTTTTTCATAACAATTTTTATCAAAAATATGAGTTTAAACTACCAGATAATTGTATTTAACAATTATTTAACTTCGCTATTGAGATGAATTAAGGCAAATATGGAATAATTAATCATATCGAAATAGTTTCCTTCAATTCCCTCACTAACAAGAGTTTTTCCATTATTATCTTCGATTTGTTTTATCCGTAATACCTTCGTAAGAATTAAATCAGTCAATGAACTTATTCTCATATCTCTCCATGCCTCGCCATAATCATGATTTTTATTTTCCATCAATAGAAATGCCTCCCGGGATATTCGTTCGTAAAATTCAGTCGCTTCAACTGAAGTTAATTCATCGTTAGTTTCTGCTCCATTTCTAACTTGAATAATTGCCATGATGCAATAGTTGACAATAGAAGTGAAGGCATCCTCAAAAGTTTCCCCAACTTTATTTTCTCCGGTTTCTTGAATTGTTCTAATTCGTTGTGCTTTGATAAAAATTTGATCCGTTAGTGAACTTGGACGAAGTATACGCCATGAAGTACCATAATCTTTTGATTTTTTCAAAAAGATTTCTCGACAAACATTCATTACATTTGTATATTCAATTGATGTACTTTTCATACTTAAAATGAATTCAGAAATACGTAAATATTCTCACCTGATAAATTGTAAGGGGAAACCTTATGATTTATCGACTCCAAAGATAATGGGAATTATTAATTGTACACCAGACTCTTTTTATGAAAAAAGTAGGTATTCCGATTTAGACACGATTGAAAAAACCGTTGGAAAAATGATTGAAGATGGTGCTGATATCATTGATATTGGTGGCGTATCGACGAGACCTGGAGCCCAATTCCCAACGATTAGCGAAGAAAAAAAACGCATTTTACCTGTTATTGAATTTGTTCAAAATAAATTTCCTGAAATTTTAATTTCCGTAGATACGATGTATGGGGAGGTTGCGCAAGAGGCAGTGGATGTTGGTATATGTATTGTAAATGATGTTAGTGGTGGCGAATTAGATGAATCGATAATGGCTGTTGCGGGAAAAAATAAGGTACCATATGTTTTGACTCACTCCCCAGGTTTCATTAAGTCGATAATTCCTTTTGATTCAGAAAATTATCTCGTTGATGTACTAAGTTATCTTTCAAAAAAAATAGCTCTTTGTAAGTCATACGGAATAAAAGATATAATCATCGATCCAGGGTTTGGATTTTCAAAATCTCTCGAGCAGAATTTTGAATTAATTAAAAAATTTCAATTGTTACATATCTTTGAATGTCCAATTTTAATTGGTATTTCAAGGAAGTCCTTGATTTACAAAACTCTTTCTATATCTCCCGAAGAAAGTTTGAATGGATCAACGGTATTAAATACTCTCTTGTGTTCATATGGTGCTCAAATAATTCGTGTTCATGATGTTCGGGAAATGGCACAAATTCGATCGATTATTGCGCTTTGTTCTTAAAATTTGTTTAATTGCAACTTTTTTCACTATTTTCGTACTTTATTTTATAAATCTTTGTGCGATGAAGCATTTTTTTTGGATAATCATTCTTCTTTTTCCCTTTGCTTTCTATTCACAAGTTCCTAATCCTACTTTTCTTGTTTCAGACAATGACATTTGTATGGGTGAATGCATTTCAATAACCAATACGACTCCATCGGCAGCGGGTGCAATTGTATGGCAATGGAATTTTGCAGGAGGTAATCCACCTAATTATTCAGGTGCCAACCCCGGTCCAGTATGTTTCAATACAGCTGGGACATATTCAATAACGCTAACTGCTACTAATTCTTTTGGATCGAATTCTGTAAGTGTACCTGTAAACGTAACCCAAACACCAGATGTAAACGCCACTCTTTCAGATACATTGGATGGTAATTACGTTGTAATCCCAGATACACTAATAAACATGTATCAAGAAGCTTATTTGTGGGCGGAGGGCACTCCACTGGGAGGTGATCTTGTGTGGTATCCAAGCGGCGTTGAATCCGATGAAATTTCTGTTGATAATGGAGATTCCTTGACAGTAACGCCATTTTACACTACCTACTACGTAGTGAGTTACACCGTTAATGGATGTGTCGCCTATGATACAGTTCTTGTAAATGTTAATTTTCAGGAAATTGTTCAAGTGCCCAATTCTTTTTCACCGAATGAGGATGGGGTCAACGATTTTCTGAGAGTGTTAACCAATGTTGATTTTGATAACGATTTTTCAAATGGTTTTATAGAAGGTGGAGCAATTGCTGAAATTGATTTTAGGGTATACAATAGATATGGTGCTTTGGTCTTTCGGACCACAGATCCATTTGAAGGTTGGGATGGTACTTTTAAAGGAAAGCCTGAAAACCCCGCTACTTTCGTATACACTGTTGATTATCGTCTGATAAATGGAAGATCGAGTAGTATAAAAGGAAATGTAACATTATTTAGGTAAAAGAATGAAAACAATACTTGTAGGGTTATTTGTAGTGATTTTTTCTTTAAAATTTTCTGCACAACAAGAAAATCATTCCAGTAATTGGTATTTTTCCAATGCATTAATCAATCCCGCCGCTACTGCGACTGATGGGTCTAATTACTCTTTTTACTCTAATTTTCGGATGCAATATTTTACTGTTGGTGGAGCCCCAATGAGAACTAATTCAGTTTCAGCAGAAATGAAAATACCCGATCAAGCAGGTGGGAATAATAATTTTGGTGTCGGTTTAAATTTTTACAATGATCAAACTGGAGATGCTCGATTATTAACAAACTCTATTTCAATACCAATTAATTACACCATACAAGTTGACTTCCAAAATAAATTATCTGTAGGTTTATCACCAGGATTTATAACACAAGGTCTCAATCCAAGTTATCAAACTTGGGAGTCTCAATGGAATGGTAGTACATTTAATACCGAAGGTCCTAGTGGAGAAAACTTAAATAAATCCTATGCTGCATTAGATATTGGTGCGGGTCTTTTTTATCAAATTGAAAGAAATAACCGCTCAAAATTTTTTGCTGGATTTTCTACCAAACACTTGACAAGACCGAAAATTGATTTTTCATTTGGGGGTGATAGGTTATACCCACACTACACGATTCATGCTGGGGCTGAGTTTACTACTCGAAAAAATTATTTTAAAATTAGACCAAATTTTATGTTCTATTCAAATGGCCCAAATCAAATGGTTGTTTTTGGTACATCTGCTGAAACATTATTAACCGAAGGAGCAAGAGTTACTACACTTAGAAAGTATAAAAGCATACAATATGGTTTTTATTACCGATGGAACGACGCGATAATCACCACATTTGGTGTTAATATCGAAGGTTTTGTGGCTGGTTTGTCCTTTGATGCCAATATTTCAAGCTTAACAAATGCAACAAATAGTTTAGGTGCATTGGAGTTGTATTTAAAATACAGTATAGTTACTAAATCAACAGATACGAAGAAAAAGAAAAAGAAAGAAAAGTAATTTCTTTCGGTTGTCTTTTTCTGAAAAGAACTGTTATTTCCCTGTTAATTCTTATCTTTATTTCAGTATAATGAAAAAGATAAAGTTGGTTGACGACACCTTATTATTCGCTTTACGAGCTTCTGAGGCGCGAATGCTCGATCACCACGTGGAGGGATACTTGACAAATGGTATAGAGATAAATGACGGAGACGTTGTATTAGATGTCGGTGCCAATATTGGTGTTTTCGGCGTGCGAGCCGCTCAAAAGGGCAAAAATGTAAAGGTATATTGCTTTGAGCCAATTCCTGAAATCGCTGATACCTTGGTTAAAAACGCAGATTTAGTGGGTGGAAATCAAATTACAGTATGCAAATATGGTGTGTCCTCCGAGGATACTGAGGCAGAATTTACCTACTTCCCAAATACGCCTGCTTTATCAACTCTTCATCCAGATCAGTGGGATAAAGATCCGAGTGCTTTTAGAAATGCGGTGAAAGGAACAATGAAAAATCCACCCGATAATATGCGTTGGATGAAGTTAATTCCAACTGTTTTTTCGGGGCTGATTGCGTCCTATCTTGTGAGTGGTCGAAAAAAAGTAAAATGCTATTTAAAGACACTTTCAACCTTTATTCGAGAAACAAAAATTCAGGAAATTGATTTATTAAAAATTGATTGTGAAGGGGCTGAGTGGGATGTATTAATCGGTATAAAAAACGAGGATTGGTGTAAAATAAAATCTCTTGTTATTGAGGTTCATGATGTCAACAATCGCTTAAATAAAATTCAAGAGTTATTAAAAAAACATGGTTTCTCCAACATTCATTGTGAAAGAGAGGCTGGTCTTGAAACTACGCCAATGTTTAATTTATTTGCCTTACGATCATGACGGCCGAGACAGTCGCGTGGGGCACAGTCTTATTATTATTGTTTTCAAATGCATTTGGATTTGTCTACAGCTTTATTGTTTTAAAAACAAGTTTATTTGGTAAATATACTATTCAAAGTCAAGAATATAAAAATGGAATTTTTACAAAGCGATTGCCATTATTTATCTTAAATTTTATTCTCTTACTAATTTTTTCCGGTACAGGGGCATATATGATTTTTGATTTTTTAGATACTTCTTCCGGCCCTTGGTATCTTATTTTTGGACAAGTATTGTTTGCATTTTTAATTGATGATTTATTTTTTTATTTCTATCATCGGTTTTTACATGAAAATAAATTTCTTTTAAAACATATTCATTCAATACATCACAGAGCAACCAAACCATTCCCATTGGAATATCTCTATGCTCATCCATTGGAATGGATGATGGGGACACTCGGAGTTGTTTTAGGATTCGCTGCAATATTACTTTTTATGAAAATAAATCTTTATGCTTTTTGGATATTCGGTTTAATTAGAAATTTACATGAAATTCAAATTCATTCAGACTTAAAACTTCCATTTATAAGTAAAGTGCCATTTCTGAGTAAAACTGAACACCATGATTTGCATCATTCAAAATTGAATGGTAATTACGCATCAACATTTCTAATCTGGGATAAAATTTTGGGTACAACATTTAAACCTTCTAAAAATGAAAATCATTAATGCTATTTTAATATGCTCCTTTTTGGTGCTTGGATTGAGTTCCTTTACCCAATATTCGCTAAAAGTAAAAGTTCACGGTCTTCAAAATACAAATGGGCAAATTGAATTATCAATATATAATGACCCAAAAGTTTTTCCCGAAGTTGGTAAGACGTACAAAATGGTTAGAATAGATCCGAAAGACAGTGAAATTATTTATGAATTTACTAACTTACCGGCAGGAGATTATGCCATAGCTACCTTTCACGATGAAAACAATGACAAAGAGTGCAATACAAATTGGATTGGAGTACCTACAGAGGCTTTCGCCTTTTCAAACGATTTTAGACCGTTTATCTCCGTTCCTGATTTTAGTGATTGCTCCTTTAAAGTTGATAAGGATAGTGAAATTTCTGTTGAAATGGTTTATTGATTTTCATTCAAAAACAAACATAGGTATCTTTGCTTTCGTAAATTATACTAATGGATAAAAAATCTGAATTGTCAAAGAGTATGAGTACATCAAAGGCGATAATAGAAAAAGCTTTCAGATTGATGTGTGTAGCCAAAACAATGTCTGAAAAATTTGAGGCGAATAAGGAAATTACTTCGAAATATGTTCACGCTACATCGAGAGGGCATGAAGCAGTTCAGTTAGCACTTGCCCTTCAATTAAAACCTCAAGATTGGATTTCTCCATATTACAGGGATGATAGTATATTACTTGGAATTGGTATGAGTCCATATGAGCTCATGCTTCAGGTTTTTGCCAAAAAAGATGATCCCTTTTCTGGGGGAAGGACCTATTATTCGCACCCAGCACTTAACAAGGATGGATTCCCAAAAATCATTCATCAATCATCTGCTACAGGAATGCAAGCAATACCGACAACAGGACTTGCCATGGGAATTCAATATAAAGAGAAACAAGGATTAGCTGTTGATTATTCGGGTGAAAATCCAGTGGTGGTCTGTTCTTTGGGCGATGCATCTTGCACGGAAGGCGAAGTTTCAGAGGCATTACAAATGGCTTCTTTAAAACAGTTTCCCATTTTATACTTTATTCAAGACAATGATTGGGATATATCAGCAAAAGCAAATGAAACACGTTCTCAAAACATGGCTGAATACGCATCAGCATTCAAGGGAATAGAGGTAAGATCTGTTGACGGGAGTAATTTTGAAGAATCGTATGCGATTTTAAGTGAAATATTGGAAAAAATAAGAATTGAGCGAACTCCGTTTGTTTTACATGCCAAAGTGCCTCTTTTAGGCCATCACACCTCTGGAGTACGTAAAGAGTGGTATCGCGATGATTTAGATGAAGCTTCAACCCGAGACCCCTATCCAAAAATGAAGGAATTAATGAAGCAAAATGATTTTTCTGAGGCAGACTTGGTTCGTATTGAGGAGGAAATTAAAACGTACGTCGATTCTGAATATGAAAGAGCGTTAAATGCCGAAGATCCAGACCCTAAAAGTATTTGTGATTTTATCTTCGCACCTACCGAAGTCACAGAAGAAAAAGGTGAACGCGAGCCAAAAGGAAAGAAAAAAACAGTAATGGTTGATTCTGCATTATTTGCAGTTCGAGAATTGATGAAGAAACATCCGGAGGCATTACTCTATGGACAAGATGTGGGAGGTCGACTTGGAGGTGTTTTTCGTGAGGCGGCAACTTTAGCTCAAACATTTGGGGATAATCGTGTATTTAATACACCCATTCAAGAGGCATTTATAATTGGTTCTACGGTTGGAATGTCAGCAGTTGGCTTAAAACCAATCGTTGAGGTTCAGTTTGCCGATTATATTTGGCCAGGATTAAATCAATTATTTACTGAAGTTTCGAGATCGTATTATCTTTCAAACGGAAAATGGCCGGTAAGCTGTTTAATTCGCGTTCCGATTGGAGCTTATGGGTCTGGTGGGCCCTATCACTCTTCAAGTGTTGAATCTGTTTTAACAAATATTCGAGGAATTAAGGTTGTTTATCCTTCTACCGGTGCTGATTTGAAAGGTTTAATAAAAGCCGCTTTTTATGATCCAAACCCGGTCGTTATGCTCGAGCATAAAGGATTGTATTGGTCCAAGGTTTCAGGAACCGAAAGTGCTATGTCAATTGAACCTGATGAAGATTATGTTATCCCTATCGGAAAAGGTAGAATTGTTCAAGAAGCCTCCAATGAAAATATAGAGAGCGGAAATAGTTGTTGTGTTATTACATATGGCAGAGGCGTTTACTGGACAAAAACGGCTTCTGAAAAATTTGAAAATCAAGTGGAAATAGTAGATTTAAGATCTTTAAACCCAATTGATATGGAACTCATCAACAACACTGTCCGAAAGCACAGTAAAGTATTGTTAGTGACTGAGGAATCTGTTGAGGCAACATATACTTTGGGCTTAGCTGGAAGAATTCAGCGTGACAATTTTGAGGAAATCGATGCGCCAATTATGATTGTTGGTTCTGTTGATACACCAGCAATTCCTTTGAACTCTTCTTTGGAGGAAGAAATATTAACAAATGCGACGAAAGTTGAAGTTAAGCTTAAAGAATTATTAGAGTACTAAATTTATTTTTAAATAGTAGTAATTATTTGCTTTAGTTCAAACTGAGAATGATTAAATTTGCACTTGAGAATGGAAGATTTGATAGCTGCAAGACCGAGTAAAATAAAAATCTATCTGATTTTTATTAAATTCAGATTGTCTTTCCTTGTAATACTCTCAGCTATTTCAGGCTATTTATTTGCTGGTGGAGGAGATCTAATTGAGCTCTTACTCCTCGTCGCTGGGGGGATTTTAGTTACCGGATCATCGAACGGTGCAAATCAAATTTGGGAGCAAAATCAAGATAAATTGATGCATCGAACGAAGGGGCGTCCTCTTCCCCAAGGATTCATGTCCCAGTCCGAAGCCTATATTATTGTAATTTTTAGTTTAATATTAGGCTCAACTTTTTTATACCTTATTAATTTATATTCAGCTCTGCTGGGTTTGTTTGCTTTTATTTTGTATGTTTTTTTTTACACACCGTTAAAGAAAGTAAGTCCTTGGGCGGTTTTTGTAGGAGCTTTTCCTGGGGCCGTACCGCCACTTCTTGGTGCTGTAGCTGCTATGAATGATTTTGGTTTACTTCCTGGCGTTTTATTCTTTGTTCAATTCACGTGGCAGTTTCCACATTTTTGGTCAATTGCGTGGCTTTTAAACGAAGATTATCAGCGGGCAGGATTTTATTTACTTCCATCAAAATCCGGAAAGTCTAAGTTTTCTGCCTTTCAAATTATGGTATATTCTTTAGCATTAATTCCCTTTAGCCTTATCCCTTGGTTTTTGGATTGGTGTGGAAATATTACTTTATTTGTTGCCTCAGGATTAGGGATTTTATTTTTTGTTTATTCATATCGCTTATATATCTCGTTAAATGATAAGGATGCGCGTAAACTAATGTTCGCTTCATTTGTTTATCTACCAATAATACAGTTTGTATATGTTTTGGATAAATCCGAACAAATTTTGTTTAAATAAATAGTTATATGAGACCTGATCACAGTAAAGAATTAGACCCGGTTGTACGGGAAAAAATGAAAAAAAACCTTGTTTATGTTGGAATCTTTAGTGTAATTATGCTATTTGCGGGCTTTACGTCTGCCTATATTGTTTCCATGGGTGACTCCTTCTGGCTGAAGTATCCATTACCAACTTACTTTTGGGTGAGTACAGCCGTAATTCTTTTGAGTAGTATTTTTCTTGAAATAAGTTTGCGAAAGGCAAGAAATAAAGATAAATCCGGGTTACGTATTTTTATTTTGGCTACACTCTTATCAGGATTGGCTTTCGTAATTTTTCAATTTAAAGGATATGAAACCCTTTCTGAGAATGGTGTCCACGCAGTGAGTAACCACATTTTAGTTGTAGATGGTCGTTATGGTGATTATTATACAATAAAATATAAGGGCGAATTATTAGAAGTAGATGGTGTAAATTATCTGTACAAAGGAAAAAAGATGCCTGAGGCGGATTATACTAAAATGTCAAATTATTTAAAGCAATATCTAAGTGTTTCTCCAGCTAAATTGATTCGGGCCAAAATGGATAAAGACTTTGAGTTTATTTATAAACAAGAGCCGATTCAAATTTTAGATGGGAAACTATCTTTTAAAGATTCAACGGAATTGAAATATGTCGATCAGTTGAGACTCTCTCAGTTAGCCAGAAATATTGTCGATAAACGAGTTGATTTTTTCGTTCGAGGAGTATACGGTCAAGATTTTACACTTTATTTCAAAGGAAAAGAGTTGGAATACAAGAACAGAAGTTTTTATTATGAAGGTAAAATTTTATCCAAATATCTTCAGGTAAAAGCGCTGGAAACGGCGGATGCCGCGTCATCGTATTTGTATATCCTTACTTTCATACATTTACTACATATAATCGTTAATTTAATTTATTTATTTAAAATGACAATTGGTTCATTTTCAGGAAGATACGATAATGGGGATGTGCTTAGTCTCAAATTGGGTGCAATTTTCTGGCATTTTTTAGGTATTCTTTGGGGTTATTTATTGTTATTTTTGCTATTTATTCATTAAACTTGCATTAAATTATTAAAATATGGCAGGTCAATCCGCAGGCTTAGATAAATCAACTCTTTGGGGAGGTAAAGAATCACCATTTCAAACCAGTTATGGTAAACTGATGATGTGGTTTTTTCTAGTGTCTGATGCTTTAACATTTAGTGGTCTATTAGTATCTTACGGTTTTACACGTCATGATGCTCAAGAAGCATGGCCAATTGGTGAAGAAACTTTCAACTCGTTGCCATTTTTAGGACATGGATATCCTCTTATTTATGTTGCTTTAATGACATTTATACTTATTGTATCCTCTGTAACGATGGTTTTAGCTGTTGAGGCTGGCCATAGAATGGATAAAAAAGGAGTTGTAAAATGGATGATTGCAACGATTATTGGTGGATTCTTTTTTGTTGGATCTCAAGCGTGGGAATGGTATCATTTTATTCATGGTTCAGAGTTTGGAAAAATTGAATTAGCTGACGGTTCACAAGCAATTGTCAAAGGTCATTTTGGCGAAATTGAAAATTTTACGGTTATTTCACCGGGCAGACACCATAAAAAAGGAGAAGTAATAAAAACCGACTTAATGCATGAGTATCAACATGCTGCTTTGGAGGGGAAATTGAAGAAAGATTCAATAACTCTTCATGACGGTTCTGTAGCAAGAGTAAACAAAAAAGCTGATGATCACATGGAATTAATTGTCAAAAAGAATGGCAAAAAGAATAAAATTGGAACTAAAATACAAGGAAAAAGAGCCGAAGAATTGTATTATGCATCCTTGTATAGTGGTAAAAAAGATCAGGTAATTTACGGGGCTAATTTAGAACAAAATGAATATGGTCCTCAACAATATGCTCAGTTCTTCTTCTTTATTACTGGTTTCCACGGATTTCACGTTTTTTCAGGTGTTGTAATCAATATAATTATACTGATAGGTGTTATGATGGGGATATATCAAAAACGGGGGCATTATGAAATGGTTGAGAAAACTGGTTTGTATTGGCACTTCGTAGATTTAGTTTGGGTATTTGTATTTACATTTTTTTACTTGGTTTAAATAATTTAAATAGTTATTTTTGAAAATATGGAAAGAGACGATATTATTGAATATTCATTACATGGTCATCATGATGAAGACACAGGCAAAAAAATTAGAAAAAAAATCTGGTTTGTAACCATACTTCTTACAGTAATTACGATTGCTGAAGTAGCTATGGGAGCTTATATCAAACAGAGTTCCTCTATTTGGCCACTTATTAAGTGGTCATTTATTGTTTTAACGCTTTTCAAGGCAGGTTATATTGTGATGATATTCATGCATCTTGGAGACGAGAAAAAAGCCCTGCGAAATTTTATTTTAATCCCATATTTTCTGTTCATTTTGTATCTTATATTCATAGCTCTTTGGGAAGCATTAGCGATAAATGATGCTCTTCAACAGAATGTAATTTAACTATTAATGAATGTCAGAGATAAAAAGAATAAAGTAAGAAAATTACTTCCTTTTCTTCTTGTTTTTGGTCCCGCTCTGCTTCTAATCTTCATCGGTACACGCGGATGTGACCATAAATTCGAAAAGCTAGCTGACTATGGCGCTGCACCTAACTACTCTTTTGTTGATGTTAATGGAAAAACAAGGAATTATACTGAATTTGATAGCTCTATAGTTTTAGTCTGTACGATTCAAGAATCTTGCCCGGATACTTGTTCCATTTCCATGTGGCATGTAAATCAAATTCTTTATCAACATATCCGAAAAAATAAATCCAAAAAACTTAAGCAGGTAAAAATAATTTCTTATGTTACCGATGGAAAAGGTAATCCAGTAAAAAATTTAAATTACATGGCCTCTGTTGTTAAAGAAAAAGTTGAGGGTTTTGATCCCAACTTATGGATATTAGCCACTGGAGATGTTAAAAGTATGTACAACTTTAAAAATAATGGAAAGTCATTATTGGAAAAAGGAAAACAGTATTATGGTGGTGAATATTTTCAGGAAATTTTGTTACTTCTGGATAAAAATAATCACTTGAGAATGGCGTTGAGGGGAAATCAAGAAGGTATGGTTCGTACAATGAAAGAACATCTTGCATTACTGCAAAAACAATATGACAAAGAAGAAAAACAAAATTAATTGAATACTGTTTTTAAAAGTATGCGATTCATTTGTTTCATCGTATTGTTGCAGTTTGCGTTATTTTCTTGTCAAGAGCCAATAAAGAAAAAACGAGTCCTTCCTATTTTCGGAAATTATGATCTAGAATATTCTTCTGTAGATGGTGAGAAAAAAATAGATACACTTTACCACAAAATACCTCAAATCAAATATATGAATGAGGATTCTATATGGAAAACAAATAAAGATTTTGAGAATAAACTTTGGATTGTTGAATTTTTCTTTGCCACATGCCCTACAGTTTGTCCAGCAATGAATTTACAACTAAAAAAATTAAATCAGGAATTAAAGGCATATGAAAATGACATTCAATTTATGTCTTTCACGATTAACCCTAAGCACGACACCCCAAGCATATTAAAACAATACAAGCAAAAGACTGGCATTACTGCAAAAAATTGGACTTTTTTTTCAGGTGATGAAGACGAAACCCATAATTTAGGAATAAAAAGTTTTCTAACTTTTGCTGGTAAAGATGAAGATTCTGAGGGTGGCTTCGCTCATTCAGGGTCCTTCACTTTGGTTGATAAAGAAGGTCATGTTCGAGGAGTTTATCGGGTTACTGATTTAACTGGAAAAGTAGATTCGACTGAATACAATCGGATGAAATCTGAAATTTTAAAATTATTGAATGATGAATACAACATTAAAAAATGAAGCCCAAATTGCGAAATTTAGAAGATTGATTATTGCTATCTCAATCATCATTCCTATTGCAGTTGCAGCACTTTTTGGAATTAGGGTTGATGGTGTGGATTTGACTTTTTTGCCGCCTTTTTATGCTACTGTAAACGGTTTAACAGCAGTTTTATTACTCGCAGCTTTGGTTGCAATAAAAAGAAAAAATAGAATCATTCATCAACGCTTGATTCAAACTTGTTTGGTTCTCTCATTATTATTTTTAATTTGTTATGTGGCTTATCATATGACTTCAGATTCTACCCCTTACGGTGGTGAATTGAAGGGGCTCTATTATTTCATCCTGATTTCACATATTCTTTTGAGTATTGCAGTTATTCCTTTGGTATTATTTACGTATTTGTATGCGTGGGAGGGAAAATTTGAAAAGCATAAAAAGTGGACGCGTTTTGCTTTTCCAATATGGATGTATGTGGCCGTGACAGGTGTAGTCGTATATCTAATGATTTATCCTTATTACAAGTAGTTCGGCTATCCATCTTGTATTGAGGAACTTTTACTTTTATTCTACGGGGCCTTTACTAAATTGAACTCCGGAGTTCCGAATATTTGGTAAATAATAGCGCAAGTCGATAGACAAAAATGCTCCGTTTGCTTTTTTAAAATCGATGAGAGCTTCAGATGATCCTTGTTGGGTATATTTCCCACCCCAATTAAAAATATAAGCTGTTGGTACTTTTACCCCTCCACCGATGTAGAAGTATCCTGATTTCTTAGTTCGTAATTCAAATCCGACTTGTGCATTTAAATCGACACCAAATTTTTTTACACTTCCTGAGTGGTAAAAGATATGATTCCCTCCTGGCAAATCAACCAATGCTACACTTGTTGGCTTAAAAGTGAATGAAGTTCCAAGACCTACCAATGAGTAAAGGTTTTTCGCTAATTGAATTTTAATAATTCCAGTAATTGGAAACTCATAGTTTATGAAAGTCAATTTATTTGTATCGCTGACGGTTACAGTAGAATCGGAGTAAGTCATTTCTGCGTTAAAATGTCTTTGAATGTAATTTATTCCGCATTCCAGTGTCACATTTTTTGTAAAGTCAGCGCGTACCAAAGCACCGTATGATAATCCTGGTATTTGTGTTAGATTTGATTGAAATCCTTCTTTTGATAAGGCAGTTTTTATAGGCCCGAGAAAATCAGATGGCAAGATGAGTTTTGTCTGAATACCAAAGTGTATGGGATATCGTTCTTTTTTCTCACTAAGTTGGCAATATGAAAAATCAATAAAGAGTAAAACTAATGATGCAAGAATGAGCAATGATTTAAATCGCATTTTAGTTTTTTCAATATTATTCTCTCTTTAATTTACCGTTTTTCCAATCACTTAAGAATTTTGACCATGCATAGGGATTAAGCAAATTATTAACGGGTAGCTGATTGCTATTATATAGCTGTGAGTACTTCTGATTAACGGAATTCCCATAGGCCAAAGATGCGTCAGTTTGAATTCGTGCTGCCGCAAAAGCTAAGCTTTCTCCTGATAATTCTTGTTGTGCCTTTCTAAGAACGTCGTCATAAGGTCGCATATTGACGAATGCGTTCGCAAACTCTTCCTTTGATGGCCAAGGATAAATGTTAACTTCTTTAAGTTCAAGTGTATCCGTTGGAAGCATATGTATAAGCGAGTAGCGATTTTGAAGAAGGCTATCAGGAACAATAAAGCTGGATTTTTTGTGTCCTGGACTTGAAAATACGATTGTATCACCGGGAAAAGTAACTAATGAGAAATATCCGTAATAGTCTGAAATAACTCCTTTTCGTTGAGTTTTATCGTAAATGGTAACATATGGTTCTTCTTCAAGCGTTTCTTCAGAAATAACAACACCAGAGAGCTGAATAAGTCTCAGCGAATCTATATTCTTGTGTATTTGTGAAACTGAAGGTAGACTTAAAAATAAAATAGAGATAAAACAAAAATAGTAGAGGAACTGTCGTTTAATCATTTTATCGCGTTAAGATTTTTCTAACTGACCTTATTCGATTGTTGCTGAAATACCCCTATCTAAGAGAGCAATGCAAAGTGGTTCTAACTCCTTAAAGTGTCCATTTTTTACTTTACACTTGCCATTTAAGTGAACAATCCAAGCGCATTGTTCAGCTTGAATAGGGTCATGATCACAAATGTTGACTAAAGAATCAATTACGTGATCAAAAGTATTTACGTCATCATTGTAAAGTATCAATCCATTCTCTTTAAGGATCTCTTCAAGAGCGATGGTTTGCTCTTTATGTTGTGGTTTACTTTTTGTCATAATCCTCTATTTCCAAATTAAACGTACTTTTTAAAAAGTTCGTATGATTTTCATTTATCAACAAATTCGATGATAAAATTAATGAAATTTCATTTAAATTTTCGATTGAATTTAACCAATTCGTTCTTAAAAGAACATCCATCAGGTCACCATTTATGATATTCGATTTTATTTTACTTTTTCTTTCCTCTGTTTCATTAACTTTCACTTCTTTTACTAAGCCGCTCAACTTTAATTCGTCAGGTAAATCTAAGTTACGAGAAAATTCAGTCGAAATTAACTTGCCACTCTCTTTGTTGTATTGGAATAATCCATAATTATTAAAATAGGTTAATTTTTCCTTTGGAAATTCTTCGAAAATTGAGACAACCTCATATTTGATTTTTTCAATTTTTATCTCTTCTTTTTTGTCATTAAATAGCTTTATTTCATTTTCCACGAATTTCGTCGATTGATTGATTTGAGGGTCGTTTTGTTTTGCCTCCTTGAAAAGTGGATCTTGTTTCTTTGCGAGTAATTCATTTGCTTGAGCTACTGTGATTCTTTCACCCTGAAAATAGGCAACAACAAATGCATCAGATACACCCGCAATAACAGCTTCATTTTTTCTAATTTTTGCGTCGTTAAGGTCATTAAATTTTCCTGTTGCATAGCGGATTTGTTTTTTTTGATTTACTGAAAAAGTAATATCTGGTAAATTTTGAAATTTTTCCTTTGTATTAATGGGTTTATTGTAAACACCTATTTGAACTGTAAAGAATAAACTCTTTGTATCGATTTCAGCTGAATTTAAATTTGATGATTTACTGTCTTCCTCTTTTCTTGCCTCTTGCGTATTCTTACTAATTTCAACTAAAAATTCATTATTACCTTGAGGGATACATTCCCCTCTTGCCTCTAATTGTCTTGCTTCGCCCAAAGTTAATTTTCTGCCATCGCAATAGGCAACAATAAAAGCATCAGAGAATCCCATTGATTGAATTTGTTTTCTTGCATCAACCGCATTTACTGCATTGTTGAAATATCCAACCATATAGACAATTAATCCATTATTTTGTAATTCACCCGAAACCGGAGTAAATTGAGAATAAAAATTGCTTTGAAGTGGTTTTCTGTACGCACCGACTTGAACCCTGTAAATTAATCCAGACGGTGCTTTGACATTCATTGGAATAGGCCTAGTGTCTTGAGATGTCCTGTTTGACTTTGAGCTTATTTGAAACCCCCCTGAGGAAATTATTTCATCTTTTGGTATTTCAACTTTTATCAAGGGTTCTTTTCTGTTAGAAGCTAATATTTTCATTTCGTTTGAAATTTGTGGGTTATTAAGTTCAACTTGTTTAATTGAATTTTTAATATCTTTTAATTTCGTATAGGATTTTTGTTGTTCTTTCTCTGATTTTTCTATTTCTATTATTAAAGTCTCAATATCGACAGAGCCCTTGCGGCTATCCTGAGTTAATACTTTTATATTGATAAGTTCATTTAATTTATTTTGTAGAGTCAATTTTGTATTTGTTATTTTTTCAAAGTTTTCTTTTTCTTTTTCAAATTCAACTATTTTTTCTACGTACGCTCTGTAACTATCTGTGGATAAAATTTCTTGCGACTTTTCAGGATCAATTATATTTGGTTTAATTATTAAATCTAGGCTGATATCCTCTCTTACGTGTTTCTTAATTTGCTCTTCAATTTCATTTTTTTTCTCGGTTAGAAACACAAATTCCGCTTCTTTTAAATCTATTGAATCTTCAATATAATTTAAATTTTTCTTCTTTTTTTCATTCTTTTTTTGAGATTTTAATTCTACTAGTTCCTTTTCAATGGCTGCAATTTGGATTTCAATTCTTGACTTATAAAAGTTCAATTTTTCAGCTGGCTGAAACGAGATATTAGGATTTGTTTTTTTCAATTGCTCAAGGATATCATTTTTCTTCTGTGCAAAGTTTGTAGTTAAATTCTTGAGTTCTTCATTTTGAATTTGAGAAATTTCATTTTGGAGTTTTGGGATAAATTTACTTTGATTTTCTGTTGAGTTGCTGTTTGAATTTTCAGTTAAATTTTGTTCGTTTTCTTGGTTTGATGAAGAAGAGGAGCTCGCTTGGTTTTCCTTCTCATTTTGCGAACGAGAGGATTGATTTTCTGTTGAGTTGCTGTTTGAATTTTCAGTTAAATTTTGTTCGTTTTCTTGGTTTGATGAAGAAGAGGAGCTCGCTTGGTTTTCCTTCTCATTTTGCGAACGAGAGGATTGATTTTCTGTTGAGTTGCTGTTTGAATTTTCAGTTAAATTTTCTTCGTTTTCTTGGTTTGAGGCAGAGGAGGAGCTCGCTTGGTTTTCCTTCTCATTTTGCGAACGAGAGGATTGATTTTCTGTTGGGTTGATAGTTGAATTTTCAGTTAAATTTTGTTCGTTTTCTTGGTTTGAGGCAGAGGAGGAGCTCGCTTGGTTTTCCTTC
>Ga0194118_10001286_pt1 | contig 36826 bp, 33 predicted proteins | sample TA2MahsurfametaG_2_FD_148662 | JGI IMG/M metagenome (GOLD analysis project Ga0194118, IMG submission 148662) | Freshwater microbial communities from Lake Tanganyika, Tanzania - TA2015013 Mahale N5 surface | ecosystem: Environmental > Aquatic > Freshwater > Lake | place: Tanzania: Lake...
CTACTGGAAGACGCTGGTGTATGCCCTCATCCTGATGGCGGTGATTCTGGTTGTTCCCGGTGGGCTCACGGCGGTGTCGGGCCTCTGGAAACGTGAACTCGCACCCAGGTCAGGCCGGTAAATGTCGAGCGAGGCAAGCGTCACGCATGTCGACCCCACTGAGGCGCGCAGCGCTGCAGTGATGCTGAGCGTGCAGGGTGTTGGCAAGCGCTTTGGCGGCCTTGCCGCGCTATCCGATGTTTCCTTCACTGTCCACGAAGGCGAGCTGGTCGGTCTGGTCGGGCCAAACGGCGCGGGCAAGTCAACGCTTTTCAACATCATTGCGGGTGTGTTTGCGCCCAGTGAAGGGCGAATCCTGCTCGAGGGGCGTGACATCACCGGGCTGCCAAGCCATAAGCTTGCCCGGTTGGGGCTTGCTCGCACTTTCCAACTCGTCACCCTGTTTCCTGATCTGAGTGTTCTCGACAATGCGCTCCAGGCGCTGCATCGACATCAGCAGGGGCGGTTCTTCGCGGGCCTTTTTCAGGCGCGTGCCTATCGGGAAGAGTCCGAGGGGTGGCGCGAGCGGGCGCGTGAGGCACTTGCCCTGCTGTCGCTTGAGGCGCTGGCTGATCAGCCAGCGGCCGCGCTCCCATTGGGACAGGCGAAGCTGCTTGCTGTGGCGATTGCGCTCGCGACGCAGCCCCGCGTGCTGCTCCTGGATGAGCCCGCTGCAGGTCTCTCGCACGAGGAATCCAGCAGGATGATGGACCTGATCGCTGAGCGCGTAAAAGGCCGCTGTTCGGTCGTCCTGGTTGAACACAATATGCGGATCGTTCGTCGTTACTGCGACCGCGCAGTCGTGCTTCAGTTTGGCCGAAAAATTTTCGAGGGTGCCCCCGCCGACATGGTGCATGAACGCGCCGTGGTGGATGCCTACCTGGGAACCGGAGACGGCGGATGACGGCTGATGCTAAGCCCCATGTGTCGCCGCAGCAGGCTGGCCCTGCGCTGGTAATCGACTCACTGGATGTGCGCTACGGCCAGGCCCGGGCGGTAAACGGCGCGTCGGTAACGGTTCCGGCGGGTAAGGTCATTGGCATTGTCGGGCCCAATGGCGCGGGCAAGTCATCACTGCTTAAAGCGGTATCAGCCTTGGTTCCCGTCACCGCCGGACGGATTCAGTTTGATGGACAGTCGCTGACAGGGCTGTCGCCCCGGGCGGTGGCAGAGTTGGGCATTGCGCATGTGCCAGAGGGCCGGCGCATCTTTGCCAAGATGACCGTGTACGACAACCTGCTGATGGGTGCGTATCTGCTGCCGGTCGCCCGACGCAACGATCTGCTGGACCGGGTGTTTACCGCCTTTCCTCGTCTGAAGGAGCGGCTTAAGCAGCCTGCCGGCAGCATGTCAGGCGGCGAGCAGCAGATGGTGGCAATCGGTCGCGCGTTGATGGGCAACCCCCGACTGATCATGGCCGACGAGGTATCTCAAGGGCTCGCACCCATCGTGGTTCAGGAGGTGTACCGACAGCTGTCGCGAATCGCGGCCGACGGTGTCGGCGTATTGCTGGTTGAGCAAAACGCCAGGCTCGCGTTTCAGCTCGCTTCCTATATTTACGTGATGGAGCAGGGGCGGGTTGCCACTGAGGGACTGGCCGCTGAACTCGCGCAGAGCGAGCACGTGAGAAACGCCTATCTCGGGCTTGACTGAATGAGTAGCTCGGTCGTTACCCTGGACCAGGATGGTTCTATGGTGACCATCACGCTGAACCGGCCGCAGGTGCTCAACGCGATGGATGACGCGTTGCTCGAGGGCGTGGCTTACCAGCTGAGCGTGGCCAGGCAGCGAGCGGATTGTCGGGTGGTTGTGCTGCGTGGGGCGGGGCGCGTGTTCTGTGCGGGTGGCGATGTCGCCGACATGCCCGTGTTGCGAACTGAACCGGAATACCGCAGCCGCCGGCTTGCGGCAGAGCAGGCTGTGGCGCGTGCGTTCCGACAGCTCGATCGCCCGATCATCGCTCAACTCCATGGCGCGGCAATTGGCGGAGGCTGCGTGCTGGCGGCGTTATGTGATTTGCGGGTGGCGGCCACCGGAACGCGGTTCAGTCTGCCCGAAGCGGCGTATGGCACCACCGCAAGCCTGGGTGGCATCTTCATGCTGACACGCATCGTTGGCCTGGGGCGGGCGTTCGAGCTGCTCTACCTCGGTGAAGCCTTCAGTGCGGAACGTGCCTACGAGATCGGTCTGGTCAATCGTGTGGTGGACGCGGCCCAGTTGGAGCCTGAGGTACTTCGGCTTGCCGCGCGGCTTGCTGAGCAGTTCCCGCGCGAAATGATGCTGACGCGCCGTGCGATTCTAGACGGGCTGGATATCGACTTCATGCGCGCCGCTGAGGTCGAAACGTACGCGGCCATGCGTGCTCACTTAAGCGGTGATGTAGTCGAGGGATTTCAAAGGGCCCGGCAGCGAATGCGTAAACCCACTGGTGCTCCATGATCACCCCTTCCATCGATCGGCTGGGTGACTTGCCACAGGCTGCGTCGCAGCGGTTCGGTGCACGCGAAGCGGTTCTGTTTGAGTCTCAGCGCGTGTCGTTTAACGAGCTTGCCATCGGTGTCAACGATTGCGCTAAGGGGTTGCTGGCCAAGGGTATTGCGGCGGGTGACCGTGTTTTGATTTTCGTTCCCAATTGCATTCGCTGGCTGCATCTGTTTTATGCCGTGGCTGCAATTGGCGCGGTAGCCGTTCCTGTCAACACCCGATTGCGTCGGGACGATCTGGCCTACCTTATCACCCAGTCAGGCGCCAGCGCACTGTTTATTTCCGATCAAATTGCGGGAGTCGATGCGCCAGCCATGGTGCTCGACCTGTTAAGTGCAAGCCCCGACACGGCGCTTCCCACTGGGCGGTTTCCACACTTGCGACTGCTGGTGTCCACCGCTGACGCCGACCACGGCCCCGTTACAGGCTGGCGGTCACTGCTCGAAGCGGGAGGTTCGCTTGCAGAGCACATCCTTGATGAACGCCGGGACGCGGTCAGGGCATCGGATCCTGCCTTAATCCTGTACACCTCTGGCACGACGGGTGCGCCGAAGGGCGCAGTGCATTCGCACGCCATGATTCAAACCGTGGCCGATGGCGCCAACCGGCTGGGCATTACCTCGCGTGATGTGCTGCTGCTGTTCATGCCGCTCTTTCACAGCATGGGGCTCTATCTGGCTGGAATGATGTTTCTGGTGACGGGCTCCCGGCTGGTTCTGTCAGCGCGATTTGATGCCGGCCTGGAGCTGCAGCGTATTGAACAGGAGAAGGTCACTGTCACCTTCGGGTTCGATACCCATTTCCATGATCTGCTGGCTCACGCGGATTTCGAGCGAAGAAACCACGCCAGTCTTCGTATTGCAATGGTGCCTGCGGGCTCGCCTGGCGCCGAGCCCATTGCGCGTCGGGTCAACCGGGAACTGTGCCGCAGCTTCAGCGGCTATGGCAGCTCTGAATGCGGCACCGGGATTGCTCTCAGTTTTCTTGATGCCTCCGAAGGCGAGCGCTGCCTGGGCTCGGGTTATCCGATGCCGGGCTACGAGTTCAAGGTCTGCGATCCGCAGACCGGGGCGGGTCTGCCACCCGACACACTGGGCGAGTTGCGGATTCGCGGCTATGGCGTGATGCAGGGCTACTACGCAAACTCCGAGCAGACGCAGGCCGCATTCGATCCGGATGGGTTTTTTCGAACCGGCGACAGTGCACTGATCGACCAGGCGGGGTTCGTTCGGTACCTGGGGCGCTACAAGGATATGCTGAAGGTGGGCGGCGAAAACGTAGATCCCGCCGAGGTTGAGGCATTCCTGTCTACGATGCCGGGTCTGGAGACGGCCAGAGTGGTGGGTCTACCGGATTCGAGGCTGGGTGAAGTGGCTGCCGTGTGTGTGTTGGAAGGCCATGAAGCGCCTGACATCGCGGCAATTCGCGATTTCTGTGGCGGCCGAATCGCAAGCTTCAAGATTCCCAGGCGCGTGGTCAGGGTTCCAGGCTTTCCGATGACGCCCACCGGAAAGCTTCAGCGGTCTGAGCTTCGGAAACTGGCGGAAAGCGCACCAGCGGCCTGACGGTAAAGGTCCGGCTGAGATGGTTGGCCACTACGACAAGGGCTCGGTGCTTACCCAGTGGGTCGATGAAGCCTGCGGAATGATCAGCGGGGTCACGCCATCAACGTAAGTTGAGCGCGCCGACGCCACCCAGTTCCCCTGTAACGCTTCGCTAGATCCATCAGGCCGGTAGAGGTTGGCTTGATCGTTGTACCCGATCGCAATGATCGGGCGTTGAAGCTCGATTGCCGCCAGAGCCAGCGAGTGGAAGGTTCCCCATCCCTCTTGGCTTGGCTTGCGAACATTGAGTCCGCGACCGATTTCGTTAACGGCTGCAGTGAGAAACGCAAGCGTGCTCTGTGCGTCAACAGCCGACCCATCGTCCCTCCGGGTCAGCGCGATCTGCTGCGCGTCGGTGAGCGAAAGCGCCCGTTTCAACAGCCGTTCCCGAAGAGCCATCGCCGGCTGCGCATCGGTGTCTGGCGCACCCAGACCAGCGGCGTGCGCGATCGCCGCATACAGGCAGTGACCGTCATCTGGAATCGGGGTGGTTTTCAGGTTCAGGGTCCGCAGCTTGCCAACGATCGCATCCGTTCTTCTCTCCAAGAGATCCATCTCGCCCGCCGCCGAGCGCGCCAGTACGTTCTCCTGTTCGTCAATCACCTTAAGCGCTACTTCGATGGTGCCGTGCCTTTTCAGCATGGCCTGCGTCAACGCAAACGCGGGTAGCGCCTCGGCATCACCTGCATTGGGTAAATAGTCGGCCTTCAGCTCCGAAAAAAACGCTCCGTTATCACGTGCAATCGTCTCGAGTTTTGCAAACAACTCGCCCTCCAATGACAACGCTTCGCTATCGCTCGGAGCGCCGATCTGGTCCACCTCAAACACAGGGTCGTCCTGACCCCCGATCGAACCGTCACTGTCCTGATCGAGCGCCGCCTTGCGACTATCCGCCTGTTGGTGATCCTGGTGGACCTGCTCCTGCCGCTGATCCGTTTGCGGGCGCTCGTGCGTCCGCTTCTCTGTCAGGAGGTTGTCACGGATCTGACCGATCAATTTTCGGGCCCGCTCGGAAACACCTTGTGTGGTGTCGAGGAAGCGAGACAGCACCAGATCAATGTCCTCATCAGACTGGAGACCGGTAGTCAGCTTTGGCAGTGCTGACCATGATGCGCCTGGCTTGGGGGCTGATGAGACTGGCGGCTGTCCTGGCGTGAGTGCGGACTTAGGTGCGGAGCTGGATGTGGCAGGTGGCTTCGGCGTTTGCGTTACCGATGAAGGACTGCTTACGAATGCGTTCTCGCGCAGAAAGATGTCTCGTTGGCTACCAGCCAGGGATTTTCCGTCGAGTGTGAAGTTGCGCGCCGACTCAGCCGGGCGGCGAAAATCGCCACCGTCAGCGAAGCGCGCTTTAGTCAGATCGCCCGAATTCACCTTGAACTGATACTTGGCAAGCTTTTCGGGCTCGCCATAGACGATGACGTCTACACGCCCGCCCCCCTTGTCCTTGAGACGAAAGAACGTACCGTCGTCGGCCTTGAAGCCTGCAAGCGGGCCATCCTTGTTTCGGTCAGCGTAGTTCAACGCGTAGCTTTTCGCGCCCAGATCGATGTCCTGCCCCCCGATACGAACCTTCACCGGGCCGTTGAAGCTGAACGTAAGCTTGTCGGTCATAAGTGCTCTCAGCCGCGCAGTGCGGACATCGGAAGGGGGACTAAGTTGCTGACCTCAGTCGGCTGGCTCTGCCATCGGCTTCGCCAGTGACGCGCAGTATCCGCAAACCGGATGAACCAGTTGACGGCAAAGTCGGTATCGACAGAAGCCAGTTCAAGCGCTGCACAAAGGAAAACGATTCGGGAATCAGGGTCGAGAGATAACGATTCCCCGCGGGTTCCCTGAAACAGGAAATTCGCGGCAAGCAGAGACCTGGCAGCACTGCCTGAAGCGTCCTCACCCAGCGGGCCAAGGGGCGCAAGCAGCAGCACCTGGCCCGATTCGGCATCGGCCTCTATTTAGATGTCGATCTCACCCGCCGCCGACAGACAACAGACATTCTGGTTGTTGAGTGTCAGTGAGGGCAGACCTGCCTGCTCTGCAATTGCCGCAAGAAATGGCTGGGTATCGATGATAGTGCTCCAGATTGACGCTTGCGAGATCACACGCCTTCAATGATTCGCATGTCGCGCACCACCGCGTTATTGCCGAGCGCTTTGAGTGCGGCCTGATACCCCGGCGTGCTGTAGGTGGCAAGCGCGGTTTCCAGGCTATCGAATTCGACGACCACGGTGCGTTGCATCAGCCCGTGCTCTTTCACCGCGGCGGGCATGCCACGCACTAAAAACCTGCCGCCTGCTGCCTGAATGCTGGGGCCGGCGAGCTTCGCGTATTCCGCAAGTGCATCAGTGTTGTTGATCTCTCGGTAGGCATTGATCCAATAGGCTTTCGGCATGGCGTGATCTCCTGATTGACGAACGATCGGCAGAATCCATCAACCCGACACGGTTGGCAAGACCCCGCCTTCAAAACGTGGCGAGAACCCGCTTCCGAAGCGCGTCCGACACCTGCGGGCGCACGCCGAACCAGGCTTCGAAGGCAGGAACCGCCTGGTGCAGCAGCATGCCCAACCCGTTGACAACGGTGTTGCCGCGCAAGCGGGCTTGAGCAAGGAGTGGTGTCTCGAGCGGCACATAAATCAGATCACTCACCAGGGCTTGCCGCGGAAGCGCATCAAGGTTCAACTCAAGCGCAGGCTGGCCGTACATGCCCTGATTGGTTGAGTTGACCAGGAGCGCTGCGCCCTCAAGGGCGTGGTGTCGCTGTGTCCAGTCGTGCACCTGCACCCTGATGCGATCGATGTCGGCCAGCTGCTCGGCTTTGTCGCGCGTACGGTTGATCAGCCGGATCTCATGCACCCCCTGCTCGAGCAGCGCGCACACCACCGCCCGGGCTGCGCCCCCCGCGCCCAGGACCACGGCGGGGCCATCGACCGCCTGCCAATGGGGTCGTTCATCGCGAAGGCTTTGTATGAAACCCTCAGCATCAAAATTGAAACCGTGCAGCGAGCCGTTTTCCTGGACCACGATGCAGTTGATCGCGCCGATTCGTTGCGCAAGCGGGCTGAGGCTGTCCATCAAGCCCATCGCTGCGAGCTTGTGCGGCTGAGTAATGTTGCAGCCGGCAAGGCCTAGCGCGGAGAGGCCCCGGACGGCGTCTTCAACGCGATCGATGCGAACGGGAAAATGTCCGTAGGCGGCATTGAGGCCGTGTTCCTGAATCCAGTGGTTGTGGATGATCGGCGAGCGCGACTGCAGCACCGGCATTCCCATGACGCCCGCGAGCCGGAAGGGTTTGTTGTCTAGCATGTTGGAGATTGAAGTGTTGAGCTGATTACCGGGTGTCGGCTTCCTGCCGCGTGGATGATCTCATGACCTGCGGCCTCTGAGGCTCTGTGATGCGCGAGCAGGCTGCGCTACCATTCAGCCGACGTCGTCACTGAGCGTTTGCCATGCCAGCACCCATTACCTGCATCGAAGATCTTCGCCAACTGCACAAGCGCCGTGTGCCGAGAATGTTCTTCGACTATTGCGATTCAGGCTCCTGGACTGAAAGCACCTATCGCGCCAATGTCGATGACTTCTCGCCCATCAAGTTCCGTCAGCGGGTCGCGGTGAACATGGACGGCCGCAGCACGCGCAGCACGATGGTTGGGCAAGCGGTGGCCATGCCTGTGGCGCTCGCGCCAACCGGGCTCACTGGCATGCAGCACGCTGACGGCGAGATTCTGGCGGCGCGGGCAGCCGAACGTTTTGGCGTGCCGTTTACGCTGTCCACCATGAGCATCTGCTCCATCGAAGATATTGCCGCTCACACCACGCAGCCGTTCTGGTTTCAGTTGTATGTCATGCGCGACCGCGACTTCATTTCGCGCCTGATTGAGCGGGCAAAGGCTGCAGGCTGCTCTGCGCTGGTGTTGACACTGGACCTTCAAATTCTGGGCCAGCGCCACAAAGACATCAAGAATGGTCTGTCGGCGCCTCCAAAGCTGACGCTGCCTAATATTTTGAACATGATGACCAGGCCGCGCTGGTGCCTGGGCATGCTGGGCACCACGCGACGTCAGTTCGGCAACATCGTGGGACATGTCAAAGGTGTGGAAGACATGTCGTCGCTGGGCGCATGGACCAGTCAACAGTTTGATGCCACGCTTAACTGGAACGATGTTGAGTGGATCAAGCAGCAGTGGGGCGGCAAGCTTATCCTGAAAGGCATCATGGAGCCGATTGACGCGCGTCATGCGGTCGACAGCGGCGCGGATGCCCTCATCGTTTCCAACCACGGGGGGCGTCAGCTTGATGGCGCACTCTCCTCGGTCAAGGCGCTGCCGGCAATCGTCGACGCGGTCGGCGACCGCATTGAGGTCTGGCTCGATAGCGGAATCCGATCGGGTCAGGATGTGTTGCGCTCGGTCGCACTGGGCGCACGCGGAACGATGATCGGCCGGGCATTTCTCTATGGCCTGGGCGCGATGGGCGAGGCGGGCGTCACCAAAACGCTGGAAATCATCCAGCGCGAGCTCGAAATCACCATGGCGTTCTGCGGTCACACCGATATCACCCAGGTCAATCGCGACATTCTGGTCCCCGGAACCTGGTAATTCCTGGTGTGAGCCGTCTGAAGGCAGAGAGCCCTCGGGGTTCGGGTAGGTGATTCGGCGCTCCCGAGTAGAATCCGCGCGGTTTGCCGACCAACCTGTCTCTCGGAGTCACCCCATGGCGACGCGCCAGTCGTCCGGTGCAGCCCTCTATAGCGAATCGTCGATTCGGGTTCTGAAAGGACTCGAGCCGGTCCGCAGTCGACCGGGCATGTACACCCGGACCGATAACCCGCTGCATATTGTTCAGGAAGTGATCGACAACGCTGCCGACGAAGCGCTTGCCGGCTTTTGTCGCAGCATTGATGTCACGCTGCACACGGATGGCAGCGTGACGGTTGACGATGACGGTCGTGGCATTCCGGTCGGGCCGCACCCCGAAGAGAAAGCGCCCGTGGTCGAAATCGTGTTCACCCGGTTGCATGCGGGAGGCAAGTTCGAGAAAGCCGGCGGTGCGGGGGCATACAGCTTTTCCGGCGGCCTGCATGGCGTGGGCGTGTCGGTGACCAATGCGTTGTCGCGTCGTCTCGAAGTCACCGTGTGGCGCGAAGGTGGTCTTCATCAGATGGTGTTTGAAGGCGGCGAACCGCGCGGTGGGCTGAAATCGCAGCCGGCGGGTCGGGGCGATCGCAAAAGCGGTACCCGGGTGCGATGCTGGCCTGACCCCAAGTATTTCGATAGCGCCCAGATCCCGTCCGCCGAGTTGCTGCAACTGCTTCGTTCCAAGGCCGTGTTGCTGGCTGGGCTCAAGGTGTCGCTTACCGACGAGAAAAGCGGTCGGGTTCAATCCTGGCATTACGAGCAGGGGCTTCGCTCTTATCTCGACGAAGCCTTGACCGCGGGTGGCGCCAGTGCGCCGCTGATTCCGCCTTTCGAGGGCGATCAGTCGGTGGGCAATGGACACGATACGTTCGCGGAGGGCGAGGGTGCCCAGTGGCTGGTGGTGTGGACCGAAGAAGGTCCGCTGATCCGCGAAAGCTATGTCAACCTCATTCCGACAACCGCCGGCGGCACCCATGAATCGGGGCTGCGAGATGGCCTGTTCACGGCTGTCAAGGGCTTCATCGAATTGCACGGCCTCATGCCAAAGGGCGTGAAACTGCTTCCTGAAGACGTGTTCGCGCGCGCAAGCTTCGTGCTGTCAGCGAAGGTGTTGGACCCTCAGTTTCAGGGGCAGATCAAGGAACGTCTCAATTCACGCGATGCGCTTCGGCTGGTGTCGTCGCTATCGCGCCCGCCGTTTGAGCTGTGGCTGAACGAACACGTGGAGCACGGTCGCAAGCTTGCCGAGCTGGTGATTCGACAGGCGCAGGCCCGAAGCCGCGCAACCCAGAAGGTGGAGAAGCGTAAGAGCTCGGGCGTGGCGGTGTTGCCTGGCAAGCTGACCGACTGCGAATCCACGGACCTGACCCGCAATGAAATATTTCTGGTTGAGGGTGATTCGGCTGGCGGCTCGGCCAAGATGGGCCGAGACAAAGAGTTTCAGGCGATTCTTCCGCTACGCGGCAAGGTATTGAATGCCTGGGAAACCGATCGCGACCGTCTGTTTGCAAACAACGAGATACACGATATTTCAGTGGCGATCGGCGTTGACCCGCATGGCCCCGATGATGCGCTCGACCTGACGACGCTGCGCTATGGGCGAATCTGCATCTTGTCTGACGCTGATGTCGATGGCTCCCATATCCAGGTGCTGCTGCTCACGCTGTTTTATCGCCATTTTCCGCAGTTGGTTGAGCGAGGCCATGTGTGGGTGGCCCGCCCGCCGCTTTACCGCATTGACGTGCCCGCCCAGGGCAAGCGGCCCATGCGGAAGGTGTACTGCCTGGACGATGGCGAGCTTCGCCACGTCGAGGACAAGCTCAGGAAGGAGGGCATACGGGATGGTTCCTGGACGATCTCGCGCTTCAAGGGCCTGGGCGAGATGAGCGCGGAGCAATTGTGGGAGACCACCATGAACCCCGAAACCCGTCGGCTGTTACGCGTCTCGCTGGGAAGCTTTGATCGCGCCGCCACCACCGAGCGGTTCACGATGTTGATGGGCAAGAGCGAGGCCCAGGCGCGGCGCAGTTGGCTGGAGACGCATGGCCACGAGGTTGAGGCCGATATCTGAGCATCTGACAACCATGAGTAATCAGCAGGACCTATTCAACGCCGGAGGCGATCGCGGCAGCGACGAAGGCGACAGCCTTACGCTGGCCAACTTTGCCGAGCGCGCGTACCTTGAGTATGCGGTGTCGGTCGTCAAAGGCCGCGCGCTGCCCGATGTGTGTGATGGTCAGAAGCCGGTTCAGCGTCGCATTCTGTTTGCGATGGAGCGGATGGGGCTGGCCCCTGGGGCGAAGCCGGTCAAATCGGCGCGCGTGGTGGGCGATGTCCTGGGGCGCTTTCATCCGCACGGCGATGTTGCGGCCTACGAGGCGCTGGTGCGGATGGCGCAAAGCTTTTCGCTTCGCTACCCATTGGTGGATGGACAGGGCAACTTCGGCTCGCGCGACGGCGACGGCGCCGCGGCCATGCGCTACACCGAAGCGCGTCTGACGCCGTATTCGCGTTTGCTGCTCGATGAAATTGACGAGGCAACCGTCGATTTCATGCCCAACTACGACGGTTCGGCCGAGGAACCCCGGCAGCTTCCCGCCAGGCTCCCCATGGTGCTGCTAAACGGCGCCTCGGGTATCGCAGTGGGGCTTGCCACCGAGATTCCCCCTCACAACCTTCGCGAGGTCGCGGCTGCGGCTGCCGCGATGGTCCGCGAACCCGAACTCTCGCTGGATCAGCTGATGCAGCACCTGCCCGGGCCCGATTTTCCAGGGGGCGCTCAGATCATCTCGGCCCCCTCGGACATCCGAGAGGTGTACGCAAGCGGCAGGGGCTCGATCAAGCTTCGCGCGCGTCACACGATCGAGGAACTCGCCCGCGGGCAGTGGCAGCTGGTGGTCACCGAACTGCCGCACGGTGTGTCATCGCAGCGCGTGCTCGAAGAGATCGAGGACCTCACCAATCCGAAAATAAAGGTGGGGCGCAAGGCACTGACCCCCGAGCAGCAGCAGCTTCGTCAGACGGTGCTTGCGGTTCTTGATGGTGTTCGCGACGAATCGGGTAAGGACGCGCCGGTGCGACTGGTGTTTGAGCCGCGATCGTCTCGGATCGAGCAGCAGGAGCTGCTCAGCGTACTGCTGGCGCACACCAGTCTCGAGACCAACACGTCGGTCAACCTGGTGTCGGTCGGGATCGACGGTCGGCCCTGCCAGAAATCATTGCTGCAGATGCTGCGCGAGTGGGCACAGTTTCGGGTCGACACCGTTACACGGCGAACCCGCCATCGCCTCGCGAAGGTTGATGACCGGATTCATATTCTCGAGGGGCGCCTGGCGGTGCTGCTCGATATCGATCGTGTCATTCGGATCATTCGCGAATCCGATGACCCCAAGGCCGCGCTGATCGACAATTTTCGCCTGACCGATCGGCAAGCCGAGGATGTGCTCGAGATCCGCCTGCGTCAGCTGGCGCGCCTGGAGGGAATTCGCATCGAGCAGGAGCTCGCAGGGCTCAGGAAAGAGAAGACTTCGCTTGAGGCGCTGCTGGCCACGCCGGCGGCCATGCGTCGGCAGGTGGTTCGCGAGATCGAAGCCGATGCAAAGCAATATGGCGATGAACGTCGCACGTTGATTGAAGAGGCGCAGCGAACCACCGCAGAGATTCGAATTGCCGAGGAGCCGGTCACGGTGATCGTTTCCGAACGCGGATGGGTTCGCTCCCGCCAGGGGCACGGCCATGACTGGTCGCAGTTCACGTTCAAATCGGGCGATACCCTGCTTGGCGCGTACGAGGTGATGACCACCGACCAGTTATTCGCGTTGGGCAGTACCGGGCGTGTGTTTTCGGTTCCGGTGTCGCAGTTGCCCTCGGCGCGGGGCGATGGTGCGCCGATTACATCGCTGGTTCAGCCCGAGGCGGGTACCCGAATCGACCATGTGTTTGCTGCGCGGCAGGATGCAAGCGTATTGCTTGCCACGCGACAAGGCAATGGATTCATCTGCGAGGCAGGCGACTTGATCGGACGTACCCGTCAGGGTAAGGCTTTCCTTACGCTCGATGACGACGACACGCCGATACGCCCTGCAGTGTTTTTCCCTGGGCATGACACGGTGCTGTGTGTATCGGCTGAAGGAAAGGCCCTGAGCTTTCCCCTTGCCGATGCGAAGGTGCTTCGCAGCGGCGGTCGCGGTGTCATTCTGATGAGCCTCGAGCCCAAGGGGGCGCTCGCATCGGTCGTTGTGTGCGGCAGCGCAGGCGCGCTGCTCGAGGGCGTCGGCCGTGGCGCAAAGCCTATCGTCCGGCCGCTGTCGCGCGCGCAGATCAACGCCTGGTCTGGTGCGCGCGCGCGCAAAGGCACACTGATCGAACCTCGGGTTCGTGATGCGAAGCTTAGCCTGCCGCGTCCGCAACCAACGCCCTCGGGCTGACCCAGTCTGAGGCTTCGCTGATGCGCCTGATCCGAGCGCTGGCACCTCACAGTGCGATAGTCGCGTTGGTGATGTTGGCCAGCGGCTGCAGTACGGTGAACCCCTATTACGACTCCGCCAAGCCCCATCACACGCCCAGTGGCTTTCGCAACAACGACGGCCCGCCAGGCGGCAAGCCGATCTCGGATCTGGTTCGCTGGTATGCCGAGCGAACCCGTGATGGACTACCCAAGGCGCCTTCCACGCATGTCAATGGCTACCAGTTTCCGCTGGTTCGGCCCGACCTTGACTGGTTGAAGGCCAACCGCGCTGAGCCCAGCATTACCTGGATTGGTCATGCCACGCTGCTGGTTCAGATTGCGGGCGTCAACATTCTGACCGACCCGCATTTCTCTGAGCGTGCATTCGCAGTGCAGTGGCTTGGGCCCCGGCGCCGGGTGCCGCTGACGGTCAAGCTCGATGAGCTGCCGCGAATCGATCTGGTGGTCATTTCACACTCGCACTACGATCATCTCGATCGGGAGTCGGTGCTGGCGCTCAACCGGCAGGCGGGGGGACCGCCGCTGTTTTTGGTGCCGCTGGGAATCGAGCGCTGGCTGGCCGAACAGGGCATCACCCACACCCGTGCGCTTGACTGGTGGGACCTTGAGCAGTTCGCCGGGCTGGACGTTCATTTCGTGCCTGCCCAGCACTGGAACTCGCGAACACCCTTCGATCGGAATCGCACGCTGTGGGGCGGTTGGGTCATTCGAACCAGTCGCTTCTCGTTTTATTTTGCCGGTGACACCGGATACTCCAGTGACTTTCGAGCGATTGGCGAGCGCTTTGGTGGGTTCGATGTGGCGGCGATTCCGGTAGGCGCGTATCTGCCACGCTGGTTCATGAACGATCAACACGTCGACCCCGATCAAGCCGTTCAAATCCATCTCGATGTGAAGTCGCGTTGGTCGATCGGGATTCACTGGGGAAGTTTTGAGCTGACCGACGAGCCGCTCGATGCCCCGATTGGCGAACTCGCCGAGGCCCGACGCCGATACGGCATTTCCGACGACGCATTCACCCTGCTTCGCCACGGCGAAACCCGACGGCTGGGCAATATTCAAACGAAAACCGGGCCCGCAGCGGGCGGGCAATGAGGATCATCATGACTGACGAAGCACCGGTGGTATTTGAAGAGTGGCCGACGGGAGGCGGGCGAAAGGTCGGTGTCGCACGCCTGAATCGTCCCCGCCAGCTCAACGCGATTACGCTCAGAATGTGTGAGCTGCTTCGAGATCGGCTGCGCGAATGGGCCTCGGATGAGGACGTCGTTGCGGTCTGGTTGGAGGGCGCCGGTGACAAGGGCTTCTCGGCTGGCGGCGATGTTGCCGAGGTGATCCGACAGGTTCGCGCAGGCGGGCCCCGCCGCTTTGTTTACGGCGATTCGTTCTTCGAGGTTGAGTACCAGCTCGACCGCATGATCCACGAGTATCCGAAGCCTCTGATCGGCTGGATTCATGGGGTGTGCATGGGCGGTGGTCTGGGTCTGGTGGCAGGCGCCTCCACCAGAATCGTCACGGAGCAGGCCAGGCTTGCCATGCCCGAGATCCACATCGGATTGTTTCCGGATGTGGGCGGGGGCTACTTTCTCAATCGGGTACCCGGACACGCGGGAATCGTGATGGCCCTCACCGGGCTCACCATCAACGAAGCCGATGCGATCGTTGCCGGTCTCGCCGATGCCTTCGTCGCGCGCGAGCTGCGCGACGAGCTCATCAGTCAGCTCTGCGCGCTGCCGTGGACCGGCTCCGGGGCTACCGATCAGACGGCGGTTTCCAGGCTGGCCGCATCATTTCATCGGCGCTGCAAGGCCGGGATGCCGGGCTCAAACTTGCAGGCCTATGCTGACGCACTGCGGTTTATTGGCCAGCAGCCGGATGCAGGGGGCATGCGCGATGCGCTGCAGCTTGCCGCCAATGAGGATCCCTGGTTCGAGGCCCCCGCGCGAAGTCTGGCTCAGGGCTCGCCAACCGGGGCGATCGTCAGCTTCGAATATCTTCAGCGCTGCAGGCGTCTTTCCCTGCCAGAGGTGCTTGAGCTGGACCTGGTGCTCGCGCGCCAGTTCCAGCGTCACCATGATTTTTCAGAGGGCGTTCGGGCATTGCTGATTGATAAGGATCGCAAGCCCGTCTGGTCACCGACCCGGCTTGACGAGGTTTCCGCCGAGCTGGTGGCCGCCCATTTTTCGCCGCTGGCAGGGCGCTGACAGCGCGTGCGCATGGCTTGAAATCTCTTGGGGTCGCCCCAAGATCCGCGACGTTTAGTTAGATCGGAGTTCCCATGGGTGCTATCAAAGAAACACTCGGCTTTCAGACCGAAGTCTCCCAGCTCTTGAAGCTGATGATCCACTCGTTGTACAGCAACCGCGAGATTTTCCTTCGTGAGCTGATCTCCAACGCCTCGGATGCCTGCGACAAGCTCAGGTTTGAAGCGTTGGCGCAGGCCGATCTGATGGAGGGCGGCGCTGACCTCGAGATCAAGGTTGACTTCGACAAGGCGGCCCGCACGATCACCCTCTCCGACAACGGCATCGGGATGAGCCGCGAGGAGGCAATCGACCATCTGGGAACCATCGCGCGTTCAGGCACGAAAGAGTTTTTTGGCAAGCTTTCTGGCGATCAGGCCCGCGATTCGCAGCTGATCGGGCAGTTCGGGGTCGGCTTTTATTCAGCGTTCATTGTGGCCGACAAGGTCACGGTCGAGTCGCGCCGCGCGGGCCAGTCTCCCGCAGCCGGTGTGCGCTGGGAATCCGATGGCAGCGGTGGATTCACCGTGGAAACGATTGAACGGGCTCAGCGCGGGACCGACATCATCCTGCATTTGCGGCCGAATCCCGAGGGGGACGACGGCGAGCGCTTTGACGATCTGTTGTCCGGCTGGAAGCTTCGCTCCATCGTCCGCAAGTATTCGGATCACGTGTCGCTTCCCATCCAGATGCGCAAGGAATCCTGGGATAACGACGCCAAAGAGCAGAAGCTTGGCGACGAGTGGGAAACGGTCAATCAGGCCAGCGCCCTCTGGGCCCGAGCAAAGTCCGATATCACCGAAGAGCAGTACAAAACATTTTTTGAACATCTGGCCCCGGGGGGTGGTGAACCCATAACCTGGACCCATAACCGGGTGGAAGGCCGCACCGAGTACACGCAGCTTCTTTATCTGCCGGCTAAGGCACCCTACGATTTGTGGGACAGGCAGCAGCGCCGCGGCATCAAGCTGTATGTTCGGCGAGTGTTCATCATGGATGACGCCGAACAGCTGATGCCGGTGTACCTTCGATTCGTGAAGGGCGTAATCGACTCCGCCGATCTGCCACTGAACGTATCGCGTGAAATCCTGCAGGAAAGCCGTGACGTTCGGGCGATTCGCGAGGGCAGCACCAAGCGTGTGCTGTCGATGCTGGAAGACCTGGCCACCAACGACGCATCGCGCTACGTAAGCTTTTGGACTGAATTTGGGCAGGTGCTGAAGGAAGGCATCGGCGAAGACTTCGGTAACAAAGATCGAATTGCCAAGCTGCTCCGCTTCGCATCCAGTGCTTCAGATTCAAATGATCAGGCCGTCTCGTTTACCGATTACATCGGTCGCATGAAATCTGGCCAGAAGGCCATCTACTACGTTACCGCTGACACACCGGCGGCCGCGCGCAGCAGTCCGCACCTCGAAGTGTTTCGCAAGAAAGGGGTTGAGGTGCTCCTGCTTACCGATCGAGTCGACGAGTGGATGCTGTCATTCCTCTCTGAACATGATGGAAAGGAACTCATCTCCATCGCGCGGGGCGGGCTTGATCTCGGTGAGTTGGCGGATGAGGCAGAGAAGAAGGAAACCGAAGCCCGCGCAGATGAATGGAAAGATGTGCTGGAGAAGCTTCGCGAGGCGTTGGGCGAGCGGGTCAAAGAGGTCAGGGTATCGTCACGCCTCACGGACTCAGCCAGCTGCCTGGTCTCAGACGAGGGGGACATCAGCGGTCATCTCGAGCGGCTGTTGAAGCAGGCAGGTCAGGCCGCTCCGGCTCGGAAGCCCATCCTTGAAATCAACACCACGCATCCGCTGGTTGCGCCGCTCAAGACCGATCCCAGCCGCTGTGCCCGGTGGGCACCCCTGCTGTTCGATCAGGCGGTGCTCGCAGAAGGAGGTCAGCTTGAAGACCCGGCTGGCTTCGTTCGGCGCTTGAATGAGATGCTGGTGGGGATGTCACTCCGGTGAGCCGGCGCAATGCCACTTCCTGACGAGCCCGACATCACCCTGTCCGAGCAGGACGGCGTTCGCTACCTGCATTTCGGGACAGAGTGGGTACAGGGTGCCATGCGACTCGATGAACCCGATGTCATCGAAATCGAATACGTGCGTCAGATGATGGCCTGGCTTCTCTTTCTTCGAAGCGCGCAAACGGTGCTGCAGCTGGGGTTGGGGGCGGGTGCGCTGACCCGTTTCTGCCATCGCCAGCTGCCCGATGCAAAGGTCACGGTGGTGGATGCCAGCGCTCGCGTCATTGAGGCCTGTCGGCGATGGTTTCGCCTGCCGGTTAACGATAGCCGTCTGCAGGTGCTGCATGCCGAGGCGGGTGCCTATCTGAAGCGCCTGGAGCCGCAGAGCATTGGCGTCATCCAGTGCGACCTCTACGATGCCGAAGCTCGCGGCCCGATACTTGATTCCTTGAGCTTTTATCAGGATTGCTATCGCGCGCTGCGCGATCCGGGCGTGCTGGTGGTCAATCTGTTTGGCTCATCGCGTCCTGCGTTTGAGCGTAGTGCCGCAAGAATCGATCAGGCCTTTGAAGGCCGCGTGCTGGAGTTACCGCAGACCATCGCCGGCAACATTGTGCTGCTGGCGTTTCGGGGCCCTTCCTTTGCAGCGCGTTGGTCGTTGCTTGAGGAACGGGCAAGCGTGCTTCAGCAAACCCTGGGACTGGACGCGCCCGATTGGATTCGCGGATTGCGGCGCCGCGCGGCGCCGGGATCGGCCATGCTGAGGGTGGGAATCGGGGCGCGCTAGCCAGGCAAACCCGGCCATGCACTCGCTCTGCTATTTGGACAGCTCGCGCATTGCGCGTTCGAGCCCCTGCAGCGTCACCGAGTACATACGGTTGTGCATGATCTGACGAATGACGCCGATCGACTGCCGGTACTCCCAAACGCCCTCGGGTTCAGGATTCAGCCAGGCGAACTTTGGAAAACGCTCAACCAGTCTGCGCAGCCACACCGCGCCGGGTTCCTCGTTGTTGTACTCGACTGAGCCGCCCGGCTGCAGGATTTCGTAGGGGCTCATCGTGGCGTCGCCGACGATGATCAGACGGTAGTCCTGGTTGTACTTTCTGAGAATGTCCCACGTGGGAAATCGCTCGGCATGTCGGCGCCGATTGTTCTTCCAGACGAAGTCATAGACGCAGTTGTGAAAGTAATAGAACTCGAGATGCTTGAATTCGGCTCTGGCTGCCGAAAATAATTCTTCGGTCTGGCGAATGTGGTCGTCCATGGTGCCGCCCACGTCGAGCAACATGAGCACCTTGATGGTGTTGTGCCGCTCGGGCACCATCCGAATATCGAGATAGCCGGCGTTGCGAGCAGTCGATGCAATGGTGTCATCGAGGTCAAGCTCTTCTTCTGCCCCTTCCCGCGCAAACTTACGCAAACGCCGAAGCGCAACCTTGATGTTTCGCGTGCCAAGCTCAACTTCGTCGTCGTAATCGCGATAAGCGCGCTGCTCCCAAACCTTCACCGCAGTGCGGTTGCCAGCCGAGGGCCCACCGATGCGAATGCCTTCCGGATTGAACCCACCGTTTCCAAAAGGTGAGGTGCCGTTGGTGCCAATCCACTTGTTGCCGCCCTCGTGTCGCCCCTTCTGTTCTTCAAGCAGCTCTTTGATTCGCTCGAGCAGTTTGTCCAGCCCGCCCATCGCCTCGATAGCGGCCTTTTCCTCAGGGGTGAACTCGCGCTGCAGCTTACGCCGCAGCCAGTCGAGCGGCAGATTCAGGTCAATGCTAGGGATAGCCTGAACGCCCTTGAAGTAGGCGCCAAAAGCCTTGTCGAATTTGTCGAAGTTGCGCTCATCCTTGACCAGTGTTGCCCGCGACAGCACGTAAAAATCATCGATCGACTGGCCGATGACGCCCTTGGCCAGGGCCTCGACCAGCATCAGATATTCTTTGATCGAAACGGGCAGCTTCGAGTTCTTCAGGTGCAGGAAGAAGTCGATCAGCATGGTGGACGCCTCCGATAAGCGGGCAAGGCAGGTGGCTCAGCGGTTGTGTCGAGCCATGAAGATCAGGCGTTCAAACAGATGCACGTCCTGCTCGTTTTTGAGGAGCGCGCCATGCAGCGGCGGAATGATCGCCTTGTTGTCGGGCGAGCGAAGTGCTTCCGGTGGAATATCTTCGGCAAGAAGCAGCTTCAGCCAGTCGAGCAGTTCTGACGTGGAGGGCTTTTTCTTCAGGCCAGGCAGGTCGCGAATCTGGAAGAAGGCCTCCAGTGCCTGAGACAGCAACTGCTTCTTGATGTCGGGATAGTGAACGTCGACGATTCGCTGCATGGTGTCGCGATCGGGGAACTTGATGTAGTGGAAAAAGCAGCGCCGCAGAAAAGCGTCAGGCAGCTCTTTTTCATTGTTCGACGTAATCACGACCACCGGTCGATGGCGGGCGCGGATCAGCTGCCGTGTTTCGTAGACGTAGAACTCCATGCGATCAATTTCACGGAGCAGGTCGTTGGGAAACTCGATGTCGGCCTTGTCGATTTCATCAATCAGCAGCACCACGGGCTGGTCTGCCTCAAACGCCTGCCACAGCACGCCGCGGACAATGTAGTTGTGGATGTCCTTGACGCGCTCGTCGCCAAGTTGAGAGTCGCGCAGTCGGGACACTGCATCGTACTCGTACAGGCCCTGCTGAGCTTTGGTGGTTGATTTGATGTGCCACTGAAGGAGCGGCATGTTCAGGCCCCGCGCAACCTCCTCGGCGAGCATGGTTTTACCGGTGCCGGGCTCGCCTTTAATCAGCAGGGGCCGCTGCAACGTGATCGCTGCGTTAACCGCGAGGTTCAGATCGTCGGTGGCGACATAGCTGTCGGTGCCTTGAAAGCGCATGGAGATTTCCGAAATAGGCCAAAGGCGGCAGTATAAAGCGCAGGGTGGGGCTGCGGCGTTGTAACTTGGCTCGGCCTGCCCGCTCGGCTAGAATGCGAGAGCTGAAGAAACCGGAGGTTCCGGCCGCCCGTGGGGGCATGTCGGACGGCTTCAAACAACGTCAGGGATCATGATCAAAAAAGCACTGATTTCGGCTGCGCTTGTCGCGCTGCCGCTCGCCAGCCAGGCCCAGGGTGCCGCGCCGAAAGGTGATGCCGCCGCCGGCGCCAAAAAAGTGTCAATGTGCATCGGCTGCCATGCGATACCCGGCTACAAAGCGTCGTTCCCCAATGTGTACAGCGTGCCCATGATTTCTGGGCAAACGGCAGGGTATCTTGCCGCCGCGCTGGAGCAGTACAGAAAGGGCGACCGTAGTCACCCCACCATGCGTGCCATTGCAGCAAGTCTGTCCGACCAGGACATCGTCGACCTTGCCGCGTACTACGCGGCTCGGTAGCGGGCGCCGGCGGTAACGGACCTTACCCGCTTTCGGGACAGACTTGTGGGCGATCAAATCAGGAGAAAGAACATGCGAGTAATGCCAGGGCAGTGGCTGGCGATTGCGATGCTGGCGGCGCTGGGGGCATCCCCGGTTCTGGCGGGCGATGTGGCCAAAGGGCGTGAGAAGGCGGACCAGGTGTGCGCGGCATGCCACGGCAAGGATGGCAACACGCCAATCGATCCGTCATACCCCAAGCTGGCTGGGCAGCACGGTGACTACCTTGTGCGCGCTCTGCTTGATTACAAGAGCGAGCAGCGTAAAAACGCGATCATGGTGGCGCAGGCCAAGGGGCTATCGCGTGCTGACATCGATAATCTGTCGGCGTTCTACGCCAGCCTCCCCGGAACGCTCTCGCACAAGCGCTGAGCCATGCTGCCGGCGCCGTGCGCGGTTTGCGCGCGGTTTAGCGTATTCAGCGCCTGAAGCGTCGTCACCGGTTCTTTTGAGCCATGCGGCCAGTGCCTGGTTGTCGAGTCGTCGCAGCCGCAGCATGAAGTCTGGTTCCCAGCTGCGAACGGCCACCAGCAGGCTCATCGGGTGTCGACGCACCAGGGGCAGGACAGCGTCGGACGCATGAGAGTCCGAGTACTCGCGGGCCAGTTCCTCGACGCGCCGCATCAGTGTCAGCCTTCGTTCGTTGCTCAGACGCACGTTGATCACCCCAATCGATTCGCCAGGACCATCGAACGCATGGTTTAGGAAATCGTCGGCATGCGCTCGGAAGTGGCGGACGATGGGCCCGTTTCGCAGCCACCGGAAGGTGCGCGACAGCCGGAGTCGATAAAAGTTGTTGGGATGCAGCGTCAGAAAGCCCATCCGATCGAGCGTAAGCAGCGCTCTGACCGCCGCCGCAGGATTGATTCGATAGATCGTGGTGATCTGCTCAATCTCGAGCTGATGCAGTGCGCACACTGCGACCGTAAACAGAGTCGGGTCGGCGACAATGGCTGCTTCCTGCTCTGCGGTGAGCGCCTGCAGCTCGGCTCGCGCGATGCACGCGTCGCGAACGACCTCGCCAAGATCATCATCGAGAACCTCGAGGATCCGATCGAGTCGTCGCAGGTCAAAGTTTCGCTGGGCGAACATTCGTTTGACCGAGGCCTCCGAGCAGGGAATCAGTCTGGCGAGCATTGCATAGCTGATTCCGCGCGCGCGCAGCCGTCGCTTGAGGGATTCGACCAAAGCGTCGCTGGGTTTTGTCATTGGAAGCTCCCTGTGTGGTGGGCCGGCATGATTCGAACCAGGAGTGGGTTCGAGCGGCCATCAAAGAGCTTACGGTGTCTGGCGTGTCGCGGTTCTTACCTTTGACCTAGAGCCGCTGGCAGGCCCGACCCGGGAATGCTCTTAACAGAGCGAGCGCATGGGTATGCAGTTGACCCAGCCACCTTTTGGCACGCTTTCGCTCTGGTGCTCGAGCACCACCAGGCAGTCGGCGCGAGACATGGAGCTGAGCACTGCGGATCCCTGGTTCTCCATCAGCGTGACAAGCGGCATACCGTCGTGGTCAAGGCTGAGCATTGCGCGCTGATACTCAGTACGGCCCGCGCGCTTTCGGATGGGCGCTGCAGCCCGTGCCCGCAGCACGGTCGGCGGCGAGGGCTGACCCCCGGCCAGGGTAGTCAAGGCATCGCGAACCAGGAATAAAAACGTGACCATGACAGCGACCGGATTACCCGGCAATCCAAAATACAGGGCATTGCCAATTCGTCCAAAAGCAAGGGGTCGACCGGGTCGCATTGCGATTTTCCAGAAGTCCACCTGTCCGAGCCGCTGCATCACAGCGCGTGTGTGGTCGGCCTCGCCCACCGATACGCCTGCCGACGAAATGATTGCATCGGCACTGCGGCTTGCCGCAACAATTGTCTGCTCGAGTGAATCTGAGTTGTCGCGAACGATCCCCATGTCGATCAGTTCAACCCCCATGGCTTCCAGCAGCGCCCTTAGCGTGCTTCGGTTGCTGTCGTAGATCATGCCCTGGGGCAGTGGCTGTCCGGGCGGGCAGAGCTCATCGCCCGTAGACAGGATGGCGACTCTTAGTTTCCGAATGACGAACACCTCATCGATTCCGAGCGAGGCGATCAGGCCGCATTCGGCAGCACCCAGGCGTTGACCCGCGGCAAGCGCTGGCGATCCCGATCGAAGGTCTTCGCCCTTCAGCCTGAGATTCTGGCCGGCCTGTTGGCCGTGAGGAATTCGCACCCGCTGACCGTCGGTGATGACGAATTCCTGCGCAACCACAGTATCGTGGCCCGCTGGCATGACGGCACCGGTCATGACGCGCACAGCCTGACCCGCGGCGGGAACGCCCTCGAACGCTCGTCCCGCGAGGGCTTGTCCGACAATGTTCAGCCAGGTATCGCCCTGCGGCGCGAGATCGGTGGCTGCCAGGGAGTAACCGTCCATCGCGGCGTTGTCGTGCGCCGGCACATCAAGGCCTGAGATCAGGTCGCGAGCGAGTATCCGCCCACGGGCCTGATCCAGGGGCACGCGCTCGGCATCATGAAGTGGCTTGACCAGCTCAGCGATTCGCGCTTTCGCGTCGTGAAGCGGGAGCGCGTCCGGATCAAACGGTGGCGGCTTGGGTGTTTGCGCAGCGACTGGTGGCGGTGATGGGATGGATTCCGGTTCGCGACTCATTGCGATCGCTCCAGATGGTTCAGTTCATCGGCGGTGTTGACGTTCACAAAAGCGGCCTCGTCCTCAAATTCAGCCTCGACCCACTGTCCTTGTGCAAGCCAGCTCTCAATTCGGCGGCCACCCGTTCGAACGAACGATTCGAGTTCACCAGCCAGCGATCGATGGATGAGTGCAATCACAGGATGGCGCTGCCCGGCGCATATCACCGACACCCGATCGGCGCTCGACTGCATCTGGGCGTGCACGAGTCTGGCAACGAGATCATGCGGAAGACGCGGCGTATCACACGGAACGCTAAGCAGCCAGGGCGTGTTAATGCAAGCCAACGCCGCGTGGATACCGGCGAGCGGCCCCGGTCGGTCGGCGATCTGGTCTGCGACCACCGGCAGACCCAATGCTTTCAGGTCTGCCTGGTGGGGGTCTGCGTTGATGATGATCGAACTGACCTGTGCCTGGATGCGTTCGATGACGTGGGCAATCATCGGCCGGCCATGAACCTGCACCATGGCTTTGTTGATGCCTCGACCGTCTGAACTCATCCGGCGCCCCAATCCACCGGCAAGAACCACCGCCGTGATCTGCGCCTTGGACAGTATGTTTGCCGGCATGGCACCGACCATGGTCAGCCGCCGATGTACGACATCTCGATACGACGCAGGCCCGCCGTGGCATCCGACCGAATTTCCGAGTAACGGTCGCTGCGCTGGTTCCACAGGTTAGCAATGGCAGCGCTGATTTGATCGTCGGAGTAGTTGCCGCGAAGCAGCGTGCGCAAATCATGTCCCTCGGTTGCGAACAGGCAGGTGTACAGACGGCCTTCGGTGGATACGCGCGCACGGGTGCACTCGGCACAGAACGGGCGAGTGACCGATGAGATCACGCCAACTTCGCCTGCACCATCCTGATAGCGCCAACGCTCAGCGACCTCGCCGCCGTAGTTGGGGTCGATAGGCGCAAGCGGAAATACAGCGTTGATCCGTTGAATGACATCGCCCGATGGCAGCACTTCGTCCATCTTCCATCCATTGGATGCGCCGACATCCATGAATTCAATAAAACGAAGGATATGGCCGGTGCCTCGAAAATGCTTTGCCATGGGCAGAATCTGGCTGTCATTGACGCCCCGCCGAACAACCATGTTCACCTTGACTGGCAGCAAACCTTCAGCCGCTGCCGCGTCGATTCCTTCGAGTACATCGGCCACCGGAAAATCGACGTCATTCATTTGCCGGAAGATCGCATCGTCGATGGCATCGAGACTTACCGTGATGCGATGAAGCCCTGCCTTGCGCAGAGCCTTGGCCTTGCGCGCGAGAAGCGTTGCGTTGGTGGTTAAGGTCAGGTCGACGGGGACACCCTGAGGGGTGCGGAGCTCTGCGAGCATCCCGATCAGGGTTTCGATGCCTCGCCGCAGCAGCGGCTCGCCGCCAGTCAGGCGAATTTTTTCAACGCCATGCGCCACGAAGATTCTGGCGATACGTGTCAGCTCCTCAAAACTGAGCAATGAGGTCTGAGGGAGAAACGCGTAGTCGGTGCCAAACACCGACTTTGGCATGCAATAGGTGCAACGAAAGTTGCAGCGGTCGGTTACCGACAGTCGCAGATCGTGCAGCCGTCGTCCGCGCGTGTCCAGCAGCAACCCGGACGCGGGCGCCGCGTCCGCCGGTATGACGGGCGGACGCGTCGGGTAACGCGCTTCTGCAATCGGAATGATGCGTTCAGTCATTTGAGGGACGCCAAAACGCATGGATGGTATCCCCGGCATCTCCCAGGCGTAGCCATGCCCGCAGCCTGCTTGCAGGAATCACTGTCGTGTTTCAACCTGCTCCAGTGGTTCGTTGGCGACGACCCGACGCTGCGGACGCTTACGCGCCGGGCGTGGTGCAATCGGCTCAACAGCGGCTTCTGGCTGAGCAGATCCTGCTGCCGTTTCAACCCACTGCAAGCCCGCACGGTTGACGATTGCCTCGAGGTCCTCGCGCGCGGGGGCGGGCGGTGCTGCCGTAGCGGGCTCGACAGATTGAACTGGTGCCGCCATGGATTGCGGCTCGACAGAGGCTGGCTGCGCTTGCGGAACTGCGAGCGTCATCGTTGGTGCGGCCTGCTGAGGTATCTCGACCGACTCGGCTGGCGCTGGGCTCGGCGTCGCCACGGCTGCCGGCACCGCAGCCACGGCAGGAGCTTGCACCTGGGCTGGGGCTTCGTGCTGCGCAGGCTCGGCTGCCGCCGAAGGCGACGGCGCCGCCGATGAGGGCGAGGTCGTTGAGGGCGAGGTCGTTGAGGGCGAGGTCGTTGAGGGCGTCGCCTCGGTAGTGACCGTAGCAATCACGGCCGCGGCGGCGACCGGTACCGCAGCGACGCCTGCGCCCGCGGGACCAGTCGCGGTCGCCGCCGGCACGGCCGCAACGGCTGCCGAGCCAACCGGCGCCGTTGCAGCGGTTGTGCTTGACGGTGCGGCGACCGGTGACGCGGCCTGCGGTGCTGCGCCTGCATCCACCGAGACGCCGTCCGCTGACACACCTTGGCCTGCGCCCGCAGCGTCGGCTCCCTCGCCGCGATCGCGACGTCCGCCACGACGCCGGCGGCTCCGACGGCGGCCTTCACCATCACTCGATTCGTCGGCAGAGGGCGGAGCAGAGGCAGGCACGCCACCCTGAGCCAACTGCGGCGCCACCATGTTCGATGCGCCGCCAGTCGGCAGCGGAGCGCCTGTGGCATCCGGCGGAAGGTTGGCTGCGGCAGCCGCGACCGCCTGCTCGGCGGACGGGCGTACGACCTGCCGCTCGCGACGGCCGTCTCGATTGTCCTGCGAGTCGCGCTGATCCTGACCGTCGCGACGATCGCGCGTCTCGCGCGGTTCGCGTCCCTCGCCTCCTTCCGGCCGCTGATCCCGTCCGCCATCACGGCCATCGCGCCGATCGCGACCTTCGCGATTGTCCCGAGCCTCACGGCCTTCCCGAGCCTCGCGACCTTCGCGCTGGTCGCGACCTTCCCGACTCTCTCGGCCTTCTCTGGAGCCACGGCCATCGCGGCCGCCCCCTGAGCGACCATTACGACCCTCGTTACGCTCACCCCGGCCACGGCGACTGCTGTCATCGCCCCGTGAATCAGCCGCCGGCGCCGGCGCATTGCTGACTGCAGCGGATGCCTCGTTGGCCGGCGGTGCTGCATGCGCTTCATTGGCCGGTTTGCGGCGGAACCATCCGAAAATCTTGCCAATCAATCCGTCTTGCGTGGGGGCGGGCTGCACGGGCTTGGCGGGCGCACCGGTTGGCGCGGGCACTGCGGTAGCGGCTTTGCGCTCTTCGCGTGGCGGTGCTGCCGGGGGGGGCGGCTGATCCGGGGTAACCGATCGGACGGCGGCCTCCTGCTTGGCCTTCGACGGCTCAAGCCGTGATTCGAAGTAGGCATTGTCATCGGCCGGTGCTTCGGCGATGGCGTAGCTTGCGCGGTAGTTTGCGAGGCGGTCATCATCATGACGTACGCGCTCGAGCCGGTAGTGGGGCGTTTCGAGGTGCCGGTTAGGCACCAGGATGATTTCCACTTTGTGACGCGCCTCGAGCTTCGCGACCTCGGAGCGCTTTTCGTTCAGCAGGTACGTGGCAACCTCAACCGGGATCTGCACCCAAACGGCCGCAGTGCTCTCCTTCATCGACTCTTCCTGCACCATTCGCAGGACGTGCAGCGCGGACGACTCGGTATCGCGGATCACGCCCGTTCCGTTACAACGCGGGCAGGTGATGTGTGTACCTTCATTGAGCGCGGGACGCAGGCGCTGGCGGGAAAGCTCCATCAGGCCAAAACGCGAAATCTTGCCGGTCTGGACGCGAGCACGGTCGTAGTGAAGCGCCTCTTTCAGCCGCTGCTCGACCTCGCGCTGGTTTTTGGCGCTCTCCATATCGATGAAGTCGATGACGATGAGGCCACCCAGGTCGCGCAGGCGCATTTGCCTTGCCGCTTCATCAGCTGCCTCAAGGTTCGTGCGAAGTGCGGTTTCTTCGATATCAGCGCCTTTGGTCGCCCGCGCCGAATTGACGTCGATGGCCACCAGCGCCTCGGTGTGGTCGATAACCACCGACCCACCCGACGGCAGAGGGACCACGCGCGAGAATGCCGACTCGATCTGATGCTCGATCTGAAAGCGCGAGAACAGGGGCACATCGTCGCGATAGCGCTTCACACGGTTGACCGTGTCGGGCATGACATGCGCCATGAACTGCCGGGCCTGCTCGGCGATGTCATCGGTGTCGATCAGGATTTCGCCGATGTCGGGCGTGAAGTAGTCGCGAATGGCACGGATGACCAGACTCGACTCCTGATAAATCAGGAATGGGCCCGGCGCAGAGCCTGCCGCGCTCTCAATGGCGCCCCAGAGCTTGAGGAGATAGTTCAGGTCCCACTGCAACTCTTCCGCGCTGCGGCCAATGCCCGCGGTTCGCGCGATCAGGCTCATGCCCGCCGGATGCTCGAGCTTCTCCATGGTCTCGCGCAATTCCTGCCGGTCTTCCCCTTCGACCCGACGCGACACGCCACCGCCGCGGGGATTGTTCGGCATCAGCACAAGGTAGCGGCCCGCCAGCGAGATGAACGTGGTAAGCGCAGCTCCTTTGTTGCCGCGCTCTTCCTTTTCCACCTGGACGATGAGTTCCTGGCCTTCGCTGACCGCGTCCTGTATGCGCGACCGGGCATCGGCACCCTGCTTGAAGAAGGCCTTCGAAATTTCTTTGAAGGGCAGGAACCCGTGACGCTCTTCGCCGTAATTGACGAAGCAGGCCTCGAGGCTGGGCTCGACCCGGGTGATGATGCCTTTGTAGATATTGCTCTTACGGTTTTCGCGGCCAGCGGATTCGATATCGATATCGATCAGTTTCTGGCCATCGACGATGGCAACGCGCAGTTCTTCTGCGTGCGTTGCGTTAAACAGCATTCGCTTCATGCGAAGGTCTCCCGCGCGAAAGAGGCGTGGCCTCGCGCAGCAACCAGCAGGGATGCGAACGGAAGGAAGAAGCGGGGGTTCAGTGCCGACGTCGGTGTGCGCTCTGCGCAACCGATATAAGGTTCCAGTCGAACGCCGGCATGCCAAATCGCCACTCGCCCGGATCGGGCCTAGCGGGGTGTGACATCGAGATCGGTTGTTTCACCTGGAATCCGGTTTGGTGCGGCCCGCAACTGGCGGTCCGCCTGAACGCTTCTCTGAAGATTTCGCATCGACCTGCGCGCCGCCAGCGTGAACCGGCAAGCCGCCCGTCATTGTTCTTCCTGTCGGATACGTGGCGCAACAATCAAGGCCAACGCGTTTTGAACTGACCGGTAGAATCTCCGGAATAGTGTTCCGGGACAGATTTCCGATCGGGATCGACCGCGTCCGGTTCCGACTCTGGCGGGACCCTATTTGGTCCGCTCGCCATGAAGCGGGACTCCGGATACTGGATGCCGGGCCGGTATACGACCTTGAAAGTATAGCAACTTGAACGGTTTGCGTCCAAAACCTGAAGTTCGATCTGCATCAGATTCTTCGCCAGAGGCCGAACCGCTGCGGGCGTCAACGTTGATGGTTGATCAGGATCATCACGGGCAGCGACTCGACAATTTTCTGATCCGGGTCTGCCGCGGGGTGCCGAAATCGCATGTGTATCGGCTGATCCGCAGCGGTCAGGTTCGGGTCAACGGTGGACGGGTTGACGCGGATCGCCGCCTTGAGCAGGGCGACAAGATCCGAATCCCGCCGATCCGTCTGACCGAATCAACCGGACTCGAGCAGTCGCTTTCGCTGGGCGCAAGCCGGCCAGCGGCCGTGCCCCGGAGGTTCGTTCCGCCAGTGGTTCACGAGGACGAACACTTGATTGTGCTCAACAAGCCAGCGGGGCTTGCGGTTCATGGGGGGAGCGGCATTGCGCTTGGCGTCATTGAAGCACTCAGAGCGCAGCGCCCCGATGCGCGCTTTCTGGAGCTGGCCCACCGGCTGGATCGTGAGACATCCGGGGCGTTGCTGGTAGCGTGCCGTCGGCCAGCGCTGTTGGCGCTGCAGCAGCAGTTTCGCGACCGCCGAACGCTCAAGGTTTATCTGGCCATCGTCGCTGGGCGCTGGCCGTTGCGAACCAAGCTCATTCGCCATCCGCTGCGAAGGCTTGCGGCACCTGACGGCGATCGCCGGGTGGTCGTTGACGACGATGGCCGCGAGGCCCAGACACGAGTCACCGGCCTCGCGCGTTTCTCCCTTGAGGGCCTGGGCGAGTTCTCGCTGGTCATGGCGCAGCTCGACACGGGGCGTACCCACCAGATCCGCGTCCATCTGGCCCAGGAGGGAATGCCAATTGCCGGTGATGACAAATACGGCGATTTCGCGCTTAACCGGCAGCTTGCCAAGCGCGGCCTTCGCAGGATGTTTCTCCATGCGTGGCGCCTGGAATGCGAGCATCCGGGCGGCGCTGCGCGGCTGCGCATGCGGGTTGACCCGGGGCCGGATTTCGCAGCACTGATCACCACGGCTACCGGGTCTGCTCCGGACTGGAACCGACTGACCAATCCGAGGCCGCACCATGCAACCACTGAATCAGAGTCTCCTGAATGAGTTCCGCAGACTTGAAGCTAGTTGTCTTTGACTGGGACGGTACGCTGGTTGATTCAACCCGCGCAATTGTCATCGCAATGCAGCACGCGGCGGCGGATTTGGGGCTTCCCGTGCCCTCATCACGGCAAGCGGCCCACGTGATCGGCCTGGGGCTGCACGATGCGCTGCGCCTTGCAGTCCCCGCACTGACTGCCGAACGGCTGCCCGCTTACATCGAGCGATATCGCGTTCACTACCTGTCGCGGGACGCCCAACTGGGCGCTTTTGAAGGCATCGAGCTCATGCTGGATGCGCTTGAGCAGGCCGGGGTTGCCATGGCGGTGGCAACGGGCAAGTCCCGCCAGGGGCTGGACCGCGCGCTGTCTCAGTTTGATTGGCGTCGCAGGTTCGTTGCCACCCGATGTGCTGACGAGGGCGAGCCCAAGCCGCACCCCTGGATGCTTGAAGATCTGGCCCTGGAGTTGGGGGTTGAACCGGCCGGCATGCTGATGGTTGGCGACACCACCCATGATCTTGGGATGGCCCGTGCGGCCGGCGCATCGGCAATTGGGGTCACTTACGGTGCGCATGACCGCGCACAGTTGTTGCTCGAGCCGGCACTGGCGCTGGTCGACGATGTACCGTCGCTGCGCGATCAGTTGTTCAGTCGCCTTGTTGCGCCCGATCGGCGATCGCCGCCCACCGGGGGCCCGCGATGAATAAAGGTGCAGTGTCTCAGGCCGTTGGCGCGCACCACCGAATTTGCCGGTCAGACGAATTGTCCGATGGCGGCACCGGCGTTCGCTTTGAGTGGGTGTCTGACACGGGCGAGCGGCAGTCGGCTTTTGTGATTCGGCATGCCGGTGTGGTGACCGCTTATCTGAACCAGTGCGCCCATGTGCCGGTCGAGCTTGACTGGCAACCGGGCGTTTTTCTCGACGACGAGGGCAAGTTTCTGGTGTGCGCCACGCACGGCGCGGTCTATCGTCCGTCGGATGGCCGTTGCATGGGTGGGCCTTGTCGGGGTCGTGGTTTGAAGTCTGTGCCATGCTATGAGTTTAAAGGATCGGTATACGCAGGCCTCGAACCGGCCGCTCGCCACTTAAATCAACATGAATGACGCTCCTTCCTCCCCCTCCGGCAGTTCTGCAAGCCCCTCCTCCCCGGCAAACCCGCCATCGTCCGAGCGATTGATTCTTGAGCGAGTGCTGCTGGCTACTGTCGAGGAGCAGCGGCGTGCCCGCCGTTGGAAGATTTTTTTCCGGTTTGCCTGGATGGCGCTGGTGCTTGTCGCTGCGCTGCTCTGGTACAAAGGTGCGGCGGGACCACACCTTGGAGGTCCGGGCCGCCACACGGCGCTGGTGGATATCCGCGGCCTGATTGATTCCGAAGGCGAAGCTTCGGCCGAAAACATTGTTGATTCGCTGCGCGCCGCATTTCTCGACCCGCGGACGGCAGGGGTTGTCATCCGAATCAGCAGCCCAGGCGGCAGTCCAGTGCAGTCGGGCATCATCCACCAGGAAATTCTCCGGCTGCGAGGCAAGCATCCCGACACGCCGGTTCACGCGGTCGTCGAAGAGGTTTGTGCATCAGGCGGGTACTACATTGCAGCCGCCGCAGACCGCATCTACGTCGACCAGGCCAGCCTGATTGGATCGATTGGCGTACTGATGGATGGCTTCGGTTTTGTCGACACCATGAAAAAGCTTGGCGTCGAACGAAGGCTGCTGACCGCAGGCGATAACAAGGCGTTTCTCGACAGCTTCTCGCCCGCCTCGCCCCAGCAACGCGAACACGCGCAGAAGATGCTGAACGAAATCCATCAGCAGTTCATTGACGCGGTGAAATCCGGGCGGGGTGAGCGATTGAAGGACGACCCGCAGATATTTTCAGGTCAGGTCTGGACCGGTGCGCGCAGTGTCGAGCTTGGTCTGGCGGACGGCTTGGGTTCGCTCACCTATGTGGCTCGCGAAGTGGTCCAGGCCGAAGACATCGTTGACTTTTCGCGCCATGAAAATCTCGCCGACCGCCTTGCGCGTCGTCTTGGCGCTCAGGCCGCGCAGTCGCTGGCGCTTGCTGTCAGAAGCCTGACCGAAACGCTGCGGCTTCGCTAACGGGAACGCGCTGGCTTGCCACCGGGCTTGCGGCCCGTTGGTGGTGCAAGTAATCCGAACACTGTTGGCACCCTGGGAAGCGCCGGCCGCCTGGTGCGCCAGTCGGCGATTGACGCCATCTGGATGGATTCCTCAGGCAGCGTCAAGGCCGACGCGACCAGCAGCCGGGTCTCCGAAGACAAAGCGGTTACCAGCGTCTCAAACAACGCCTGGTTTCGATAGGGCGTTTCAATCATCAGGACTGTTTCGCCCAGCCGCGCGGATCGTTGTTCCAACTCGCGGGCTGCCTGAAGTCTGGCGTCCGGTTGCTGAGGAAGGTATCCCGCGAATGAGAACGCCTGGCCGCCCAGGCCGCTTGCCATGAGGGCAAGAAGGATTGAACTTGGACCGATCAGTGGCCTCACGGGTATGCCTCGCTGATGCGCCAGGGCAACCAGCGGTGCACCAGGATCGGCCACAGCCGGGCATCCTGCTTCTGACAGCAGCCCTACGTCGCGTCCCGACATCAGCGGCTTCAGCAGTTCGGGTAGGGCGGCGGCCGGTGTGTGCTCATTCAGCTCGCGGATCTCGATTTCCTGGATCGGGCGCTGCAGCGGCAGCAGCTTCAAGAAGGCGCGCGCTGTCTTGGCATTTTCGGCAATCAGGCAGTCCAGGGCCGCGGCGACGTTTATCGTATCGAGCGGCAGACAACGCTTCGGATCAGAGCCATCGCCAAGCGGCGTCGGAATCAGCCAGAGACGGCCGAGTTCGGTAGCCGTGTTCACCGGGCTTGCGCCGGTGACCCTGGGATTTGAATGCCCGCTTCGCGAAGTTGCCTGGATAGGGCAATTAACGGAAGCCCGACAATTGCCGTCGGGTCGCTGGATTCAATCGCATCCAACAAGCTGATTCCCAGCCCCTCGCACTTGGCAGCGCCGGCACAATCGTAAGGGGTTTCGGCAAACAGATACGACTCGATTTCAGCGTCTGTCAGGGTCCGAAAGCGCACCCGCGTGTCGACCGTGATGGCCCGCTCGAATCCGTCACTGCGTCGAACCAGCGACATCGACGTGTGAAACACAAGTTCGCGGCCGGAAGCGGCGCGCAGCTGAGCGACCGCGCGTTCGTGAGAGCCTGGCTTGCCGATGGACTGCATTCCGTCAAGGGTAGCGGTTTGATCGGATCCGATCACCACGGCGTCGGGGAAGCGGCTGGCGACCGCAGCGGCCTTCTCAATCGACAGTCGCAGAGACAGTGGCCCGGGGCGCTCACCAGGAAGGGCGGTCTCGTCGATGCCAGGCGGTACCACGTCGTAGGGCACGTGAAGCCGATCAAGCAACTCGCGGCGATAGCGGGAAGTGGATGCAAGAATGAGTTTCATCGACATATGATAAAAAGAATCAAATGCCGACGAAAATCGACGCCTTCGAGTTCACCCGGGCCGGACGCAGCGCTGAAGGGTGCGAGCCGTTGGCGTCGCTCGTCCGCCTGGCGTCGCTTCTGGCAGAGCCTGCCGGCGAGCTCGTCTGGCGCCTCGACGGCTGGCGGCAACGCGACGCCTCCAATAACGAACAAATGGTTGCGCGACTGCTTGCAAGCGCAACGGTGGGCATGCGTTGCGGTCGTTGCCTGGGCGTGGTGGCCATTCCCATCGCAATCGATCGCGCGTTTCTGCTGGTTCGGGACGAAGCCGAGGCCGCAGCGCTCGATGAATCGGAGGATGACGTCGACGTCCTGGTTGCGTCGCGCCAGTTCTCCGTTGACGATCTTTTGGAAGACGAATCAATTCTTGCATTGCCCCCGGCTGTAGCGCACGCTCAGTGCCAGCGGCCCGTGGGTGCAGGTGCCGCGGCCGCCAGCGAGACAGAGGCCGAAGAGGAGCGACCGTCTCCCTTTGCCGCACTCGCCTCGCTGAAGCGAAAATCCACTCCGTGATACCATCGCGGGTTTACTTTTGCGGAGCAAAAGATGGCCGTTCAGCAGAACAAGAAGTCGCCCTCGAAGCGCGGCATGCACCGGGCACACGACTTTCTGTCGGCGCCGCCCCTTGCGGTTGAGCCCACCACCGGCGAGGCCCACATGCGTCACCACATCAGCCCCACCGGTTACTACCGCGGCAAGAAAATCATCAAGACCAAGACTGACGAGTGATTCCCGCGCCTGAGCGCGGACCCCGTCTGTCATGAGCGTGCGCATCGCAATCGACTGCATGGGCGGTGACCACGGTCTTTCGGTCACTGTTCCGGCAGCCGTTGCATTCGCTCGTCGAACCCCTGATGTCTCGTGCCTGCTCGTTGGCCGGCAGGAGGATCTTCAACGGGCGCTTGCAGATGCAGGCCTGGGCGGTGCGGCTGAACTGGCTAGCCGAATCCATGTGCAACATGCGTCGCAGCTGGTTGGCATGGACGAGTCGCCCGCGCAGGCCATGCGTAACAAGCGCGACTCTTCCATGAGAGTAGCGCTCGACCTGGTCAAGGAGGGACGCGCGGACGGCTGCATCAGCGCAGGGAACACCGGCGCGCTGATGGCAACGTCGCGCTTCGTGCTCAAAATGCTGGATGGAATCGATCGCCCAGCCATTGCGACGCAGTTACCCAACATGCGGGGCGGCGCGACGACGATGCTCGACCTTGGCGCCAACGTCGACTGCGAGCCGGTGCATTACCTGCAGTTCGGGTTGATGGGCGCCGCCCTGGTTACCGCGCTCGACAACCGCGCACGTCCATCGGTGGGGTTGCTCAACATCGGCGAGGAAGTCATCAAGGGCAACGACGCGGTGCGCCAGGCTGCCGAGTTACTGCGGGCAAGTCCGCTTAACTTCGTCGGCAACGTGGAAGGCAACGACATCTACGAGGGCCGCGTTGACGTCATCGTCTGCGATGGCTTCGTGGGAAACGTTGCCCTCAAGACCTCTGAGGGGTTGGCTCTAATGCTCGGACAGATGATCCGGGAAGAGTTCGGTCGGACGCTGCTCTCCAAGGTAGCAGCGCTGGCTGCCATGCCGGTCTTACGTCGCTTCAAGCGCAGGGTGGATCCCAGCCGCTACAACGGCGCCTGTCTGGTGGGCTTGCGCGGCGTGGTGGTGAAGAGCCATGGATCGGCAGACGCCGTAGGGTTTGAGACCGCGCTGCAGCGGTGCGCAGACGCGTGCCGGAGCGGCCTGCCCGAGCGTATTGCCGCGGCGATTCCGCGTGCTTCCGTAGCGCCCAGCCCCGTCGTTCCTGCGGGAACCCCATCATGACGCGTTACTCAAAAATTATTGGCACTGGCAGCGCGCTGCCCCCTGACTGCGTCAGTAATGCTGAACTCGTTCGCCGGCTTGCCGAACGAGGCATCGAGACCTCTGACGAGTGGATCGTTGAAAGAACCGGCATCCGCCAGCGTTATCTTGCCGATCCCAATACCGCAAGCAGCCATCTGGCCACTCAGGCAGCGCGTGCGGCGCTTGAGGCGGCTGGGCGTCAGGCGGCCGACGTTGATCTGATCATTGTGGCCACCTCCACGCCCGACTACGTATTTCCGAGCACCGCCTGCCTGGTACAGAAGGCACTGGGTAACGCCGGCGGCGCCGCGTTTGACGTTCAGGCGGTGTGCAGCGGTTTTGTGTATGCCATGGCCACGGCTGACGCGATGATTCGCACCGGTATGGCCAGTCGGGCGCTGGTCATTGGCGCCGAGGTGTTTTCCAGAATTCTCGATTGGACTGACCGCGGCACCTGCGTTCTGTTTGGCGATGGTGCGGGCGCAGTGCTGCTCGAGGCGTCTGACGAGCCCGGGGTGTTGGCAAGCCGTCTGCATGCGGACGGGCGCTACGAGGGCATTCTGCGTACGCCCGGTCATGTCTGCGGCGGTGCGGTCATCGGTTCGCCGATGCTCACGATGGACGGCCAGGCGGTATTCAAGCTCGCTGTTTCGGTCCTTGACGAGGTGGGACGCGAAGTGCTGGCGGCAGCGCAATTACCGATTGAGCAGCTCGACTGGCTGATCCCTCACCAAGCTAACGTCCGCATTCTTCAGGCCACAGCCCGAAGAATGGGGCTCGATCCTGCGAAGGTGGTGGTCACGGTGGATCAACACGCCAATACGTCGGCGGCGTCGGTTCCGCTCGCGCTCGACCTGGCGGTGCGAGATGGTCGGGTTCGTCCCGGGCAGCATGTTTTGCTTGAGGGAGTGGGAGGCGGATTCGCCTGGGGTGCAGTGCTGGTTCGTATGTCAGGAGTTCATTGATGTCGCTTGCTTTTGTGTTTCCGGGCCAGGGCGCGCAGGCGGTCGGCATGCTCGACGGATTCGCGCACTCCTCGGCGGTAGCCGGGCTGCTCAACACTGCCGATCAGGCGCTTGGCGAATCCATGTCCGGCCTCATTGCCAAGGGTCCGGCCGAGTCGCTTGCGCTGACTGTCAATACCCAGCCGGCCATGTTGATAGCCGGTCTGGCCTGCTATCTCGCATGGAGGGAGGCGGGCGGCCCTGAACCCGAGGCGGTCGCGGGACACAGCCTTGGCGAATACACCGCGCTCACGGCCGCCAACAGCTTTGATGCCGCTGACGCAATCAGGCTGGTTCGGTTACGCGCCCAGGCGATGCAGGAGGCGGTTCCAGTCGGCACGGGCAGCATGGCCGCAATCCTTGGCCTGTCCGATGAGCAGGTGCGCCAGGCATGCACAGAGGCCTGCGTTGATGGTGAGGTTGTTGAAGCAGCCAA
>Ga0194118_10001305_pt1 | contig 36456 bp, 35 predicted proteins | sample TA2MahsurfametaG_2_FD_148662 | JGI IMG/M metagenome (GOLD analysis project Ga0194118, IMG submission 148662) | Freshwater microbial communities from Lake Tanganyika, Tanzania - TA2015013 Mahale N5 surface | ecosystem: Environmental > Aquatic > Freshwater > Lake | place: Tanzania: Lake...
GACCGCGCCTAAGACCGCGCCTAAGACCGCGCCTAAGACCGCGCCTAAGACCGCGCCTAAGACCGCGCCTAAGACCGCGCCGAATACCGCGCCTCCGTGCACTGGGTCTTACAACATAGGAGGTAAATATTCATATCAGACGTATTCATATTCGTGAATAAATCAAATACAACAATCATATTATTTAAACAACTGACTACGCACTACTCAAGAGTTGAGCTATATCATTATCAGGTACTATCATCTTAGATGCTACAAAATTTGTGTTAATTTTATCGGTAGTCTCATTCAATTTATTTAATTTACCAATTAACGTATCAACATCACGTTCAACCTCATTCATACCAAAAGCAGTATACATTTTACTTTTGTCATTATCTGATAATGTGTTGAACCAATTTTTGAAGTCATCATTATATAGCAAAGCCCCTCCCCTCAGCACCTTCCTCCCGCGGCGGTAGGCCGCCTTAACCGTGTGCTTCCTGCTCCGTCTGGAGTGCGACCGCTTCGACTTTTTGTTTTTGTAAACTCTTGAAGATTATTTACATAATATTATTTTTCGATATATACAACAATTACAACAGCAATAAGTAAGTATTCTATTTTGGCGCTCACCACGATGTGCAAGGCAGTCGCTGTGCTGTGTCATCACAGTTCCCTCCCAACCCACCTGTTATGGCCCACGAAAATTTCATATTTGTTACGTAACGTAACCCGTATACAAATTCAACATTACTTTTTGAAAATAAAAATAAAAATATTAAGGGTGATTTTAGTAAATTTTCTCTGTATAAATAAAATGAAGCCATTACATAATATACGAAAAAATCGCAGCCAAAGAGCAAAACGTCTTAGGGGAGGCGCATTGAGTGAAACCGTTTATATTGTTCTTGAAAACGGGGAACTTTACCCAAATGCTTATAGCACGTATGAATTGGCTCGTCAAGCTGTCCTTACCAAATATGCGGATATATTAAGGGCGGAAAGAGCCGAATTTGAAGGATGGGGTAAATCTGCTGGTTATAAGAATAAATACATGTCATCAACAGTTGATATTGATGAAAACAAATCAGGCACAACCGAACTTTATATCGAGAGAGAAATAAACATAACTATACAACGATATACTGTTCCGCATAAACGCGGACGCCGTACTCGCAGTCATTGATACATATAACTATTTTACCAAATATTTGAATATTTAGCAAAAAAACTAGTTTGTATTTTTGTATTTTGTATTTTTGTATTTTGTATTTTTGTATTTTGTATTTTTGTATTTTGTATTTTTGTATTTTGTATTTTGTATTTTGTATTCTTGTATTTTGTATTTTGTATTCTTGTATTTTGTATTTTTGTATTTTGTAATGCCTTTGTTTGTTTGTATTTTTGTTTAGGCAGAGGCAGTGACAACAGCGCCCTTGCCTAAACTTATCATCATCATATGTGCGATTGTCGTGGCGGTGACAACAATCCACCTCATATCCACCAAAAACGAGCGGTACTATTGGTGGTATCCCGCGGCCTTAACACCGTACCCCGACAACCGCGAAGAAGCGGCCGTCGTAGTAAGGGATTACATCGCCAAGCGCACCCCGGCCGACGTCGAGTTCGCGCTCCGGGTAGATGAAGCCCCCGAAAAAGCGTTCCAGTCCGTGATTTCCGAGTCCGAGTTTCCAGCATCCGAAATGCGGCGCATCATGCAGCACCCCCTGGTAGTGCTGCGCATAAAGGCGTACAAAGCCCTTTACAACCGGGCGCGTCCCCACCAAGCGCTGCCCGACAGAATCAACGTGGCATCCGGCACGCTGCTGCCCCTTAAAACGGCAGACACCCCCTCCTATCCCGCGGGGCACGCGTACCAAGGCTACCTGCTGGCCTCCGTTCTCAGCCGGCGGTTCCCGCATAAAAAACACGCAATCGACCAAGCTGCGGAACGGCTGGCGGAGTCGCGCATTTACGCCGGCGTGCACTACCCCAGCGACAACGCGTTTTCCAAAGCGCTGGTGAATAACAATAATTACAATAATAACAATAATAACAATAATTAACAATAGTTAAGAATAACTAGAATTAAAATAATATAATATATAAGAAGTCGAAAATGAAAGCAACTGCAACCACCCATAAACAAAATAAAAATAAAAATAAAACAAATGCCCACCGCAAATCAAAAAGCCGCAAATCAAAAAGCCGCAAATCAAAAAGCCGCAAACACGGTGGAGGTAGAGCTAAAGCAGTAATAAATACGTTAACTTCAAAGGCAAAAAACCTAGGTACGTTCTCGACTATCGCGAGGCAAGCCGCTCTAGGTTTTGGCAACGTAGCCTCACTTGGAACATTGGCCGGTGTTGAAAACGGACTCGATAACATGTACACGTTAGAAAGCATCAAGTTGGAAGTAAAGTATATACTAGTTTCTATCGAAAATTGTAAACGGCTGCTGGACTACTTGCACTCCAAACAAGTGGAAACAACACAAAAAAAATCACGTCGTCGTCATAGTGTAGGTGGTGGTGGTGGTGGTGCTGGCAGTAAAACAACTTCATTGGTGTCCATCAGCCGCCTGTTGTGCAACCCCGAGTTAGAGGGTCAGTTACGAGACCTAATGCGCGACCTTATTGCAGAAATGAATAATTTACGAACCATCGATCATGAGCTAAATAAAATAATCACAGAAGAAGTAACGAGGTTGAACCAGCGAAATGCTAGGCGTTACTCAGAGATAATGAAGCTGTTCGGAAAGCCATCCCAAGCCCAAGCCCAAGCCCAAGCCCAAGCCCAAGCCCAAGCCCAAGCCCAAGCCCAAGCCCAAGCCGTTCCCGATATCAGCCAGAGCCAACTGGTCGATGCACAACGCGTACTGAAAGAGTTACAAGATACGCTCGAGCTAGCAAAAACACTGAAAAATGATAGTAAACCGCGACTCACAATCATTACTACACATGCAACGATGTTTAATGGTAAAACGACAAAGAGGACCCAACAAACCCTGTATGAATACCTTGTAAGCAAGCTCGGAATCTTAGAGGAAACAAAAACGTGCGAAGAGCTTTTAAATGATTACCTGATAGGCTACTCCTTCCGGCAAACCGATTTTGTAAGCAAGTTGCTTGAATGGTTCCAAGCCCAGGTAAATAATCCGTCAGACTCAACTATTACTTTCAGTTCCAAGGAGGGCAACGAATCTCACAAAGAACTCCTGTGTTTGTTTTACACGTTTCTTGACCAGTTCAATGACCCTATGACAGAGGGCAGGAAAATGAAAGCCATGAATCAAATACTTGAAATCTTACGAACTTCTCATACTGACACTGGACAAATGTATATCAACAAGCTTTTGCAAGCAATGATCCATACGAGTGAGATAGAACAGCAGGTTTCCACACTGGAACAAAAGGTTAGCACTTTACTAAGTCAAGCCGTAGGCCAAAGTGAAGACGAAGTCAGTGTACGCGGGCGCATGAAAACGGCAGCCGCACAGGTAACCAGCACTGCGGTACGCTTTTTAGATAGAGCAGCAACTCAAGCCAGCCTGGCAAGCGTGCAATCCCACATCCATACAATCATGCTGAACCTTAACACGGTGTATCAAAGTTTACTGTTTCAGGTAATGACCGTGTTGAAGGAAGAAACCAAACCAACCTCAACCACCAGTTGCCAAAAATATGACACTGATATCTTTGAAATTTGAAATTTGAAATTTGAAATTTGAAATATTGATTATGTCCCAGCGCAGCGCGCAGACAGACATAATCAATTCATCCATTCATCATTCATCAACTCACTCTAAGCGACACCGTCAAAGGTGGAATACTTCCAGTCAACGGCGCGCAACACGTAGAGCTGGTCGCGCAAGTCGGCAAAGCGCACGCGCATGGCGTCGTACCCGTACAGCTCAGTCTTTCGGCCGTAGGGCTTCATGGCGCACAGTTCAGCCACGCCCAGCGAGTCCACGGTGTCACAGCACATGGCGTACATCACCATGTCGCACGTGGGGCGCACGTTCATGCACCAGGCCAGGTAGTCCAGCACCTCGGAACTGCGGCGAAACGCCAGGCGCACGTCGGGGTACACCGTCTTCCGCCCGGTCCCTGCAGCAGAAACCGAGCGCCGGCTGCCCTTGACGATGTAGCGGCGCTTTCCCTCGTCGTAGTAAATGAACATGCGCCAGTCGGGGTTACCGGGTTCGGCGGTGTGCTCTTCCAAGTACAGCACCCCCTGGCAGCACACCTTGGGCGCCTCTTCAGAAGCAAAAGCAGAAGAAGAAGAAGAAGAAGAAGCAGAATCAGAAGCAACCGCCGCCAAGTCTGAAAGTTGAGTCAATGCCACGCCCGCCACAGTCGTCGTTGTATTAGCATTAGCATTAGCAGCCGCCGCAGTCGCCACATTCGCAGTCGCCACAACGTCGGGACAAGAAGCATCCGCCGCGCCAGTAACGCACCAGCCCTTGTCATACCAGCCGTAGTCGTGGTACGAGTCATACTCTTTTATCCAGTCCAGACCGCTCCAGTCGCCCCCGCAGTCGCCATCGCCACCACCAGAAACCGTCGGACCAGTCGGAGCCGTCGTTAATTCCCGCTCCTCCTCTTCCACGCGCTCCACCCAAATGAGTTTGGCCTGCTTCTCCCCTTCGCTCTCAAAGCGCTTGCCAGTCGCCGTGTGGCGCCACTCGCGCTTCCGCCAGTCGTAAACGCACCCCCAATCCCGCTCCCAGAATTCGCGAATGGCAGCATCCTCCTCGTAGCCGTAGTCCCCGCTAAAGCCGCCGTCCTCCTCATAAAAATCCACGGTAGCGTCCTCCATTTGAATCATGACGTCCGAAAACCCGGCTTCGTCCAGGTCGTACCACGGCGTGTCGCGGTTCAGCCGTTCCAATTTTTTGCTGACGCGTTCAATGCGCCGGCCCGAAGCGTTGCAGCGATGGTCCGCCGAAGCGCCGTGCACGCGATTGACAAAGCCCAAGCCCTTTCCTCTTGAAGCCATTTTTTGATATTCGTTTGTTATTCGTTTATGATTCGTTTATTATTCGTTTATTTATTTTACTTTATAAAAATACCTCGTTTTCGCTTTAAATAAGTTTAAATAAATAAACATCCACCATCCACTTATATACTCAATCCATCTCCTAACCCACGTAGCCCGCCGGCAACGCCCCCGCCGCCTGCGCCTGCTGCCACGTGAAGTAGTTGGTATCGCAGCCGTTGTGCACCACCGTGAACGGAAAGTGCTGCTTTGTGGCCGGGGTAGGCAAGCACTCGCGCCGCCCGATTCGTCCGCCCGCCAAGTACTCGGCCTGCGACACGGTGCGCACCGCGGGGTTGGGTTTAATCACGATGCGAATGCGTTTCAAGACGCGCGACGACTGTCCGACCCGCTGAATGCACTCGCACTGGGCGGAGCCGGGCACAGGCGGCACGGGCACGGTGGAGCGCCCGCACCCGTCCACCAGCGCGTTGGGCGGTTTGAACGCCGCCGTCTTGGCACTCAGCTTCAAAATCCGCTCCAGTTGCGTGCGCCGTTTCACGTGGGCGGTACCCATGTCCTTGACCCAAATGCGCGGATACGTGCCGCCGCGAATCCAGCGGTACTTCAAGGCACGCATGGACGCGTCCGACACGGTGGAGCGTTTCACCACGCCGGGGTCGTTGATTCCCACGGCGGAGCCCGAGTTAGAAACCAGGGACGTGTTGTAGCGGCCCTGGGTGGTGCCGTAGCCGCGGGGCAGCGCACCGTGAAACGGGGTTCGGGTGGTCCCCCCCAGCAAGCGAAAGCCGGTGGAGTTGCGGAGCGTGCCGTTCAAAGAAAAGCCGAGCCCCAGACGACGGTCAAGCGACGCATCCGGCAATGACGCCGCCGCGCTAATTTTCGCGTTGCGAAAGCGGTCCGATTTGCGTTTCAAAACTACAAGAGACATATATATGCGTAAAATGCGTAAAATGCGTAAAATGCGTAATATCCGTAATATCCGTAAAATGCGTAATATGCGTAAATACTTGATGTATGTATTTATTTTAATAATTTTATTTTATTTACTTCATTTGATTTATTTATTTATTTATTGTTTTATTTTATGAAAGGGTGCAAGAATATGAATTTTGACGTAGTAATAAACGAGCTGTTTCCAAATGACCAATTTGAAGTGACGGTTGAAAAGCATGACGAGCGTAGAAGTAACAGTAACATAACCGTACGCAGCCGCCCCAACAACCGGCATTTGTTTACAACTCATTATAACGCCGCCGCCATTGAAAGCCATTATTGTTAGCGGGTTGGCAAAATGCAATGGGGTTACACAAAATGAAGGAAGCGGTGCAGCCCTCATGTCAAAAGTAAAACAGTTAGCTAAAACCCTGAAAATTGGTACCATTCAATTGTACGACGACACTAAAGTGCGTGTTTGCGGCGATGTCAAAGACACCCCCGAAATTGACTTGTTTCGTCTTAAAATTCTGACGAAAGGCCAATCGTGGTATAATTCACTGGGATACAAGTCGGAATTTTATGCGGAAGAAATTGAACACAACCGTGAAGTCATCACGTCGCCGATGTCAAAGGTAGCCAGTGAACTCAAACTCAAACTGGATACAGACCGGTTTCCACTTACGTCGCCCCATGAAACCGTGCAGGAGTACATTACCAGACTGTTACAGCAACAGCAACCGCATCTACCGTGCGACCATGAAACCGGAGCATATTTAAAACACGTTATCACCAACGTGTCGAAACTGTTGTGGTATGGTGGTATGAACGAATGTTGGAAAAAAAAATTAGCAGCAGCAGAAGCAGCAGCAGAAGCAGCAGCAGAAGCAGCAGCAGAAGCAGAAGCAGAAGCAGAAGCAGCAGCAGCAGCAGAAGCAGCAAAAGTGGAGGAATACGGACACGGACACGAAGAAAGACACGAAAAAATAGAAAAACGCGAAAGAACGGAACCAACCGCCGCAATCACCTTTCAACCGCGTACCGGAACAGCTGGTCGAAAAAGCGGGACAGCGTGTAGTTGCATCGGCGTTCGGCCACTTCCGTTATCCACTTCGGGATGCGCTGAATGCCGCGACCGCGTTTGGCGTGGCGCGCCGTTTTGAAGAGCATCCAGTCGAGCCGCTTGAATATGGACGCCAGCTTCGGACAGGGGTCGATGTGCAGCGCCCTGTCCACGCGCTGCTTTCCCAAAAACTTGTAGCGGTTGTAACCGCGCGACTCGTACACGTTGAACTTGCGCTGTGCCAACCGGTTGCCCGCCTCGGCGGAACCAACGCACGAGGCCGCCCCGCAAACAATTTTTCCCACGCCCATAATGCGGTTTGTATCGTTGTTCATTTCAATGACGTACATGGCGGAGCCGGCGCTGGTGGTGCTGACGCCGATATCGGTGGGCGAGCCGTAAATGCAGCCCGCGTGCCGGTGCCTGCGGCGCCAGTCTGCGTTTTCTGCCCACGTTGCATTATTGAAAATGGTGCACGCAATGTTGTGCATAAGTTAGACCATGAAACTATCCTCCCCAAAAAAATAAAAAAGTGTGACAATTTTTTATTTTTTATTTTTTATTTTTTATTTTTTTATTTTTTTATTTGATAATGTTTTTGTTCATGTTCATTTACGACTTCCACTCACTGCATCCCACACAGCTGCTGCACCTTCGCGCACTGCCATTCCTGGACGTCCATGATTTGCGTAATAATTTGCATTCAGACCATGGCGCAGAACACCAGAGTTATTCAACGCTGCATTAACTCCCGACCGTATAACTGATTGCTTAATGTTTCCAACTATGCCTTTAGATGCAGGAACAGAATCAAAACAGATTGTCGACATTTTTATATTTCATGTGATAAAAAAATATTTTTTGTTTTTTGTTTTTATGCATCACACCTTAACAAAGAAAAAAGAAAAAAGAAAAATAGTTTTTAAAAAAAAGAAAAAGAAGATAAAATTGATGTACATTTTCCATTTCCACAACTCCAATAACGCAACAATCAAAATCCAAATCCAAATCCAAATAACATGGCTTGCGCGATACAAAGGAAATACAATCGAGTTCACAACAACAGCAACAACAGCAACAACAACAACAAGACAGTGAATGGCGCCAAGGACCTCAAACGGTACGTGACAGAAATGATGACCCTTCTTGCAAACATTCAGTCCGAGTTCGAAGCCGACGCGACCCGAGCCAGTTCTAAATTCAATGACACTAAATTCAATGACACTGCAAAACGTATTTGTTCAAACCCAAACTTGAAAGACGCAAACTTGAAAGAACATGAAGTTCGCAACGAAATGTGCCGAGTTGCACACAACGACTTTGTCTATTCCGCAACCAAGCTGCCACAGTGCAGCGCCTTCCTGCAGGCAAAAGAAGCCGCAGAGGAATGCCTTGGACAAATTGAGCAGGTTCGAAAAATGATGGTGACCAACAAGCAACAAAAGAAAACCACCATTCGAAAGCTAAGAACCCTAATTGTGCGCGAAAGACAAACCCCGGCCATCATTACCCAGCACCTGATGAAGTCGGTCGCATTGGAAGAAGAAGAAGAAGAAGAGTCGTCACCAACTATCAAGGGACTCCGAGCCGTGATTGCCCAAACAAAACAAAACCACCGTACGGTGGGCAAAAACTTGCTGAAACAAGCGACCGTGCTCATGGAGGCCATGCGAAACCAGCACATTCTCACGTACAAAACGGCCGCCGAGTCTACAATCGGGGCAATTCTGAATCACGCCAGCGCATGTTCCGCATTCATGCGACAAACCATGCACCTTGCCGTTATCCAGTTCTGCGCTTCGCGATGGTGGAACGAGTTTGAAAAACCCGCAAAAGCCCCCACCACCACCACGTATCGCGTAAAAGCAGAACTGGCTTCAGGGCTGCATGCAAAATTTGATGTGTCGCACACCGGGCACTACTTGTCATTCCTCGAAGAAGGTTGTCCCGTGCCCGACATCCAAATTGTGGTATATGCGACCGACGCAACCAACGCAACCAACGCAACCAACGCAAACCATGAGCGAGTATATTGCTCGTACATGTTTGACGACCTCCTGGCCGAAACCATTCTTACGGATGAAGCAGTAGAAGAATTTGAAGAAGCCCGGCGATAGAAGCCCGGCGATAAGCGAATAAGCTCTATATACAGCAGGTAATTTCAGGTACGTTTTTTTACCTACTTCCGAAATGTAAATGTAAACGCGTATATCACTTTATTCGTGTGAGCGTCTCGGAACTCGGTGGTAAGCGCAGTGGAGTTAACGGTATGCAGCGTGTATCCAGTAACCATCCGACTCCACACGCGGGACACGGCATTCCGGCCCATACTCCGACCACCACGGCCCATACTCCGGCCACCCCGGCCACCCCGGCCCTCCACCTCCTCCACCTCCTCCACCACCATGCTGGCAGCGCCGCTAGTTACGTATTTGGCTTGCGCGTTAATCGCGTAGTGCTCCAGCGAGTGCACATGGCCGTTCAAGTAAAGGTGCACGTCCGGCCTGTCCAGCAGCGCTTGAAACGGGTACTGTCGCGCCGGGAACTCGAGCTGGTCTGCGCGGTGATGACCCACCACAATGGTCCACTCTGTCGCCCCCGCCTTCGCCGTCTTCGCCGTCTTCGCCGTCTTCGAACGAATTTCATCCAGCACCCTGGCCAGCCACGCCACTTGTGAAGCGCAGTCCTGTGCCAGAACGTTTTCATGGAACCGGCACTGGCCGGGTTGTGGCGCGCATGTGGGAAACTCCTTGCCGCAAGGGTCCCACTTCACGGGGTCGTCCTGGCGGTAGTCGGTCACGCAGGGGCTGGTGTCAAGCGCAATCAAGTTAATAACAACGCCAGCATCAGCGCCAGCACCTGAACCCGAAAGAGGAATACGGCGCCAGTAGTAGCGCGCGTCCATAACCCAGGCGGGAATCACTTTACTTAGTTCAAGCTGCGCTTCCGGTACAAAGCCGTAGTCGTGGTTCCCGAGCACGCTGTACCATAACGGCCTAACGCCAACGCCCCCGTCAACGCCCCCACTCTGGTTAAAAATTGTAATGTAGTCTTCCGTAATTTGCGGGTCGCTGATGTTTTGGATACCGCAGTAATAAAAGCTGTCGCCCGTGTTGACCACAAACGCGGGCCCTGTATCCAGCGCCGCAACGGCCGCAGCGGTTTGTTGCACGTTTTTCAAATGGTATCCGCCGAGGGACGCCCCGCCCCAGTCGCCAATCGTTGCAAACTGAAACGCAGCGGGCACAAGCGCAGCGGGCACAAGCGCAGCGGGCACAAGCGCAGCGGGCACAAGCGCAGCGGGCACAAGCGCACCTGATAAAGCCTCTGGCACGAGAAGAAGAAGAAAAAGAAGAAGAGAAAAAGAAAGAGACATTTTTAGTTTTATCTTACATTAAAAATAATAAAAATAAAAATAAAAATGAAAATATTGGTCCCGCCGCCAAATCCATGCATTATCACCCACCCCCCTAATGCTCCTTATCTAACAGCCACATTTTCCGTTCGCGACCCACGGCCGTAACTGCCGTTGCCGCCGCCGCCGCCACTAATAATATGACTACCAACATTGTAATGAATAGAATATCCTACTTTGTATGGTGTACACTTCAATTTTATCGAAAAATAAAATTGATAAAAATTGCTTATAGCCACCCACATATAAATAAATAAACAAACATACAAACAAACATCATGAACTGCAACCACCACACCGAAAAGGAGGACCGTATCGTGGCGTATCTGGAACATGTGGCATCCAACCCGCTGGAACGACGGGCGATGGAAATCGCAAAAGACCACCTGGGGTCATCGTTCGATATAGCCCGCAGCAACGGGTTTCGGGCATGGGTTCAAACGAAAAAATAGACACAAATCAAAGGGCCCAAACTAAAGGGCGGCGTATCCAGATTTGAATGCGGAACCACCACCAATACCACCACCACCACCACCAATACCCGGCATAAAACGCGGAACCCGCAAATGCAAGTGCCGCCTCAACGACTTCTTGAATCGGTGCGTTTCAAATTTTATTTTTTTCGTTAGGTTGATTCTTGAACGCCCGCCGCTTTTAGTATCAACAAGTTGACCATCTTGTTTTATATTTTCAGAGTTTGGCTTCGCGTCACTTACTTCTCCTGATTTTGCAGCAGCCTCGCCCTTGTTTGATGCTGCATTGAAGAATGACGCGGTCAGTTCATTTTTTCCCGCTTGAACCGACAACGTCGCGCCCATAATTACGAGCAAGTTTTGAAACATGCGCCACACCAGAAGCACGGTACCGAATGCGGGCATCATGCTGAACGCGTTCAACACCATGTCAATGGACGCGGTCGCCGCTCCGCTGACTCCGTTGACAACCGTGCGTTGCAAGTTTTCAATCGAGCCTTTCACTGCACTGTCCACCTTTTCAATATCCTTTGCCGTGTTTCCAATCATAGACATCAAGTATGCCGGGTTAAAAATCTTCATGAACTCCTTCATTTTATCGTCCATGGTGCCGACAAAAAAACTTTTAATCCACTCCCAAATGCCTTTCAACCCTTGCCACAAAACGGCGATAAATCGGTTGGTGTTCATAAAAAGCGTCCCGCCACCTTCAGGTGATGTTGCTGGTGCTGGTTTTGATTCTGCTGGTGCTGCTGTTCCTGTTGCTGGTTGTTGTTGTTGTGCGGCTGCTTGTACTGCTACTGCTTGTAGGGCTGATGATGTTGTTTTTGTTTCTGGTTGTGTTGTTGCTGCTGGTGCTGCTGGTGGTGCTGGTGCATCAGCTGCTGGGGTTGTTTCTGCTGCTGGTTTTGTTTCTTTTGATTCTGTTGGTGCTGCTGCTGGTTGTTGTTCTGTTGCTGGTGGTTGTTGTTCTTGTTGTTGTTGTGCTGGTGATGTTTCTTCTGGTTTTTTTGGTTCTGTTGCTGCATTATCTTTTGCTGGTGATGCATCAGCTGGTTTTGCTGCTGGTTTTGTTTCTTTTGATTCTGTTGATGCTGCTGGTTTTGCTGGTTCTTGTCCACCCGACTGGGATTTGGGTGAAGAAGAAGAAATGGCGTGCAGCATCGGCTCCGCCCGTCGAAACATGGCATCAAACTCCTGTTGCACCGCCGCATCCACGCGGTCAAAAATCCGCTGCTCCTTAGCGGTAAGTTTGCGCTCGTGTTTCACTGCCTTCATTTTATCGTAATGCACCAGTATCTTTTCAAACGGGGTCGAAGGCGGGCGCGACACCCCGTCCACCACCTTGGACGCCAGCTTCATAAAGTCATGGTTTGCAAACTCACCGCCACTTTGGCTTTGTTGTTGTACATTTTTTATTTTTTTTTGTTGGTTTTGTTGTTTTTTTTGTTCTTCTTGTACCATTTTTCAATTCTACTACTGTTATAATTATAATAGTTAATTATTAATATTATTCATTATTAACCATATTCCATTCCCCCAAACTCCAAACTCCAAACTCCAAACTCCTAAACATATACCATGCGCCGCTTTACAGGGATTGACGCACAGCACCGCAGGATGAACCAGTACAGCTTGGTCCCCTGAATGGGGTCCAAAACGCCCTCCCGTTTCAAAGCCACTTTGCGAACCGCGCCGTGTTTCATGAGCAACGCGGGGTTCAGCGTGGCGCAGTACGCCACCAGCATGCCAAAGCTGTAGTAAGCGCAGCGCGTGCTCACCGTGTACGGCAGCGACGCCATCTTTCCGCTTAAGTCCGGCGGGTAAAACGAGCCGTCTTCACGCCCAATAGCTCGCGTCACGTCAATGGTTTCCACAGTCCCGGTTCTGGCCTCAGCCCCGGCCTCAGCCTCAGCCTGTACGGCCTGTATTTCAAACAGTTTGTCGTCGTTTATAAACAGGGCCAGCTCATCATTCACGACCACAATGTCGTCCAAACTGAAGTACGGGACCGCCCGTCGGTGCGAAGTTTCCAGCGCGTACACTTGCGCGTACAGCGTTTTCGTGAACCCGAGCAGCACGTCATGTTCAACGCACCGTATTTCCGGGCGCGACTGCAGCACTTGGCGCAGCGACTCGCAAGTGATACTTCCCTCCGGCCCCGCCTGTACCCGGAGGCCCAGCATGTAAGTCCCACTCTCATAGACGGGACTTTCAACTTTGGGTTGAAACGTTGTGATGAACCGCTTGTCTCCGACACTCACTATGGCGGCGTGCACGGACTGCAGCAGCGGTTTAGAATCCGAAAACACGAGGAAGTCAAACCCAGTATCCTCGCTGTCGCACGCAACCACTTTTGTGGTCCCCCTTCTCTGTATAACGCGTCGAAGCGGCACGTCATTGCGGCTCTTTACTTGGTCTTTTGGTCGTCGTTCCTTTGGTTGTTCCTTTGGTTGTTCCATATTTTTTCTTATCATCATCATTTATACTCTATATTAATATTATTATCCATATAAACATAACGAGAGAAAGAGAAAAAAAAAGAAGAAACGACAAGACAATATGTATTCCAATAAGTTTTTAAACGCAAGACCGCGTCCCAAAAGCAGTATAACACCAGCAATAACCGAAGAATCAAGAGTGTCGTCAGGACCGTCCAAACCCAACTCTTTCCTGAGTCGCGCGCAACACCTGCAACAGCAAGAGCAACAGCAAGAACAAGAACACGCGCAAGCGCAAGCGCAAGAACAAATACAAGCACAAGAACCGCAAAAACAAAAAGCTCCGATAAAAGAGTCATCGATAGAAGAGTCATCGATAGAAGAGTTTCCGGCGTTAACAACAAAAAAACAAACAACCCCAACGACCGCAACAACAACCGCAACAACCGCAACAGTGGGATATAAAACGGCCCTGGTTTCAAAAATCGACGCAACACACGCGGAAGAACAAGCGCGGATTCAACGCGCGGTACGGCGTGAGGCGGAACGAAACGAGGAACGTCAGCGCCAACTGGAACAGGCTGCACGGCGCGAACGCTTTGTAAAAGCGGCCATGAACGACGCGACGGGTATGGCGTACGAGTACGATGACGACAATGACAATGACAACGACAACGACAACGACCCTTACGAATAAGTCAAATGAAATCAAATAGTATAGTTTTCAATATCAATTAAAAACTATCCGCGTAGCAAAAGTAACCCATCCCAATCCCAATGGACGAACCTTTTTTGTTGGATGATGCGTATACCACATCAGAATCGTTATCGTCATCGACATCGGAATCGGCATCTGACGAACTCGATGAACTCGACGAACTCGACGAACCAACACTCGACGAACCAACACTAAATGAAATCGACGAACTCGACGAACCAACACTCGACGCCGATGCAGCCGATATTACAAAGCTGGTCCAAACCGTTGAACGCGGGCTTCAAGCCAGCGTGTTCCAGGTTGAACCCGTCACACACATCACATACCAGCTGCTGTTTGTTGACAGCGAGCGCAATGTGGAGCGCATTGAACGCCACGTCATGCAGCTGCAACAAGCAAACGTGATTGACAAATTCGACCTTGCGCGCGTAATCAAGCGTGCCCGCGGCACACACTACCGTTTGACCGCGTTAATTGTGTACAACGTGGACCTCACGCTAAAAGACGTGATACACGGCGATAACAAAGACGTGATACACGGCGATAGCGATAACAAACACGTGATACATGCAACCCCCCTTTTGTCCCTGTCCAATTTTAAGCTGCGGCCCACTCTGGCGTGCTTTCATTCCGTAAATTCGGTGCACGTCGTGCTCTCTCGTAACCCTAACCCGAGCCCGAACCCGCCCACCAGCCCGAATCCCGACCAGAAACGCCACATCTCCATTCACAAGTCGGCATTGACCCGGAGTCGAAAACGGCATTAATCAAATGTCATCAATGTCAATCACCGGTTTGCCTTTTGGTTTTATTGAAGAGGATGCGGAGGAGCATGGTGCATATTTATATTTTTCGGTTGGTTCTTCTGATTCCTCTGATTCCTCTGATTCTTCTGATTCTTCTGATTCTTCTGATTTCTCTGGTTCCTCTGATTCCTCTGATTCTTCTGATTTCTCTGGTTCCTCTGATTCATCTGGCTCCGCTTCACCGTCGTCACAATCGCTATCATCGTCCTCTGGAGGCAAATCATCCAACCAGTCGGTTCCAGAAATCACATTTTTAACAACAAGCGGCTTTTGCGATTGCGACGACGACGACAACGACAGCGATAACGTCGTCGACTGTTTTTCTTGGCGCCGCGCTTCATCCTTCGCGTACTTGTTGAACACGCCCGTGCCCGACGTTATGAATGCAATGTCGTATCCAGCATCAGGTTGCGCCCCACTCCCCCCTTGGTTCGAATTCGAATTCGAATTTGAGTTATCATCCAGCGAGCTGCTCAGTTTGGTCAAATCACACACTTTGCGCAGCTTTTCTTTTTCTTGTTCGCTGTACACGTACAGGAGGTCGCAGCGCTTCACATCGGCCCCACTCCCGCCGCTGCCGCCACTCCCGCCACCACTGTAGTCGTGCAGTCCCACCAGCACAACGCTGCCGCTGGAAATGTTGTTGTCCGTTTTTCGCCGTCCCGTAAATTTTTTCCGGATAATGCAGAGCCGGCGGTACCCGTCACTGCACATGACGGAGCACATGCAGTTTCCCAAATGCTTTTGCACAATGGCGTACTGTTCGCCGTCTTCCTTCACGGTGCGAACCGTTTTCCCGGCACCGGCGCCGGCGCTGTTGCTGCTGGCTACCACGAACTTGCGCGCAAGACCCTTGCTCTTATTTCCGCCTCCAACGTTATAAACCATGTTATGATTGAAAAAATTTGAAAAAATGAAACAAATCTAACATCTTATCCGAAAATCTCTCTATTTTGTTTTTGTAAATCAAATCACATAAAAAATAAAAATAAAAATAAAATAGTACAATAGTAAAATAGTATCAATAGTTACGATTTAAATCAAATAACTCAAATGACAACAACACTAACCACAAGCCCAACCACAAGCCCAACCACAAACCCAACCACAAATCCAAGCCCGTTTCAGTTGATTGGACAGGGCGGGTTCGGGTGCGTTTACTACCGCGGGTTTGACCCGCACGGGGATGTGCTGTCCCCGCTGTACGTTAGCAAGCTCGTAATGAATCGAGGTGACAACAAGGACGAGTCGGAACGCGTCCTGGGCAAACAAATAAGCAGCCGCATGCCCGGGTACGAAGCGTTTTTCAATGTGGTGGTTGACTCGCAACCCATCGACTTGGCCGTGCTTTCGCCGGACGCGCTGGACAAATGCGACGTGGTGAAACGGCACACCACCAACAGCGACAGCAGCACCAGTGCACAGTCGGAATTCAAAGTGCTGAAACAGCTGTACGTTCCCAGCGTGACGCTGCTGGATTTTGTCACGCGTCGCGGAATCTACATGGACGCGTCCCAGTTGCACAATTTAGACCCGGCGCATGTCAAAAAAATTGGCGCGGTGCGGTACTCGGTGCCGCAACTCATGAACGTGCTAATCAGCTCGTACGAGTACTTGCTGGTAGCGGTGGCGCGCATGCAGAGCGAGTTGGAGCTCGTGCACTACGACCTCAAAGTGCAGAACGTGGTGCTGAACGCGTACACAAAAAAGCCCATCATTATCGACTTTGGTCTGGCCTTTTCCATTCGCGACGTTCGTGCGCTCCTTGAAAAGGAAAAAGAAAACGAAACCGGCAGCGGCTTAGACACGGTGCTGAGTTTGAAGCCGTTTTTTTACGGGTTTCATCCCGATTACTCGCCCTGGGCACTAGAAACGCACATGATTTCGTACATTGTTCAAACCACGGCACAGTCGGCGTCCGAAGCAGCTGCAGCCGCCACCCCCCCCACAAACACCAATAACACCAACAACACCAACAACACCAACACCCCAACAACCGCAATAGAAGTCGCCACAATTGACGAAGCCGCGCTGGTAGACATGGTTGAAAAGTACATTGACTCGAATAACGAGTACTTGAAGGGGCAACCGGAGAAAGTGAAACGCGCATTTTTTGACCGCACCATGCGCACGTACTCCAGTCGCGTGGTAGGAAAGCCCGGCCTCCAAGTGATACGCCAGCTGTTGAACGGCCCCGACGGCAACGGCTGGAAAAAGTGGGACTTGTATTCCGTAGCCACGCTGGTTTTAGACATCATTCAGGAAGCGTACAAGTCGTACCCGGCGACAGAAACCGGCCCGTACCGAACCGAAATCGAGAACTTCCGTAGCGCGCTTGCAGTTGCAGCCGGCTACATTGAGGAATGAGAAACGAACTTCTTCTGAATTTCTTCTTTTTTATTCTTTTTCTTCTGAATTTTATTCGGTTTTAGTTTTTAATTTTTAATTTTTAATTTTTAATTTTTAATTTTTAATGACTTCGTGTTTTTTTTAATGTTTAGTTATAGTATAAGAGTACCCTCACTTATAACTTCTCCCCCTTAAAATAAATAAATAGTATGCCATCTTTAGCTGCTCCTTTAAAAAAATGGATTGCGCAATGCAAAGCTTACGCTGCCAAACATGGTTGCTCCTACAAGGAAGCCATGAGCGCGCTTAAGAAAAGCCGCAAACGCGGACAAAATGGTGGTGGCGTCGCTGACCACGCTTCATCTGTTGAAGGCTTTGCTTTAGAAGGAAACCAGAATATGGGCGCCTCTTCAGGAGCCCACGCCGCCGGCGGTGACCCTGCTGCTGCTCATGCTGCTCATGCCGGTGCCCACCCTGCTGCTGCTGCTGGTGGTGACCCTGCTGCTGCTCATGCTGCTCATGCCGGTGCTCCTTCTCCTCCAGGCCAGTCTGGCGGCCAGGCCATGTTTGAAGCCGGCGCAGTTGCACAGCAAGGCGGAAGGCGCCGTCGCCGCAGCCGTCAGTCCAAGCGCAAGAGCCGCAACCAGAACCAAAACCACAGCCAAAGCCAAAACGGCGGAAAGCGTCGCAGGAGCCAGCGCCAGCGCCGTCGCCGCAGCTCTCGAGGCGGTTCCGGTTCTTCCCTTTCGTACAGCCAGTATTAATGAATAAACAATAAATAAATAAATAAATAAATAAATAAATAAATAAATAATGAATCGAACAATATTTCAATTTTCAACTGTATTTCAAAAAAAAATTGAAATGTTTTTTCATTTCCTCACTATCAGCATGTAGCGTTTAAAATCAATTACAAACTCGAATAATGTCGTCTATGTCGTCAGCTTTGCTTTGGTCATCTGTCATTTCTCCTGTCGTTGAACAGGGACAACAGGGACAACAGGCAGAACCGGTTCAAGGAGAAGAAAAAAAACAAAAGAAGGTACGTGTTTTGAAGGCCGCCAAGGAAAAGGCCGATAACAAGGCCGCCAAGGAAAAGGCCGAAGAAAAGAAAGTGAAAGTTCCCAAGAAAAAAAAATCAGAAGAAAAAGCGACAATGGAGGTGGTTCAAATGGTCCAGGAAATGAAGACCGCATTTACTGAGGCCGTTCAAGAAAACGAAAAAGAAAAAGAAAACGTTCTTGAAGAAGAAGAAGAACTCGTGGTTGACATGTACATTGGCGAACCAGACTCTATCGTGGACTTTGACGCGCTTCGACTGGACGAGGGAGAAACCCCGATGGCGGCGGCTGAACTGGTTGACCCGGTTGAACTGGTTGACACGGCTGAAGAAGAAGAAGCAGTCAATGTCATCAACGAAGTCGTCAACGAAGTCACCATCAACGAAGTCGTCAACGAAGTCACCATCAACCCCATTCCCGACCCAGAACCCAAAGAAGTCGTTCGAACCGTGTTTCGTCATGAGTTTTCGCCCGAGTGTTTCCGTTTGCTCAGCGAATTCTCGCGCGCCAATTTCCACCTGCCTCGAAAGGCGTACAAACAAAACTGGGAACACTTCACGGATGCGAACGCGGAGTTCATTTCACAGGAATCTGCAAGGCTGGCTGATGCAGGATACACTGGTGACGTTCTCGTGAAAATGTTCAAAACTGCAAAGTACTACTTGACCAAACGTGAAAAGAAGGCAACAACAGAACAGGCCGGTGCTGCCGACGCTGCCAATGCTGCCGACGCTGAAGATGATGATGATGCGACGATTTCAACCCCGCCTTCGCCAACACATGCCCAGTCTGCAGCACAGTCGCAAGTGCCTCCCCGTCGCCGCAGGTCATACATTGCATTGGACCGCGCAGTACTTCAAGCCATGGACGTTCACATCACCAATGTCTCTGATTCCGCGTCCTCGTCCTCATCCTCATCCTCAAAGCCATCCGTTTGCTACACCTCGTTTTGCGAACAGTTTCGCGAGTTGATTGAGATGGAAGTGGCGCGTCTGGCTCGTCTCGAAACAGGCCCGCTTTCCGAAAATGATGCGCAAGACAAGTTGAAAAAGACGTACAAGAACCGCATGTTCTGTTCCGCTTTGAAGAGTTGAAGAAGAAAAAAAATAAAAATAAAAAACAGAAGGTAAGTCGGCGCGCATGTGTGTATGCATCTAACACTTTTTTATTTTTTTCTAATTTTTTTATAGTTATAAATAAATAAATTACAACAAACAAAAAGAAAGATGAAAAACGATTATTCAGCATTTATTAAAACGGCATTGGTAGTACTTTTTGCTGCAGCAGTTATAACCATTATCTCGGTGTTTTTATCAGACGTCAACGTCGGAAGCATCATAGAAGGCATGGAAACGAACGCAGTCGCCAAAGCCGGTGAAGGTGGAACCATTCCCAAAGAAGACCCCGACTTGAAATGTCCCGGCCCGTCGCGAAAGGACACCAAGTGCGCCGTGGCCGACATTATCAAGTTGGGGTACGAGCTGGCATCCGACCCGGCAATGAGTCAGTCCGAGCAGAATAAAATACACAACGTGTTTGCAGCCAGGTCCAAGGACAAGGGCTCTGAAAAGCTGTCGGAACGCTTGTCTGCATTCTTGAAAGACGTCATGATGCTGCGGTTTGCAGTGATGTTCAACACGGCGCCCAACGAGCCCGAACTCAAAAAAACGCTGGACCAAATGGTGAAAGAGAAGGATGTGAACTCGTGCTACACCGAAGACGACATGAAGCAAGTGAAGGGGCTGATGGTGGGAAGCGCCGAACAAAAAACGCTGACCACGGCGCAGTCCGAGGCAGTTCGCTGCTACATGCAGCGGTTCAACTCCATTCGCGCGTGTTTGGGAATCTGCAACGACAACAAAGTGTAAGTAATAGGCTATCCATTCATCATACGCATTTAATACTTTAATACACCAATTATTGTGTAATTTATATTTTATTCTCTTAGAAAAATAATATATAAATTATTCAGCTGCTAAACAAGACTCTGGCCACCAACCAGTTCCATTATTTCCAGCTGATTGACCTTCATCATACTGAATATTATATGAAAAACTCTCATTCATTTCAGTAGTATCTAAAACTAATGCTCCTACTACTTCTTTATCTTCCAATCGCTTTACACGTTGTCCTACTATAAACTTAGGCGCCATTATAACTATGAAATAGAATTTTCCTAAACAGTTGTTTCAATTTTTATTAGGTTAAGTTGTACTTTGACTATTACTTTGTATTATATAACATTTTATATTTTTTCATTTCTATCTAGTTCATAAAGTGATGGAGTGTTAGTGTAACTTTGTAATTTAATACAGGGCGTGAAACCGCTTAAATATTTGTTGCGGAACAAATAACAACAAAAACAAAACAAAATATCTACACCTATAATATCTCTCGTCCGATGTCAACAACGTCAACAACAACAACGCCAACGCCAACGTCAACAACAACGGCCAAAGTTTCAATTTCGCCATCATTTAAGGGGCAGTTTACGTCCATCATGCGTCAAAGGCAGCTGTTTTTGGATGCCCAAAAACGGGCTTCTCAAGCTACAAGCCCAGCCCCACCCGTCTCTATTTTGCAACGCATTTGGAGGTCGGTTTCTTCAAACACAAACCCATCCGAACAAAAAGAACAAAAAGTCGATAATAATAATAAAAAGGCAGGAGGAGTGGTTCTTCGCGCGTTTTTACCCATTTTTATTACGGCGGGTTTAGGACTCAGCGTCGCTTGGAGCCTGGCACAAACCAGCGCTGGTACAGAAGTGCGCTGCTACTGTCCGCCAGCATGGGCCGCCGCCATTTTCAACAAGGTTGCGGCCTTGCAGTCCGTAATGTTGATGGGACTGGCGTCCACGGTGGTTTCCGGCACAGTTCTTTGTATGTTCGTGTCCCTGCCCAACGGCTCGGTGAGCCGCTTTCGTTTTCGACCCCGGTACTCTGGACTACCCGGGCCCGCATCCGAACTGGAATCATCTGAGGTATCAGAATCTTCTGATTCGAATTCTTCAACCGCGGACATCGACGCCGATACGAAGTTTGAGTCGCTGTTTTACGATGAGTACGACACCATGATGGCAATGGCTGAGTCAACACCCAGCAGCAGCAGCAGCAGCAGCAACGCCGAAACAAGCAACCATGTCGACACTAGACTGTCGGCAGTCCCCGTTACCACTCCGCGCTGTGAACTTGTTATAACGTACGTGCCCGCGCGCAGCGCGTTTGGCTACTACACCGATAGAAAGGACGCCATTCCGTACACGCACTTGGAAACGGCAGCGCGCATGTTTTTAGTGAAAAATGCTCGACCCGACTTGGCCCGTCTGGCATACGTGGACCGCCGCAACAGCCACAGCAATAAAACCGACACCACTGAAACATCCGCCACTGAAACCACCGCCACCACCGAACCAGCCGCCACTGAAAAAGCTGCCTCCAGCGGAATATTTGCAATGTTCAAATCGTACAACCGCAAACCGGCGGCGGCGTCGGCACCGGACGCTAAAGACAAAGACAAAGACAAAGAATCCAGGGAGCCCTCTAAAGTATCCGACACGCACTTCGTGTACATGGGAACCATGCAAGACTACAAAAACACGCGAAAAGCGCCAGAACGGTGCGGGTCCGGGGGGTCGTCCGATGAAACCCCGTACGTGAATATCAAGTACTCCGAATTCAAAAAAAATAAGGTCTGAATTCCGACTTATTGCTGCAGCAGCATTATTATTACACATTGAACCTTACGTGTTTTGGTGTGGTCAGTAATCGGGTAAGCCATTTGTCCACCGTGGTGCGTACGCAAAACAGGCGGTGCGCAATAATGCCCAGCGCAAAGAGCGCCAACGCGGGTTGCCATAACGGAAGGTGAAAGTACGCCGCTATAAGTGCGGCTGCAACCAGGGTAAGGGCAACGTCCACGATGGCAATGTTGAACACGCGCCAAGAGTGAATCCCCTCGTTTGGTCGGCCCAGAACATCCTTGTACTTGCACAACATTTTTGCTTGGTTTCCTTGGTTTTCTTTGCTTGGTTTGCTTGTTTTGTATTACCGAAACAAAATAAAAAATAAAAAATAAAAAGTTTTTATTTTTTTTATTCACACACACACACACACACACACACACATTCTTTGGCTCATTCTTTGGCTCATTCTTTGGCACCAGCTGCGGCAGGGGCATGGGCAGTACCGGAACCGGAACCAGAACCGCTGTTGAATATCACATTCAGAAATCCAACCGTTGCTACGCCGATTAGAATCCAGGACTGCGTGTAAAAGTTTTTGGTATGTTCCATTATCTCCAGCGTGTAAGAACAGAAAGGGTTTGCGGTATTGAATAAACTGGTTACCAGGCCCATAAATCCAGGAGGCGAGCAGTAACTGGAATACATGCGAACTGCAAGCCAGTGCAGCAGTGCGAACACATTCGGGAGTAGCAGGTACATTGCAGCGTGAGCAACTCGACTCGTGTTCGTCTTCATCATCATCTTCATCTTATCAAACATCGGCATTGTAACTGACCGGGTGGAGCGGAGCACTGAATACAAGCCGGTGCATCATTTGAAATTACAGTCAATTTTTTAACGGGTATACATACTTATAAATCTTATAAATCTTATAAATTACTGGTAGCCTGGCATCCGCCACCACCATATGTGATGCTGACGTTCGGGTTGGGCGGGTACTGCATGCACTGCGCGGCGTCTACGGGCTTTTTGTTCGCGGCGTCAAACACCGCAGCGCTCGACCTTACGGCGCTCAGAATCAGTATGTCGTTATCGGATGCGGCGCCCAAGTAGTTGTAGCGGTTACTGGCAGACAGCGGGTTACTGGGAGTCAGGCGGCGCACCGTGTCTGTGTTGACGGGAGCCGGGGGTAAGTTCGGCGCGCGTTTACGGCCTTCGTACATGCCTTGCGTGACGCGCAGTAAATTTTCGTAGCTGGGTGCGGACCTAATGAAGAAAGACGCGCAGCCGTCGGCACCGGTTTCGTCCGGTAAGCTGACGCACGTGCCGTTCAGTCGCGTGGCCGGTTCAAACACGACACCAAGACCGCTGCCGCTGCCGCTGCCGCGTACACGTTTCAAGCCACCCAGCGCAGCAATTTGCATGGTGTTTCGGTACAGCGCGCGGTTGCGCACCGTTTTAATGCGGTCGCTGGAACTGGAAGCGTTGGGCATAACAAAGTGCCAAAGAATAAAATAATGAATGAATTTAAATAAACAGTTTTATATATTATATATTTATTTTTTTACTTACTATGACCAGAAAAAAATACCGCCAGCAACGGGACGCCGCCTCTGTATTAGACGCAGCACTTGCGATTGCGTCTGAAGCCGAGGTCCTCACGCACGCAGTACATGCTAAAAACCCCGTGTCTCACAGCGACGATGAAGGCAACGTAATTATCGAGATAGATACCGCTTCAGCCTTCGTCCCTATTCCAGAAATCGATATAGAACCCGCAGAACCAGCAGAAGCCGCAGAACCCGCGCTCTTAGAACCTGCGCCTGCGCTTTTAGAACCTGCTTCAGAACCGGCTTCCACTTCAGAACCTGGTTTAGAACCCGTAACTTCAGAACCCGGTTCAGAACCGGCTTCCACTTCAGAACCCGGTTTAGAACCCACAACTTCTGAACCGGCTGCGCCAGAACCCGCACCAGAACCCGCACCAGAACCCGCCCCTGTTTCAAGATGGGAGCGGTTCAAGGCTGCATGGCTGCGCTGTTGCGGTTGTTGCGGTTGTTGCGCTCGGCACCGGAAACGGCGCACTTCCACTAAGTTGAAAGACGAACCAAACCCCGAATCCCAAATAAAAAGTCACAAATAAAAAGTCACAAATAGTTATTTGTTATTTTTGTTATTTTACTATAAAAATAAAAAACAACAACATATACATAAATACAAAAATCAAATACAAAAATACAAAATGACGGACAGTTCAATGGAGTCCGCGGAAAAGTTCAATGCAAACAACTACAGCGTCAACGAGTTGTTGCAGCTGCTGGATATGCCGCCGCACATTGAAGACGTGTCCGAAAACGACATCCTGACAGTAACCAATTCCAACATCACCAAGTACAAGGGCAAGGCCATAAGCAAGCAGCTCATCGCCCCGCGCGAGTCGGCGCAGTACCTGCAGCTTGCGCTCTTTTATCGCGAGATTCAAGTAAAGCTTGTGACCGCGGCCAAAGCCGCAGCAAAAATGGAAAACGCGGACCGTGCGGCTACCCTGGCAGCGCGAGAACGCGGTCAAGCGGCCCAGGGCGCGCACGGCACGTGGGACCCCGTCATTGCCAACGCCAACGCTGAAGCCAGCGCCGCAATTCGGGCCCGGTCACGACAAGAAGCGGCGGAGGCCGCGGCCCAAGCCGTAAAAGACGCCTGGCGCTACGGCGGTACGGCGGAAGGTGACCGGGACGAAGTGTATGACCGGCAGCGGGAAGAGTACGCGCAGTTTGACGTGCACTCCAAGTCGCGGTTGCGCGTCATGTCGGACCCGAATGAGCAGCTTCGCTGGGAGCGCAACCAGTACCTGCCGTGGGACCAAGGCTACACGGAAACCGCGGTCGTTCAAATCACGGTGAAGCTTACATCCGGTACCGCAGCCGAGGGCCAAATGCTGAAGTTCAGCGACGGCAGCACCGCCACCGTGGAAACCGTGGAACCCGCAGAAGCAGAAGCCGATTCTGAAACCGTACTGCTGACCGTGACAACCACCAGCTCTAGTTCCAAAGCCGCCGTCAAAGCGAACGCCAAATTCACGGGCACCAATCCGGAGTGCACCGGCACAGTGACAAAAGTGGACGCCGCCACCGACGATAACGCAGAACGCGCGTACCGCGCCCGCCAGTCCGCCCAACTCGGCGCCACCAACCGCCAGAACCAGTTCGAGCTGGCGGTCGACGAAAACGGGCACTACATCATGAAACAGCGGCAGCTGAGCATTCCCAGCGCGTTCAACGTGCCAATCGCACAAGGCACCATGAACCCCACGCTGCGCAACATGTACACGCGCATCGTGGTCATTAACAGCAAGCGCCGCGCAACCCTGTTCCCGCACACGACCGACCCCGCCGGCGCGTCGTCCAGCACCAACTTCAACGTCCAGCTCAGCGAAGAACTGAAGAACGTGGTGTCCCTGCAAATGCTGTCCATCACGCTGCCGTACTCCTGGTACGCTATTGACACGGCCACGGGGACCAACTGCTTCCACGTGACCGCCACGCAAATCGACCCTATCAGCGGCGGCGATGCCAACAGCGTGACCACCACAATCACCGTCGCTACCGGCAACTACACGCCCGTTGCGCTCATGACCGAAATCCAGTCGCGGCTTGCCGCCACGGATGAAAGCACGCTCATCAAACGGCCGGGGTCGGGGTCACCCCTGACCAACCTGACGGCCTCGTACGTGGAAGCCACGGGGAAGTGCATGTTCCAAAACACGTCCGGCGGCACCGTCAAATTCAAGCTCACGTTTTTCGACCCGAGGCGCATTCTGGACTGCGGCGCCAGCTGCCGCCAGAGCAACAAAATCAACAACTGCCTGGGCTGGATTCTGGGCTTCCGCAGCAACAGCGTGCACACCAGCGTGCTGTACAACAGCTTTGCGCTGGACGGCATGGTGTACGACGTGCCGGCCACTCTTTCTACCGGGTATGGGTCCGGGTCCGGGTCCGGGTACATCCTGACCGGCGAAGCCGTCATCGACACGTACGGCTCCAAGTACTTTATGCTGGTGCTGGAGGACTACAAGAACAACCGCATCAACGGCGGCGTGGTGAGCGTGACCAACACGGAGACGCGCCTGGACACGCCGTACTACTCCGATGCCGACATTCCGTGCGAAAGCATTCCCGACCCGTTTGGCGGCCCCGCCGATAGAATCACGGTCAACATTCCGTCCGAGCCGCGCACGCTGACGGAAGCGCAGCTGTACACGGTGAACGAAATCCGGCGCAACCGGGACTTGACGCGCGTGGACCGCGTGGCAGAACCCACCTCGTCCAACGTGTTTGCCATGATTAACTTCAACAAAAACGGGCTCGCCGTGGGGTCTGCTATCACGGATGCCAGCCCAGCGCTGGCCGCGTACACGCGGGACTACTTCGGTCCCGTCACACTGCAACGGCTCAAAATCACGCTGGTGGACGACAACGGCTTCACCGTGAACTTGAACGGAAACGACTGGTCCTTCACCTTTGCCGCCAAGTCGCTGTACGAGTATTAAACTAAAAAATAAAAAATATATACATACATATTATATATACATATACATACATACATACATACATACATACATACGGATGCCAGACATTGCAAACTATGCATATATATGGTATGATGAAGCAAATCCTTTGTCCGATATAAGTGTTTTGAATGTCCGGTCGACCGTTCAAAGCCGACCGACCTTTCAAGGCCAAACGATATGTGACCTCATAACTGCATATTCGTATCCGTGTTATTTGGCCAATAAAGATGTAGTAAGCAGTTTGACAGAACCGGAAAAGCACCGACTGCTTCATGATGAAATCGGATTTCTAAGAGACAGAATGAAACGGTACGATTTTTTAACCGGCATTGCGCTCGTCCAAATACCGCGAGTGTTGTATGATTTATTATGTTTAATTTATTTTGTTGAAACAAGTACAAGTTCAAGTGTAAGTTTTATTGATATGAATTGCGGTAGTGATTTCTACAAAACATATGCGTCATATCTTTCTCGTATAGAACAATATTTATCAAGAGGAGACAACAATTACAAACTGCGTATTTTACAACTCAACACATTTATTTTGAATAAAATTGGTTACATTGTGGGAGGTGGGAAGCCGCCTACTTCATATGATATGAAAAGTGATAAACCGGCATCTACATCTACCCCACAGATAGAAATGACCGGTTCTTTCCTGGAAGACGTTCGTTCATTTTTATCAGATAGAAATAAAGCGTGTGCGTCCATATTGGAACATATTTTACAAGCCGAACATATTAATTATACCCACCCCAGAATTCATCTGAATTTAACACAACAAACAAAAGAAATCTTTCGCCAAGTTCTTGACTTTGAGTTACAAGAATCATCCGGATATACAATTCTATACAGAGGTTCCGTATTAGAAAAGGATTCATTGATACAACGTTCCGCTCGCGGTGGTGGTGTGAAAATGCTACAGAGCGTGTCGTTCAATACTTCAATATTAAGTGGTTGTATTCACGATGACACTGCATGTACGCTTTTTTATATGGAACCTACATCAACCCATGAACGAGTCGGAAAATTAACAAACTCCGACAAAAATGACAAAATAAGATACTCGCTTAAAAAATTCCTGAAAGGGGACAACTCAAATGAAGACTCCTTATTTTTTATACCTCCGGTCCATCCCTTGTTACAGTTAAACGCACAGGGGGAACTATTTCATCCAAGAACGAAGGTCAGTCCAGACAGTATTGAAAAAAAAAAGGTTGGTGGATTGAACTGTACGAATGCGTTTATTCGAGGATGTGACTATTTACATTCAGATAAATCGATGGAGCAGTTAGAAGCGTTGTATCAGCGGTTCAAAGCAACTGGTGTTATCGACCGGTGGTATACTAATCCCGAACACCAAAGCCAATATGCACGTTCCCGAAAAGCGCGAGCGGCTGCTTCACGAGAATCTGCCGCGAGAGGTAAGGAGATGTTACGGTTACGCACCCTTAAAAGGAAAGGAAAAGCAAAAGACAACGGTGAAAGCACAAGCACCCCAAGGTCATCACGGTCGCCGAAGTCATCATCACGGTCGCCGAGGAACAAGAAGATGGGAGGAAGATGAAGAAGAAAATGTAAAACAAAAGAGACTAAGATGAAATTGGAATCTCTCGGAGTTATGATTCCGAGAGATTAGAGATTAGATGAATGTATTGGAATAAATCCGTTTCCATAAAAGTTTGTTTTCTTCACGCCCTTGCGCACCGGTCCGCGTTCGCCACCGCAAAGTACTGCGTTTTATTGCCGCGCACGGGCACGGGCAATCCCAGGGTCGCGTGGGAGTGGGAGCATGACCGCGCAACGGTCCGCCCCTTCAGTTTGGCCAAGTAGCGGTCGTAGGACGCGTGCTTTATGTCAACGCCGCGCCCTGCAGCGCTGCAGGCGCCTGGTCGAGCCCGCGTCACACTGCGGCTGGTGGAATCGCCGTGCGACGGCACGTTGGTATGAACCACGCCCGCAACCGCGCGGTCACTGCCGTTATGCCAAGGCAGCTGGCCCGCCACTGGCGGCGGGTCAAACACCACCTGCGGAACCAGGCTGTTCACGTAGTCGGAACTGGCCAGCCGCACCGTTTTCTGGATGCGCTTTTGCGTTGCGCCGGCGCTGGGCGGCGTGGCGTATTTGCGCCCCGCGACATACGTAACCGGTTCAACAATTAAATTGCACGTGGTAACCAAGCACCCGCGCTCGTCACGAATAATTGGTACATTGTTAAGAAACGACATTTTCTATTTATTTATACTATATTCTATACTATATATTCTATACTATAATATAATTACAACAAAATTACAAACCTCAAAAAAATACATAGTAAAACATAAAACATACAACATTGTAAAACATTGTAAAACCAAAACCAAAACCACCATGCTTACGCAACTCGACATATATGCCATGCTGTTTGTGCTGGCACTCATTGTTATCGTGGTTGTAATGTCCGTAGTCGCACCGCTTTTTTGGCGCGACGCAAAAGTGGAAATCCGGGGCATGTACTTTTACCTTCCGGTCATGTTCTTTGTCATTTTTTTGGGAATTATAGTTCTTTACTTTGCCGTGTTTGTTATGAAGAAAGCCAGTCCGGAAACGCTGAATAAAGTGCGCTACTACACGTCAATGTCGGTAGTCACGTTTCTGGTTACGCTGGCTATCGGCACCTCCATTGTATTCACTTCAAACGAGGTGGTCAAACGCGTTGGCATTGCATCCCTGGCACTCGTAGGATGCTGGCTCATCACGTTCCCCAACTTCATACGCCAACAAATGGGAATAACGCTGCATTCCATCATTGATATCAGGACTCCATGGACGGACCCCATATACACCGGTCTAGGCGTCACCCTGTTTGGCGCAGCGCTCATCATGCAGTACTTTTTTGTGGACGCGGCGGGGTAACAAGAACACGACGCGTGTACGACCGCGCGCAGCACGTGGTAACCTCGCCCAAAAAGACGTCCCCGTTTTTAACTTGGCGGTCGGTGGGCGTGCTGGATTCGGTGATTTCCGTCACCAGCACGGTGCGCCCGTCGGGAGTGGCGTAGTACGTGTACGGCGGCGCTTGAATCACCTTGCCGCGAAACGTGTGGTAGCTGGGGTTGTCAAGCCGCAGCTGTTGAATGGCGGGGCAGTACCAGCCGTAATACGTTGTTGCGTTCATATTTCAACAAGAATACAAGAATACAAGAATACAAGAATACAAGAATACAAGAATACAAGAACACAAAAATTGAGAGAAGAAGTATGTGTCAATTTTTGTATTTTAATTTTATCCATATAAGTAAAAGTAACAAACAACAAATAAATGCTACAACGTAAAACTAAAAAAAGGATAATTCGTGGGAAAAAACGAAAGAATGGAGGAGCGGCAGCGGCATATGAACCACTAGCCGCAGCTTCTTTAGATTTGGAAGCATATAAAAAAAAATTCACGATAGAAAATTTGGAAGAAGATTTCAAACCTGGCATAACTACGCAATCAAATGATCTTAAACCTTTAATAAGAAATCTTAAAGTAATATTAACGGTAGCGAAAAAACCTAAAGTCCTATATCCAACACAGTATGACCTGATGAATACGGTTGATATGTCCATTCAAACTGATGCTGCAGATAAAACCCATAAAGAATATAATTCATCTATGACATTTAAAGAACTTACTGATTACCTGCGTAGAAAGTCAATAAATCCGGGTCCGAATAATTATTATGTAACAAGTAACCCGATTGTAGAATTGGACCAAGACGAAACCCGACTCGTTGATGAAGAACATCAAGTATTGTCTGGGTTAAGCTGTGACGATGTGGAAAAAATAAAGAAAGAAATGCCAACTGGCTTTACTGTTAGACTGTTATGTATAATGGGTCAATATCGAAATGCTATGTTTTTCATATTTGAAGATATTCTCCGCGGCGATAATTACAGAACACGTAGGCGCGTTTTTATTAGGATAACAAATAAGAAAACACTTGAGCGATTAAGCACAGCGATTACATCGAGAACTCAACATGTCAGAGAACGGTCCATTGACTCGCGCTCTACTATGACCAAAGTAAAAGACATGTTTACCAGTTTGAAGACTAGCATGCGTAAACCTAAACCTAACCCCGTACATAAAACTAAACATGAAGGAGGGGGTATGAAAAAATCAAGAAAATACCGTCGCTGAGAAAAATTTATTTATTATTTATTAATCCGACAGAAGATGCTTTGCTTTTGTAAAAAATAATAAATCTATATTATCAAGGTTTGAATCCGGGCAGCGCGCGGCTGGTGCCGCTAAAAGGACCGCTAGGACGACCGGCCAGTTGAAGACCAATGGCGCTTGCTTCACTTCGTGTAAGCGCGCCGGCGTTATTGGCGGCGTGTTGAGCAGCGCGGCTTGGGTTCGCCAAGAACCCCGTGTTGGCGCTGATAGTGTGACCGCCGGACTGGAAAGTGGGGCCACGAACGCCGTTGGCAGAGCCGCCAAAAGGGACTCCAGAACCAGGGCGAGAAGAAGAAGAAGAAGAAGAAGATATGCGAGACATCAGAGAGGAGAGAGGGGGAGAGAGTTCAAAGAGGGGTTTATAAACTACCCAATAAAAAAAGTTTTTAACTGGTTTTTTATATGTATTCGCTTATACTTTTTCTTCATACTTTTTAGTAAAAATAGACTTTGATAAGTCCCGCGCCTACCGCGAGGCAGCCCGCAACAACCCGGAACGGAACCGGAAAGTCATAAATGAAGCCGAAGCCCATGGCGGCAAGCAGCATGACAATGCTCAAAAGTGAAAACAGGTACGCGCGCGGTGCCTTTTTCATGCAGACCACAAAAATAACAAGCACAATGATGCTTATAAATATCAGCATTTTTTTAGTGGATTCCGTGTAGTGAATGATGTAAATAATTCCAACAATGATGAAACCAAACACCAACCCAACCAATACCATAAACACCGTGATTCGAAACCCGGGTAAAACGGAGACCAGCCCTTCTTTATCATTGGCAAAAGCAGCCTTGACACTATCAGCGGCATTTGCCAGACCAGCCTTGGCAGCCGCCCCGGCATTTGCCACCCCAGCCTTGGCAGCATCCTTTGCAGCATCCTTGACATCACCAATTGGATTCTTCATTATCGTATTCTTCATCATCGGATTCTTCGTTTACTTTTACCTATTTTTCCTACTTTTCCTATTTTACCTATTTTTCCTATTTTTCCTATTTTTTCCTATTTTTCCTATTTTATCTATACTAATGTAATAATAAAAAACTAAAGCAACGAAAGCCAACAACAACGGAAAACGGAATGAAACCAGTTACTGCATGGGTTTTGGGCGCCGTTTTAGTGCTCGTCATATTGGGTGCGCTAGAATCCGTGCGCCGCGTTGAAACCATGATTGGCGGACTGAATGTGACGTCAGACGACTTGGTGGGGACGGCGGCGGAAAGCAACGCGTACAGCGACAAGAGCGACTCTAAAACGTACGGCGACATTTCGTGGAAAATAAAACAGTGCTCCACCATAACTCAAGCCGACGTGAACCGCGAGGTCAACAACGCCATCGTGAACGCCAGTCTAAATTGCCGACGCGGGGTCAAATGAACCGGCACTCAAACTTTAATGAAAAGTCAAAGCTCTGATGATTGAAGTCTACCAGCATGCCGGTGTGGTACCGAAATTTGAACTTCAGCCGCCCCACCTTTTCAACCGTCTGCGGCAGCACTCGTTTAAATTTTTTAACCGGGACGTACCCGCCACCGCCACCGCCAAGCACCAGCTTCGCGAACGAGTTGTTGACCCGCCCGCTGAGGTCTCCGTTGTACAGGTCCGTAGTTGCGGTTGAAAAGGGCGACACTTCATCAATCCAGTTGAAGGGGTCAATGTCCATGTAAATGGTGGACGGCACTTCCAGGTCCGCCATGTCGGGCGACGTAACCATCAGGGGAGACCCCCCGTTTGTGCGCGTCACCGCGTACGCAAGTTTGTAGAAGCCCAGGGTGTACCCCAGTCCCCAGCGTTTCAACAGCTTCCATGACTCAAACCGCGGCATACCAGCGTTCTCATACTCATACTCGGAACGAACATCGAAATGCAAACTAAAGTCGTCGTCCGTATTCAGAAATGACACCTTTCGGGTCACCCCGCTGTACGTTACGCTGAATTTGGTGTACTGCGTGCTGGGCGACGAAAAAGCGCCAACCGCGTACAGCTTGGCGGAAATGGCCCGATTCAGCTGAAGGGTCAGTTCCGCACACAGTTGGTCCAACGTATAGCGGCCCGACGGCACTTCCACTTCCAGCGGCGCGATAAAGTACAGCGGAACGCTGACCCACATTTTTGTGTTTTGAAGATGCGTCGACACGTTGTAGTACACCGTCGGCAACGAAATGTCAAACAGCTCCACGGAAATGGCGTGCTTGATAACCGCGGGCAGCACAACTTCAAAGGCGTTTTCAAACGGGTACTTCAAAACGTCGCGGTCGTCGGTGTGGATGGTCACCATGTGTGTGCTGAACGCCTGGGGCGTGTAGTATCCCAACAGCGAACTGCTGGGCGGTACAGAAGCAATGCGCGCGGCAGCAGCAGCGGCCGTGGTCTGTGCCGCAGCAGCGGCGCCCGCTTCCCGCGCAGCCACATTGGCCTCTCGGTGCGGCTTGCTCTGAGCCACGCTGTAAAACCCGTACGGCATATGTCCACCGCCAGCACCGTCAGCACCGCCAGCCCCTTCACCGTAATCTTCGCCCCCCTGTGGGTGCGGGTAATCGCGACTCCCGTCTCTCGTATAAGGCGTAGGCGTATACGCCGGTTCACGCATCGCCTCTATCGCCCCTATCTTCCCTCCTATTTTCCCTATCGGTTTGGATGACTTGACCGACTTGGACTCCAGCAACTCGTACGCGCGGCTGAAAAGGTCGTAGTATTCGATACCCAGGTTGCTGCGGCTGGGGTGCAGCTTGTCCACCATTTCTCTGCAACGCTGGAGGTCGCGGTCCGTGATAGCGACCCCGGCATGGTCCGGCTTCAGCTGAAACAGGTTGAGCACGTCCGCAAACGAGTAGTTGTCAATGTTCAGGTCCTTTGACGCCGTCGCCGTCGACATCATCGACATCAATGTATATATAGATGTATGTACAGTATCTGTATCTATATCTATATATTATATCTATCATTATAACCACTAATTCGTTGTTACATATTACATACCCATACCCACCATTAAACAAACACCACTAAGCCCCGGTAAGCGTAATTCCGGAAGCAGGAGTAGGCATGGTCTGATTGTAGTCGCTGATGTCGCTACCAACACTCACACTGTTTGAAAAGTTGCCCAGACTGTCCTTAACCATCCACTCCCAGCTGTTTGTGGAAGTATTATAGTTCTGGATAAAGTCCACAAAGTCGCCACGAGCTACAAACTGGTAGTACTTGTAGTTTGCTCCCAAGTTCAGAAAGTTGGACGAGTCGCCGGCATACAAGAATGCCAGGTTGTGGGTAACGTTACCGCTAGCATCCCTCAAGTAGTTCTCAGGAGAGAACATGACGGTCTTGGTTGCGCCGTTTCTGGCAGAGTTGGCAGATGTGTCCATCCAGTACATGGCAATGGTTTTTATACCCGCATGCCCATTTTTAGTATACGAAAATCCGACAGCTGCGGTGTTTGCGGTGGTGATTACGGTGTTGGTCATAGTGGTGTTCACAATATAAGTGTTGTTTCCAGCCGCACCGTTAATGGTTTGTGTGCCCGCAATCTGCTCCTGCACGTACTGCTGGACGGCGTATGACGTGGGGTAATCGCGGTTGTCTATGGCTGCGGTGGATATAGAGTTTTTCAAATTGGTGTTAATTTTGTACACGTTGTCATAGAGGGTGGCAATGTATGCGGGAAGCGCAATGTTCATGTACGGCTGCGACTCCGTTCCGATAAGGGCAGCCGGGTTCATGAGGGGGTAGCTGTAAGAGTTGGACTGTTCGTCGTTTTCACGGGGAGCGAAGAGACCGTCAGACGCAGTGGCAGACGCAGTGGGAACCACGGCTTGTACCGTGAACAACCCATTTCCTGAAATATTGGAGGGCAAGCTTGGAATAATGGACGATGACATTTTGTTATGGTATATTTATACTTATGAGTAGTATTTTTTTTTTTACTATTATTTTCTCTCTTTTTTTTTTATTTTATTTTCTTTTTTTTTGCGTTTGTTGATACCTTCAAATTTTACGCACCGCCGTTCTTTATGTTAATCACTAAATATTAATGTTGGTAAAGTGTCCGCCAAATCCGTACCGTTTCGCAAACCACAGTTGTTGGTTTGAAATCCAACACAGCTCCAGCGTGTCGTACGCTGCCGGAACCACGTAGCAGTTAAAGTTTCCATTGAACCCACCTAAATTGGTTTCCATGTTTTTGGAGTAAATGTAAATAGGATTTGACTGTGTTATTTCACACGTGTTTACAATGGTTTTCACAGTGCCGTTGGGAATACTGGAGTTGGCTGGAAGCTGAATCGTGGAAGAAAAAGCAGGAACGGGTCCACCACCACTGGCATCGACTGGCTTTGAAAGTATGGTTATAGTAGTGAGCGGGTCAATTATATTTGAAACGGTTGACTGTGGTGACACATACAGCGTTTCGGGTTGTTTATTGTTGGTGTCAATTCGCTCAGACAGTTGAACAAAATTTTTGTCGGATATGTACGTTGTTAAATTATTCACCTTTACATTTGTCAAGTATGAACCGTAGCTGGAATACCGTTTGGCCATATTGTTTATTTACGGGTGTGGCGTTTTTAATGTTTAATGTGATATAATACTATATAATTTTTTTTTTAAACGATTTCAACCGGTTAAGAAGAACGGCTCGCAACAGCGGCTGCATGTCCTTTATTTCGATGCGCAAGTAGTCGCGATTCGCGTTATTTGGGTGCAGGCAAATGATGAACATGCCAGTAACCGTAATGCCGTACTTTTCAGTGAGAATGAACTTGTACAAGTTCAGCTGAAGGCTGTAGTGCCAGTAGTTGGTGTCGGGAATCGTCTCCATGCCCGGCGTGAGCGCCCACTTGTTGAACGCGTCGTTCTGCACAATCTCTTTGCACCGTTTCCAGTCGTATATGCTGAACGTGCCGCTCGGCTTGCCGTTTACCGGGTTCACGTTTTCAAACAGCATGTCAATGGTTCCGGACAGCTTCAGCTCTTCGTGAAACACGGTCCATTCGGTTCGGTACGGGCGCAGCGAGCGACGAAACGTGGCGTCAAAGTTTTTGAAATACTCGAGTTCGCGTCGGGATTCGTACGTCATGTCAACCGCGTCCAGTCCGTCGTTGTAGTACGCCTCAATTGCCGCGTGCATGCGCGTGCCTTCTTGTGCAGCCGCGTCCCGGTTCGCTTCCCACTCCGCTTTGATTTCGTCCCTTGTTTTTCCAATATACTTTTTGTAGCGCTCGGCGCGGGGCCAGTACGGGGACGCCATCATTCTGTCGATAACCGCGTCGCTGTCGAAGGCTTCGAAATGCGAGTGCACCCACGTGGTTACCGACACGTACTCCGACGCGTCGGGAGAGGTGTGGTCGTCGACCGTGTAAACGTGGGGTCCGGGATGAAACTTGATTCGGGCGTCGCGTTCATGCGGGTTCAACTGCTGCAGTCGGTTGCTGTGTTGTGATGAAACCCCTGTATCGGCGGTTGAGTTCATTGACTATAACCTATAACCTGTAACACTATAAATTAATACTATGTATAACGTGACAGGAATACAGTACATTTCTCAATTTTATTTATAAATTTTATTTTTCAAATTTACTTATAAATTTTATTTTTCAGTGGTTCTCGAAAATATAAAAAATCTAAAAATCAAACATCCAAAAAAAATCAAACATCCAAAAAAAAATCAAAAAACAAAAAAAAAAACAAAAAAAAAAAATCAAAAAAAAAAAAAAAAAAAAAAAAAACAAAAAAAAAAAAAAAAACAAAAAAAAAAAAAAA
>Ga0194118_10001321_pt1 | contig 36165 bp, 33 predicted proteins | sample TA2MahsurfametaG_2_FD_148662 | JGI IMG/M metagenome (GOLD analysis project Ga0194118, IMG submission 148662) | Freshwater microbial communities from Lake Tanganyika, Tanzania - TA2015013 Mahale N5 surface | ecosystem: Environmental > Aquatic > Freshwater > Lake | place: Tanzania: Lake...
ACCAACAACATTTAATAAGGCAGCTAATACTATCACTACTGGTGGTAAAACCGTACAACTTCCTAAGACACAAATTCTTCCTGGTGGTAGAGTAGGAGATCTTGCGTACCGTGGTGGCAAAGCTACCTACCTTGCAAGAGCTTCAGTCGCATCCAGAGATACTAATATTTTATCTAGACTCTCTAGAGCTACTGGTATTGGTGGTCAAAGAGAAAGAGATATTGCTGCTACGAATAGAGAAAGACAGCAAGCAATGCAAAATACATTAAGATACAGACGGCAGCTTGGCATCACTGGAACTGGTTTTTCCAAGCCACCTAAAAAATAACTTGACTTTCATGGGACTCTAGGTTATAATACTAGAGTCTATTTTTATCTCTATGAGATTCCAGGATACAACAAAACTAGCAAAGAAAGCTCTGAAGCAGCCGTGGATGTACACTGAACAAGAGCTTTCTTATCTACGGAAAGCTAAACGACTTGCAAATCAAGCTATTAAACTACTTCATATGAAAGGTGAACGAGATGACTAATGTTAAATTAATTGCAATTACGCAAGGCGCAGGAGAACTTGTTAATAATAATGCACAAGAAGTTATCTCTTATATTGCTCGTGTAAGTAATCCCAATAATCAACTTAACTTTGCTACTGCAGCAGGACTTCTTAAGTACTGCATCAAGCACGAGCATTGGAGCATTTTTGAGCAAGCATACATGACTCTGGAAATCAATACAACCAGAGGTATTGCTGCTCAGATTCTTCGCCATAGATCTTTTACCTTCCAGGAATTTTCACAACGTTATGCTGACACTAATTTGTTAGCTGATAATATTGAGGTTCCAGATCTTCGCCGTCAGGATATTAAGAACCGTCAGAATTCCACTAACGATCTTCCTCAAGATTTAAAACACGGTCTTTGGTTGGAGATTAACTATCATTTTAAAGAATCTCAAAATCTTTATAACAAACTTCTTGAGAACGGAGTGGCAAAGGAGTGTGCTAGATTTGTCCTTCCTATTGCAACCCCAACTAAAATCTACATGACAGGCAGCGTGAGATCGTGGATTCACTATATTAATCTACGTTCTTCACACGGCACTCAAAAAGAACATATGCTGATTGCTGAACAATGTCGTTGTGTATTTGTAAGTAAGTTTCCATCAATTGCAGAAGCACTTGATTGGACTTGTAACGATCAATCTGCAATTTTAATTGAATAGGAGGTCTTATGCCAACGTATCCTGTAGTCAACAAAGTGACTGGTGAAAAGCAAGAACTATTCATGCCTATGGCTGAATATGATAAGTGGAGAAAAGAAAATCCAGACTGGGATAAAGACTGGTCTGCTGGAACTGCTAGTGCTGTAAGCGGCATTGGTGATTTTCAAAATAAAACTGATGGTGGATGGAATGAAGTTCTTCATCGCGTATCTAAAGTTCCTGGTTCTGTAGTAAAACCTTATAAGTAATTAGATGGCAAGAAAAAAGCAAATCACCCAAGTTGGTATTGGCATGAGCGCCAAGCAACTTCGTCGTAAGAAGCCTATCAATGATGACTTTTTGATTGATATTGAACCCCTCACAGATAATCAAAAGAAACTTTTTGATGCCTATGAGAAAGGACAAAACCTGTTTGCATATGGTGCAGCTGGTACAGGTAAAACTTTTATTACAATGTATCTGGCTCTTCGTGATGTGCTTGATTCTTCAACACCTTATGAAAAACTTTACATCGTAAGATCGCTGGTTGCAACCCGAGAGATTGGTTTCTTGCCTGGAGATCATGAAGATAAATCTTCGCTTTACCAGATTCCATATAAGAATATGGTAAAATATATGTTTGAGATGCCAGACGATCCTTCATTTGAAATGCTCTATGGCAATCTTAAGACACAAGAGACAATTTCTTTTTGGTCTACTTCCTTTATTCGTGGTACAACTTTTGACAACTCAATTCTTTTAATTGATGAATGTCAAAATCTTAATTTCCATGAACTTGATTCGATCATCACTCGTGTTGGTGAAAACTGTAAGATCATGTTCTGTGGTGATGCAACTCAATCTGACCTGATCAAGACAAATGAAAGAAATGGTATCATTGATTTCACCAAAATTCTTATGGCTATGCCCGAGTTTGATTGTATTGAATTTGGGGTTGAAGATATTGTCCGATCGGGTCTGGTTAAATCCTACATCGTTAACAAATTGGCACTAGGTTTCTAATGTTTACTCATCTTGATATTAATTTTGCTGAGTTGGATACAACTTATGTGGATGGTAATCGTTACTATCCGTCTCCAACTACAGGAAACTTATACCCATCGATTACTTCAATTACTTCTCATTACAATCGTCAAGTTTTTAAAGACTGGCGAGCCAAAGTTGGGGACAAAGAAGCTGATCGTGTAATTAAAGAATCAACAACTCGTGGCACTTCTTTCCATAAATCAGCACAAGATTACCTTGAGAATAAAATTGTAGAACATGAAAGTTCAGAAATTGAATTCATGTTTGACGCAACAAAACCTTATCTTGATAAGATAAATAATATTCATGCTATTGAAAAATGCCTGTATAGTGATGTGCTTGGTATCGCTGGTAGAGTAGATTGCATTGCTGAATATGAAGGAGAGCTTGCAATCATCGATTTTAAAACATCAAAGAAAATCAAACCTGAAGCCTGGATCCAACAGTATTTTGTGCAAGAGGTTGCTTACGCTTGCATGTATTATGAGATGACACAAAATGTGGTTAAGAAATTAATCACAATTATGGTAACACCTGACGGTGAAACGAAAGTGTTTGACAAACGAGACAAAAAGGAGTATATTATATTACTAAAGAAGTATATTAATCAATTTGTACACGACAAACTTAACGAATATGGAAGTAGCAAATGATTTGCAATTAGAATTAAAAAACAAATTCTTAAATCAATCAAAGTTTTCTAGTGATATTGAAAGCTTTGTTCAAACTGGAAACCTTAATTACATTGAGGCTATCGTTCAGTATTGTGAACAACACAACATTGAAATTGATAATGTTCCAAAACTTTTATCTAAACCTTTGAAAGAAAGAATTAGATGTGAAGCCATGGAACTCAACTATCTTCGCCGTTCTTCTAAAGCAAAACTTGCTATATGACACCCATTGATTGCTATAAAACATACCTAGCATTCAAAAATCATTTTTCAAAACCAAGTTTTGATTACTTTAAATACGGCGGTAAAACTAGAGCAACCGCAGAATCTTTTTATAAAAGAAAAGATCGATATTTTTTTGAAAAGATGTCGAGACAAAAAGATGATCAAGAGATAAAGGAATACTTTCTTGCCAGTTTTATTGAATGTGATAATCCTCAGAAACTTTGGATTGGAGAAATCATTAATTCTGGCAATGAGTATTATGAAGCTTGGAAAACGAGAGCTGAAAGTTTAACTTACAAATTCAAACAAGATGTATCATATTTGTTTGAAGAAGATAAACTTGATGATGTTCTCAAATGTGATATCGGTAATCACTCCAGCCTCCTTAAATCTCACATGATAAATAAGGTGTCCATAGAGACACTTGTGATTCTTGATATGATTCTAAATTATGTTAAGGATTATGATAAGGTATTGACAGATCCCATCTGGGAGTTTTATAGTATGAAGATCAAAAAATATCGACCGTTCCTAAACATCGATTCGACAAACTTTAAATCTATTCTAAAGGAGAAAGTAATCCATGGATGAACAACAGCAACACCTAAAAGCTTGTGTTGATCAGCAAGCTGAACTTTTGAAGGATATGCAAACCCTCCAAACTCAACTGACTGAAAAGAGAGAACTTGCTCTTAAGCTTCAAGGTATTATTGAATACCTCACTGGCAATGGCGTAAAACTTCCTGAAGCAGAACAACCTCAAGAAGAAGCTCCTGCAGAAGCTGTTAAGGAAGATGAGTGATTTCTTTGACTCTGAAATAGTTAAAGAAGAAATTGCAACTATTGGTGCTTTGCAACAAAGAATACTGCAGAGCACTTTGGGGTATCCAAATTATGATTACGAACAAAAGAAATGTCACATCCAATTATTAAAAGATCTTTTTGAAAAACAGAAGATCTTATACATGAGATTTTCTTTGTCCGATGATCCTGATGCCAGATCAATGATTGACAGAATGAAATCTGTGGCTGTCAGAATGGGCATTCCTGCAAACCTGACCATGTTGGAAATTTTTGAATTCCTACAGAACAAAATTGACAACATGGAAGCGTCGCTTGACAAACAACGCTGACGCTGTTAGACTAACAAAGACCACATCCAACCTATCCGATTTATCCAATGTCTTTTTCTAATCTTAAGAAAGAATCCTCCCTCGGCAGCTTGACTGCCAAACTTCAAAAAGAAGTTGAAAAACTGAATAGTAGTGCTTCCAATTCTGATGAACGCCTTTGGAAGCCTGAAGTAGACAAAACTGGTAATGGCTATGCAGTTATTCGCTTCCTCCCCGCACCCAATGGAGAAGAATATCCTTGGGTTAAAATGTACAACCATGCTTTCCAAGCACCTGGTGGTTGGTTGATTGACAACTGCCCCACTAGTTTTGGTGGTAAGTGCCCTATCTGTCAAGAAAACACCCTTCTTTGGAACAGCGGCATCGATGCTAACAAAGAAATTGTTCGTGTTCGTAAGCGCAAAATGTCTTACTACAGCAACATTTATGTTGTGAAGGATCCTGCTAACCCCCAGAACGAGGGTCGTGTGTTCCTGTATAAGTACGGTAAGAAGATCTTTGACAAGATCACCGTTGCACTGAAACCTGAGTTTGAGGATGAAACTCCCATTGATGCTTTTGATTTCTGGAAAGGTGCTGACTTTAAACTGAAGATCAAAAAGGTTGCTGGTTATTGGAACTATGATAGTTCTGAGTTTGCTCGTCCTTCCGCTCTGCTAGATGATGACGAGGCTCTGGAAGCCATTTGGAATAAAGAGTATTCTCTGTCAGCAATCGTTGCTGCCGATCAGTTCAAATCCTACAATCAACTGAAAGATCGTCTGAACGTTGTTCTTGGTAAGACTACCTCTGCTCCTGCTGCAACTGATGAATCTTTTGAAGATGAAGATGATTATCGCAGCCCTGCTCCTACTCAAGAAGAAGTGTCTGTGGGAAAGTCTGGTGGAGTTCCGAGTCGAAGTGCTTCGTCCTCTTTTGACGATGATGATGATCTGAGTTACTTCCAACGACTCGCTGAAGAGTTCTAAAAAAATTGGGGGCTTATGCCCCCCTTTTTTATGCTCTTCTAGGATTGAACGTCTTCAACGTTTTGGCATCTACATATTCAGAAGAAGGTTCATTTACAAGTACAGATCTTAAATCTCTTTCAATTACACTAATGTATTCTGGCTTAAGTAAGTAAATATTTCTTTTCTCGTCATTTTTTCTAAGTTCATATTCAAAATTAGAAACCGAAATTACACATGCATTATTTTGTTTCCATGTATCTTGATCAGAATAACTAACAACAAAGTCTGCATCTACAACAACTCCTGCTGGCATGACTACTGCACCAGAACTTGTGACAACCTCAGTGGTTTCGTAGTGATGAATCTGTGCGAGTTCTTCTGGAGTGTATTTTTGATTGAGATATAAATTTAAATCAGCTTGACTGAGGGGCCAGTCTTCTTTTATGTTTTGAATATTATTTGTAACTAAAATAACCCAATCATATTTTGGATCATCATAAAATTTTTTAGCAATATTATCAGGTCTTTCATCTCCAAGAATTGAATACTTATCAAAGGCAGTAAAGATACTGACTACATCATCACGAATTTTAGCGCGTTTAAAAATATTTTTAATTAAGGTATAGTCACCAGACGATGTTCTCTCATTTCTAAGGGATGGATAATATACATTGGGTAAGTATCTGAAGTAAGACATTAGTAACCTACACTACCTTCTGGAACGTTTGCGTATTCATTAGCAAATAGTGGAGTCAGTTCATGGAAAGTTGCTGTAATTAAACTGGTGACTGATTGAGAATCATCTTCATATGCTGCCCAACCAACTCCATCGGGAGCATAATCAACACGGAAATCTAAAAGAGCACAGAGTTTAAATTGTGGTAATGATTCGTTTCTTTGATTATCTGCTTTAGTATATTGAACAGCAAATACGTTTGGCGTTTCCATAAATATAGCGCCAGTGTTACTTAAATAAGGTAAACTATTTATTTTAAACCAACGAATCATTTTACGAATTCTTAAAGAATCCTCAGCACTCCTCGGTGAAAGTTTCCAAGCACAATCAAATGATCTTAGTTTAGGTCCTCTAAACAACAGCTCAGCATTATTATTTACAACACTACCAGTTGATCTTGCTAGTGCAGCTAAAGGATCAACTTTAAAATCTGGTCCTAAACTGGCAAGAATATCTCTGGTTAAATTATTAATCACTTGGGTTCTTATTGCACCGCCACTAGGAGCACTACTATATCCTGCGGCTAAAGATGCCCAAGCTTCTACCTCTGCAAATTGTTTGAATAATGTTCTTCCCAATGCTCCAGCCTGACCAATTTCTCCTTCATACTTATTACGAATAGAACTATAAAGACCTAAAGCCAATGCATTTACTGTATCAATTCCCCACTCAGCACCCGTGGCATCCCTAACTGTAAGAGGCATTGGGAGAATAACCTCACCACGATAGTCATAATTTCTTATTAAACTATTAAGTTGATCGTAGCTAGTAAACTCTTGGTTATTTGATACTGTTCCTATTGTAAATAAATCACCTGTATTAAATGATCCGCTTAAAAATCCTTCTTGAGGTGGTCTATATTTTAGAGCTTTAATTCTAATAGTATCTTGAGAATATCTTGTGCCACCGCTTTCTTTTTTTACTATAAGATCTGATGGAAATACTATTACACCCGATGTTACTGGAGGACTTTTGCCTGTTATTGAGGATACATTATTTTTGTTTTGATTTGCAAATTCACGACCTCTTATTATTTCTTGAGTGTTAGTATTTTGAATTATTTTATCTAATTTAGTTTTTTCTGAATTAAATTGTTGTTGAGTTGCTAGAGCATCGTTTGAGTTTGTATATTGACTATGAGGAGCACCTGCAACTTTGAATTGAGCGTTTAAAGATGTTTTAGCGGTAGGATTTGATAGTAATGCATTGGTCTCAGCTCTCGTCAATGTTTGTACAGTATCACCTACGTTTTTTGTAGCGGCTATAACTTTTCCAGTTCCAGTAGAGTCTCCTTTACTATCAAATTTTGCATCAGTATATATGGTGTACTGGTCGGTGCCATCAGTAATATTGAATTGCTGTGTTCCAGGTTTTTGTACTGACATTAATTATGCCGCCCAAACTCTACTATTTTTTACTTGTTGATTGTATTTATTGACAAAATACTCAGTTATAAACTCAGAACATCCTTTTACATCTTGATCAGGAACTCTATTAATATCATTGATACCTTGAGGATAATATGAATGAAGACATTTATCTGGTAAAACATTTGTAGCATTCAGTGCGTTTTGTGCGTATGTTCCACGAATAGATGGATTTAAATAATGAAAGTTTCCACCCAAAATCAAACCACTCTTAAGGTCAATCCCTAAAATAATAGCTAAAGGAAATCTATCATAATATGGATAACGATTTGGAAATTTTGCAACATAATTAAAGTAATATATTTTTCCAAGTTCTAATCCAAATGTATCTAGATTGTCGCTACCATCATAATTTTTTTGAACAGATTCTAACTCTTCAAACAATCTCATTCGATACCAATCTTGACTTTGAAATTGTCCTTTTAATTTTGTTTTAATTTCATCTTTGATTATTTCTGACGGCTTCATAATCCAAGATCCTCTTCAGTTAGAATTTTAAATGTCATCATTCTGTCCTCACACCACTCCTTTGCAGCTTCCCATTTAGCAGTATTCTTGGCATACTCAAAAACACTTTTCTTCCAGTGTTGTGTTTTTCGTTTTGGATTTTGAATAGGGCCAATAACTTGTTTCTTTGGTTTAATCTCAATCAAATATTTTTTTACATCACCAGTTTTTTCTCTAACTTTAATATAAAAATCCACAAAGTATCTGTGATATCTATTGTCTAATGGAGAGCGATAAGGTATTACAATCTCTTCACTTCCCCACTCTAAAACATTTGAATTCTCATCACAGTATTTCATGAAAACTAACTCCCAAGAAGACCTATAAAATATGTTTGTAGGATCTCCTTTATACTTTTGATAATTCTTGGGCGAAAATTTCCCTTGATAATACATATACATAGTATAGATCCCCTAAATATTTAGCTTGTGTCTAGTAATACAAGACTTTATTTCCCAATAGAAAGAGTAAAGAATACTTTTTCAAAGGTATCTCTTAATAGTTATTATAAGGTAGCATTTCCATTAAGCAACAGAGGTGCTGGAAATGATGGCTTAGTAACTTGGTTAAGAGCTGCTGGAATATATGATACTGCAGAGTCTAATGGTTTAGATCCGATTGAAGCAATTGAATTGTTATGTGCTGGGACAGTTCTTCCTGGTCCTAACTTTAAGACAACGGATACCATTGGAAATAGGCAAGGTGTGATTGAAAAATATCCCATTCTTCGTCAGTATCCAGAACTGACTATGACTTTTTACGTTGATAATAATCATAAGATCATTAGATTTTTTGAGGAGTGGATTAATTTTATTAACCCATTGTACTCAGGTTCTGGTATTGTTGGTTCTTCCGAAGCTGGACAAAATTATCCTGTTGCTGGAAATGAAAATAATTTTATGAAGTTTAGATATCCAAATACTTATTGTCAAAGAATTCTTGTTACTAAATTTGAGAGAGATTTAAATACAACAACACGAGTTAATGATACTACAATTCAAAGCTACAATAGTGGTTATTTAAGCTATGAGTTTATTCAAGCATATCCATCTAACATTATCGTTTCACCTGTAAGTTATCAGACAAGTGAACTGTTAACTTTTACTGTTAACTTTAACTATAGCAGATATATTATCCGAAGAAACTTAAACACAGTTATACAATATCATAGTGCTATCACAGTTCCTGATGCTCTTACTGGTAATATGGTAGACGAAGAGATTCAAAGACCAACCTTAGCACAATATGCAGAAACATATCCATCTTTGGGATATAGTCAACTTGGTGCTTCACTTGAGGGAGAAGAAATTACTAACGCAATCAATTCCTTACGCGGAATAAATCCTTAGCAAATAACGCTAGAATTGATCAATAAATACTCATAACTGAAGTTGTATACTTATTATGCCTTTACCAGAATATACTGTTCCACAATATGATTTGACTCTTCCATCAAATAAAAAGAAGATCAAATATAGACCATTCCTTGTTAAGGAAGAAAAGGTTTTAATCATTGCATTAGAATCTAGAAATCCAAAGCAAATTACTGACGCAATTAAACAAGTATTGTCTAATTGTATTCTCACTAAAGGAATTAAAATTGAAGAACTTCCTTCGTTTGATATTGAATATTTGTTTTTAAATATTCGTGCTAAATCTATTGGCGAATCTATTGAACTTGTAATCACTTGTGGTGATGATGGTGAAACGGAAGTTCCAGTTACATTATTTGTAGATGAAATTCAAGTTCAATATCTAGAAGGACATACCAATAAAATTGATATGGAAAATGGATATCATTGGCAAATGAAATATCCATCTTTAAATCAATTCATTGAAAACAACTTTGATGTTTCAGAAAAGTCTTCAGAGAATGTAGAACGATCTGTAAAACTCATTGCATCATGCATGGAAACTGTTTATAATGAAGAAGATTGTTGGATGGCTTCTGACTGTACTGAAAAAGAACTGATTGATTATGTTGAGAAGTTAACTCCCAAGCAATATAAAAAAATTGAACAGTTCTTTAAAACAATGCCTAAGCTGAGTCATACATTACAGGTAATCAATCCCAACACTGGAAAAGAGAATAGTATCGTTCTGGAGGGCTTAACTGATTTTTTCGGCTAGCCCTAGCCAAAGAAGATCTTGAAACATATTTTAGGATCAACTTTGCGCTAATGCAAGTTCATAAGTATTCTCTTACTGAAATAGAAAATATGATTCCTTGGGAAAGAGAAACCTATCTTGAACTTCTAAAACAATACATAGAAGAAAAGGAAGCAGAAAAACAAAATGGATGAAGAATCCCCAAAGGCTATAGACGCAAGTAAGTTTTTTGGTGCTGGAGACGCAGTAATTGAAGGTGCTGTATCTCCAGCTGCAAGTGTGCAAAGAACACGAGCTGTCTATTCTGGTGGAGATGATTTATCTAGGCTCCTTAGAATTATTAAAACTGAAATAGATTTAAATGATGAAGAAGATCAATTAAAAGAAGATCCAGAAAAGATAAAATTGCAATCATTAGTCGATGGATTAACTGGTAGAATTGATTTATTAACTTCACAACTCTCAGGATTATTTTCTTTAATACTTGGTGATATAAAGGGTAGAGATATTGAAGCAAGACAAGCAGTTAAAGAGGAACAACAAAGAAGTTCTGAGATTTCTAAAGCCACTAAACTTCAAGCATTACAAGCAACAACACAAGATATAATTCAAGCAGCTGAGGAAAGAAGTCAGCTTCGCAGGGATGAAATGAACCAAGAGCGTGAAATGGGTACGTTAATTTCAGCTTTGGGTTTGGGTGTTGGAATGTCTGCGATGTTGAAAGGACAAGATGAAGAGGATTTAGATCAATTTATTGGTGGAGAACCTGTTTCAAATCCAGTTAGAGCACAAGAAATTTATCATTATTTAATTTCACAGGGAGTTAGTCATACACATGCGGTTGGAATATTAAACAACATTGAACATGAATCTGGATTTAATTCTGGTGCGTTGGGAGATTATGAAAATGGAAAACCAAACTCTTTTGGATTGTTTCAATTTAATTTGGGTGGTAAACGTGCTCAGGCAATGTTTAAAGCTGTAGGACCAAATTGGGCAAAAGATTGGAAGGGGCAAGTTGATTATGCGTTGTCTGAACCAGCAATGGCTACATATTTGCAAAAATCTTTTGCGTCACCAGCAGAGGCATCAAAAGATTTTACAATAAATTTTGAAAATCCAGAAAACAAAGAAGAAAAAGCATTAGAAAGATTAAAAACAATTAATACTTTTGATAAATTCAAAGATCTTGGTAATCAAGCAAGTAATGTAAGAGGAGCGGGAGCAACTGGTGATCCTCCACAAGTCGCACAAATTTCTTCTGCTGGGCCTACGATAAGTGCTCAACAGGAAAAATTGAATGCAAATGTTTTAGCACAAACTCCAATGTCAAACCCTGTAGCACCACAGGTAACTGTTTTAAATGCTCCACTACAAACACCAAAAGTGGCAGAGGGAACTTCAGGATCTCAAACAACAGCACATGCTTCTGCACCAATTCTCCCAGCAACAAATCCTAGAGATCCTTATCCAGTTGCAACAGCAATTACTCTTAACGCAGTTAAAATGACATAAAGATGGCAAAGATAACTGCTAAAACTATTAGTAAAGATATTGATCTAGTAAAAGATAGAGTTCAAGACATTACAGTTTTTGTCGATAAAACTAAGTACGATTATATTAAAAAATCTAAATTAATTAAAAGTAATTTATCTTTATTAAAACAATTAAAAAAACGCTCTAGTGAACTGGAAAAAGAATTACAAAGAAAAGATAAAATACAAAAAACTGATCTTCAAAGAATAGATGAAAGAAACAAACAAGAACAACAACAAAAAATAGAGGCTGATCGAGAAAAAACTTTTACTAAATTACTTTTTGAAAAATTTTTAGGAGCTGGTGCTGTTGGAATGGTTATGGGGGAACAGACACAAGAGCAGCAAGAAACAAAACCTGACGGATCCAATGGAAGATTAAAACCAGATCAATTAAAAGATGTAGGTGATGGGTTTAAACTATGGATTCCAGCAGCAGAATCTTACTTGCAAATGAAAGCAGCCGCTGCAAGAAATAAAGTATATTTTAAATTGTCAAGTGCTTATAGAACTTATGAAGAACAGGCAAAGTTAGTAGAAGAACTTGGAACCTGGAGTCCAACAAATCCAGGAGCTGCACCACCAGGAACTTCTGCACATGGTTGGGGTATAGCAATTGACATTAGTTCACCAGGAGCACAGCAGTGGATAGGAAAATATGGTGGTCAATATGGTTGGTATCCAACAGTATCAAATGAACCTTGGCATTTTGAATGGAAAGGATCTTCAAGTAATACTCCACAAAGTAAAGCTACACCAGCGGTCAACCAAAATAATGCACAAAATAATAATATTGTATCATATAATCCACCAGAGGATCAAACAGTTCCACCATTATTTTTAGCAGTAGCGCCTGCCCCTGAAAATCCTGGTGCTCCTGTTTTACTAAGTCAAGAACAATCAGCACCAGCTTCAAATCCACCACTAAATAAGATTATGGCTAATCCTTTCTTCATCACCCCCACTGGTTAATGTCTGCAGAAAATAGTTTTGAATATGGCAGCTTTAAAATAAAACCACTTAAATCAAGTTCTAATTTAAAGGAAATTGATTTGGGCGCAAAGTCTATTGCGAGTTTTTCTTTCTATGAAAATGTATTATCTCCAGGTGTTACGGCAACAATTAATTTTGCAGTAATTGATGTTAGTAGAAGTTCTGGTCTTGAGCTATATGGTGGAGAAGAACTATTAGGATCAATTAATGTACCAGATTTTCAAGGTGGAGAGATTAATTTTTCTACTCCAGGAAAAGGATTGAGAATTAGAACGATACAATCTTTAAGAGAATCTACAAAAAGTGTTTACAATTTAGAGTTGATTAGTTATGAAACTCTAATGAATGAAATTGTTAGAGTTCCAAATCGTTTTGATGGTAATGTAGGAGTCAGTGCAGATAAAATATTCCGTCAGTTAAAAAGCAATAAAACAATTGTAACTGAAAAGAGTTCTAATAATTATTCTTTTATAGGAAATAATAAAAGACCATTTGATTTACTCAATTTTTTATGTCCCAAAGCTGTAGCACCCGACAAAAAATCACCAGGATATTTTTTCTTTGAAACCCAAGATGGATTTGTATTTAAAAGTATTAACTCACTATTGAAAGGTGGAACTAATGTTCCAATCTATACTCAAGAAGATGTTACAAATGCAAATCGTGTTGCTAACAAATACAGGATATTAAATTCTTATATTGAAAAGAACAATGATGTATTGAATTCATTGCGATTGGGAATGTATGCAAACAAAAGTTTGTTTTACAATCTGTATACAAATGAACCTAAGTTTGTTGACTTTCAATTAAAACAGAAGTATAATGGTGAGATTGTAACCTCATCAGGTAATCTTACAGATACATATCCACCACTGCCAGGGAACATGCAAGATTTCCCATCTAGATATTTTGTTAAAACTTTAGATGTTGGCGCATTAGATAAGACTGGAAAGTTAAGCAAAGATTCTTTGTATCCAGATCTACCTAAATATCAAGCAGAAGCTGTTGTAAGGTACAATCTTTTATTCTCTCAGATATTAAAAATTACTATTCCATGTAACCCTTCATTAAGAGCAGGTCAAATTATAGAGTGTAGAATACCTGAGACAGCTTCCCAAATGGAAAATAAAAATTATGAATCAATTAGTTCTGGTCGATATATGATAACGGCATTACACCATGCCTTTTCTGGGAAAGATTGTTATACTGCGCTTGAATTAGTTAAAGATTCATATGATATTAAAACACAATTAGCATAAAATGGAAAACATTCAACAACACATTCAGAAAGATAAAGAAATTTTAGGTGATCCTACAATGTCACCACAAATGCGCCGTCATATTGAAGGTGAATTAGAAGATCTTGAAAAGTATCATGAGCGTCATCCTGAAGATAATCATGATCCAACTCCATTAGAATTATTTTGTGACGCTAATCCAAATGCTTTAGAGTGTAAAGTATACGAAGACTAATGTATCTTGATCAATCATCCAACCAATTAATTAGAACACACTACCTTGGAAGGGATGGTTTCGTGTGGTGGCTTGGTGTGGTTGTTTTGCCTACCACTGGTAAGTGGTCTGGTCAAGACATCATCAACGGCAAAAAACCACCACAATATTATAACAGAGTAAAGGTAAGAATATTTGGATATCATACTAAAGAAGGTGGTCAGTTACCAGATGCTGATTTACCTTGGGCACACGTATTAGTTCCACCTGGAATTGCTAATGGTGTATTGTCTCAAGGTGATTCTCATGAGTATCAAGGTGGAGAAACTGTATTTGGTTTCTTCTTAGATGGTGATGATGGACAGCAACCAGTTATTATTGGATCTTTGTATAAGGGATCTAACATCAGTGACTTAATTACATCTGCACAAGTAGCGTCTAAAAATAGTTCTGAATTTTTACCAGTATCTCCTGGAGAATTAGGTGCTCACCAAATACCAGTTCCACCTGCCAATGGTGGGCAGAATGTAGGAACTGGCGTAGGTAATCCTGGTAACGTAGGTGTGTCCACAAGTGTATCTAAATCTGGTATAGAAAGAATTTCCAGAACCACAGATAAAAATGTTGATCAGGCAGCAGGAAGTTTTGCTAAGAGAAGTGATATTAAATCCAATCCACCAAATCCATGTAAGTCAGATAAGATTTCTAAGATTACAGATAAGTTAGAAGATTTTCTAGCAAGATTAGAAGGTTATCAGGCTTATGCAAATCTTTACGTTGGTGGTATTGCAAATAAGTTAGGCAACATTGAAAGTGAAATTAGAGAAACAGGAATGGAGATTGCTTCTCTATTCACTGACATGGTTAAGCTTGGAATGAAATGGTTATTTGATGAGTATTCCAAGAAAATGGATGGATTGATTGCTGCTTTGTTTCCAAAACCAAAACAAAATGCTGCTGGACAAGTCATCAGAACATTCATGTCCACAATATATTGTTTGTTTAAAAAGTTTATCAAAAAGATATTTACTTATGTTGTCAATCAATTGAAGTCGTTGGTTGGTCAAGTCTTAGGAACTGCAACTTGCTTAGTAGAAAACTTTGTAGGACAAATGCTAAACAGCATGTTCAATTCTTTAGCAGATGCAGTTGGACCTACACTTCAACAGTTAAGTAACTTCTTAGGCGGAGCACTAGGTAGTGCAAATGATATTCTTGCTAAGGCAATGAATGTCATTGGGTTTATTAAAAATCTATTCAATTGTGAAGCAAGAAATTGTACACCTCCACAGAAATACACCACTAGATATGGCCCTTCACAAAAACAAATTGATAACTTTAATAAGATATTAAAGAAGGCAGGTGTTGGTGGTCTTAAGAATTTGAAGAGTGATCTTTATAGAGATCTTGGACTTGAGGATGTTGACTTAAGTTTTGGAAGCTGCACTCCAGATGTTTTAAGATGTGGACCTCCATCGATTGGAATTTTAGGTGGTGGTGGCAATGGTGCATCAGCAACTGCGATTGTAAACAATCTTGGACAAGTTATTGGTGCTAGCATTCTTAACGGTGGTGGTGGTTATTTTGAACCTCCTTACGTTTCCTTTATTGATTCATGTAATAATGGACAGAATGCTAGAGGTAGAGCAATTATTAATGGTGGTAAGGTAACAAGTATTGTTATTGATGAACCTGGTTCTGGTTACTTAAATACCCAAACCGTACAAACTTATGGTTCAGAACCTGCACCTGCACCTTCTGATGGTAGCACAGATGCTAATGCTAATGCCTATATCACGCAGTTCAATGGTGTTAATGTAGATAATATTGGCGTTGGTTATGGTCAGGATACTGCAATCGTAGTTATTCCTGGGGACAATGATATTGGTTTAGTAACTTTACCTGAGTTCCAAATTACCTTCGGACCTAATGGTTCTATTCTTAATATTGATGTTGTTGAACCTGGATCAGGATTTACTGAATTACCAGAACTATTATTAGTAAGTCTGACTGGTGCTGGTGCAAAGGTCAAACCAACCTTTGATTTTATTGAGGTAAATAAAGAAGATGCTGGTGAATTAGAAGTTGGAAGAGTGATTCAAGTTGTTGATTGTGTACAGAGATGAGTAAAGTAAAAACTACTATAAAGAAACGCTATAGAATAGACAGTGGTAATACCATGCCTATTCATGGTAAAGTAAATTATGCACTGATCTGTGAAAACGGTGACGGTGAAATTTATGGAATGGATGATGGTAGAAATGTTAAAGTTGTCAGCGGTGTTTCCGTTGAAGTTGTTGGTACAGAACTACAAGCTAATGCTGATGCTAAACAACCACACATTCCAGCTAAATGGATTTGCGCTAAGAAAGGTGATGTAGTTATTGAAGCAACTCAAGGAACTTTATATCTTTCTGGTAGAAATGTAGTCATCTCTGCATCAGGTCCTGAAACAGAAAATCAATCAAATGGCAACATAGATATCCTTGCAACAAATGATATCAACATATCATCTTATGATACAATTAAAATCTCAGGTACAAATGTGACAATGAATGCTAGTCTTGCAATGGATATTGCTGGACAAACATTTTTAAATATTGCAGGCAGTATGTCCACTGGCGGATCGACTTTAGATTTATCTAGGGGAATACTCGGAGCCACTGGAACACTATTAAAAAGTTTAACTGGAATCGGATAACATTATGAATTTTCCTTCAATATCAGCAGAGAATACTTTGCATGTTGGACTTGCAGATCCAACTTTTATTCCTAAGGATTTTACAGTTCTTCCAGGTCTTGCAACTATCAACGGGCCTTTGATTGTTGGTGGAACTTTAATTGATGGAATTATGGGACCTGCATTCCCTAAAACTGCAGTTGTCAATATTATTCCAGCAATCAACACACCAGGAGGAGCTGCATTAAAAATCAGCGCCTTAGGTGATGGGATTGTTCCGTTCCCTGGTATTGGCTTGCAAGTCAGTGCCATCAATCACAACATCTTAGCCACAACAGCAACAACATTGACAAGTCCTTTAACATCAATTAAAGGAACTCTTGTTGATGTTCTTGCTCCAACTTATATCAAGACATTATTGAATGTTAATGGTGTAGCTTTTGTTGAGAAGTTTGCAACTTTTAAGGACGCAATTTTTACAGGCACAATTGCTGCCAACGGTAGAATTACAGCTAACGCTGGCATTACAATTACTGGACTTGGTGATGTAGCAATTGAAGTTAATCAGGCAAAAGCATTACCAGCAAAACCATTTGATATTCCACACCCATCAAAACCAAATCATAGACTTAGACATGTTGCAATTGAAGGGCCAGAGATTGCTGTATTTTATAGAGGGAAACTTGAAGGTGAACACATCATTTATCTTCCTGAGTATTGGAAAGATCTTGTAGATGAAAATTCCATTACAGTACAATTAACAGCATGGAAACATTCTGATGCAACTTTGCATGTTAAGGATATTACATCAGAAAAAATTGTAGTTGGATCTGTAAGGTTGACAAAAATTTATTGTCATTATACAGTATTTGCTGAAAGAAAAGATCTAGATAAATTAATAGTAGAGTATGAAGGTACTTCGATTAAAGATTATCCAGGACAAGATTTTATAGGTATTAATAATGGCAACTGAAAAAACAAAACGTGTAATTAAATATCTAAATGATAAGATTGGTGAAAATGCAGATGCTGTAAGTGCAATCACACCACTCATTCCACCAACAGAGGATAGGATTGATGATTTCTTGCCATCTATTCAAGCGTTTGATAATCAAATCATTTCTATCACTGCACAAATTGTTGCAAAACAACAGCAAATTATAAGCATCGGATCCACAGCACAATACGTAGTAGGATGTGGATCCACAACAATTACAGGTCTCAATCGTGATATAGTACAAGCAAACACTTGGAATATAACTACAGCTTCTTATAATGGTGATCAACCTTACGGAAATATAACAAGCAATACGTTATCATCTGCAACAAGTGGCATTGGATCATTCAATGTTTATTCAAATAATGGTGGGGCTTCTTTAGGAACATATTATTCTCTTACAGGACCTGGTAATTTGACAAGTATAACTGGTATTGGTACTACACCCTCAGCGGCAGATAATGCAACTTGCGCTGCATGTAAAGCTGCCATTGCAACTTTAGAAAGTGAAATTACTACGTTGAGATCACAAGTATCTGGAATAATTATAACTGCAAACAATTTAAAGTCTGAAAGAACCGAATCAGAAGTTAGAAGATATAGTTTAAACAAAGGTATAGAACGACTACAAGCAGACAGTACTAGAATGAGTTCTATTCTTACGATCTTGACAGATCCAATAAACGATGCTATAATATAGGAGTCCGTGTGAAGGAAGTTGCTGGAGGAGAGAAATCTCCTCCTCAACAATTTTGAAACTTTATGAGACCAGAAACTAGACAAGCAATGGAAATGCTGTTTCATGCAAAATGGAACTTGCCAAAAGCAGCAGCACATGCTAGACTTACTAACAAGGAAATGAAAATTACTTTTAACGAGTATTGTAATTTTCACCCACCAATTTATACAAATGAATATAATCGATAATTTTTTATCCCAAAAAGATTTTTTACAATTGCAACAAGGAATAGCATCAAATAGTTTTCCTTGGTATTATAGTAAAGTTCTTGACGGTGATTATCACGAAAAATTTTGTAACCCAAATTATAACTTTCAATTTTATCATGGGTTTTATCATGGATACCAACCCAGTGATCACATTGAGTTGTTGACACCTTTTATTCATAAATTAAAACCCAAAGCTTTAATTAGAATAAAATGTAATCTGACAACCAGAACTCCTGAAATAATAGAACATGGTTACCATACAGACCAACCATTTTCAAATTTTAAGACTGGAATATATTACTTAAATGATAATGACGGCTACACAAAATTTGAAGATGGTTCTAAAGTGGAAAGTGTTGCAAATAGGTATGTTGAATTTGATGGTAACACACTACATACAGGAACCACTTGTACAAATTCAAATTATCGGATAGTAATAAACTTTAATTATTTTTGATCTGACCTATTGACAGCCTATAACCTCCATGCTATAATTACTGCATACCACGGGGCGGTGGTGAAATCGGTAGACACACCAGACTTAAAATCTGTTGGGCATTGCCCGTGGGGGTTCAAGTCCCCCTCGCCCTACCTAAACCAAAATTGACTTTTGGTTACAAAAAAGGTCGGAAAAAAATCCCGCCAAAAAAATGCCAAAAAGGTTTTTTGGTATCTAAATAATCAAAAGAAAGGATCGTCAATGAAATATCGTATTGACGCTAGATATGTCTGGTATAACAAGGGAATGCAAATTGTCTTGTTATACTTTATAGAAGGCATTCCTTTTACTTTCGACGAACTTCCAGATGAGTCAATTACTGATCTGGAACTGATAGAAGTGGCAGACAAAGAACGAAGGTACGAACCAGAAGATTTATATAGATCATCGTTTTATTTAATTGCTGAGCAGTGCCATCCAATGTTGTTTGAACTGGAACTGGAAAATCCAGAAATGTTGCCACAAGATTAATGCCTCTGTAGCTCAGTGGTAGAGCAATGGTTTTGTAAACCATTGGTCGCTGGTTCAAATCCAGTCGGGGGCTTGGAAGATCTAGAGGTGATTCATTAGATGATATGTCTGGTTCTTCCTACAAACAGAATAAAGGTCCAAACTTTATTCTCATAGTGGGGTTCGGCTCTACCTCCATTAAACAAAAGGGCTGCCAGGGGAATTAACTCAGTTGGTAGAGTGGCAGCTTTGCAAGCTGCAAGTCAGGGGTTCAAGTCCCCTATTCTCCATGATATAAATAAACCATAATAGCTCCTTTATGGTTATATTTCCATGCCTTTAAGCAGATTAGAAAATTTCTTAAAGAACACTGATGGTAACATTCTATACGTCAATCCATCAGATTTAGACGCAACCGATAGTATTGAAAACCAAGGTAATTCGTTAACCAGACCTTTCAAAACAATTCAAAGGGCGTTAATTGAAGCAGCAAGATTTTCATATAATATTGGTCAAAATAACGATAAGTTTGACAAAACTACAGTTTTAGTTTATCCAGGTACTTATAATGTTGATAACAGACCTGGATTGTCTGTTGCAAACGTTGGTGGTAATGTTCAGTATAGAGATATTAATGGTAATTTAGCATCATTAACAGAATTAACAAATACCTCTAATTATGACATTGAAGATCCTTCTAACGTTCTTCATAAGTTTAACTCTACCATTGGTGGTATAATTGTTCCAAGAGGAACATCAATTATTGGTTTAGATCTTCGTAAAACCAAAATTAGACCAAAATTTGTTCCTGATCCAACAAATGCAGGAATTACCAGTACAGCAATGTTCAAGCTTACTGGTGGATGTTATTTTTGGCAATTTTCTGCCTTTGATGGCGATCTAAACAATTCTGTTTATTATGATTATAATGGCAATACTAAAACACCTACCTTCTCTCACCATAAATTATCAGTATTTGAGTATGCTGATGGTGTAAATGGTGTTGGTGTTGGAACATCATCTGCATTATCTGATTTGCAGATGTATTATTATAAAGTTGCTCAAGCCTACGGTGATAGTTCAAATAGAGGAATTGGTGACTTCCCATCAACATTAGATTTTGAACCAAATACTCCAGAATTTAAGATTGTTGGCGCGGTTAATGCAAATGATATTGGCATCTCTAGTGCAGCAGCAGTAGGAAATCTTGTAACTGTTGATACTGCAATAAATCATGGTTTAAATATTGATGATTCTATCCGAATTAGTGGATTCACTTCTACAGTCTTTAATGGATCTTATTATGTTGTTGGTGTATCCAGTGCTAGAAGATTCCAATATCAAGCAAGTGCAACTCCAGGTGCTTTAAATCCTTCTCTGAATGGTGGAGAAACTCTTATTGTTGAACCTGATAGCGTAAGTGGTGCTTCTCCATACATCTTCAACTGCAGCTTAAGATCAGTTTATGGCATGAACGGTCTTAATGCTGATGGTGCAAGTGCAACAGGATTCAAATCTATTGTTGTTGCACAATTTACTGGTATCGGTCTACAAAAAGATGATGATGCATTTGTAATTTACGATAAAACCACAGGACAATATCAAGACAATAATACAACTTCAAACGCAAACAAGCCTTTACACTTAAACTCAAAGGCAATTTACAAGCCAGGATATAGTAGTTCTCATATTCGTGTTGCTAATGGAGCATTCATTCAGTGCGTATCAATCTTTGCTATTGGATTTGCTAATCACTTCTTATCAGAGTCTGGTGGTGACATGTCAATCACCAACTCTAACTCTAACTTTGGTGCAAAATCTTTAGTATCAAGAGGTTATCAACTCGAATCATTTGATCGTGATGATGTTGGCTATATTACCCACATTATTCCACCAAAAGAAATTGATAGATCTGAAGAAAGCGTAAGCTGGATATCTTTAGATGTTGGACTATCAACTTCAACAGCAGGTGTTGGCACAACTTCTAGATTGTATCTTTATGACTTCAATGATCCTGATAATCCACCACCAAACATTCTAAGTTCTTATAGAATTGGTGCTAAGTCTGGGGAACTCTTAAAAGTTGTTGTTTCTACAGCATCTTCAGAAGTAACTGTATCATCACCAATTTTGATGCAGGTTCCTTCAGGAGAAAGCACCACATCGGCAGAAAAGCCTTATAAAGTAATTCGTGTTGGTGCTGCTAATAGCATTACATCAAATACTACTTTTAACCTTGAAAGAAACCATGAACTCTTTACTGGAGAATCTGTAAGAGTATTCAGTGATAATGCTGCAATGCCAGATGGTCTGTCTGCAGATACCATTTATTATGCAATTGTAAGTGGATTGTCCGCTAATCAAGTACAACTTGCAAAGAGCTTTAATGATGCAATCACAGGAACACCTGTCCCTGTAACATTATCAAATACTTCTGGTGGTTTACTTACGATTGTAAGTAGAGTATCTGATAAAATTCCTGGTGATTTTGGTCACCCAATTCAATATGATACTACAAGAAAAAATTGGTATGTTGTTGGTGCTGCAACAACCTCACAAAACACGATTTATCCAGCATTTATTCAATATAGATCATCTTTAACAGATGCTAGCTCTAAGTCTTACATTACCCGTCAATCTGATACTAGAGCTGTAGAAGATAGAATTTATAGATTTAGATATATTATTCCAAAAGAGTATGGCACAACTGCGGCAAATGCAAAGCCACCTTCAATTGGTTTTGTCATTCAGGAAAGCAAAACAGTTGGAGCTGGAAATGCTGCTGAGTTTGCAACTGTAACTGATCCAACAGATCAAAGAAATCTTAGAATTATTCATAGTGTTATTCACGATCAATCTGCTGGAATCTGCACAGTTGTTACAGAAAGACCACACAGCTTAAATGCTGGTGACCGAGTAAAGATTAATAAAATTAAGAGCGTAAACAACCCTGTTGGCGCAGCTAATTCTGGATTTAATGGGGTATTCCCAATTGTAGGAATTACTAGCAGCAAAGGATTTACTGTTAATCTTTCTTCAAATCCTGGTGCTTATATTAATGTTTCATCCAGCCGTGATGAAAATCTACCAACAGTTTCTAGAGATGCATATAGAAACACTTATACAATTTATAGAATTAATACAGTTCAAGAGCAAGAATTCAACAAAGCAGATGGTATTTACCACCTAACTTGCTTACTTAACAATGTTTCTCCTAGTGATGCATATTTTACAGGTGATGAGTACCCACAAAATATTGCAAATCTATATCCTACCAGAGATAGAGATAATTATGATACTGATCCAGTTGCTGCAGTTAGCTATGCATCCAATGAAAAACTAGGCAAGGTTCATGTAAATGACAGAGAAAATAGCATCACGAAAGAAACTGTAGAAACTTTCTTTAAAGACAATAGAGTTGGTGTTGCCATTACCGATGCAATTCATACTTCTGGAATTACTACTTATTATATTGATGTACAACATAATTTAAATTCTATTAGAAGACTTTCTATTAGTGGTTTTGGTACAAACTATGGCTATAGTGGTATTGCAACGGTTCTTTATAATGCATCTCTAATTGGTATTGGAATTACTGGTGAGGGCGCTACAGCAAACATTTCAGTTAGTGCTGCTGGTACTATCAACGGTGTAACTCTGGTTGATGGCGGTTCTGGTTATGGCATTGGCGTAACCATGGCTGTTGTTGGTGTTACCACTCGCGCTAGTTGGCAACAGGCAATTGTTAGAGTTGAAGAACTCAATAATAATGTTGGAGACTGTATCCAAGTTGTTGGTGTTGGAACAACAGGAAATAGATTCTATAGTGCATATAATGGTTTATTCAGAATTTCTGGCATCACTAGCACAAGATCAGTAACTGTAACCTCTTCAGTTAACCCTGGGATTTATACCAGTGCAAATACTGGATTCTTATATCTTTCGGATGAAACCAAAGGAATTACTGATATTCAATATACAGATACAACCGCTGGTATTGTAACTGTAATCACCTCACAATCTCATGGTCTTGCAGTAGGTAATAAGTTTACCATTGTTGGGTCTGCACAAACAGTTTACAATGGAACCTTTACATTAAAAGAAAGACTAGGAATCACTAGCTTTACTTTCTATGTTGGCGCTGGATTTAATACAGCTGCATTTACTGGAGGAAGTGTATTCCTTCTTAGGAATGCTATTGCATCACAAAATGAAAATACCAGCCAAATTAATGAAAAACTTGGCGGTAGAATGATTCCATTCTATGCAGGTATTGGTACGATTTCCTCTGCTGGTTTAACTACAACTGCTAGCGCAATTACATTAGCAAACATTGTAGGATTCAATACTGGTGATTATATTCAGGTTGATCATGAGATTATGAGAATCTCTGGTGGTATCAGCACCGCAACTAATACTGCAAACATTCTTAGAGGACAATTTGGTACAAAAGCAGAGTCTCATGACGCTAATTCCACATTAAGAAGAATTAGAGTAATTGCAACTGAATTAAGAAGACATAGTATTCTTCGTGCATCTGGTCATACATTTGAATACGTTGGTTTTGGTCATGGTAACTATTCTGTTGCTTTACCACAAAGACAAAATAGAAATCTTACCAGAGAAGATCAGTTATTAACTCAATCCATTTCGCAAAATGGTGGTACGGTAGCTTACACTGGTACAAATGATACTGGTGAGTTCTACATTGGTAACAAGATTATTGATCCTGTTAGTGGTGAAGAAGTCTCCGTTAATATTCCTACTCAAACGTTTGTTGGTGAAGCAGATTCTAGCCTTTCAGTAAGTTATGATGACGTTACGATTGCTAATACTTTACAGGTTAATGGGGGCAGTGGTAACGTACAATCCTCCGAATTCAGAGGTCCTTTAAACTTCTACAATAAGGTAACTTCAAACTCTGCATCTGGTATTGAAGCAGTTCAATTCCTAATGAAGGGAACTGCAGCACAGACTAGATCTCTGACCGTTGGAATTTCTACACCAGCTTACAGTGGAACGCAGGGAGATATTGTATTCAGTTCTTCATCTACTACAGGTGGATATCTTGGTTGGGTAAACGTTGGTGCTAGCAACTGGAAGAGATTCGGTTTAGTTAGCCAAGAGACTAATCTTACCGTAATTACGCCAGATAAGATTGGTATTAATACATCAATCCCAAGAGATGTTCTTGACATTAGAAATGGTGGCGCTATTGTTCAACAGCTTAGAGTAACAGGTATTGTTACCTTTGATAATGGTGGTCTCTTCAATGATATTACATTTGGTACAATTGATTGTTTAGGTGTTTCTACATTCCGTGGCAACATTGAACAAACTGTCGGGGTTGCTACATTCCCTAACTTAAGAACTGCTGGCATTGGTCTTACCAATCTCAGTGTAACTGGTATTGCAACGTTTAGTGGAACTGCAAATAACATTCAGCAAACTGCTGGTACTGCAGCACTAAACAGATTAACTGTTGCTGGAGTTTCCACTTTTACTGGTAATGTTGTAGCTGATACTCTCAATCCAACTACAATTAATGCTAGTGGTATTTCTACTTTACCATTCCTTAATAATACAAACACAGTACACACTGGAATTGCTACATTTAATTCTGCTCTAAACAATATTAATCAAACTGCAGGTACAGCAGCACTGAATAGATTGACTGTTGCTGGAGTTTCTACATTTACTGGTCAGTTAAATGCTGGTACTGTAAGTGCATCACAATACAATGGAAATCTTCAGTACAGTGTTGGTGTTTCAGGTGCTTTAACAATCACAAATAACACTGCTTTCAACAATACTGAAAGTAAGACAATCAATCTTAATGCAACATCAGCAAATACTGCTAATTATGTTGTTCAACGTGATGCATCAGGAAACTTTAGTGCTGCAACAATTACTGCATCTACATTCAGTGGTCCTCTTTCAGGAAACGTAACTGGTAACGTAACTGGTAACGTAACTGGCAATGCAGATTCTGCAACACAAATTAAGACAACAACAAATTCAACAAATGCCAACTTCTATATTACGTTTGTTGATTCTGATAATGGATCTGCAACAAATGAAACTCTTTATACAGATGCTGGTATTTACTATAATCCTTCCAGCAACAATCTGTCTGTAACTGGTGATATCACTGCATTTGCATCTGATATTAGACTTAAGACAAACATTGAGCCAATTGAAAATGCTCTTGATAAAGTTTGCAAGTTGCATGGCTTTACTTATAACTTTAATGATCTTGCCTATGCATTAGGATTTACTTCAGAGCAAAGAATCGCTGGTGTTTCTGCACAAGATGTACAAGCAGTTCTCCCAGAGGCTGTTAAGCCAGCTCCTGCAAATCCTGATTACTTGACAGTTCAATACGAGAAACTTGTTCCACTTCTTATTGAGGCAATTAAAGAGTTATCTGATAGATTAGATAAACTAGAAAACCGAGGTTAAATAAAAATGCCCGTACAATTAACAACTGATCCTGTAACAAGTTCTGGACCAATTTCTTTTAGTGATCTTAGATCTAAACTAAAAGAAACTAGCACTGGATCAGTATCAATGAGTGAATTGTATAGAAATGGTCCGTTTGTTGTTTCAGGTCCAACAAATAATAATATCCCAACTGCAGGAATTATCACAGCTAGTAATTTTTATGGATCAAATATACGGGCAATTGCTACAATTACTGGCGTTGAAGAAAATTTAATTGCTGGTACAAATGCTCTTTTTGGATCTAGTATCTATGCAAGTGCTGTTAAAAAAACAATTGTTGTAAATGGTGCTATTATATCTCAAAATACTAGTTTTGCAGGTTTAAATCTACCTATCGGTGCTGGATCTACAATTACGGTGCAATTAACTTCTGGTGGAATATTTGGACATCGTGCAGTCACTGGAGGATCTGGAGGAAGTGCTAACGGAGGTACTGGTGGAAATGGTGGTGATGGAGGTTTAGCAATGACAATTGGTACTGGATTAAATGTACGAATAGTTGGCACTGGCGGTATTATTGCTGGCGGCGGCGGGTCTGGCGGAGGAGGAGGAGGCGGCGGACAAGAAGGTGGTGGAGGTAAAAATAAACGAGGATTTTCTTGCAATTTCTTAGGTTGGCAATATTGCGAATCTTGTGATGATGGTGTTGGCGGTGGAAGTGACAGCGGTGGAACTGGTGGAGCTGGTGGTGTTGGGCAAGGATATAGTTGGAATGGAACAACACTTACTTTAATTACAGCTGGCACTGGCGCTGCTGGAGCTAATCCTAATAATGGTGGCGGCGCTGGAGGTGCTGGGGGTAATGGGGGTGGTTGGGGATCTACAGCAGCAGGGGGGGCTAATGGAAATAATGGTAGCCAAGGCCCTGGTGGAAATTGTCAAGCAGGTGGTGGCGGGTCTGGCGGAGGATCATCAGGCAGCGGCGGCACAGGAGGTAGATCTATTGTAGGTTATAATAAAGTTGTTTATATAGAAAGCACTTCAGTACTATTCGGAGCTACATTAAATAATTAAGTAATACCGTAAGAACCTAAAATTTCAAGTCTAACTCTATCCTCTTTTACAAATTTTAATGTGATATATCCAAGTTTTCTTTGGTCACCTTCCCATTGTTTCAATTCTTCTGCAACAGTTAAATTTAACAATGAATTTTCCACTAAAGAATCTATTGTAAAATAAAATATATCTTCTCTTGCTTCATGCACCATTGGATAAATCATAATCTCAAATTCTTTAAAATCATTTTTTAGAAATGATAATCTATAATTTAATTTTAAATTTTCTTTTGATAAAATTGGTTTTAATTTATGAATAATTTCATTTAAATCAAATAAGTCTTGATTAGTTTCTGTAATTCCATAAAGATTGCACAATTGCTCAATAATATTCTTGTCTCTATTATATTGAGCATCTGGATATTCATGACATATTATACGATTGTATAATTTTTTAGTGCTAAAATATATACCATTCAAATAATTATCACTTTCCCCATCAAAACAATTTAAGCATGAATTTAAAAATCTTTTATAATATGGATTCCATGTATCGAAACATTTTTTTATTTCATCTCTAACAATGGATGTTTCATCATAACTATTTTCTAAATGTATGGTATCAAATCCATAACCTTTCTCAATTTGTACCTTATTTTCATACATATCCAAAACCATTCTAGTTTTTTCTTGAAATAATTCACTTCCTAAACCAGAAATATCAAAATGACCATTATCAAATAAGGTCATGAATATAATTTTATAAGTATTTTTTGTAAAATTATTTTCAATTACAACTGCCGTTGGCGTATTTCTTGATTCTTCTATCTCTTTAATATCATTTATGATTTCATCATTTAATAAATTATTATATTCATTGGTCTTTAAACTGGATATAAAAGTATCTGCAAACATTGTTTAAAAACATAACTGTTTAATATTTAGTTTAAGAAACCAACCAAACCAATTCGTTTAGCGTCTTGATACCATTCTTTTTCAATATATGCGCTATGAAAAATATATGATGGGTATAGAATTAATCTATTGTATCTCATTTCAACATGATGAATTAATTCCCATTCCGTATCATCAATTTGCCTAGAATCTAAAATTGTGTTATAATTATTTTGATTTATTTCATTAAAATAGTCTTTAAATTTTAAATATGATTCTGTCTCTTTAAAATTTGGATCTAGATACTCTACGTTAACTTCTAATCCAGATTTTTTATGTCGATAGAAGTTTGTGCCTCCATAACAATCTTCTGGATTATTTAAATAAATTTGAAACGCACACAATGATTGATCAACATGAGGAAGAATGGAAGTATATTTACAAGGCATTCCACCTTCAAACAAATTAAATTGCAAACTTATTTTGTTACTGTGAAAAAAATCAAAATAATTGTCACTTAAATATGTTGATGTTGTAGTAATTTGATTAAATTTTAAATTTGTAATTGAGATCCATCCAGGGCTGCCATTTTTATTATTTACTTCTTTTTCAAATAATTGTTGACTAGCAATTTCTTGCAAAGCTTCAGGATTTTTAAGAAAATTATCTATTGTTAAGATCTTATGATTTGTATTTGGTATCGTGTGTATTTCTAACTCTAAATTATCACTAATATGAATTGAGTCAGTATCAACAAAATTAAAATTCATGTTAAAATGCTAGTTTAACTATATAGAGCCAAAGTTAGTATAAGATAAATAACTCATAGCATAGTGACAGTACATACTGTCCTAAGGTATATACCACGGAGAAATAAGGCACATGTCCACGCCAATCAGGATTAAAAGATCTGCAGTACCTGGAAAAGTTCCTACAGTTAGTGATGTACAATTAGGCGAATTAGCGATTAATACCTATGATGGTAAAGCCTATTTAAAAAAAGATGTAAGTGGTGTTGAGACTATTGTTAACGTTGGCGGCGGATATCCTGGTCAAACCTTTTATGTAACAAAAACTGGATTAGATACAAACGACGGTCAAAATATTTCAGCAGCATTTGCAACGGTTAAAAAGGCGTTATCAGTTGCGATAGCCAACGATACAATTTTAATTGGTTCTGGTACTTTTACCGAAATCTTTCCATTAACCGTACCACAGGGGGTTTCTGTACGCGGTAATGGTTTAAGATCTACATTTATTCAACCAACATCAGGAACAGAAAGATTAGACTGTTTCCTGTTAAATGGCGAAACTACGATTCAAGATCTTTCTATTGGTAATTTTTATTATAACTCTTCTACAGATACTGGATACGGGTTCAGATTTGCTTCTAACATGGTCACAACCTTTAGAAGCCCTTATGCAGAAAGAGTCACTGTTTTAAACCGAGGATCGACACAAACAGTTTCTGATCCTTATGGTTTTGATACTGTAGATAATTATCCCACAACAAAAGTTTCTGGTCGTGGTGCTTTCATTGACGGTAGTGTGGTTCAATCTAACACTCTAGAGCCAGCAATGCTCTTCAATGAGTGTACTTTTATTACACCAAATCAAACCGCCCTGAAGATGACCAACGGGGCAAGATCTGAATGGGTTAACAGCTTCTCTTATTTTGCCAATGTCAGCATTGATGCTATTTCTGGTAGCGTAGGTTTAGGTAGCACAGCTGATGCTACTTTAAAACTTGCTGGTGTTACAACATCAATCGCCACTAATTATGTTATTAAGTATTATCAAGGTGGTCCCGCAGTCGCTATTGGTACTGTTACATCTGTTGATGGTGCTTATGTAAACATTAGTGGAAAAGGATCTGGAATCTTTAATGCTGTTGGTATTGGATCAACACAAGATGTTAGAATTTTCCAATCTGACGGTAGCACACAAGTTGGTACTGCTAGCACGATTCTTTGGGCAGATTATCAAAAGTTTGGTGCTGATTTAAGAGCAATTGGTTCTGCCTCTAATTTTGGTACTTTTGGTGTTCGTGGTAATGGCGCTGGCGTACAATTACGATTGTTTGGATATAATTTTGGTTGTGTGGGTTCTGGTAGAACATTTACTCAAGATCCTACTCTTACTATTAAATCAAATGAAGCCATTCAATTAAATGGCGGTAGAGTATTTTTCCAATCTGTAGACCAAGTAGGAAACTTTAGAGTTGGTACTATTTTTGAAATTAGTCAAGAAACGGGGGCAGTTTCTCTTGCAAGCACAAGTGATATTAATATTGCAGGAACTGCGACAATTCAAAATCTTTATGTAACAGGATTCTCAACATTCCAGAGTGGAATTTTACATCAAAATTCTAACTTTAATACTGATCAAACAACTTATAATTTGATCAATAGTGCTGCTGGTGCTGTTAACTTTGCTGGAGCAGGAACTAGCATTGTTATCGGTGCAACCACTGGAATTACTACAATTCGTAATTATAGAGTTAATTTAAGTGGTGGTCAAGATTCGTTTACAACTGCTGATGGAACTCTTGTTGTAGCTGGTGGTGTTGGAATTAGCAGCAATTTAAATGTAGGAAAAGATTTTAAAGTTGCTGGGGTATCAACTTTTGTTGCTCCAGTTAGACTAGACTCTTCTTTAAGAGTTGCTGGGGTTTCAACATTAGTTTCTGACGTAGAATTAAACGCCAATATTAGAGTTGCTGGCGTTTCTACATTTACTGGAAACGCAATGTTTGCTGGACAACTTCGTGTTGCTGGTATTTCAACTCTTGTTGGAGATGTAAGATTAGATAATAATCTAAGAGTAGCTGGTGTATCAACGTTTGTTCAAAGTATTGATGCTAATAGCACATTAAATGTTACTGGAAATAGTAGATTTGAAAATCAACTAAGAGTTGCTGGAATCTCTACTTTTGTTGATGATGTAGAATTAGGCGATCATTTAAGAGTTGCTGGTGTATCTACTTTCAATAATCCAGCAATGATCAACAGTAACTTAAATGTTACTGGTATCACAACAACTGGCAACTTTAGAGTCACTGGTGTATCTACCTTAACTGGTGATACTAATTTAACTAATAATTTAAACATCGGTGGAATCACAACAACAGCAAGTTTAAGAGTTACTGGTTTGTCAACATTGACTGGAAATGTTGAATTAACCAATGCAATTAGAGTTTCTGGTGTCTCAACATTTGTTGGTGACTCGATGCTCAGCGGAAATCTTAGAGTTGCTGGTGTATCTACTTTTGTCGATAGTGCAATGGTCAACAGTAACTTAAATGTTACTGGCATTACCACAACTGGAAACTTTAGAGTCACTGGTGTATCTACCTTAACTGGTGATACTAATTTAACTAATAATTTAAATGTTGGCGGCATTACCACAACGGCTTCTCTCCGTGTCACAGGTCTTTCAACTTTAAGTGGTAATGTTGAATTAAGTGCTGCATTAAGAGTTGCTGGAGTTTCTACTTTCAACAATCCAGCAATGATCAACAGTAACTTAAATGTTACTGGCATTACCACAACTGGAAACTTTAGAGTTACAGGTATTTCTACATTAACTGGCGATACTGAATTTAGCAATAATATTAGAGTTGCTGGTATAGGTACAATTTCTAACTTTACAATCAGCAGCGGAATTATTACAGGTCCTTCGGTAATTATAATTGATCCTGCTACAGTTGGAGACAATACTGGATCTGTAAGAATTAAGGGTGATTTTATTGTAGATGGAACAACTACAACAGTTAATTCTACGACAGTAGAAGTTGCAGATCCTCTAATTGGTATTGGAACCACAGCAGTAAACGTGTCCATTATCAAACTTGGAGGTAATGTAACAAGTTATGAATCAGTAATTACTGGCATTAATACTGATGGAATTGATGTAGGTTATGGTATTAGCGCAACTTATATTGGCGCTGGAGCAACCGTCGTTTCAATCGGATCAAGTTCTGTAACATCTAGTTCTTTCTTCACTGTAGATAGTGCTCTTGGAATTGGTACAGATATAACAATTGGAATTGGTACAAACACCATTACTATCGATGGTGATTATACTACAGCAAATATTGTTGGTGCTGGTTTATCTAACGGAAACTTAGCTGGAAATACGGTAATCACTGGTGTTACAACAAATAAAATTACTTTTACGCCAGTATCTCTTAATATCGCGGTTGAAACTGGAAATACAATTTACATTATCAACAATGGAGCATTTACTTTTGTCAATGAAATCGGTGGTGACGTAATTGCAGATGGCGGTGGTCTTTTACTTTATGGATCAACAACTAGATCTTTAACTTGGGATAGAATAGACAATGCTTGGGAATCAAGCGTTAACTTCAATATTCCAAGTGGATATTCATATAAAGTAAATGGTGTTAATGTATTAGATGAAGATGCGTTAAGAATTCAAAATGCAAACATCACTGGCATTGCCACGATTAATAATTTAAATGTTACTGGTATTGGTACACTTGAAAACTTAAATGTCATTAGCGGTATTGTTACTGGAATGACCGTTGGTGTACAGACAGTCACAACTTTAAATGCAACAACGGCTTCTGTACAAACAATCTATGATGCTAATGTAATTGGTATTGCCACGTTACCAAGCACAATCATTCAAGATTTAGAAATTCCTGCTGGTGTTGGAACTGTTAATACTTTAAAAGTTAACACTGGCGTTGTAACATCTTTAACTGCTACTGATGTATCTATTACTAATGTATCTATTACTGATCAAACAGTAGGAACCTCTACAATTACAACTGCCAGAATTGAAAATCTTTTTGGATTTGTTGGTGTTGTAACAAACTTATCTGGAACTAATATAACATATTCTGGTATTGGATCATTCGGTGAAATTGCCAATGTGTATTCAACTGGTATATCGACAATCAACACATTAAATGGTGTAGTTGCTAATTATAATTCAATGATTAGCACCAGTTTCTACAATAGTGGTGTTGGAACATTTGGAAATAATGTGTTCATTAACACTGGATTTGCAACCAATTTTACAATTACAACTGGAACGCTTACAGATGCAAATATTACAAATGCGGTTGTAGGTGTAAGTACTATTTCGCTTGCAGGGATTAGCACATTAAATGTAAGTGATCTTTTTGGAACAACAAATAATCTTTCAACATTATATGTCAATACTGGATTTGCAACGGTTTTCAATATCCTATCAGGAATCGTAACTTCTTTATATTCAAGTGGAATTGGAAGTATTCAAACATTATATGTTAATTCGGGAATAACAACAAGATCTACCATTACAGATTTAGATGTTATTGGAGTTGGATCATTTGCAACAATTGCTAATATTAATACACCACTTGGTTTATCAACAATAGGACACTTAACTGGAACAGATATCAGCTATAGTGGTATTGGTACAATTCAAACATTAAATTGTGGTGTAACGACCATTACAACATTAAATGTAACTGGTATATCTTCACTTCCAAATCTTTATGGATCTGATATTCAATATACTGGAATTAGTACATTAACTGAATTAAGAGGTACTAATTTATATTATAGTGGATTATCAACTGCTGTTAACTTTAGAAGCACTGATACAATTGTTTCTGGTGCTGCTTCTATTAGTACATTACGTGTTGATGTTGGTATAACAACGAATGCTGTTTGGACTGATGGTTATTCCGCTGGCATCACTTCTGTTGCAACATTTAAAGCAAATAGTGGAATTATTACTACGTTATCAGTAACCAATTCAACCCAAGGATATCTTATTGGTACTGATATTTACTACAGTGGCATTGGTAGTATTAGCACACTTAGAGTTGATGTTGGCTTTACCACGTTCTTAAGTGGAACTAACTTAAGCTACACTGGAGTGTCTACAGTAGGTTCATTCAATGCTATAGATGTAAATGTATCTGGAACTACCACAATTAGTACATTATTAATTTCACCTAATAATCAACTTACTCATTTAAGCAATGGTACAAATCTTGCTTTTAGTGGGATTGGTACAATTGATACACTAAGATCAAATGTAGGTTTCGTCACATTTTTATCGGGAACTAATTTAAATTATACTGGTGTTAGTACAATTAGTTCTATTGAAAATATTAACATTAATAGCACTGGAATTGGAACTTTTGGTGACATTAATGCAAATAATTTAAATGTAAGTGGAGTTGGTACTGTTGCTACTCTTAATATTACGTCTGCTAATCTTACACGTTTATCTACTGTAGATATTATTGTAAGTGGTGCATCTTCAATTTCGGTCTTAAGAGCTGATATTGGCATTACTACAAACGCTAGCGCAACAAACATCGATGTCACTGGTGTTGCTACTGCCGTAACATTAGTATCCACTGATGCTAATATTACGGGTTATGGAACTGTTACTAATCTGAGAGGTACAAATTCTTACTTTACTGGAATCTCAACATTTGGATCAATTTTTGGCAATTCTCTACAGGTATCTACATTAGATCTTTCTGGAAGTAATTTATTTTATACTGGTATTGCTACGTTCTCAACATTATTTTCTACTGATTCTTATATAACCAATATTAGTGGCACAAATTTACAATATACTGGAATTAGCACTATTTCAACAATTTATAATGTTGATACAAATAGCACTGGATTTACCACTGCTGGTGGATTGCATGTTGGAGCTGGCGGAACAATTATATCGGCAACTGCAGTTTCTGGAATTGGATCTGTTGGTATTAATACTTCTGTTGCCCTTGCAGCACTGCACGTTTACGGCAATTTCCAACAAGACGGTACAACTTTAACTGGTACAATTTCTACAACAAGAAACAATAATTCAGCAGTTAAAGTACACACTGAACTCGGAAGATTTGATTATAGATCAGTTGAATATGTTGTTCAAGTATCTTGTGGAAATACACATCAAATTGCTAAAATTCTTTCAATTCATGATGGAAACACTGCATATAATTCTGAATACTCAAATATTACAACAGGAGTTGAAATTGCAACATTTGATGTACAAATTGATAACACAGTTCCTCCAGGATCTATTGCTTTAGTCGTTACCCCAGTTTCTAATACTGGAGTTACAACAATTGTTGCCAACTTCCAAGCAACTAAGATATAAATAACTGAAGAAAAATAACGCAAAGGGGATAGTGAACCTTGGCTGATCAGAACTTTAGAGTTAAGCATGGTATCTCCATTGATACCAATAGATTAGTAGATGTAAATCGTAATATTAACGCTGGTGTAACCACATTTGCCCATACAAAAGTAACAGGAATTGCCACCGTTGGTATTATTTCTGCTACTAATGGTGCTGGTGGCATGGGAATTGTAACATTCCAGTCACAAGTTGCAATTGAAAGTGGGGCACAAAGAATTACAATTGCTCCACCTAGTCAGAACGCTGGATTTGTTTCTTCTTATAACTTAACTCTACCAGCAAAAGCTGGCACTGATGGTCAAGTTTTAACATATGGACCTAATGGCATCCTTGGATTTAATACCAATGGTCTTTATGAAAATAGATATTATGTTTCCGCTGCAAATGGTAGCGATTCCTTTGACGGACGTTCAAAACCATTTGCCACAATTAAGAAAGCAGCTCAAGCATCATCATTCAGGTCATTCCAACTTCCTGGTGGTAGATATTTAGATGCTGGTAATTTACTTGCGTTAAATAGATCATTCATTCAACATGAAGTTGTTTCATATTTAGAATTTAGCTATCCAAATATTACTACTGATAAACCAGATTATGATCGTACAACTTGCATTAGAGACGTAGGGCTCATCGTCGATGCAATTGTTTATGACCTTTCATTTGGTGGAAATTCAAAGTCAGTTGCGGCTGCATTATCTTATTGGGCTGGTGGAGTTTCTTATGTTGCTGGTGAGGAAGAGGAAGCCCTACATGCATACAACTATATTAATTTCTTAGGTCAATATGTAATTAATAATCAAACACCACCTACATTATACCAGACTTCAATTTCTCAACAGTTTGATTTTACTATTATTGATGACCCCGCAAATGTAAACGCCAATTATTTCCATAGAAGAAAAGACGCTAGAAATAGAATTGTAGCAAATAGACAGGAGATTATTGATAAATCTCTTGCTGCAGTTGCAATTGCACACTCAGATTTTTACTTCCCTGGTGAACAACCAACTAATATTCGTTCA
>Ga0194118_10001325_pt1 | contig 36096 bp, 18 predicted proteins | sample TA2MahsurfametaG_2_FD_148662 | JGI IMG/M metagenome (GOLD analysis project Ga0194118, IMG submission 148662) | Freshwater microbial communities from Lake Tanganyika, Tanzania - TA2015013 Mahale N5 surface | ecosystem: Environmental > Aquatic > Freshwater > Lake | place: Tanzania: Lake...
AGATCCACGTTTGATTGCCTTGGAAATCTTAAAATACCTCAATTCGGACTCATATTCGATACGTGAAGTAGACCGTTAAATAGAAATAGGGAGATAGCAACCTCCTTTATAAAAGTTCTGTTTTATTAAGTTAAAACAGGAGCTAAAATGTCAAATTTACCAGTTGACCGAGATTCAAACTACATGTATCAAATGTGGGGAACCACAAAGTTAGTGAGTGATTATGAGTCATTACCTCAAAAAAGAGTGATTCAAGAGGTTATGCACGATACTGCACCAAAGCATGATTTTTCAAAACAAGTTGAACTTCATGAAAAGATTCGTAATGATGAAGACTATAACGATTGGGATTATGGAACAGAACCAAACTATGGAAAATCTTGGTGACACACTATAAATAGTGCAAGAAAAATCCATTTTTCGATGGCAATTCAAAAAAAATCACAATATTTTAAGGATATCAGCTTATCTTTTGATCCTCATCCTGTGACAAAAGATTTGCCAGTATTGATTAATGAGCGTTCTATTGTCAGATCCGTAAGAAATCTAGTTGAAACCATTCCAACAGAAAGGTTTTTTAACTCTCTTATCGGATCTGATATTCGTAGAAAACTGTTTGATTTTGTTGATTATGCCTCGGCAGACATCATACAAGATCAAATCAAAACAACCATTAGTAATTTTGAACCAAGAGTTTCAAATGTTGTTGTTCAGGTTGATCCACAACCCGATGTCAATACCTTTGAAATAAGTGTCTTTTTTGATATTGTTGGACTAGAGATTCCAACGCAACAGTTTACTTTCTTACTACAGGCAACGAGATAAAATGCCTTTTACACAGTTTACCAATCTTGACTACGATCAGATAAAAACTTCAATCAAAGATTATCTCCGTGCAAACTCAAATTTTACGGACTTTGATTTTGAGGGATCTAACTTTTCGATTTTAATCGATACGCTTGCATACAATACTTATATTACAGCATTTAACTCAAATCTGATTGTCAATGAATCGTTTTTGGATTCTGCAGCACTTAGAGAAAATGTTGTTTCTCTTGCAAGAAATATTGGTTACGTACCACGCTCTAGAAAGGCGGCCCAGGCAGATATTCGTTTCAATGTACAAACTACAAGCACAAACCCATTATTGACTCTTGAGGCAGGTTTGGTTTGTGTCGGGACAGTGAGTAATAGTTCATATGTATTCTCAGTATCAGAAAATATTACAAGACCAATCATAAGTGGTACTGCCACATTTGGTTCAACCACGGATCCACTTCGTGTTTATCAAGGTTCTCTTTTAACCAAAGAATGGACTGTTGATGGATCCGTGACTCAAAGATTTATCTTAGAAAATCCAAATATTGATACTTCAACATTGGTTGTTTATGTTAAAGGTATAAATGATACTGGATTGGGACGTGAGTATTTTAAAGTTGATAATATTTTAAATCTTAAAAAAGATTCGGAAATATATTTGATTCAAGAGGTTCAGGACGAAAAATATGAAATTCTTTTTGGTGATGGAATTTTTGGTAAAAAACTACCATCTGGAACAGTTATTACTGCAAAATATATTATAACCGATGGTGAAAGTGGAAATGGACCATCGGCATTTGATTTCCAAGGTACATTTGTTGATGGTTCAAATGTACGAGTTATACCATTAACAAACGTTTCGGTAGTGACCGTTAATTCGGCAAGAAATGGCGGCGAGATTGAAGATATTTCATCTATTAAGTATTTTGCCCCTCGCCTTTATTCAGCGCAGTACAGGGCGGTTACACCCAGGGATTACGAAGCAGTTATACATGAGATCTATCCAAATACAGAATCAGTTTCTGTTGTCGGTGGAGAAGAACTAGATCCTCCACAATTTGGAAAAGTTTTTATTAGTATCAAACCAAAAAACGGATCTTATGTTTCTGATTTTGATAAGGGTGTGATTAAAAATAAACTAAGAGAATATTCTATTGTAGGGATAAATCAAGAAATATCAGATCTTCAGGTTCTGTATGTTGAACTTGATTCAACTGTTTATTATAACAGCGCACAAGTTTCAAATATTGATGACTTGAAAACCTCTGTTGTAAGTTCTCTTTATGAATATTCAAGATCTGTTGATATTAATAAGTTTGGTGGTAGATTTAAATATAGTAAAATCGTTCAGTTAATTGATAGAGTTTCTGATTCAATCACTTCAAATATAACAAAAATTGTCATCCGAAGAGATCTTCCAGCATCGATTAATCAATATGCACAATATGAACTATGTTTTGGTAATCGTTTTCATTTTAAAAGTGAAGGATATAATATTAAAAGTACTGGATTTACAATTTTTGGCAGTAATGATGTTGTTTATATAACTGATGTTCCAAATACTGATCCATTAACTGGAAAACTTGATGGAAGTAATATGGGAATATTGACTGCGATTACAAAAACACCAACTAGTGCTGTCCGCGTTGTTCTCAGATCTATTGGGACAGTTAACTATGCAACAGGTGAAATTATTTTAAATACAATCAACATCACTTCAACTTTAGCACCTAACAATATTATAGAGATTCAAGCATACCCAGAGTCAAATGATGTTGTTGGTCTTAAAGACTTGTATATTAGTTTTGATGTTTCCAAGAGCAGAATAAATATGATAAGAGATGTTATCGCTTCAGGGGAAGATGTTTCTGGGGTTGTATTTACCAGAGATTATTATACTTCAAGTTATTCTAACGGACAGTTAGAGAGGAAATAAAATGGCAGTTTTTGAAAAAAGAGTTCAGATTAATCAAATTATTGAAAATAATCTTCCTGAGTTTATAAGATCTGAATTTCCAAAATCAGTCGAGTTTTTAAAGCAATATTACATTTCTCAAGAATATCAAGGCGGTTCGATAGATATTGCCGAAAATTTAGATCAATATTTAAAGTTAGATAATCTAACCTCCGAAGTAATGGTTGGAAGTACAACTCTCACGAGTTATATTTCTTCAACTGATACAAGTATTACAGTTTCCTCAACAAAAGGATTTCCTCAAGAATATGGTCTTTTAAAGATTAATGATGAGATTATTACATATACTGGAATTTCTGGGAACACCTTTACTGGATGTATTAGAGGATTTAGTGGCGTTACTGGTTATAGTGGAGTTGCAACAGTAACAAATCAAAAATCTTTGATTTTTTCAACTTCAAAAAGTACAGCACATACTTCATCAAGTATAGTTCAAAATCTGAGCTCACTGTTTTTAAAAGAATTTTATAAAAAGTTAAAGTTTTATCTAACTCCTGGTCTGGAAAATAATGATTTTTATTCTGGATTGAATGTAGGAAACTTTATTAAAAATGCAAGAAGTTTCTATCAATCAAAAGGAACTGCAGAATCATTTAGAATCTTATTTAATGTTTTATATGGAGAAAATGCTCAAGTTTTTGATCTTGAGCAAAGATTATTAAAATCGTCTGGATCAGAATTTCTTAGAAGAGAAGTTATAGTTGCAGAAAAAATATCTGGCGGAGATCCAAGTACATTAGTTGGTAAAACAATTTATAAATCAACAGATGTAAATACCAATGCTTCGGTATCTGAAGTTGAAACAATATCCAGAGATGGTAAAATATATTATAAAATTTCTTTATTCATTGGTTACGATGAGCGTGATTTAATAAACGGTATTTTTACTGTTCCAGGAAAAACCAAAGTTTTAGAAACGGTTTCTATTGGATCTTCCATTATTTCCGTAGATTCGACCGTAGGATTTGGCCAAACTGGAACTCTTGTCTCTGGAAATAATGTACAAATAGTTTATGGATCAAAAACTGTAAATCAATTTTTAGACTGTTTTAATGTTCTTCATCAGATTAATCAAACTGATGCTATAAGATCAAATGAAGTTATTTACGGATATGGTGGTAAAAATGATTCTGATAAGATTCATCTAAGAATCACTGGAGTTATTTCTGATTTTAAACCAACTTCCGATATCTATCTGGTAGATGAAAATGAAAAAATTTCTATAAAAAATGTTGGAGATCCAATTAAAAATCCAAGCAGAGATAAAACATATAAACAAATATTTGGCAACTCTTGGATTTATAATACAAGTTCTAGATACTTTGTATCTACAATATTTGGTTCTACTTTTAAACTTTCTAGTGAGATTGATAAGTCAAGTCTTGCCATAGGTGATACTGTTGAAATATTACTAAGGGGTAGTGTAAACACTGTTTTAAATGAAGCTATTGTTTCTAACGTCAATAGAACAACTAATGAAGTTATTTTAAATATTTCTGGATCTTTTACACCCAACTCCAGTTTGGAGTATGATATTAGAAGAAAACTTTCTAAAGGAACTTCATTAAATACTCCATTAAAATATGGTAATAATAAGATTTTATCTAACGTTTTGAATGTATATTCCGAATCAGATAGATTTGGATATGTGACATCTAACTCTATACCAAACTATCAAATCAGAACTTCAATCAGTAAAGCATCCATTCCAAATGGATCTGATGTATATTTGGGGGGGTTTAATCTTGAAACTGGTAGATATTCAACTATTTCTTTTCCATCAACAGTTCCTTTTGTTGATGGAGATCGTGTAATTTACGAACCAAGTTCTACGCCAATATCTGGTTTAATAGCAGGTGCCAAATATTTTGTATCATTTACATTATCAAATACAATAAGACTATATGAGTCAAAGGGGCAACTTCAGTTGCGTGATATTTCTTACGTTGAATTTGACCTCACACCTTCTTCTGGATCTCATAATTTTATATTAGAATCTCATAGAGAAAAACAAATTTCACCTAAAAGTATATTAAGAAAGTTTCCAATCAATAAAAGTTTGATTGAAACACCACAAAAAAATAATGAAGATCTTAGGGAAATAGGACCAGTAGGATTACTTGTTAATGGTGTTGAAATTGTCAGTCCGAATTCATCTGATAAAGTCTATTATGGTCCTTTAGAAAAATTTGATGTTATAAGTTCTGGTAAAAATTACGATGTTATTAACCCACCAAAAATTGAAATAACACCATCATCTCTAACAGGAGCGGCAACAACTGCTCTGGTCCAACCTGTTATTAGTGGTATAGTTACTGCAGTTTATATTGATCCTCAAGATTTTGATGTTGAGAGAGTTATATCTCTTTCATTATCTGGTGGGAATGGGTCTGGGTGTATTTTACAACCAGTCATGGGTGAAAGATTTAGAGAAATAGAGTTTGATAGTAGAGATTTATTCTTTGGTGGTGGATTGGATTCTACAGATGAAACAATAACTTTTATTTCTCAACATAATCTAAGAGATGGTGAACCTATAATTTACAATCAAAATGGAAATACTCCAATCGGTATTTCATCTTATGCAGGGTCTAATATTCAAACTCAGACTCTTGTAAGTGGAACAATATATTACGCTAAAATCATAAATCCAAGAACCATCAGAGTTTATAAAAACGAAACTGATTATAATGCCGGTATTAACACTGTAGGTATTGCTAGTGCTGGTGGAGTCTCAGGAGGTATTCATAAGTTTAGAACATTATCCAAAAATACTATAAGATCAATCAAAGTTTTAAATCCTGGACAAAGATATGAAAACAGAAAACTGATGGTAAAACCATCTGGTATTTCAACTCATTATGATGCCATTAGTTTTAAGAACCATGGATTTAAAAATGGAGATCTTATAGAATATAAGACAACAGGATCTACTATATCTGGTTTATCAACAGCAAATCAATATTATATTTTAAAAATAAATGATAATTCTTTTAAACTGGCAAATGCGGGTGCAAACGTAAACTCTCCGAATCAGCAGGATTATATTAGATCAAAAAATGTTAGTTTCAACTCAACTGGATCCGGATATCATATCTTCAAATACCCAGATATTAATGTTTCTATAAATGTTTCTTATGGGAGTACAGTTACTGGATCATTTAACATTACTCCAGTTGTAACTGGAAAAATTATAGATGCATACCTATATGAATCTGGAACTGGATATGGATCAAATATAATAAATCTTGAAAAAAAACCAGTAATATCATTAAAAAATGGAAAAAATGCTCAAGTAAGACCCATTATAGTTAATGGTGGAATCGTTGCCGCTCAAGTTTTAAGTGGTGGAACTGAGTATAGTTCAACTCCAGATTTAGAAATCGTTGGAAGTGGATCTGGTGCTATTTTACGCCCAGTTATTAGCAATGAAAGATTAACCAATATCATTGTTATTAATCCAGGAATAGGATATAGTGCTTCAAATACGTCAATCTATGTTAAACCAAGGGGAACGGGTGCAATTTTTGACGTTAGGGTTCGTGGTTTAACTGTAAATGAACAGTCTAAATTTGAAAGCGATTATCTCTTTGATCAAGAAGATGGTTTAACATATAATATTATTGGATATAATCAAAATCTAGCGACAAATTATTTCTCAGATAATGGGTCTTCACACTCTCCAATTATTGGATGGGCATATGATGGAAATCCCATATATGGACCTTATGGATATTCGAAGCCAGACGATCTTACTTCACCTATCAAGATATTAAAACCAGGATATGATTTAGTAACTTCAAATATAGAAGATAGACCATCATCTTTCTCTGGTGGATTCTTCATAGAAGACTACAAGTATAGTGATTCTGGTGATTTAGATTATTCAAACGGTAGATATTGCAAAACCCCAGATTTTCCAAATGGAACTTATGCATATTTTGTTGGAGTTCAAACTAGTTTTGTAACGAATCAACTAATTCCATCATATCCATATTTTATTGGAAACACTTTTAGATCAAAAGTTATACTAGAAAATAAAACACTCAATCAAAAAAACTTTGATTTTAATAAATCAAGTCTTGCCAGAAATACTTTCCCATATAAAACTCAAGATAAGTTTGCTAACAATGATTTTATTATAGAATCTAATGAGTCTTTAGCACAATATTCTGTTATTGAATCTGTTAAAAGAGGAAAGGTTGATTCTTTAGAAGTTATTGATGGTGGTGATTTTTATAAAGTTGGAGAAAATTTAACCTTTGATGATATTGAAACAAATGGCAGTGGATTGAGTGCTGTTGTTTCTCATGTTAGAGGTAAAAACATTACTAAGGTTGAAAGTTCAATTATAAAATATGAAAACTCCGTTTTTGTTTGGAACAATAATGATTCTGTAACTATTCATCAAAAACCATTTAATTTACTTAATGAAGGTGATACTGTTATTGTATCTGGATTAAGTAGTTCTATTACAGGACTTGATGGTATTTTTAGGGTTGGTATTCCTACTGCAAATATATCTTTGTTCAAGGCAATGTCTTCCACTGCTGCAGAAAGCGTTGAAGACATTTATGTTTCTAGAATACCAAATAATATTTCTGTAGGTAGTTCTATTAAAATAGATAACGAAGTTTTAACGGTTTTAAACATTTTCCCAGAAGGGTCTATTTTAAGAGTAAAAAGGCATACTGTTGGTGCAGCACACACTTTGACAACGCCAATATCTATCTTAAACAATAGATTTGATGTTCAAGTAAAAGTTCCTTATTTTGAGTCATCCGTTGATGATAAAGTTTATTTTAATGGTGTTCAATCAGTTGGTATTGGAACAACTCAGGGATTACAAGTTCAAACTTCATATACAGTTGGCGAAACTACAACGTCTGTTCCTATCCCAACGCAATCAATTTATATACAGAATCACCCATTCAAAACCGGACAAAAAGTTATATTATCTAAACATCCAGCAGCATCAGCGTTTATTGTTGGAAATCAACCACCATCACCAGAAAATCCTGCAGGAATAACTTTTAACATTCCAAATGTAGTCACACAAGAATCTACTGTTTATATTATAAACAAGTCTAAAGATTATATTGGATTAACTACACAAGTAGGTCTTACAACAACTTCTGGTTTATATTTTTACAGTAATGGTTCAAATAACTTTGAATACTCTATAGAGTCTGATTTTAATCAGATTATAGGGACAATTGATCATGTTTCTACCAAAGTAATCACTGCTGCTCCACATTTATTAAAAAATGGGGATAATATAGATTTGCAGATTACTCCAAGTCTTGATGTTGGTATTGGAGGTACAACTCCAGTCGTATTAAAATATGATTTTGATAATGAAAAACTTTTAGTAAATCCCGTTGGATTTACATCAGCAAATATTAATGCAAATACCGGAAGAATAACCATTTCAAATCATGGATTTAGTGATGGAGAAAAAGTTTATTATAACAGCAATGATGTAATTGCTTCTGGTTTATCTACAGGATATTATTTTATATCTAAAATTGATTCTAATGTTATTTCATTATCTGAAACTTACTATGATATCCAACTAGAAACACCTAATACAGTTAAAATAACTGGAATAGGTGGCAGTATGCACCAATTGTCCAAGGTTAATCCTCCTATTTCTGTTACAAAAGGAAACGATTTGGTGTTTAATCTTAGTGATTCATCACTTAGAAACTTTAAACTAAAACTATTTACAGATTCAGATTATCGCAACGAGTTTGTAAGTGTGTCTGATACTTTTAATTTCAATGTTTCTGGGGTTGGAACTCCTGGAGTTGTTGGGGTTGGAACAACTTCTTATCTAAAATTGACATATTCTAGATCTTTACCATCAATCTTATATTATGCCTTAGAAAAGGGAGGATATATTAGCACATCCGACAAAGATGTAGTCAATTATTCAAAAATAACTTTCAAAAATAGCGCATATACTGGTTCCCATAAAGTTTTTGGTTTAACGGGTATTTCAACAAATACATTCAATATTTCCATTGGAAAACTTCCAGAAAAATTAGTTTATGAGCAAAGAGATTGTGAAGTACTGAAATATTCAACATCTTCAGCAAGTGTAAGTGGTCCAATAGAAAAAATAAAAATATTATTTCCAGGTAATGGATATAAAAAACTTCCTAAGTTTGTAAATGTGGATAGTCAAAATGGTCAAAATGCAAATATTTTACCATCATCCAAAACTATAGGAAGAATTGAAAAAATTAGAGTTTTAGATTATGGATATGAATATTCTTCAGATAAAACGTTAAGACCTGAAGCATTTATTTCACCAACGGTAGTTTTAGAATCATCAGATACAATTCAAAATGTTGAGGTTATATTTGGAGGAAAAAATTACATATCTCCACCAGATTTGATTGTTTATAATCCAGTATCTAAAAGAGTTGTTGATACTGCATCCTTAAAGGCAATATCTCAAAATGCATCTATTTCTAACGTAGAAACCATTTCTCCAATTTATGGATTAGATAATGTTACACATCAAGTTATTGCAATCAATAACTCAAATGGAGTTGGGATTGGATCAATAATTTCTAGTCGTTCTGGAGTTGTTACTTGTAGTTTACAAACTCCTTTTATTGGTTTTAGCACTAATATCTTTAGCATTGGAGATCAAATTTATGTAGAAGGTATTGAAAATACAGTTTCTGGAACAGGATTCAACTCTTCTGATTATGAATATCAGTTCTTTACTGTTTCACTATATGAAAATACTAATCCTGCAAAATTAGAGTTTAGTATTGCTGGATTAACTACAAATCCAGGAATAGCAAAAACTTTCCAATCTGGGTATGCTTCTATTGTTAATAAAAAAGATTATCCTGTTTTTAATGTTATTCAAGAAAGATCCATTTTTTCTTTAGGTGAAAAACTTTATACTAATACTGGATCTGGATTTTTTGAGAGAGATCTTTATGTTTCTCAAGTTAGAAAAGATTTTATAAAAGTTCAAGGTACATATGAACTTTCTGTAAATGAAAGAATGAAAGGAACTTTATCTGGTGCAATAGGTGTAGTAAAGTCTATTAAAACTAGCACTGGTTATTTTGAAATAGATTATTCGAGTCGTCAGGAATATGGATGGAATAGTAGTACTGGAAAACTAAGTGAAGACTATCAAGTTTTACCGGATAATGACTATTATCAAAATCTATCATATACAGTAAAGAGTTCTATTACATATGATAAGATGGTAGATCCTGTTAATAGGTTACTCCACCCAGCAGGACTAAAGAATTTTGCAGATACTTCAATTCTTTCTTCTTTCGATGTTGGGGCGGCATACACTTCTTTCAGTAATGATCTTATTATTTTGGACATTTATGATGAAAAAAGAGTTGATTCTATTAACAACTATGATTTAATAAGTGATTATGACAGTCGTCCTAATGGTCAGCAGAGTAATCTTGATAGATCAAAATATCTCAAGTTTTATAATAGAAGTTTAGCAGATTATACATTATGTAAAACTAACAGAGTTCTTTTAATAGATGATGTTAGTTCTAGATTTTCTAGTAAAGGATTCCAAGATGGATATGTTGATATTTTTGATTTAAACAATAATTTTGAAAGACTGTTAGTTCAAGTTACAGATCCAGATTCTTTTAAAACTGAAATAGCGGAGATTATTGTTTTAATGACTGAAAATGATGTAATAACTTTAGAAAAATCTTCAGTTAATACACTTAGCACTGGAACTATAGGAAATATAGAAGCACAGATTGATTCGTCTGATAAAAAAAGTTTAAGATTTACTCCAACAGATCCATATAATACTGATCATGACATAAAAGTTTTACGAACTTATTTTGATGATGATAGATCTGGAATAGGAACAATATCTTTTGGATCAGTAAAAGTTTCTGGTTCTAATATTACTATTCCAGCGTCGACTGTTGGTATATCTTCAACAATTATATCTTATCCGATTTCAACTTTTAAATCTTTATTCGCAAATATTCAAGTACAAAATAATTTTACTAAAAAACTTAACTATCTGGAGGTTTTATTAGATTATGATGGACAAGACACTCATTTAGCAGAATATTATTTTGATGATAATAATATTTTTTCCAGCAATAATAGTATTGGTATAGTTACGGCATCAATTGATAGTGTAAATAATACTATATCTCTGCAGATGATTAATAATCAATCATCTTCTATTTTAGTTAGGGCAAATATAGTTGGATTTGTTCAAACTTCGAGCGGTATAGGAACTTATAGATTTAATGTTGCAGATCAGTCCCCAGGATCTGAAAGAACAATAAGACTAGAGAGTCTTCATGAAGTTGGGTCTACAAATATTAGTGTTTGTAAACTAAACAATAATGTAGATTCTTCAGTAAAAAGTCTTATTAGAGTTTCATGTGGAAATACAAGTGCATTACATCAGATTCTTGCAGTTAGAGATAAAAATAATACAAAAATAACTCAATATCCTTTTGTTTCAGTTGGTAGTACTTCTGGTATTGGAACATTTGGTGTAGTTTCTATAGGTAATACATCAACTATAAGTTTTCATCCAGATTCACAGTATACTGCAAACGTAACAGTTCAAACCTATAATGAAGTTTTCTATACACAGAATGATTTTGATAATCAACCACCTGCGTTAGTTTATGGAACTTCTCGACAAGAACTTCTTCTTTCTGCATATGATGGTATAAATGGAAATAGAGCGAATAAGGTTGATTTTGATCTAAAACATCAGGGCGTACCTGTTTATCAGAAAACTTTTAACCCAGCAAATAGTTCTCAACTCAATAAAGTAACAGGAATATTCAATGTTCCAAATCATTTCTTCAGAACTGGTGAAGAGCTTGTTTACACTCCAGGATCGACATTCAATGACGTTGAACCATCCAGTGTTGGTATTGGATCTACTGCAAATAATGTTGGTGTTATTACTAATAAACTTCCAACTTATGTGTATCCTATTGTTATAGGTCCAAATGAGTTTAAACTTTCAACTAGAAAAGAGTATGCACAAGCAGGAATTTATGTTACATTTACTGATTCTGGATCTGGTAATGCACATAAACTAGATATGACCAAAAAACTAGAGAAATCTGTGATTTCTTTAGATGGGATTGTTCAACAACCAATAACATACACGCCGATTAGACATTATTTACAAAATAATAATGGTCTTGTCAGCATAGCAACATCATTTATTTCTTTGACAGGTATTTCAACACTACAACCAAGAGATGTGTTGAAAATTGATAATGAGTTTATGAAGGTTAATATTGTTGGATATGGATCAACTCCTATAGGACCTATAACTTCAAGTTCACCAGTTGGAATAGATACTTATCCATTAGTTCAAGTTTCTAGAGGATCGGTTGGAACTGCAGTAACTACACATACTGATGGATCTATTGCCCAAGTTTATAGAGGATCATTTAATATTGTTGAAAGTAAAATTTATTTCCTTGAACCACCAAAAGGAAACACTAGATCTTCAAGAGATGCAAGTAATCTACCATATGTAAGAGCTGCTTTTGCTGGAAGAACGTTCTTAAGAAGTGATTATACCACAAACACTTTGTTTGATGATATATCCGATCAGTTTACGGGTATAGGTAAAACATATAGTTTAACAGTTCAAGGTGCAAATACAACAGGAATGACCATTGGAAATGGAATTCTGTTCATTAATGGAGTATTCCAAACACCAACAACTGTCAATAACTCAGGCAATAACTATAGTTTTGTAGAAAATGCTGGAATCTCAAGTGTAGTTTTCAGTGGTATTTCTTCAGCAAATGGATCTCCTGTAGAATCCGAATTTGATGTTAATCAAAATCAACTTCCTAGAGGTGGTATTATTGTTTCTTTAGGTTCAACTCCAGGATTGGGTTATGCTCCATTAGTTGGTGCATCTGTAACCGCTATAGTTTCTGGCGGCAGCATTGTATCGGTTGGATTAGGTGCAACTGATATCATTGGATCTGGATACCGTGGAATCGTTTCTGTCGGCGTTACACAATACACTGGGCATACTGGAGCATCTGCATCTATTACAGCAACTGTAGGTGCTGGTGGAACATTATCATTTAATATTATTTCGGGTGGTTCTGGATATACTAACCCAACTATACTTGTTTCAGAACCAATATATGAAAACTTACCAGTTACTGGTGTTTTTAGACGTGATGTTGGTGTAACATCAGAAACTGGTAAAAATATGCTTTTAACTATTGATGTTGGTCCAGCAAGCACTACGGGTATTGGATCTACACTCCATCAAGTTAAATCTTTCCAAATATCTCGTCCAGGATATGCTTTTAAGGTTGGTGATGTTATTAGAGCTGTTGGATTGGTAACAGCAAAGGGATTAAATGCACCACTACAACACTTTGAGTTAACTGTTGAATCAGTATTTAATGATTATTTCTCAGCATGGCAGTTTGGTGAGTTAGATTATATTGACTCTGTTAAAAACTTACAAAATGGATCGCGAGTTAGATTCCCGTTATATTATAACGGTCAACTTTTAAGTTTCCAAACTGATCCTGCAGATTCGACTTCTTCAGAAATTGACCTAAGTGCTGTTTTAGTTATATTTGTTAATGGAGTTATACAAACTCCTGGTGTATCTTATGAATTCCGTGGCGGAACATCATTTGTGTTCTCAGAAGCACCACAGTTTTATGATAAAATTGACATTTTCTTCTATGTTGGAAATAGAAACGTTGATGTTCAGATTGTAGATATCAATGAAACTATAAAAATTGGAGATAAAGTATTAGTTTCCAAAAATCCAAACATTCAATCAACAATATCCCAAGAAAATTATAGAACTATATTTGATATTCCTGGATCGGATGTTGTTGAAACTGATATCTATGTTGGTCTCGGAGTTGATGAAATCAATCGTAAACCTATAGAATGGCAAAAGCAGAAAAAAGATTTAGTCATAAAAGGTGATTATATCTACAAATCTAGAGAAATGATTGAACCCAAAATTTACCCAACTGCAAAGGTTATTAAGAATATTAACCCATTAGATACTCAAATTTTTGTCGATGATGCCCAGTTCTTTAACTATGAGGAAAACTATTATGGCGTAAATATTAACAGTGTTGACGCTTTGATAGTTCCTGGTGGAGAATATATTGGCGCCGCATTTACCGCAACTGTTGGTACTGGTGGATCTATTAGTCAAATAACCATTGTTAATCCTGGATTTGGGTATAGTACTTCTCCATTAAATCTTAAAATTTCAAACCCAATAAATCTCTCTGCAGGTATTGGATCAACCGCTGTAGCAACTGCATTAGTTGTGAATGGATCTGTTTCTTCAGTATCAATAACAAATCCTGGATTTGGATATACTAATCCTCCACTGGTTATTATTGAGACTCCAAAATTTGAATATGAAACTGTTAAAACAATATCAAATGTCCAAGGATTTTCGGGTATTATCACGGGAATAACAACGGCACCTGGAACAGGTGGTCATCCATTAGCATTAAAGTTCTTCTATAAAGCAGACGTGGCAGTAGCGGATGATCTGGTTGTTGGATATCCAGTATATATTGTTGACACAAAAGTTGGAAATGGAGTAACGTCAGTTGATACTTCAAATTCATCTATTGTTGGAATAGGGACAACATTTTTAGACAACATTTATTATGTTCATGATGAAACTAATATTGCTTCTGATGGATTTATTATCTGCAATGTACATACTAATAGTAATGTTATTGGTATTAATACACAATCATATAGTTCTGGAATAGGTACAATTCCATTGGGTAGAATATCTTGGGGTAGACTTTACAATCTATCCAGATCCTCAAATCCAATATCAATAGGTGTAACTGGTTTAACAGTTGATCATGAGCTAACTAATTTCCCAACTATTCAAAGAAGAACCTTTGGATTGAGGAATAGTGGTGCAATAAGAATCATTTCATCTTTAGATTAAGAATAATAGTATAAATATAGAAAAAAGACTCCAAGATGTCGGCAATTGTTACTGATCAGTTTAGAATATTAAATGCTAGTAATTTTGTACAGTCTATAGAAGACAGTTCAAACTCATTTTATGTTTTTATGGGTCTACCAAACCCAAATATAGTAGGTTTTGGTAGATCTGAAAACTGGAATACAAATACACCAGCACCTATTGATAGTATTTCTAATCTAAATCATGTTAAAGACACCTCTATGTTTGGTAGAAGAGTTTCTTCTGCAAATGTTCGCAGACTTATTAGAAGAATAGATTGGAATAGAGGAACTAGATATGAAATGTATCGTCATGATTATAGCATTCTAAATCCGTCACCATTGACTAGGGCGTCTAGACTATATGATGCAAACTATTATGTAATGAACTCGGATTATAGAGTTTATATTTGTATTGATAATGGTTCCTCAGGTATTAATACAGTTGGAAATATTTCTCAAGATCAACCAACATTTACAGACTTAGAACCAGCAAGAGCGGGTGATAGTGGCGATGAATATGTTTGGAAATATCTTTTTAGTGTTGCGCCAAGTGATATTATTAAGTTTGATTCTACTGAGTACATAACTGTTCCAAATAACTGGGAAAACTCCACAGATTCTCTTTATAGATCTATTCGGGAGAATGGAGACTCTAGTATTTTTGAAAATCAAATTAAAAAAGTTTATATAGATAAACGAGGATCTAATTATTCAAATGGATTAGGCCAAGAACTGAACATACTTGGGGATGGGACTGGTGGTAAAGTTCGTGTTGATGTTGTTGGTGGAAAAATTGTAAATACTGTTGTTTCTGCTGGAGGTAAAAACTATACGTATGGTCTCGTAGATCTTGGACCGATTAACTCAGCAACTGTAGGAACAAGTGCTAGATTAATACCGATTATTCCACCATCTAAAGGACATGGATATGATTTATACAAAGAACTGGGAACTGATAAGGTTTTAATTTATAGTAGATTTGATGATACTACAAAAGATTTCCCAATAGATACTAAGTTTGCTCAGGTTGGTATTTTACGAAATCCAACAGCAGTTGGGTCAGCACAAACATTTTACTCTAACACATTTTCTTCATTATATTCTTTAAAACTTAACTCTGTTGTTGGAAAACCTGTAGTGGGAGAAAAAATATCTCAGATAGTTAGTGGTGGTGTAGCTTCAGCATACGTAGCATCATACGATACAGAAACAAGAGTTTTAAAATATTTTACCGATAGATCACTTTTCAACAATCAAACAACCTTTGATGAAACTGATTATGTTGGTATTTCTACTAGAGGAAAAACGTTTACATTTAGTTCATCCGTTAGCAATCTAGTAAATGGTTTGAGTTCTGGTTTCTCAGCATCTATTGACTCCAACTTTAGTGGTATTACAACTAACATATCAGGAACTAGATTAATCAATCTAGGTGTTAACTTTACTCAGGGTATGGCAAATCCCGAAATAAATAAAGGATCGGGGGAGATTATTTACATTGATAATCGTCCACTTATTAATAGAAATTCTCGTCAAAAAGAAGACATAAAAATCGTTCTGGAATTTTAAAAAATGCCCCAAAAGACTAACCTAAACATCAATCCTTATTTTGATGATTTTGATAAGAATGATAACTATTATAAGGTTTTATTTAAACCTGGATTCCCTGTACAGTCGAGAGAGTTAACCACTCTACAATCAATTTTACAAAATCAAATAGAATCTTTTGGTAGCCATATTTTTAAAGAAGGATCTATGGTTATTCCAGGATCTGTTACTTATGATAATAGATTTTTTGGAATTAAGATAAATCCACAACATCTTGGTATAGATGTAACAGTTTATCTTGATAGGTTGATTGGTAAAAAGGTTAAAGGAGAAAAATCTCAAATATTAGCGTCTATTAAAAAATATTCTCTTCCACCAGAAGATGGTGTTGATGAGATTACAGTTTATATTAAATATTTAAATTCTGGTGTACAAGAAAACGAAGCATTAGATTCACAACAATCAGAATTCCCAGCAGGTGAAGTTTTATTACTTGAAGAAAATGTTACTTACGGTAATACTACTTTAAACGCGGGGGATACTATTTTAACCTTGGTTGATACCGATCCAAATACCATAGGATCCGCAGTTGGAATCACTGATGGGGTTTATTTTGTTCGAGGAACATTTATTGATGTAAGTAAGCAACAAATAGTTTTAGAACCTTATTCAATCCTACCATCTTATAGAGTAGGACTTTTTATTAACGAAGAAATTGTAACTGCATCTGATGACAAAGATTTAAATGATAATGCTAGGGGATTTTCAAATTATGCAGCACCTGGTGCCGATAGGTTTAAAATTACCCTAACACTTGGGAAGAAAAACCTTAATGATGATAAAGATGTTAACTTCGTTGAGGTAATGAGGGTTGATAAAGGTGAAGTTAAAAAGTTACAAGATAGATCAGTTTATTCAGAGATTCAAAAATATTTTGCTAAAAGAACATATGAAGAGTCTGGAAATTATGCTATAGATTCTTTTGTTGTTGATGCATTAGAATGTTTAAACGATGAGGTTTCTAGTGATGGAATTTATACTAATGGTCAAATAACAGAAAGTAATAACGTACCATCTGAAAATTTATTGAGTATTAGAGTTTCACCGGGAAAAGCATATGTTAAGGGGTTTGATGTTGAATTAGCTGGATCTAGAGTTATTGATGTAGAAAAATCAAGAGATACTGAAACTGTAGAGTCGGCACTTGTCCCATTTGAAATGGGAAGTTTGTTGCGTGTCAATAATGTATATGGAGCTCCTTTAGTTGGACTGAGAAACACGAATACTATTTCTCTGCATAATCGCAGAAGAAATACATCAACAACTAATGCTGGAACAGGTACAAAAATTGGTGAAGCTAGAGTATATGCATATAATGTCACTGATGCATCATATGCAAATGCAACAACATCCTGGGATTTATATCTGTATGATATACAAACATACACTGAAATATACACTAGTGGAGTTATAGCACCTTTAGCAGCTCCTTTAACTTCATATGTTCGTGGACAAAGTAGTGGTGCAACTGGATATATTGCCGAAAGAAATGGTAATACTTTAAGACTTAATCAAACTTCAGGCACGTTTATTCAAGGGGAGCAGTTAATCTTTAATGATAATGTAAATGTTTCATGTTCTGTAGTTTCTATAGTCACATACACTATAGATGATGTCAAGTCAGTATATCAAGATTCAACATCTTTGGATGCAAGACTGAAAACTGATTTTATAGCAGATACTATTTTATTCAGAGCATTACCAACTGGATTTAATCTTACTGATAGAGTTACTATTACTAGTGGTGGAAGTATAACTTCTCCTGGAAAAACTTTTGTTGGAATAAAAACTGATTCTATTATTGCTTATCAAAAGGCAGGTGCATCATCATTAACATATAATAGAGTTTCTGCCATTTCTGCAGATGGTGCAACATTAACAGTTGTCCCACTAGATTCTTCAGTTGGTGGCGTTGCTGATGGGACACTTCCAGGAAGTACGGAAACAACCACATTTTCATTAGGTCTTCCAAAAATGCTGGGTGTTAATAATGCTTCACTGTATACACCACTTCCAGAAAATAATATTGCCTCAATTGATTTTTCCAGATCTGATTTAGTTGTTACTAAACAAATATATGAGTTACAAACAAATCCATCTGGACAGTTAACTACACCAATATCTGTTTCTAATGTTGGTATTACTAGTGCGTTTTTTGAACCTTTTGATGCAGAAAAATATTCCATTCATTATAGTAATGGAACCACTGAACCATTAACTTCAAGTCAGTTTATTTTGGGCCCAAATGGTGGATCTATAAACTTTACTGGTCTACAAATATCACAATCAGATGTAACTGTTACAGCTACATTAAGAAGAAAAACAATAACCAGTAAAACAAAAGATTTTATAAGAAGTTCTAAATTAATTGTTAATGGAACTGCTGGTGTTGGATCAACTGCAGTTTCTGGATTAACTACAAGTAATTTCTATGGTTTAAGAGTTGAAGATCGTGAAATTTCTTTAAATATTCCGGATGTTGTTAATGTTATTGCAGTTTATCAATCAACAACTGCAAACGCACCAACTTTAGATAAGTTAACCTTTGTTTCTGGATTAGGTTTAGATAATAATACTATACTTGGTGAAAGGTTAGTTGGAAACAGAAGTAGGGCAGTTGCACAGTTAGTGACAAGGGTTTCCTCTACAGAAGTTGAATTTGTCTATTTAAACTCTAATAAATTTCAAGTTGGAGAAACTATAACATTTGAAGAATCAAATATAGCTTCTAATGTTCAGAGCATTACTAATGGAAGTTACACAAATCTTACAAGTAACTATTCATTAGATAAAGGTCAAAAAGATCAATATTATGATTACTCAAAAATAGTTAGAATTGAAGGTGGAGTTGTACCATCTAAACAACTATTAGTTATTTTTAATAACTATATTGTTTCTCCAGGAAATAGTGGAGAAGTCTTTACTGCACAATCATATACAAAAGATAGGTATAAAAAAGATATTCCACTTTTATCTGGTGGAAGAATTAGAGCAACTGATACTATCGATATTAGACCAAGAGTAACACCTTTCAACCCAGTTGTTACTAGTGGATCTCCATTTGCATTTAGTAGTAGATCTTTTGAAAGCAATATTGATTATATTATTGCACCTAATGAAAGTTCTTTAATGGGATATAGTTTTTATCTACCAAGAACAGATAAACTAACCATCAGTAAGTTCGGGGAAGTTTCAGTAATCAAAGGAACTTCATCAATTAATCCAAAACCACCACTTAATGTGGATGACGTAATGGATATTGCTGAAATATATCTACCACCATACATTTATGATGTCAAGCAAATTGGATTTAGATTATTTGATAATCGAAGATTTACTATGCGTGATATTGCTAGTTTAGAATCTAGGATTAAAAACTTAGAAAAAGCAACTAGTTTAAGTCTACTAGAACTTGATACCAAAACCTTACAGATTCAGGATGCTGATGGATTAACTAGATTTAAAACTGGATTTGTTGTTGATAATTTTAAAAATATGGATCTTATTGATACTAAGAATCCCGACAATAAGTGCGATGTTAACGCAGAACGCAGTGAACTACTTAACGCGGTGGATAACTGGTCAATGGGTGCTGAACTGGCACTAGATCCTAGTATTAACCCAGCTAGCACAGATATTGTGGATAGAACTTTAAATCTACCATTATTAGATCCAAATATTCAAAAAACTGGAGATTTATTAACTCTAAAATATACAGAAGTTGGTTGGTTAGAGCAACCTTTAGCATCTCAAGTTGAGAATGTCAATCCCTTTAATGTGATTGAGTTTGCTGGTGGAATCTTGTTATTCCCAGCATCCGATAACTGGGTTAGAACCATTTATATTGATAATACAAGAACAGAATCAACAGGTGCAGAATGGGTTGAAAGAAGTAAATCATCAACTGATGTACAAGAACGTGTTGTTAACGGAAGAACCGAAAGAGTTACAACAGAGACTACTGTATTTGAAAATGTTCTTGAAGGACCTTCAAGAGAATTTGATTATGTTGAAAGTGTTAGGGTTAATGGAGTTGCAGATGAATATCAAAGGTCCAGAAACATTTCATATCTTGCAAGTGGACTAAGACCTCAGACAGTACATTATCACTATTTTGATAATCAAGTTTTAGATTTCTGTGCAAAACTTATAGAAATTGAAATGATTTCTGGAACTTTCCAGGTTGGAGAACTTGCAAGAGCTCATTTAAATGGGCAACTTATAATGAGATTCCCAGTACCACCTCCAAAACACAAAACTGGACCATTTGATGATCCAGATCAAATGTATACGGTGGATCCATACGATAGAACAAGACCTGCACCTGGAACTTCATATTCTTCATCATCTAAATTATTAAATATTGGTGTTAGAGCCATGGCTGAACATGGATTAACACAGGATGTAGGTGGTTTTATGGTGGTTGGTGCTATTATTAATGGAGAAACAAGTGGAGCTATTGCTAGATGCACCCGAAATGAACTCATAAGTGATAACTTTGGAGATATTATGGGAACTATCTTTATTAGAGATCCTAATGAGAATCCAACACCATCCGTGAGAATTAAAACTGGTCAAAGAACATTTAGACTTAGTGCAACTAATCAGACTAATCCCAAACCTTGGTCAAGTGTTGGTATTCCTGGAAGTGTAAAAAATGAGAGTAATGCTTCTTCAATATTCAGTTCTTCAGGAACTATTATAACTCAAGATACCAGTAGTGTAAGTGTTAGAAATCCTGCTAAACCAGCAGATAGAGCACCAAATATTAGACAAACTATTGAAGATATTACACCACCAGCTCGTCGTGCTGGTGGTAAGGATCCTTTAGCACAATCATTTACTGTTGATGAAACTGGAGCATTTTTAACTGGTGCCGAAGTTTACTTTGCATCTAAAGATCCAGCAGCTCGTTTGTTTGTGGAGTTGAGAACAGTTGAACTTGGTCTACCAACCTCAACTTTAGTTCAAGACTATGCAAGAATCGCTTTAGAACCATCTCAGATTAAGACATCAACGGATGCATCTGTTCCGACAAGGATTACGTTCCCAGCACCAATCTATCTTGAAGCACGCAGAGAGTATGCCCTAGTCTTCTTGGCACCAACTTCTGATGAGTTTGAAATGTGGGTCGCAACTATGGGACAAAAGACTAAGAGAACTAGTAACCTACCAGATGCTCAAAGTGTTGTTGTTTCACAACCATATTCTGGTGGAAGTTTGTTTAAATCACAAAATGGAACAGTATGGACTCCAAGTCAATATCAAGATCTAACCTTCAAATTATTTAAAGCTCAGTTTGTTACTAATGGGACTGCAACTTTCTATAATACTCCCATTAACCCAGGGAATATAAATTGCCAAAGACTAATAAATAATCCAATAAAAACACTACCAAGGAAACTTAAAGTCGGTGTTACTGGAATTGGAGCATTTAGTTCTATTTTAACTCCAGGTAGAAAAGTTGGTTATGGGAATATTAGTGGTAGTAGTGCTACTGGTATTATTGAAAGAATTGGTAGCAGTGTAGCATCTTCCAATGGTTTAACTCTTGTTTCTGTTGGAACTGGATTTGCGGGATCACAAACTTACAATAATGTTCCTCTTTATTCAATCAGTGGTAATGGAAGTGGTGCAACGGCAACTATTGTTACAACTTCTTCAGGAACTGTAAGTAGTGTAACTGTGACTGGAGGAACTAGAGGAAATGGATATGTAATTGGAGAGGTTCTTGGAATAACTACAACTAACACCGGTGGACGTGGATCTGGAGCTGTAGTTTCAGTTTCTGGAATTGATGGTACAGCGGATACGTTATACCTAACAAACGTTCAGGGTGAATCTTTCCCATCTGGTCAAACTTTAGTGTACTATGCAGGTGATACTAGAACAACTACAACTGCATCTGTTAATGTAACCTCAACTCTTATTGATCAAATGTACTCTGGAAATGTTATTGAGATAACACAATATAATCATGGAATGCATAATCCAATCAATAAAGTTAGTATTCAAAATATTGAACCAGATACCACATCAACTACAACAACATCAGATTTTTCTGCAACTGCTACGGTAATTAATGTTTCTAGTACAGTTCCATTTACAACATTTGAAGGTATTGGAAATACTACTAGAGGACATGCTCTTATAGAAAATGAAGTAGTTGAATATACTAATATCGGAACGGGAACTTTACAGATAGCATCTAGAGGTGTAGATGGAACTTCGATTATACCTCATCCATTAGGATCTCAGATTCGTCCATATGAAATAAATGGAATTTCTTTAAGGAGGATTAATAAAACTCATGATTTACCTACAGATCAATTACTAGTTGCATCCAAAACAACTGATAAGTATTATTTGTCAATTGATCGAGGAAATAGATCTAGTGGTTTTAATCTGTTAAATTTTATTGATACGAAGAGTGTTGGAGGATCAACCGCAGGAATATCTCAAAATCATCAATTTAGTTCTATTAAACCACAATTTACTATCATAACTCCTGGTGAAGGAGTTTCAGTATCTAGTCAAGTGAGAACGATTAGTGGAACTAGTGCAGGTGGATCTGAAGTTTCATTCTTAGATAATGGATATACTCCCGTAATCATTAACTCAACGACTTTCTTCCCAACACCAAGATTAGTAGCATCAAGAGTTAACGAACTTGAAAGATTAACAACTTTACCTAGAAACAAATCACTAACTTTCAAACTTGATTTTACTTCAGGAGATAAAAATCTCTCTCCTGTTCTAGATTTATCAACAGCATCCTTTGTTCTTTCTAGAAATAGGTTAAATAAACCTATTTTAAACTATGCAATTGATTCTAGATCGAATAACTTATCTGGTGATCCCCATAGTTCAGTATATATTACTAAGAGAATTAATTTAAGTCAATCTGCAACATCATTAAAAGTTTTGATGGGAGCATGTAGACCAGCAGATACTGATTTCAGAGTTTTGTATAGATTATTTACTGCAGATTCTTCCGAAGTTTCACAATCTTACAATCTATTTCCAGGATATACTAACCTAAGAGATACTGATAACGATGGGTATGGAGATGTAATTATTAATGCATCATTAAATAATGGACTTCCAGATGCTTTTGTTAGACCTAGTAAAGTAAATGAGTTTTTGGAATATCAATTTAGTGTTAATAATCTACAACCATTTAATGGATTCGTAATCAAAATCGTTATGTCCTCAACAAACGAGTGTTCTCAAGTTAAACTTAGTGATTTTAGAGCTATTGCTCTGGCATAAAAACATGGAAAATAACTCAAATATGATCCCAGTTGAGGGGTTTAAAAACTTATATAGGGATGAAACTACCGGTGCTATTATTAACTATGATAACTTTGGTTATAATCAATATCTTTCTCTGAGAAATAAAAAACAAAAAGAAAAAGAAGAGATAGATAAACTAAAGAATGATATTGAAGAAATAAAATCTTTACTAAAGGAGTTTATCAATGAATCCAGAAAAAATTGAACTTGAAAACTTAAATAAGTTATTTGAATATGAAAAACATGCTAGATTGATTGATACTTTAGACGTTAATGAGTTACGCGAGTTTGCAAAACTTTACTACAAACTTTATTTAAAACAACAAGAAGTTATTTCATCTTTTAGTATTGCAGGTATTGACTAAGTATAAATATATTTTAGATCCTGAGACTATTTTTTCATAAATGGCTGATATTAAAGTTAGAGTCGGTCAACAAAATGCTGTAAAAGTCATATCATCCTTGGCTGGTGCCCAAGGTCTTTCATTATCTGAACTTAGTGATGTTAGTGCTGGCACTTTACAAAATGGAATGGTCATTGTTTATAATAGTGCCATACAAAAATGGGAAGCAACATTAACTCTGACACCAGGGGCTACACAGAATTTAGACATCAACGGGGGTAACTTTTAATGGCAAGTATTATTAGGATTAAAAGATCCGCTGGAACTCAGAAACCTACAAGATTAGAATGGGGTGAACTTGCCTATGTAAGTGGTAATGGTAGTGCAACAGGAGTAAATGAAAATAAGGATAGAATTTTTCTAGGTGATGATGGTAATAATGTACTTCCAGTTGGTGGACGTTATTATACATCTATGATGTCCCATACACCAGGCAACGTCTCTAGTGCTACAAATAGTGTACTTGCTGCGAATGGTTTTGTAGCTATTCTTGATAGTGATAGAAAAGTAGATCTGTGGAATGTTGATAATTTAAGACTTGATGCTAATACCGTATCATCAACAAATACTGATGGTGATATTGTACTAGATCCGAATGGAATTGGACAAATTAATATTCCAGATGATACCTATTTAAGTTTTGGTACAAATAAAGACTTAAAAATAAGATATGATGAACTAACTGATGATAGGTTAGAAATTGAAGGATCTCAAGTTTTCTTTGCTAATACTACAGATAGTTCAAGTGCAGATACTGGATCTGTTATTTTTGATGGTGGGATTGGTATTAAAAGAAATTTACATGTCGGATCAACAATCTTTGGAACTCAACTTTCAGTTTCTGGTATCTCTACATTCACTGGACTTGTAGATGCCAATGGTGGTGCAGAGATTGATAATATTCGTATTGGTATTGCTAATGACAATGAGATTGATACTTCAACAGGCAACTTAACGATTGATTCTGCAGGCGGTACAACAACACTTGATGATAATGTAAGTATTTCTGGAACTCTAGGGATCACTGGAGCAACTACACTTTCATCTACACTAGGAGTCACTGGACAAACGACCTTAACTGGTTTATTAGACGCTAATGGTGGTGCAGATATTGATAATATCCGTATTAGAGATAATATCATTTCAACTTTACCCGGATCTGGAAATGTTTTATACTTAGATCCATATCCAGATTCATTAGATAATGCTGGAAAGGTAGTCATTAAAGGTGACTTGCAAGTAGATGGCACTACAACTTCAGTTAACTCAACTACAGTTAGTCTTAACGACGCCATAGTTATTCTTGGAGACGTAACTAGTATTAGAACAGTTATGGAAACTGTTGTTTCTGGTGTAAGTACTATTAGATTAGATTCAGTTGTTGGCATTAATACCGGAGATGTTATTAGTGGTAGTGCCGCATTAGGCGCTGGATCTGCTAGTACTGTTACAGCATATGATACATCTAATAAAATTATAACATTAAGTTCTGCAACCTTATCAGGTATTGTAACAACAACACAGTTAACAATTACTCACGCATTTGATACTGATACTGATCGTGGTGTTGCATTTAATTATAATACAAATTCTGGAGTAGCAAATAACAAAATTGGATTCTTTGGTTTTATTGATGGTTCAATTGCAAATAGCACCGCCACTTCTAGTAATCATGGAACACATGCTAATGATAGTAGACGATGGACTTATATTCCAGATGCGACCATTTCTAACGAGTTAGTTACTGGAACTAAAGGATTTTTAGATGTTAAAGGATTATATTATCAATCTGGTGATTTTAATCCTGGTGGTGTAGTATGGTTTGATAGCACTGGTTTACAAAGATCAACTAATAATCCACAATCGACTGATGTTTGCACATCAAAACAAATACTAACTGCCATTTCATCGATTAGATTAATTTTAGCTAGTGCAATTACGGTTAATCCTGGAGATATTATAAGACAAGATACAACAGGCGCTTATGGTGTAGTTCCAGGAATTCTAGGACCTGGAGTTTCAGCAATAACTACACCTGCTATTGCAGGTGGTGGAGGGTTTGCACTTGATTTAATTGGTGTTGAGGATGGTCCAACTGGAAGCGCATTTGGGAATGCTCATAATATTAATCGAGAAGGTACTAGTGGATCTATTACTAGTTTAAATATAATACCTACTTCAGTTACTATGATATATATTAACAAACCACATTGGACATCTACTCTTGATGGAGGAACATTCTAAAATATGAATAATGATAGTGAAGTTGATATTAATGTTTTAGTGCGTTTATATAATCAAAAATTAGCGACACTAACAAATCAAAATATTTTATTAGAAGCAAAACTTCAAACATTAACTGATGATTTTGTAGAGCAAAGAAATCAGTTAATGCAAAAAAATCTTGAACTTCAATCCCAACTTGATAGTTTTAAAAAATCTAAAAAATCTGAAGAGTAAAAAAAATGGCGCAACCAGCAACCAGACAAGGACTTATTGATTACTGTCTAAGGCGCTTGGGTGCTCCCGTTTTGGAAATAAATGTTGACGATGATCAGATTGATGATTTAGTTGACGATGCTTTACAGTATTTCCAAGAGCGTCATTTTGATGGAGTTGAAAGGATGTATTTAAAACATCCTATTACTCAACAAGATATTGATAGAGGAAAGGCAACCGCAAAAACTCCAGTTGGTCCAGGTATTGTTACTTCTACTGCAACATCAACAACTGGTTTGGTAAGTAACTGGTACGAAACTTCAAACTATATTCAAGTTCCAGATAGTGTTATTGGTATAGAAAATGTATTTAAGTTTGACACAAGTTCCATTTCGGGTGGAATGTTTAGTATCAAATATCAGTTACTTTTAAATGACTTATATTATTTTAATTCAGTTGAACTTTTGCAATATTCTATGGTAAAATCATATCTATCAGATATTGACTTTTTATTAACAACCGACAAACAACTTAGATTTAATAAAAGGCAAAACAGGTTATACCTTGACATTGATTGGGGTTCTCAATCTGTTGGAAACTTTATTATTTTGGATTGCTATAGAATATTAAATCCAAATGATTTTACTAAAGTTTATAACGATAGTTTTTTGAAGAAATATTTAACTGCTCTTATTAAAAAGCAGTGGGGACAGAATCTAATCAAGTTTAGGGGTGTTAAACTTCCGGGTGGAATTGAGTTAAATGGTAGAGAAATATATGAAGATGCAGAAAGAGAACTACAAAATCTCAAACAAGTCATGGTTCTAGAGCACGAACTTCCACCATATGATTTTATCGGATAATGGCACTTAATCCATTTTTCTTACAAGGATCTGCATCCGAACAACGATTAGTACAAGATCTCATTAATGAGCAGTTAAAGATCTATGGTGTAGAAGTCATTTATATTCCTAGAAAATTTGTTAATAAAAAAACAATTATAGAAGAGGTTCAATCTTCTAGATTTGACGACAATTTTTATCTTGAAGCATATGTAAATAGTTATGAGGGGTATTCTGGATCTGGAGACATTTTAACAAAATTTGGAATGAGTTTGAGAGATGAGTTAATCTTAACTATTTCCAAAGAAAGATTTGAAGATTTTATAGCGCCTTTTCTTGGGGCAATAGATGATGGAACTGGAGAAAGCGAAATAGTATTATCTACACGCCCAAGAGAGGGAGACTTAGTTTATTTTCCACTAGGTGAAAGGATATTTGAAGTTAAGTTTGTAGAGCATGAACAACCATTTTATCAACTTGGAAAAAATTATGTCTATGAATTAAAGTGTGAACTATTTGAATATGAAGATGAAGTTATTAATACTACAATTGAAGAAATTGATACTCAGGTTCAAGAAGAAGGTTATATAACTACCTTATCTTTGATTGGTATTGGTGCAACAGCACATGCAACATCATTCATTAATACTGGATATGTTAATAGAATATATTTAAATAACGATGGATATAGATATACTTCTCCACCAAGAGTCACCTTTAGCCCATCACCTACAGGAAATAATGGTGATAATGCCACAGCAGTTGCAATAGGCACATATAAAGGAAGATCTTTTAATCTTCAAGATATTTACTTAACAAATGCAGGAGTTGGTTATACTGTAGCACCAATCATAACATTCTCTGGTGGTGGAGGAGTTGGAGCAGCTGCAACTTGCTCTATCTCTCAAGGTAATACAAAAGGTGTTATTAGAGTTCTTATAACCGATCCTGGATTTGGATATGTAACTACACCAACAGTAACATTTACAGGACCTCCAGTATCCAGTTTATCGTCAAATGTTAATATTGTAACTAATGTAGAAGATTCTTTTGCATACTCAGTATCATATAATTTTGATTCTACGATTATTTCATTTGACCAAACTGGAGTAACTTTTGATGGCAATTGATAAATATAATAAAGTGTTTTGAGTAATGGCAAAATTAGGAATATCAACTGGAGTAATACCGAATGATGGTAATGGTGACACACTATTATCGGCAGCCATAAAGATTAATAAAAATTTTAATGAGATTTATGGTGCTATTGGAAACGGAACAACTATATTTGCAGGTAATCCAAACCTAACTGTAGGAATCGTAACAGCAACAAAATATTATGGGGATGGATCTTCATTAACTGGAGTTTCTGTTTCTGGCAACAATAATAATGTTGGTGCTGGAGTGACAGTTAGAGATAATGGTTCAGGTATTGGAACTGCAACAATAATTGATTTTGGTGATTATTTAAGTGTTTCTCCGATTTCATCTGGAATTTGCACGGTAACTTCCGTTTTTGTTGGTAGTAATCAACTTGGAGTAAGAACAGAAGTTTCACAATCCACTGGATCAATTGCAAATAATGCATCCGCAAACATAAGTTTTGCTGGATTTAAATCTTATACTTTATATAAAGTTCAATCTTCACACGCTTCTTGGATAACAATATATACAGATTCTGCCTCTAGAGCAAATGATGCTTCTAGATCACAATCATCAGATCCAACCGCAGGATCTGGGGTTATTGCTGAAGTAATCACTGCTTCTGCTGGTATTGCCACAATCACTCCAGCAACTATCGGATTTAATAATGATAATCCAGTATCAACAACTATCTACGCTAAAGTTAAAAATAATAGTGGATCTACGGCAAATATTACAGTAACACTAACAATTCTTCAACTAGAAACCTGATGGAAGATCTAAAAGAATACATTGTAACAGCAAAAGATTATGAATGTCTGGAATGTTTATATCATGATTTAGAAACTCCTGGCGGATCTGATACAATTCCAGAGAGAGAAGTACATTGTTGTGATAGAAGACCGATTAGTAGGAATACACATTATTTTCTGACAGATGATGAGGTAAAAAAACTTATTAATGATGAAAGAGTTATTTTTGTTGAATCTGCAGATTTTCTAAGATCTATGACTCCTGTGACAACTTTTGAGCAATCTTCTAGTTTTTTCAATAAAGGAGCTACTGAGAATTCCAATCATACAAATTGGGGTTTACTGAGGTGTGAAAGGGGTCAGCAAATATATGCTTGGGGTGCTGATGGAATTCCAAATCAAGTTGGTGTTATTACAACAACAAGTACTGGAAAAAATGTTGATGTTGTTATATTAGACACTATTATTGATGGCAATGACCCAGAGTATGCAAAAAATCCAGATGGTACTGGTGGTTCTAGATTTGTTGCATACAATTGGTATCAACACAATGCAGCACTAGGATTACCCGCATCAGCACCATATCAATATGTACCAGTAGGCCAGGAATCTCATGGTCAACACGTAGCAGGTACAGTTGCAGGAAATACTCAAGGATGGGCAAGAGACGCTAACATTTACAATATTACAGTATTTTCTTATCCTGGAACTAATTCTCAGATACAAACATCCAGAGTCTATGATTATATAAGAATGTTTCATAAAACTAAACCCATCAATCCATTGACGGGTCATAAGAACCCAACAATTGTTAATAATAGTTGGGGAATAGAATTAACTTTACATAGAGATAGTAATACTGGTATTGGAAATAGTATGTATGTTCTGAGGAGGGGGACCACATATTATGGTCCGTTTACTGATCAACAACTTGAGAGTCATGGTGTAATGCAATATACATCTTCTGGTGGATCATATGGTCTTGGTACGATAACTGTTAGTACAAACTCAGGTTCAATAAATGCAGATATCGAAGACATGATTAATGAAGGTGTTATTACATGTGGTTCTTCAGGTAATGGTAGGATGAAAATAGATGTTTTAGGAGGAATTGATTATAATAATAGAGTTGCCGCAACATATATTTCTAGTTCAGTTGGAACTATTTCAGCATTTGGTGTTTTCTATCATCAAGGAAGTAGTCCTGGTGTTGGTTCAAGTACAATATGTGTTGGAGCTACTAACTCTGCTGTTGTAGACGCAAAAAGAGCATTTAGTGATTGTGGACCAAGAGTTAATGTCTTTGCACCTGGGACAAATATCCAATCTTCACATTTAACTACTGGTCCCGTTCCAGATCCAAGAAATGCAACTTATACAAGAGGAAAACTAAATGGCACAAGTATGTCATGCCCTCAAGTTTCTGGATTACTTGCATGTCTTGCCGAACATTATCCAAGAATAACTCAAAAAATGGCATTAGAATATATTGATAAGTACTGGCAAAAAAATGCACTTTTAAATAGTGGAGAAGATAGTTATACCGATGAGGTTTCTTTACAAGGTGCAGCAAATCTATATGCCATTCATGTTAAGGATAGAAAATTAGTAGGAATAACACAACCAAGAACAAATCATTGGGAGAGACCAGCACGTGGTAATGTTTGGCCAAGAAAGAGTACAGTATATGGTGGATAAAATAAATAATACAAACCAATACATTATTGAATATTCTAATGCCTGAAAAAAGAAACGCAAGTAAGTTTAATAAAATCAGGCATCATTTGAGATCGACTCAAATTGATGAAAAACTTCATTTGCTTAATGAAATACCAACTAATAATACAACAACAATGTATGCTGTGGAACCTGACAAATTTATTGTCACTCCAGCGGTTTATAGAGAAGGTTTAAATTTGTCTGCTGACTCAAATCCAAATGGAACTGATACCTCTGGATTATTCAATGCGGCTGGTGAAATATTAACAGAGCAACCACCAGGAGACAATAGTTATATACTTGGTCCAATGGTTAGTGTTTATTTCCCAGATGGAGATTATACAGCTATTGGATATATTCAAAAAGATACTAGACAAGTTGTTAACTTGGCAAGATTATCTGGATCATTAGAAGACTGGAATGGTACGGATGGTTTTATTAGTTATAGTCAATTAACATTGGCACAAGCAGTTTGGTATTGGCAAAAATATAAAGAAAATAAAGTATCAGATTATAGGATTTTTTATATTGGTATTTTTGAACCCATACCAAGAAGTGATGTTACTGATCCAAGTAGTGGAGTTGATATTGATAATTTGGGCAGATGGCTTGGAAAAATTATTAGTGATCCACATGTATTAACTCCAGCATTAATACAAAAAATATTTACTACACTAAAAGGACCAGATCCTAATCTACCTGCAGGAATTGCAAATCAACAATATGCTAAAGATCTTAGTGATTTGATGAAAAATCTTGGAACAGCGGGACAAGTTGGGGCTAGAATACTTAGGGCACTTACGGATGATATAAGATACGCTGGTGATAAAATTGTAAAAGGTCTTCCACCTGGAATCGACTATATTAAGGATTGGCAGGGGGGTGGAAAAAAACTTGTTGATAAGTTATTCGGTAGTGCAGAAAAAGCCGAAAAAATATTGGGAAAAGATTGGTATAACACTGATTATGCTGCACCCCAGGGAACACTTCGTCCTGGAGAGGTGGATGTTGCCAAGATGTATGCTGATCCAACTGACACCAGAGGAGTTCCATGGGGTGATAAAACTGGAGATCTTTGGATTGGAGATGCTCCAAACCAGGGAAAACATGGTATTAAAAATCCATTTGGTTCTAAAGTTAGTAGGGGTTGGTCAGGATTTCCAGAAGTTCAAATATCAACTTCTGGAGGTGGAGTTGATATGGCTAGAGCATCCGCAGATGACTTAGCCAGATTAGGAGCACAAGGAACAAAAACTTCTAAAATTTTAAGTAGAGTTGTTCCAGGAGTAGCAGCAGCGGCTGCAGCTGCAGATGTGGGAATAAGAATTAGTAGGGGCGATTATACGGGAGCAGTTGCTGGAGCACTTTCTGCCATACCAGGACCAATTGGGTGGGTTGCTTTTGGGGCACAAATGGGTATGGATGCATTGGGATGGAGTGGAGGGAATTATAGAAAAGAATCTTTTATCATCGAAGATACAAAAGATGAAATACTAAAAGTTTTTAATGATGTTGGAAAAGATAGATACATTAGAATGTTAGCAAGCATGATGCTTTCTTTTGGAATGCATCCAGATGTTGTCACTCTTGTTATAAAAGCATATTATAATACAAAATTGTCTGATGATGAAATTAAGTTCATTAAAAATGCTCTTCCAAAAATGTTGAAGAATTTAGAAGAGCGTAGTAAGAAATATCAAACGAATGAGAACCACCTAAAGAATCATAGAAAAGTTATTAAAGAAATAAGAAAACCTTATTATTTACCAGAAGAAAAAAAAGTAAAAATCAAACATCGTCCAAAAGTGATTGGGATGCCACCTAGAACAATAGGTAAAGATTTAATGAAACAAGCTGAAGTTCCAACTTCATTTAAACCAATTGAAGAAAAAACGTGGGGTAAACATGAAAAACATCAAAATACTCGTCTATCTCAAGAAAGAAAAAATATGATTCTGGATTCAATTGGTACGTCAGATCATGCTTGGGAATGGTTAACTGAAAAAAATCAAACTAAATCAAAAAAGATTATGTATGGAAATTTTGATACTGGCAAAAAAGGTAAAGAGGACAACATTCCAAAAATAGAATATGTATATAACACTTATAAAATTATAAGTAAAGAAGAAATTTGTAATGATTATATTGTTAGAATGGTTGACGATACTGGTAAAGAGGTCATTACAACTCAATCTGTTTTAAATGAAAGATTGCATAAAGAGTTTGAACAAAAAATGCTAGAGCAGCAAACTATGCAAGCAGATAAAGATCCACTTTTCAAAAGAGTTGCCGATAAGTTAAAACCCATAATTGACTATCAAGATAAGCCATCAAAACTTGGATATCCAGATACTCCTCCACCAGAACCTATAGATGGATGGCATCCAGAATATGGGCAAAAAGTTGACTACTATAAAAAATTAGATCCTCATAGTGCTGATAGTATGAGTATTCCGCAAACTGATGATGAAAAAATTAATAGAGAAGTTGAAAATCAAACATCTAAAAATTTATCACTAAGATTAAAAAAAGCACTTAAAAAAAATAAATAGTTTGTTGGAGTAAAATTAATTTAAATGAAAATAATACCTGGATCCGGAGCCATAGTACAAGCAACTTTTAATCAAAATTATGGAGTACAGGCATTTACCGTTGTAAATGGTGGAACTGGGTATGCTACTACTAATCCACCAAAAGTTGTCATTTTAGGAACAACAACGCCAACTATTGCAGGTTCCTTTTATCCAATCATTGCAGATGGGCAGATTAAAAGTATAAGAGTCTTATCATCTGGATCTGGATATTATCCCGTTATTAGTGGTTTGGGAACTGCTGTTGGAATTGCTTCAATAGGGTCTGCGAATAATGATGTAAGGTCTATTTACATTACAAATCCAGGATTTGGATATACTGTTGCTCCACAAGTTACAATAGGAAATCCAAATATATTAACAGGATATGGCAATTACGAGTTTAATGAAGTTATAGTTGGATCTAGATCAAAAACAAAAGCTAGAGTCAAGGAATGGGATTCTGATGCTAAGATTTTAAAGATTTCTTATGTTGGTATAGGAGCAACAACAAAAGGATTTGTTACTGGAGAAAATATCGTTGGAACCAAATCTGGCGCCATTTACAGTGTTAAAACCTTTAACCAACAAGACACATACGATAAATATAGTCAAAATGATGAAATAGAAGAAGAATCAGATTTTATTATAGATTTTTCAGAATCAAATCCATTTGGTACTTATTAATGTTAGGAACTTATTTTTATCACGAAATTATTAGGAAAACAGTCATTTCTTTTGGAACTCTTTTTAATCAGATTCACGTTCGCCATGAAGATAGAGATGGTAATGATATAAGTGATATTAGAGTTCCTTTGGCATATGCACCTGTTCAAAAGTTTCTAGCAAGAATCCAACAACAACCAGAACTCAATAAAGCAACTCAAATTACATTACCTAGAATGTCATTTGAAATGACGTCTATCAGGTATGATCCAACAAGAAAATCTAATGTAACTCAAACATTTAAAGTACTAGATGGACAAAACTTAAAAAAAGTTTTTATGCCAGTGCCTTATAATATTGGATTTGATCTTAATATTTTAACCAAGTTAAATGATGATGCTTTGCAAATTGTAGAACAGATATTACCATTTTTCCAACCATCATTTAATATGACAATAGATTTGGTTGATTCAATTGGAGAAAAGAGAGATATTCCTGTTGTTTTGGAAAACATTACTTTTCAAGATGACTATGAAGGTGATTTCTCAACAAGAAGAGCACTTATCTACACTCTAAGTTTTACTGCAAAAACTTATCTGTTTGGTCCTATTGCAGATTCTACAGATGGACTTATTCGTAAAGTTCAGGCTGATATTTACACATCAACAGATGTGCAAACTGCAAAAAGAGAAATGCGATATACTGTTACTCCAGATCCTATTGATGCGAATCCAGATGATAATTTTGGATTTGATGAAACCATAGAGTTTTTTGGAGATTCTAAAGATTTTAGTCCAACACGTAAAATAGATCTTTGATATTATGCCCGATAATTATGAAAAACTCGATCAATCTCTCAATATTGAGAGCGAAATAGTTGCTGTTGAAAAAGATAACTCATTGGTTAAAGTTGAATCAACAAGTCAACAAGATATTAAAAAAGATTATGAATACACTCGTGCAAATTTATACTCTTTGATTGAAAAGGGGCAAGAAGCAATTAATGGAATTATGGAACTTGCCGGTGAAGGTGGAAGTCCAAGAGCATATGAAGTCGCAGGTCAATTAATTAAAAGTGTTGGTGATGTCACAGATAAATTAATAGATCTACAGAAAAAATTAAAAGATGTCGAAGATGACAGCATTAAAACAACTAACAATGTCACAAACAATGCCGTATTTGTAGGGTCGACTTCCGAATTATCAAAACTACTTAAACAAGGTTTTCTAAATAATAAAGAGTAATCTATTTCTTCAATGGGTTGGTCTAACAAATATAAAAGATCAATAAACTGTGATAATCCTAGTGGATTTTCTCAGAAAGCTCATTGTGCTGCTCGTAAAAAAAGAACAAAGGGTGAAGAAACAAAATCAAAATCACCTTTCAGCGAAATGAACGATCCTCGCATTCCAAAGAAACCAGGACAACCAGATAAGTCTGATAAACACTCTGATCTTTACACAGACGAAGATCCAAAAGGAACAATTCGTGGATTGGGATTTAAGGATGTTGCAACTGCAAAAGAAAGTGTTTCAAAAATAAGAAACTCTGGAAGATCTCATGCTCACAAAATTCAAGCAGCAATTGCTATGGAACAAAGAGCAAGAGTAATGGGAAAGACTTCTGAAGCTGCTATTTTTAGAAAATTTATCAACTCAATGAAAAAGAAAACAGAAGAAATGAACGAGGAAAAAAAGAGGAATAGGTGTAAACCAGGAAACTATTATTGCTATACGGATAAAAAGTGTAAACCAATTCCTGTTGGATATGTGATAGGTCGTGATGGTATGCTTGAGAAGGAAGATGATTATGAAAGCAATGGTTCTAATGGAAATGGAAATGGTTCTAGTATA
>Ga0194118_10001332_pt1 | contig 35920 bp, 32 predicted proteins | sample TA2MahsurfametaG_2_FD_148662 | JGI IMG/M metagenome (GOLD analysis project Ga0194118, IMG submission 148662) | Freshwater microbial communities from Lake Tanganyika, Tanzania - TA2015013 Mahale N5 surface | ecosystem: Environmental > Aquatic > Freshwater > Lake | place: Tanzania: Lake...
GCTCGGGAGCAGTCGCGTAACAAGGGCGCACCTGGCACTCAAACCAGCGACACAGAGCCTGCGGGCGAGGAGGTGCCATTCTGAACGAAGGCGCGCGGCGGGATCGGCGGCGGGCCTCAGCCTTCTGGGCTTCACGCCGCCTCAAGCCTCCCCTAAACTTATCCACAGCACTTCACGAAAAATTGCTATCCACCCCCTGGTCAAAATTCAACGCGCACGGGTGGTCAAAATTCAACGCGCAGCGACAATCAGGACACGCTGATCATCACCTACGACGCAGGGCGTGGCGAGCCCCGGGGCTCGCGGCCACGCAAGCTCGATCACCGCGCATCGGGGCTCGGCGATTGCATCGATTGCGGGATCTGCGTGCAGGTTTGCCCGACCGGGATCGATATCCGCAAGGGACTTCAGTATGAGTGCATCGGTTGCGCGGCCTGCATCGACGGCTGCAATCAGGTCATGGAAAAAATGGCTTATCCGAAGGGCTTGATTCGCTACAGTACAACCCACGCGATCGAGCGAGGTCTGGACAATGCCTCGATGTGGCGGCGGGTGCTTCGCCCGCGCGTGCTGATCTACTCGGCGATTCTGCTGGCCATCGTGGTCGCGCTGGCGACGTCGATTGCACTTGGATCGCCCTTCAAGGCCGACATCATTCGAGATCAGATTCTCGGCCGTATCGTCGAGGACGGGCTGATCGAGAACGGCTATAGCCTGCAATTGATCAATTCCAACGAAGTCACGCGCCGCTTTCGGGTGACCGTCGCGGGCCTGCCTTCGGCCCAGATGGCGGGCGAGGCGGAATTCGAGGTGGGGCCGGCCGCCGTACGGATGGTACCGATCCGGGTACGCGCTGAACCCGGCAACGGACAGGCCGGATCGAACAAGGTGCAGTTCTCGATCGAGGCCACCGACGCGCCCGGCGATCGCGTGATCACTCATTCAACCTTTTATGTGCCCCGTTGAGGCCATGACGCCCACCGGTGCTCGAAGGAGTACGACATGTCTGCGATGAAACCTGTTCCCCCCTGGTATCGACACCCTGAGCCCTGGTTGCTGCTGATGGCCCCGCTGGCCGCAGTGATTGGCGGCTACCCGACCTTGTGGCTCGCCTTGAACTCTAATCATTCACTCGTTGTCGATGACTACTACCGCGAGGGCAGAGCCATCAACCAGACTTTCGCACGGGACGCGCAGGCTGAAAGGTTCGGGCTGATGGCGCGCATCGACACGGATCAATGGGAGGCGCCGTTTGCACCGCCCATCCGGGGACGCTGGACGATTCAGGTCGAGGACCCAGCTCGCAACTGGCGACTGGTCGCGCCCCTGTCCGACCCTGGGGCCCCGCTCGTCATCTTGGCGGGCAGCGCCAAGCGGACGCACTGAGCCCTGCAGCTGGACCGCACGACAAGGAGAGACAGGGATGAACCCACCCAGGCCGATCGGCGACCGGCGCTCTGGACGCTACCTGATGCAGGTGCTGTGGCCCTCCTTCATGGTGGCGATCATCGCCGAAGGTCGGTTCTTCTCGATGATTGACCCGCTTGAGATGTCGTTCGTCGCCCGGCATCTGGGCGATAGCCGCGAGGCGGCCTATACCATCGGCTTCTTCGTATTCTGGGCGCTCTTGGCCTCATCGAGCACGCTGACCTGGCTGCTCGCGGCTGCGCCGACACCGCAAGCTCTAGAGATCGACCAGGGCGCGCGACGTCATCAGAACAAGTCCCTGATCGGACGTTGACGGGTCGATCGCGGTCAGCGGAACAACTTGCCCGGGTCCTGCGGCGGACTGTCAGGGCCGCCGCCGAAGGGATTGAAGTTCGGCATACCGCCGGGCCCGCTTCCACTGGGTTCGAAGGGGTTGTTCTCGATGCGGATCTCGACCTTGGACGGATCAACCGGGGGAAGCGTGCCCTTGTAGTGCGTCACCAGCCCCGGGAATGCCAGGACAACTGCCACCATCACCAATTGCAAGCCGATGAAGGGCACGGCCCCCCAATAGATCTGCCCGGTCGTGACCGGCGCGATCCGGCGCCCGGTCACCTTGTCGAGATACTCGCTCGAAGGCGCGACCGATCGAAGATAAAAGAGGGCAAATCCGAAGGGTGGGTGCATGAACGAAGTCTGCATGTTCACGGCCAGCAGCACGCCGAACCAGATCAGATCGATACCCAGCTTGTCGGCCACGGGCGCGAGCAAGGGCACGACGATGAAGGCGAGTTCGAAAAAATCCAGGAAGAACGCCAGTACGAACACCAGGATGCTGACCACAATCAGAAATCCAGTCTGGCCACCCGGCAGGTCGACCAGCAGATGTTCGACCCAGAGGTCTCCGTCCACGCCGCGAAAGGTCAAGCCGAAAACGGTCGAGCCGATCAGGATGAACATGACAAAGCAGGAGAGCTTGGCTGTGCTGTCCATGGCCTGCTTGAGCAGGCTGATCGACAGCCGGCGCCGGGCGACCGCCATCACGATGGCGCCCACCGCCCCCATGGCTCCGCCTTCGGTTGGCGTCGCCACACCAATGAAGATCGTGCCCAGGACGAGGAAGATCAGCGCGAGCGGCGGCACCATGACGAAGGTCACCCGCTCGGCGATCTTTGAAAGCAAGCCCAGTCCCAGCAAGCGATTGGCCACTGCAATCACGAACGCGATCAAGCCACCTGCGAGGACCTGGATGACAATGCGTTCGTCGATCGGCGACTTGCCGGGGATCAACCAGTGATCCACCGCCGCGGCGCCCAGCACTGCAATCGCAAGCAGAACGACCAGGGATCGACTGCCCGAGGCACCGCCGGGTTCGGAAAAACTGCGGGCCTCGATTGGGAGCGCTGGCGCCACGCTGGGCCGCAGCCACGCCATCGCAAAGACGTAGGCCAGATAGGTCAGCATCAGGATCAGGCCCGGGAGCATGGCGCCCCGGTACATATCGCCCACGGATCGACCCAGCTGGTCGGCCAGCACGATCAGCACGAGCGAGGGCGGGATGATCTGTGACAGCGTGCCAGACGCGGCGATCACTCCGCTCGCAAGCCGGCGATCATAGCCGTAGCGCAGCATGATCGGCAACGAGATCAGGCCCATCGAAATCACCGAGGCCGAAACGACCCCCGTCGTAGCCGCCAACATTCCACCCACCAGCACCACGGCGATCGCGAGCCCGCCGCGGATCGACCCGAACAGCTGACCCACGGTCTCGAGGAGGTCCTCGGCCATGCCAGAGCGCTCGAGCACGAGTCCCATGAACGTGAAAAACGGAATGGCCAGCAGGGTGTCGTTCGCCATGATGCCGAAGACACGCTGAGGCAGCGCCTGAAAGAGCGCGGGAGTGAGTAGTCCGAGCTCGATACCGATCAGGCCAAAGACGATGCCGTTCGCCGCCAGCGAGAAAGCGACAGGAAAGCCCAGCAACAGGAAGATGAACAGGGTGATGAACATCACCGGCGCGAGGTTGGCGGCGAGGAATTCCATCGTACGCAGACCTCAGCGAGATGTTTCGGAGCCGTGGCGGGCGCGCTGGCCCTCCGACCCTGCAACGGGGGCGCCCTCCGCACCAGGGAAAGCGGAATTGGAGCGCTCAGCCGCGATCTCTGCCGCCAGCAGCTCTTCCTCCGTCGGGCCGGCGCGCGCAGTCGGATCCGGACACCGACCCATCAGAAAACCCACGCACTTGATCAGGTGGGAGATGCCCGCCAGAACCAGCAGTGTAAAGCCCACCGGAATCAGCAACTTCGCCGGCCAGCGGAGGAGGCCGCCCGCATTGGATGAGGTCTCGTTCTGCACCCACGCATCGACGAACATCGGCCATGAAAGCACGAGAATCAGCACCGCCATCGGCAGCAGAAAGACGATCACGCCGAAGATCTCGATCCCGATCTGCTGCCGCCTCGAGAGCCGCGACGAAAGAATATCGACACGGACATGACCGTTTCGCAACAGCGTATAGCCCGCCATCAGCAGGAAGATCGCTCCGAACAGATACCACTGCAATTCAAGCCAGGCATTAGAGCTCATGCTGAAGGCCTTGCGCATCACCGCGTTGCCCGCGCTGATCAGAACAACCACCAGAACGAGCCATATCACGATGCGTCCGACCCACTCGTTGACTCGGTCAACAAGCTTTGACAAGGCGAGCAAGGATTGCATCGGGAAGGGCTCCGGTGCAGCTCCGCTGGCCAGCCGATCAGTCGCGAGTGCCGAACAGGCGCCGCAAACGCGCCCAGAGCATGCCGATCATCAGGCTCACGGGGTTGAGGTCCGGCGCCTGATCGAACGAAGGGGTCCGGTCGCTCGGAAGATCCGCTTGTGATGCGGTACCGGCGGGTGAGGCGGTGAGCGCGCGGCCGACCTGCGCCGCAAACTGCTGAACGATCCGGCGCACGAACTCCTGGACAAGGCCGCCGCGCGAGAATTGCGCGAATGGTCCCTGCAGGCTGTATCGCATTTCGATCACCACGCGAGTCGTTTGATCACCGAGCGCGATGACTTCCCAGGCGATGTCGCCTTCAGCGCGGGACTGCGTCATCCGATCGCGCCCACGCCCCTGCAGCCGCGCTCGCCGGTTCGGAGGGTCCAGCGCAAGCACTGCATCGCCCTCGAACTTGGCCTGCATCGGGCCAAATCGAAGCGCAACGCCTCCCATCACACGATCGCCCTCTTGCCCGGTGAGGAACGCACCCGGCAGGCAGGCTGCCACGCGGGCAGGATCGCTCATCAGCGCCCAGACCTGATCCGAGGGACAGGGCAGCTCAAATTGATCTCGGATCACGGCGGCGGGCTCCGCGGACCTCGCAAACGCCGCACCAGGTGCCTGGGGCGGCGCCTTGACGCCCACGCCGGCCTGATGCAATTCACGATCGACGACCTGGTCGGCCCTGGAAAATTCTTGGAACTGCGCCGCGGCAGGCGACCCAACGGCGCCCGCCACCGGGAATTCGATTTGCGAAGCGCGAGCCGCTGCCTCGCGGAGCGCCTCGACCTGCGCGTCCGGCTGGGCCTGCAAATCCTCGAGGACCGAGACCACGGCGTCGACGATACCTTGATACCCGGTGCAACGGCAGAGGTTGCCGGAGAGCTCCGCGCGGACCTGGCGTTCATCGGCTGTCGGCAGCCTGAGCACAATATCCCGGGCCGAGGCGAGCATCCCAGGTGTGCAGTATCCGCACTGCAAGGCATGACGCGCCGAAAAGGCGGCTCGCAAGCGAGCCATCACCGGATCTCCCTCGTGGCCTTCGATCGTGGTGACGGCGCGCCCCTCGCATGCGACAGCAAAGGTGATGCACGAGCGAATCGGCTGCCCATCGAGCAGCACGACGCAGGCACCGCACACGCCGTGCTCGCAGCCGAGGTGTGTACCGGTCAGCCCCGCCTGCTCCCGGATGAAATCACCGAGATGCGTGCGGGGCGCAACCTCACGCTCGACGCGCTGGCCATTGATGGCAATCGCGACGCGCCTCATGCGCCGACCACCTCGCGTTCGAATGCACGATCCACCGCCCGCATGACGGTCGCGATCAACCTGCGGTGTCCAATCGCATCCATGTCCGGCAGGCTCAGCGAAACATGTCGCGCCACCCGCTCAGCCCAGTTCGGGCCGGAGCGGTCGATATCGTCGAGCAGTTCCGCCGACAAGCCTTCAAGGAGGACTGGCGGGCCGTCGAGCGCACCGACCGCGACCCGGCAAACGCCACGGACTGGGTCAATCGCGACGGCACAGCTGGCCTCCGCGAAGTCACCGATCTTTCGGCAAACCTTGTAGTAACCCCATGGTGCGTAGCCGAGCGACTCCGGAAGCAGAACGGCGGCGACCATTTCGTCCGGTTCGAGCACCGTGGTGTAGGCCGCCAGCATGAACTGGTGGACCGGAACGATACGCGTGCCGGTGCTGCGGACAATCTCGATCTGGGCCTCTGCGGCCCAGGCAGCGAGCAGCCAATCGGCAGCCGGATCGGCATGGGCAAGGCTCCCCCCGATGGTCCCGCGATTGCGTACGGAGCGGTAGGCAATCGTGCCGGCGATACGGCGCCAGGGGTGGTCACGCAGCGCGGGGTGCCGGCCATCCTCGATCTCCGCATGCGTGACGCCGGCACCAATCCGCAGCTGACCGCCCTCTGCCTTCACGGTCCTCAAGTCGGCCAGTCCAGAAACGTCGATCAATCGATCCGGCCGCACCAGACGGAGATTGAGCATGGGCCCGAGCGACTGACTGCCCGCGACGAGGCGGCTGTTCAGGTCGCCGCGCGCAAGCTCCCTGAGCGCTTGGTCGAGCGTTTCCGGCTTTAGATAGTCAAAGCGCGCGGCCTTCATGCAGCGTGCTCCGCCGGGGTCGTCACCCGGCCCGCCTCGACCGCAGCCAGGACCCGCCGAGGAGTGAGTGGCGTCTCGAGCAGTTCCTGCGCGCCCAATCGGGAGAGCGCATCGTTGACCGCACCGATCAGGACGGCGGGCGGCGCGATCGCCCCCCCCTCGCCCATTCCCTTGGCACCAAACTCGGTGTGGGGCGAAGGGGTCTCAAAATGGTCCATCCGGATCCGGGGCGATTCGCTCGCACCGGGCATCACATAGTCGGCCAGCGTGGAGGCGAGCGGCTGGGCCAGCGAGTCATAGGTCGCCTCCTCGTAAAACGCCGTGCCGATGCCTTGAACGATGCCACCAATCGACTGACCCTCGACGACCATCGGATTCACCATGACGCCGCAATCCTCGACGGCCACGTAGTCGAGGATCTCGATCGCGCCGGTATCCGGATCGACTGCGACGACGGCAGCATGACTGGCATAGGAAAAACAACCGGTGTCGACCTTGGGCCGGTAACCCACCGATACCTCCAGCCCCGCAGGATCCACATCGGACGGCAGCAGCTGGGGCGTTACGTACCAGGCCCGAGCAATTTCCCGGAGGCTGACTGAACGATCGTTCAGCGCGATTCGGTCGCCAGAGCGGATGACCTCATCGACCGAAGCGCCGAGCAGATGGGCCCCAATACGCAGAACACGTGGCAGCAGCTGCTTGCAGGCACGAGAGACCGCGCCGCCGGACATCACGAGCGAACGGGACGCATACGTACCCGTCGAAAAAGGGGTGAGCGCTGTGTCGCCATGAACGACCTTGATGCGCTCGACATCAATCCCCAGGACATCGTGCGCAATCTGGGCGAAGGTGGTCTCCATGCCCTGGCCATGGGAGTGGACACCAACCCGCAACTCGAGCCCGCCATCCGGGGTGATGCGTGCGAAGGCCTGATCGAACCCAGGAATCACCGGCGTACCCCAGGCCGCGAAGACCGAGGTGCCGTGAGCGGCCTGTTCCGTATATGTTGCAACCCCCAGCCCGATCAGCCGTCCGTCCGGACGCGGGATGTCCTGTTGCGCGCGGATCCGATCGGCACCGATCATCTCGAGCGCGCGGCGCAGACTCGCAGGGTAGTCACCGCCGTCAAAATACTTGTTGGTGACATTCACATAAGGCATCTGCTCAGGCGCGACCAGGTTATCGAGTCGCACCTCCCACGGTTCACGTCCGACAGCCTGCGCGATGGCATTCATCGTCAGCTCGATCGCAAAACAGACCCCGGTACGTGCGACGCCCCGATACGGAACAAAGCCGGGCTTGTTGGTCGCAACACAGCGCGAAACGCAGCGGTATCCCCGAAACGCATAGGGCCCCGGAAGATTGCCCACGGCCTGCCCCGGCTCAAGTCCAATCGTGAAGGGCCAGACCGAGTAGGCCCCGCCATCGATCGTAATCTGGGCGTCAAGCGCAAGCAGCTTGCCGCTTCGATCGGCGTAGGCGGTGATTTCGTAGTGGTGCTGTCGGCTGTTGGCACCGGCGGTCAGGTGTTCGCGCCGATCCTCAACGAATCGGAATGGCCGCCGGTAGGTCTTGGCAAGCCAGGCGACGCAAACCTCTTCCTGCTGCAGCACACACTTGTAGCCGAATGCGCCGCCCACATCGGGCGCGATGACCCGAACCTGCGCCTGATCGAGATCCAGCAGCTGCGCCAGCGCAGTGCGAATCATGTGGGGGACCTGCGTGGAGCTCACCACGACCAGTTGGTCCGCCGGGTGATCCCAATAGGCGAGGACCGCCTTGCCCTCCATCGGCACCATGCACTGACGCGCCAGATTGATGCTGCGGCGGACAACGACCTCAGCCTGCGCCGCCCGCGCTTCGAACTCGCGATCCGCCGTCAGGGTGACAAAAGTATTGTGCTGCCAATGCTCATGGATCAACGGCGCGCCGGGGGCTTGCGCCGCCTCGACATCCGCGACGACGGTCAGGGGCTCGTAGTCGACATCGACCTCCTCGAGCAGATCCTCGGCCTCAGCGCGCGAGGCGGCAATCGCCATGGCGACCGGCTCGCCGACAAACCGGACCTTGCCACTCGCGAGCGGCGGCTGTGCCGAGGCCTGATAGGTGGGAAGCGTCGAATCGGCCTCGATGTCGCGGGCATCGACCATCATGGCGCGCGTAAAAATCCGATCCTGCAGTGCTTCAGGAATCCGGATCGCGCCGAGACGTGCGTGTGCGAGCGGGCTCCGCAGGAAGGCAACCTCAGACAATCCGGGCATGCTCCAGTCGGCAACGAAGCGGCCCTGGCCGTGCAGGTGGCGAGCATCCTCCTTGCGCGGCAGCCGCGCGCCGATGCCCTGGCCCGCCAACCTCTCGGAATGATCTGCGCTCACGCACCCTCCTGTGGCACGGTTGCGAGGTCGGGGGGATCCCCGGCCTCACGGCCCGATCACCTGAATAACCCGCCCGTACCTCCGACCGTCAGCGACTGGTCACGGCGTTGAAGGTGTAATTGTCGAGAGCGTTCTCCGCCACCCGGAACCAGCTCGCCTGATCCTGCTGGAACTGCCGCCAGGCCGGGAAAATCTCCTTGAAGTCGGGGTTCTTCTCGGACAGTTCGCCCCACAGCTCCTGCGAAGCCTTGTAGCAGGCGTCCATGACGTCACGCGGGAAATAGCGAAGCTGCGTGCCGGCGGCGATCAGATTTCGCAGCGCAGGAGGATTGACCGCGTCATAGTGCGCGATCATCTTCATGGTCTGCTCATTGCAGGCCACCTCGAACGCCACCTTGTAGGCTGCTGGCAGCGCCTCGAAGGCTTTTTGATTGACCATCGTGGTGATCGACGCGCTGCCTTCGAACCAGCCTGGCGAGTAGTAGAAAGGCGCCACCTTGTTGAAGCCCAGCTTCTGATCGTCGTAGGGGCCGACGAATTCGGTCGCATCGAGCGTGCCTTTCTCGAGGGCCGAGTACACCTCTCCGGGGGCGATCTGCTGGGGCACGCCTCCGAGCTTGGAGAGCACCATGCCGCCGATGCCGCCGATCCGCATCTTGAGACCCTTGATGTCGGCAACCGACTTGATCTCCTTCCGGTACCAGCCGCCCATCTGCACACCGACGTTGCCGCAGACGAAGTTGGTGATGCCGTATTTGCCGTACAGCTTGCGCAGCAACGCCATACCGCCGCCATAATGCACCCAGGCATTGTGCTGTCGCGCATTCAGACCAAAGGACAGGCCTGCATCAAAGGCAAGCGCGGTGTTTTTGCCGATATGGAAGGTCGCAAGCAGGTGGTTGCACTCGACCGTGCCATTGGACACCGCGTCCATGTTTTGCGGCACCGGCACGATCTCGCCGCCAGGAAAGCAACGAATCTCGAACTTGCCGTCGGTCAGCGCAGACACGCGCTTGCACAGTTCATCGGCCGAACCGAAAAGCGTATCGAGACTCTTGGGCCAGGCCGTAGACATGCGCCACCGAACGGTGGGCTGGGACTGAGCAACCGCTGGCATGGCAACCGACACGCCGACTCCTGCGGCGACTGCGGAACGGGACAGGAAACGACGACGCTGCATGGTGATCTCCGGAAGTTGTGATGACTAAGCGCGGCGCAGCTGCATGCCGGCAAGGGGCCCGTCGGAAAATCCAGAATACTGCGCGCCCATTGAGAAATCAACAGATGATTGATTGCATGCAAACGAATCGATCGGGCAGCCTTCGCGAAGCGCCTACGCGCGCGATCTGGCCGTGCAGCCCAATGGCGTGACCGGTGGGCGTGCGGTCTGGATCGCGATGCCGGAACCACACCGTGCACTCGATCACTTTGCAGCGATGGGCTTGCAGGCCTCACCCGGCCGCACCTGCCCGAGGCTGGGCGCGCTCGCCCATGAGATTCCGGTCGCCCCAGGGCAATCCTTGCTGATCCTGGAGGCCGATGGCCCCGGGCCGACCCGCGAATTCATCGCCACAAGGGCAGACGCAGGCGTCATGGGGGTCAGCCTGCTGGTTGAGAGCGAGGCTGCTATCGGTGCGCGCGCGGCCGCACTGGAACTCGCACCAGACTGGCACCCCGGGCTCTTTGGTGACAGTCTGATCGTACCCGGCTCACACGCAATGGGCCTTTATCTGGAGTTCATCCGGCCAGCAAGCTCACATTGACACTTTTTCAATCGTCGTGCCATGATCGTTTGCATTCAAACCATTTTTCGGCGTCGCGACATTGCCCTGCGTGGGCGCGCCGCCAGGACAGGCAGATGAGGCGATCGTCGGTACCCTTGCCCGGCGCGAACAATGATCCTCTGGGCGGCTCGACGCAGTCCGCCGAGGCCTGGGCGGCCACGGACGGTCAGCTGATCTGGGACCGCCCGGGCTACCTGATCCGCAGGCTTCACCAGATCCACGTCGCGATGTTCGTCGAAACCGTGGCGGGCGGGTCGATCACACCCATCCAGTACGGGCTCCTCAGCATCCTCGCCAATCGGCCCAATATCGACCAGCTGACGATCGGCGAAGAGCTCGGCCTGGATCGGGCGAACGTCACCGGCATCCTGAAGCGCCTCGAATCGCGGCGCCTGGTTTCGCGAGTCGTCGACCCCGCCAATCGACGGCGCAAGCTCTGCCTCGCCACCTCGCGCGGCATTGCACTGATCCGACGCTTCGATGAGCAGATGCAGGCGTGCCAAAGGGCGCTGCTGGAGCCCTTGTCCGCTCCGGAGAGGAAACTTTTCATCGAACTGCTGTCGCGTCTTGTCCAGGCCAACAACGAGTTCGGGCGAACGGCGCTGCGCCCAAATGGCCATGCACTCCAGCTCGAGGCGGCCTCGCCCGCTTCACCCCGACGGCGGCGTCCACCCGGCCGAACCGGCGCATCGGGCGCGAGCGGCTGACCCCCGGCCGGAGGGAGCGGCTGCACGCAGTACTGTCGATCTGGAACCGTCCTCACTCAAAAAATTTTGCTGACTCGGTTAGTACACCAACCATCTTCAACGAATGGTCGAATCAAACGGAGAAACTCATGGCTGACCTCTCACTGAACTTCTGCGGCGTTCAATTCAAGAATCCGATCGTCATCGCATCGCTCGAAACGACCAACAGCCCCGAGGTGATCCGCGAGTGCGTCGACGCCGGCGCGGCCGGCATGATCATTAAGACGCTGACCGACATCGAGGACATGGCGCGGCTCACCCAGAATTCGAAGTACGCGATCCTCAATGAGCGCAACGAGCTCATCAAGGGCAAGGTCAACAAGAACTACGTCTTCTACAGCCGCTCCGGTTACTCGAGCACCGGCTTTCGCGAGTGGGTGCCCTACATGAAGGAGTTGCGCCAGTATGCAAACGACCAGGGCTCGCACCTGATCGGCAGCGCGGGGGGCAAGACGGTTCAGAGCTGGGTCGACATCTGCCGCACGATCGAGGATTGCGGTTTGCCGATGGTCGAACTGAACTTCGGCTGCCCCCACCCGGCGATGATGCCTGGAGTGCATGGCGGCTCGATGATCGGACAGGACCCCGAGGTTGCGGCTGAAGTGACGGCGCGTGTCTGCGAGGCCGTCAAGATCCCGGTGGTGATCAAGCTCACCCCGGATCAGTCGCGTCTGCTCGACGTTGCTCGCGCGGTTCGCGACGCGGGTGCGGCTGCGGTCACGGCTACCAACCGTTACACCGGCTTTTCGGTTGACATCGAAACCGGCAAGCCCCGTCTCGGCGGCCCGGCCGGCATCGGGGGCGTCTGGGCCAAGCCCCTGTCGTTACGCTGGGTGCACCGGATCTATAACGAACTGGGCATGCCGATCACTGGATCGAACGGCATCTATGACCATCGCGACGTCGTCGAGTTCATCATGACCGGCGCACCGCTGGTTCAGGTCGGCTCGGTCCTGATGCTGAAGGGCATCAAGTATCTGCCCAAGATCATCAGCGGCCTCGAGGAGTTCATGGACAGCCACGGTTACCCGGACGTTGCATCGATGACCGGCGTCGCCTCGAGGGCTGCCGTCAAGGACTACGGCGAGCAGTTCCGCAAACCCCGGATGCACAGCGAGGTCAACCACGAGAGCTGCCGCAACCCGAAGTGCACGATCTGCATCCAGACCTGCTTCTACGATGCGCTGGCCCAGGGTCCCGGCAAAGTGGCTTCACTGAGCGACAACTGCATCGGCTGCGAGATGTGCACCCAGACCTGCCCGTTCGATTCGACCAGCATGCACACGACCACCGACGAAGACCGGGCCAACGCCACCTTCTTCAGCATCCCTGAAAACATCTTCGAGCTGGGCAAGTTTGAGAAGGACTTTGACCGGGGTATCAAGCTCGCCAAGGTCAAGGACTGAACTTCCATGGCCCTGCATTCATCTGAAGAGCGATTCCGGTTCGCCTTCGATATCGGCGGCACATTCACCGACTGCGTGCTGATCGGAGACCGGGGTTCGGTGTTCACCACCAAGGTCTTGAGCGATCAGGAGCGGGTGGTGTCGCCCATCGTGGCCGGACTGGAGCGGATGCTCGAGCACCACGGGCTGACCAAATCCCAGGTCCACGAAGTGGTCGTGGGCGCCACAACCGCCGTCACGAACCTGGTGATCGAGCGTAAGGGCGCCATCACGGGTCTGATCACCACAGCGGGATTTCGCGATGTCATCGAGATCGGCCGGGAATTGCGCTTCGACCTCTATGACTTGATGGCTCCAGGTCCGGATCCGGTCATCCCGCGTGCCCTGCGGCTCGAGGTCGACGAGCGCACCGAGGCAGACGGCACGATTGCACGGGCAGTCGATGACGGTGACATCGAACGGGCCGCGCGCGAGCTCATCGCGCGAGGTGCCCAGTCGATTGCGGTGAGCCTTTTGCACAGCTTCACGAACCCGGCTCACGAACAGCGCGTGCGCGAGATCATCGCGCGCTTCGCCCCCGACATCCCGGTTTCGCTTTCGTCGGAGGTGCTCGGCGAGTTGCGCGAATACGAGCGGACGATGGCCACCGTGCTGAACGCTTATGTCATGCCGATGGTCGGCCGTTACCTGGGCGTGATCGAGGAGGGCCTGCGCACAGCTGGAATTCCGGCGATCCTGCGTATCATGCAATCGAACGGTGGCGTGATTTCGCGCGAACTCGGCGAGCGGATGCCCATCCGGATGCTTGAGTCAGGACCTGCCGCCGGGGCGCTCGGCGCCGCATTCAGCGCACGGGCGGCCGCGATCGAAGAGGTGCTGGCGTTCGACATGGGGGGCACCACGGCGAAAGCCTGCCTGATCCGGGATGGAAAGCCCTCGATCACCACCGATTTCGAAGCCGCGCGCCTGCAGCGATTCAAGAAAGGGAGCGGCCTGCCGGTACGCTTGCCGACGGTCGATCTGATCGAAATCGGCGCCGGTGGCGGCAGCATCGCGCATATCGACGACACTGGCCTGATGAAGGTGGGACCGCACAGTGCGGGCTCCAACCCGGGTCCGGCCTGCTATGGGCTGGGCGGACGCCGCCCGACGGTGACTGATGCCGCGTTGCTGATGGGTTATCTGGATCCGGGCGGCTCCTTGAGCGGTTCGGTGAAACTTCGCGCCGATCTCGCCGATGAGGCGATAGCGCAGCATCTGGCCCGGCCGCTGGGCCTGTCGGTCATCGAGGCGGCCAACGGCATCCATCGCATCGTTTGCGAACACATGGCTGCGGCTGCCAAGATCCACGCCGTCGAAAATGGCCGAGACGTTCGGCAATGCACCCTCCTCGCATTCGGCGGCGCCGGCCCCCTCCATGCGCGCGAAGTCGCGCGGCGAGCCGGTTGCCGAAAGCTGCTCGTGCCCGCCAACGCGGGCGTGTTTTCGGCGTTCGGCCTGCTGGTCGCACCCATCAAGATGGACGCGGTGCGCACCCGATTCACCCGGCTCGAGGGAATCGACTGGCCGGCAATCGAAAACTTGTGCGCGGAGATGGAGGCGGGTCTCTCGGCCCAGCTGACCGCCTCGGGGATCCCGCACGAGGCCATCGAGTTCGCGCGGAGCGCTGACATGCGTTACCTCGGGCAGGGCTTTGAAGTCGAGACCCCTCTGCCGGCCCGGCTCGATGAGGCATCGAGATCAGCGATCGAGTCCGCCTTCGAACAAGCCTACGCCAGTCGCTTTGGCCGCAGCCTGGCCCAGCAACGGATCGAGATCGTCAACTGGCGGGTTGAGGCGAGCGTGGCGATCGAGCCTCCGGAATCCCGGGAGCGGGAGGCCGACGCCGGACGAACACCCTCAACGGGTCACGGCAAAGCAGGCGTCGCGCGATCGCGCCGCGCGTTCTTTCCGGAACTCGCCGACTTCGTCGATACCCCAGTGCTCGCCGAAGCGAATCTGCGCCCCGGCGAGATCCAGGTCGGGCCGGCGCTGATCGAGCAATCGGGTTCGACGATCGTGATCGGACCGGGCGATCGATACGGTATTGATGACACAGGCAACATTCACGTGACGCTTTCGGGCGGCGCGGCCTGAGCCCGCCATTTTGAGGACCTGCAGATCATGAATCCGATCGACCTTGAAATCTACTGGAACCGCCTGATCGCGATCACCGACGAAGCAGGTGCCGCGCTGAAGCGCACGTCGTTCTCCACCGTCGTTCGTGAGTCGAACGACTTCGCCTGCGTGCTCCTCGATCGTAAGGCGAGGCTGATCGCCCAGTCGACACTGAGCATCCCTGGCTTCATCGGCACTGCACCGCTTTCGCTCGCGCGGATGCTGGAGGATCACCCGGCGGACACGCTCAGGGACGGAGACATCCTGTTCACGAATGACCCCTGGATCGGTACCGGGCACCTGCCCGATGCCACGATGGCCGCACCCATCTTCCGAAAAGGCCGGCTGGTCGCATACGCGGTCGCAGTCGCCCACCTGTCGGATATCGGCGGACGGCAATGGTCGGCCGACGCCAATGAAATGTTCGAGGAAGGCATCCGGTTCCCGGTCATCAAACTCGCCGAGGGCGGGCAATTCAACCCGCTCGTAATGCAGCTGCTCGAGGCCAACGTGCGCCTGCCGCAACAGGTCCGTGGCGATGTCGAGGCCCAGGTCGCCGCGCTCGGTGTCGCCTCGCGGCGACTCGCCGAAATGCTCGACGAATACGGGCTGGAGGGCATTGACGACATTGCCGAGGCGATCTTTGATGCCTCACGGGATGCGGCCCTGAAGGCGCTGCGCCGCATCCCGGAAGGCACCTATACCGGCAGCGTTGAATCGGACGGTTTCGATGCGCCGGTGCGCATCCAGGCCACCGTCACCGTCCGGCACGATGGCGTGACGGTCGACTACTCCGGCAGCACTCCGCAGGTCCGGCACGGGATCAACGAAACCTTCAACCACACTTACGCGTACACGATCTTTCCCTTCAAGTGCCTGTTGTCCCCGGGGCTACCCAATAACGACGGCTTCACGAGGCTGTTCAAGGTGATCGCGCCGGAGGGGACGATCGTCAATGCCCGTCCCCCCGCAGCCGTCGGGGCTCGCCATCTGATCGGGCATCAGCTGCAGGCTGCGATCTTTGAGGCACTGGCGCCGGTGATGCCGGATCAGGTCCAGGCCGACAGCGGCACGCCGCTGTGGTCGATTCTGTTGCGCGGCGTCGATACGGAGCGGGGACGGTCCTTCTCCACCATCCTGTTCTTCAATGGCGGCATGGGCGCGATGCGGGGTCGTGACGGGCCCCCGGCTGCGGGCTTTCCCGCCAACATCTCAAACACCCCGGTCGAGGTCGCCGAGACCCTGGCGCCCATCGTGTTCAGCTGCAAGCGACTGGCGGACGGCTCAGGCGGGCGCGGCGAGTTCCAGGGCGGTGCCGGCCAGATCGTTTCGTTTCAGTCGCGCTGGCCGGGGCGGCTGAGGGTGTCGCTGCTGACTGACCGCACCCGTATCCCAGCCAAAGGGCTGCTCGGCGGCGCAGCCGGCGCAGTCGGGCGGGTCCGGTTGAATGGCCTCGACGTGGACAACCCGAAGAGCGTCGTCGACATGCTCGAAGGTGATACGCTGGAACTCACGTTGCCCGGTGGAGGCGCGTACGGCGCGCCGAGAGCCACGGCCACCTCGATCGCGTCCTGACCGGCCCGCCTGTCCGGGTCGGCGCGCGGCCACCATCGAGCGATCATGACCCCTGGACTGCCATGAAACCTGAACCCATCGAATACCTCGAGCGACTGAGCACCTTTGGTGCGGAGCTCGACTTTCTGAGGTTACCGGCCGAAGTCCGCGAGCAGGCCTCGTGGATCCTGGCCGATACGATTGCCGCCGTGGTCGCTGGGGCGGCAGAGCCCGAGATGAGGGCGCTCAGCGCCCGGCTGTGCGCGCAGGCGCGGGGCAGCGCGGTGTTACCCGGGCGGGGACTCGCCACAGCACCGCTGACGGCTGCGCTCCTCAACGGCACGGCGGGCACCTTTCTCGAGATGGACGAGGGCAATCGATATTCTCGAGGTCATCCGGCGATTCACGTGATCCCGGCCGCCCTGGCGCTGGCACAGTCGCGCGGTCGCGATACGCGCCACTTCATGTCGGCGCTCGTGAGCGGATACGAAATTGGATCCCGGCTCGGCGCAGCCGCACAGCTGCGGGGCAGCATGCATCCACACGGCACCTGGGGCACGATCGGCGCGGCCGCTGCCTGTGCCCGATTGGTCGGACACGATGCCGCCGCCTTCCGGGAGGTCCTCAACATCAGTGCCTCGCTGACGGTCGCCACCTCCAAGCGGACGATGCTCGAGGGCGGTCTGGTGCGGAACACCTATGCCGGACTCAGCAATCACAATGGGGTGCTCGCGCTGACCCTCGGTGAATGCGGATTCAGCGGCGAGCGCGACGGACCCGGTTCGCTGCTTGGCTCGGTCGTGTCCGAGCGATTCGACCGGGAGATCGCGATCCGAGGGCTGGGAACCGAATGGCACGTGATGCAGAACTACTTCAAGCTGCACTCCTGCTGTCGATACAACCATGGCGCATTGGATGCGCTCGACCGGATCGCGCAGCACGCGCCGCTGCCGGCGGCCGAAGACATCGCATCAATCAAGGTTCGCTCCTATCACCTCGCGGCGGAACTGAACGATCCCGATCCGCGCAATACGCTCGCAGCCAAGTTTTCGGTACCGTTCGCGCTGGCCACTCGCATCATTCATGGCCACAGCCGCCTCGCCGCCTTCACCTGGGAGGCAGTCCGCGATGAGCGGGTGCTCGCCCTCGCTCATCGGGTCCGAATTTCAGAGGACCGCAGCATGAGCGCCAGGCTGCCGGCCGAACGCCCCGCGCACGTTGCCCTGCACTTACGAGATGGCCGCATCCTCGAAGCGGAGGTCGGCGTCAACCGTGGCGACGATGCGTCACCCTACAGTCCTGGCGAACTCAGCATGAAGTTCATGGACCTGTGCGGACGGGTCTGGCCCGCGTCGCACTGCGAACGGCTACTGGAAGCAACGCTCGGATTAGGTCGGGGCTCATCGAGCCTGGATGACTGGCTGCCGCTGCTGGCAGCGCCCAATCGAAATGGAGATGCGGCATGACCCAAAGACGTATCCTGGTGGTCGTTCCGTTTCCGATGAGCGAGGAGCATTTGCGACTGCGTCAGGCCCAGGGCGACGCGCTCGCTTTGCCGCCTGACATCGAGCTCGTCTATCGGCCCGTCAAGGCAGGCCCGGCCAACTATTCGAGTCACCACGACTTCGTGCTCGCCGAAGCGGCAAACTTCGAGGCAGGCTGTCGAGCTCAGCAGGAGGGCTTTGATGCGGTCTGCATCGACACGATGAGCGACTCCGGTGTGGCGGCGCTCCGCTCGGTCCTCGAGATCCCGGTCTTCGGGCCCGGCAAGGTGTCGATGCTGACGGCGTTGATGCTGGGTCACCGCTTTTCGATTGTCACGATGGCCAGGCGATGGGCGCCGCTCTACCAGAAGGCGCTCGACGAATTGGGGCTGCATCACAAGTGCGCTTCGATTCGCGCCATTGAAGTGACGCCTGACAATCAGGGGCTGCTTTCAGGCAAGGAGTCCGACGTTTTTCCGCTGCTCGAAGCGGCAGGCCGCAAGGCAATCGACGAAGATGGCGCCGATGTCCTGATTCTGGGCTCGACCACGATGCACCAGGCGCACGGCTGGCTCAGCACTCGCCTGCCGGTACCGGTGATCAATCCAGGACCGCTCAGCTACATGATGGCCGCCGCGGCGCTGGGCGCTCGCCTGACGCACAGTCGCACCGCTTATCCAAAGCCGATGCACGAACGGCTCGACATGCTGAGCACGATGTTTGCCGCAGCCGAGGCCTTTCAACGCCGCTGAAGGGCGCTGGGTCCGCGGATACGACGCGCGACAGCGCGGCTCAGGACCGCCGTTGTGCAGCGATGGTCTCGGCAGCCAGGTGACCGCCCGCAATCGCGCTCAGCAGGCCGTTACCTGACAGATAGCCCCACACGGCCTTGCCGGAGACCCCGCGCGCGGCGCCGCCCGCTGCCAGCAGGTTTGGAAATGCCCGAGCTCCGCCGGCCCTGAGGACTCGGCACTGCGAGTCGATTAGCAGGCCTCCCTGCGTGTGAAACAAGGCCCCGGTCACCTTTGCAGCATGGAGGTGGCCGGTGAACGCTCGTTTGAAAAGTCGGCCGGTCAAGGCATCGGAGCCTGGCTGAATGGAGGCTACCGTTTCGATCAATCCCTTTGGATCACAGCCGATCGCTGCGGCGAGACCCTAGGCATCGGACGCGCTCTTGACCGAACCGGCTGCACGAGCATCACGGAAATCGGGAAAGTCCTGCGCGAAGGCGAGAATCGGATCGTCGAAGACGCACCACGCCACGGCCCCCGGCTGCGCGAGCACCGAGACCGAGGCCTCGGAGTAGCCCAGGGTTTCGTCGTGGAACCGACGGCCCAGCGTATTGACCTGGACGCCCCCTTCCATCATCAGCCCCCAGGTCAGGAGCGCACCCTGCGGTATCGCCCAGGAGCCATGGCCCTGATAGGCAGCAAGATCGGCGAAATCCGCACCCAGCTGCCGACCCCAGAGGATCGCGCTGCCGTCGTTGCCGACATGGCCAGCGTAGGTCGCCGTCTTCATCTCCGGCAGAAGCTCCGCCAACAGTTGCGGGTTCCCACCAAACCCATTGCAGGCGAGCAGCAGCGCGCGGCAGCAACTCGTGCACCTCGTGGTAACTCGCGCCTGCCTCCGAATACAAGGCGGCATGGACCTCCTGCGCCCGCTCTCGCCAGGTGGGCTCAAGTACAGCCAAGCCTGGAGAAGTGTTGGGGCGCCGCCCTGGCGCGCGTGGCTGGATACCGATTTTCGCGAGCTTGCGCCGTCGTTCATCGCGATCTGGTGTCTGATCGCTGCGGTAGCGATGGGTACCTACGGCACTGCGCTTGCTCTGGCGGGCACTCAGATCAACATTCTGCCGCTCCTTATCTATCTGAAGATTTCCGACGGCAGCGGCGATTTCCCAACGGCGGCGGCGCTGTCGCTGCTGCTTCTCGGTCTGTGTGTGCTGGTGCTTGCGGCGGGCGAGCTTGCCGCGCGCGGCCGAGACCGGACGCTGGTCACTCACTGAAGGATTCCATCATGACGACAAATGCTGTGGCGATGCCAGACCAGCTGTCTGCCCTCTTGACTGAGGCCCGGCTCCTGCATCGGGTGGCCGAAGTTCTGACCAGGCAGTCGGGCCCTCACGCCGTGCGGCAGCCAGTCTCGGTGGTGGGCCCGCGCGAAGCCACGGATGGTCAGCTTGCCTGCGCGCGGCGGGTGGGTCAGCTACTGGGTTCGTTGCGCGTGCCCGCGTTGTGCGGCGGAAAAAACGGCGTGATGGCCGCGGTATCGGAGGGTGTTTCAGAATGTGGCGGAATTGTGGTGGGCCTCCTTCCTGAGGAAGACACTCAACTTGCCAACCCCTATCTCACTGTTGCCATTCCTACCGGGCTCGGTATCACCCGCAATGCCCTGATCGCCCGCGCGGCGCGAATCATGGTGGCGATCGGTGGCGGACTGGGCACCACGTCCGAAATGGCGCTCGCGCTTCAGTGGGGCAAGCCCGTTCTTGCCATTCATGGTGCGCCAGAGGTTCCGGGCTATCGCGCTTACGCCGATGAGCCAAGCCTGCTCGCGGCCCTCCTCGATGAGTTGCTGGTACGGGCCTAGCCGAAGCGGGAAGTCCGAAAGCATGCGGAGCGATACGCGAGCGGTTGCCGCGTTAACGCCTTTCAGGCATCGTCACACTCACAGTAGGCAAGCGGAGACACCCAGATGGCTGCGCGCACCGCGGGCTCGCAGACCATGAATCCGTTCGATGACGCGTCCATCGGTTACGACGCGCAGATGGCCTGTGGGCCAATCATTCGCGAGGCGGGCCTCAAAGCACATTGACTGACAGGGAGGATCCATGAACCAACTTGAGTCGGTCGTCTGGCCACGCAGCGCCAGAACGATCATCTCGCGGCCACTCGCGGCGCGGCTCGCCTCACTGGAAGGCAAGCGTATCGCCTTCCTGTGGGACTATCTCTTTCGCGGCGACGAGATCTGGGATCTGCTCAAAGCCGAGCTCGCCAGTCGCTTTCCCGGTATCAGCTTCGTCGACTGGGACCAGTTCGGCTCGACGCACGGCGAGGATGAGCACCGCGTGCTCGCGGAGCTCCCTGGCAAGCTGAAGGCGCTTCAGGTCGACGCCGTCGTCTCCGGAATGGGCTGCTGAGGCAGCTGCACGCCCGCCGTGTTGCGGGTGAGCGCTGTTGCTGAGCAGGCTGGCATTCCGAGCTCATCGCTTTGCTGCGAGGGTTTCCTTGGGCAGGCCCGTACCACCGCCGAGGGGTTGGGCTATTCGAGCTTGCCGCTCGCCAAGGTGCCAGGGCACGTCGATGTACAGCGACCGGACGAACTGCGTGCGGGCGTGCTGGGCACGACCGTAAATGACCTCATCAGGAATCTCACCGAACCGGTGATGGCGATCGCACAAAGCCCGGATCCCGGCGCGCGCGACATCGTCTTTACCGGCAGCTTCGACGACATCAACCGTTTCTACATCGAGAATGGCTGGAGCGACGGGCTGCCAATCGTTCCGCCCACGATGGAGCGGGTGCAGGCCTTCCTTGACTTCGTCGACCGCGACCCCGACGAGGTGCTGGGCACGCTCCTGCCCGATAACCGCCAGGCCACTATCTGGAACGTAGCGGTCAATGGCGTCATTGCCGGTTGTCGCCCCGAATACATGCCGGTGCTTGTCGCGCTTGTCGAAGCGATGGCTGATTCGCACTACGGCGTGGAGCACAGCGGCAACACGCCCGGTGCCGAAACCCAGATCATCATCAATGGCCCGGTCGCTCGAACGCTCGGCTTCAATACCGAGCAGGGCGCCCTGCGGGACGGTTTCCAGCCGAACACGTCTATTGGGCGGTTCTGGCGTCTATACCTTCGCAATGTGGCGGGGTTTATGCCCCACCAGAACGATAAAGGTACGTTCGGTGGCACATGGAATGTGGTGCTCGCGGAAAATGAGGTAGCGCTAAGCCGCATCGGATGGAGCAGCGTTGCGCAAGACCTTGGCCAACCGGCCGGGAGTAATGCGGTCACCATCTCGCGTTTCACTGGGCGTAATGTGATTGTCTCCGTATTTGGGGATAGTCCCGACAAGGTGTTGCCCTATCTGGCCGACGCGATAGTCACGCACACCACGTGGGAAGTGATCTTCGTGGTGGGCATGGCCAACGGCACCTATCAGCCGCTTCTGGTGCTTAGCCCACTGATCGCAGAGATGCTGGCGCGAGCAGGGCTCTCCAAGGCCGACCTGCGCCAGCAGCTTTTCGAGCGGGCCCGAATGCCGGCCCGGCGATTCGAAAACCTGATGACGCACTGGACCAATCTGGTACCAGGCGGAAAGCGCGGGCTCTTCGAGCTGACCCGGCTCGGCAAGGCCCCCAAGCTGTTCGGCGAGTCGCGAGACCCGGAGCGGCTTGTTCCGGTCGTTTGCAAACCCGAGGACATCATCATCGCGGTATGCGGAGACCCGCTGCGCTCCAACTGCATGTTCATGCCGCACAACGGCATGCTGGGCTTTACGACCGTCAAACCTATTCGACTGCCCGAGGGCTGGGAGCAGCGGGTCGGATCCCTGTGAGGGGCGTCGGCCCGCGCGAGCCATGAGCGATGCCCGCCCTGTGGCGCAGTGGCTGTTGATTCCGGTCGGCCAGCAAGCGGGCGGTGCCTGGGTGGATGACACCGTCGCCGCGCGAATCGCGGAGAGCGAGGCCCGCGATTGCCTGCTCGCCCGCTCGCCCAGGGTGGGGCAGTTTCCAAGGCAGCGGGTTGAGGTGATCACTGCGGCCCACCCGGCTGCCCAGATCAACGAGCTGTATGGCGAACGCGGCTGGACCGACGGGCTCCCAATCGTTGCCCCCGAGGTCGGTGCCGTCAAGCGCATGCTCCTTGGCAGCTCCCGATCAGCAAGTACCGTCCTGGGCGAACTTGAGCCACTGAAGGGTGAGGCCACGCTGGAAAAAATTGCCGCCAATGCGGTGATGGCCGGATGTCGCCCCGAGCATTTTCCGGTAGTGGTCGCTGCGGTTGAAGCTTTGCTCGATCCAGCATTCAATCTGCGAGGCGTTCAGACCACCGACGAGAACGTGGCTCCGCTTCTGGTGGTAAGCGGCCCCATCGTGAAGCGCCTGGGCATCAATTGTGGGTTCGGTCTGCTCGGGCCAGGCTGGCGGGCCAACGCGTCGATCGGTCGCACGATTCGGCTTGTGATGCAAAACATCGGCGGTGGCTGGCCGGGTGCGGTGTCGTACGCGGGCCTGGGCCAGGCCGCCCGCTATTCGCTGTGCATTGCCGAAGACGAGTCAGCGAGCCCCTGGCCATCGCTGCATAGCGACCTTGGGCTAGCGCCCGACGTGAGCGCAGTCACGCTGCTTCGAGCCGAAACCGTCATCAACGTGACGGGTGGGCTGGAGGAAATCGCCAGTGCAATGGCAAGCGCAAGCTCCGCGTTCTCCATGCGCTGGAATGGCATCTCCACAGTCATCATGGCGCCTGTGGTCGCACGAATGCTCTCCGATCAGGGTTTGGATAAAGCAGCGGTTCGCCAGCTCCTTCATGACCGCGGTCGCTGGACCACTGCGCAGTGGCGCAGTTCGTGGCTTTATCGGACCGTAGGGGACGAGACAAGATGGCCCCAATGGGTGCAGGATGCGGCCTCGCGTGGCGCGATTCCGGTCACTGCGTCGCCCGACGACCTCACGCTTGTCGTTGCGGGTGGCGACGTACCGGTTCCCCAGCACGCCTGGTGCCCGGCCTGGGGCTACCCGGCGTGTCGAATCACTCGAATCATCGAGGAGAACGGATGAGCGGTCTGGTTGATCTGGCGGTGGTGGGCGGTGGCGTGGCCGCTTACGTGGCAGCGCTGGAGGCCGCGTCCGCCGGCATGCGCGTGTTGCATCTGGCTGGGAGCGCGCTGCCAGGCGGCCTCGTTGCCAACATTGGTGCGCTCGAAGGATATCCGGGCGCGCCCTCGCCGGTGTCTGGCGCTGAGCTTATCGACGCGCTTGGGCGCCAGGGGCTTGACGCAGGTGTCGAGCGAGTGGCCCAGGATGCCCAGTCGCTCGAATCCAATGCCGCCGGTTTTGCGCTCGCGGGCACCCAGGATCGCTGGCAGGCGACATGGGTGGTTGCCGCCACGGGGGCTGCGCTGAAGCCTCTTTCGGTGCCTGGCGCAGAGCGCTTTGTAAATCGCGGGCTCCTGCAGTGCGCCTGGTGTAATGCCGGGCTATTTCGCGGTCGGCGGGTGGTCGTGGTGGGCGCAGGTGACTCTGCACTTCAAGAGGCGCTTCACCTCGCTCGCTATGCAGAATCCGTCGTGATGGTGGTCCGCGGCGATACGCTGCGCGCCCGCCCGGGCTTTACCGCCCGCGCAGCCGATGTCGAGTCGATCGAGTTCCGGTGGGAAAGCGAGTTACTGTCGATTGAAGGCTCTGAGGTACTTGACGGTGTCATGATCCGCGATCGTCATGCCAGCGCACCTGAGCGGATCGACTGCGATGCGGTATTCGCGTACGTCGGGCTCTCGCCCAGCTCGGGCTGGCTGGGCGCGATGGTCGATCGTGATGCCCAGGGCGCAGTCATTGCCGATTCGCAGTTCCAGACCCGTACCCCCAGGCTGTATGCGGTGGGCGCACTTCGTAGCGGCTATTCGGGGCGGCTCGTTGTTGCGATGGGCGAGGCCACCCTCGCGGCGCAATTCGCCGCAGGCGCCGCCACCTGACTCAGGGCTTGCCTTAGCAAAACAAGGACCGATATGCGCGACTATCTTGCCTGGCGAATGGCGTTCGGTGTGGCAACGCCCTCTACCAATACCGTGGTCCAGCCCGAGTACGACGAGATGCGACCGGCGGGCGTCACCAATCATCTGGGTCGCATGGTAATTCGCGAGCGTCCGGTCAGCAGTTCGGAGGACTTCAACCAGCTGGTGGAGGATATTGACCGTTCGCTCGAGCCGGCCGTGGCAGGCGTGATGGATGCGCAACCCAATGCGTTCGTGCTTGGGATCTCGGCGCTCTCCGTCTGGGGCGGTAACGTTGAGTGGGGCGAACACCTCAAAGCCCGAATCCGCAAGGTGGCGGGCCGCAATATTCCGGTTGCCCTCGCCTCAGACGCGGTGGTCGCGGCGCTCAAGGCCCATGGTGTACGACGCAAGATCGCGGTGATGGAACCCTACTACCCCTCGATTGAATCTCGACTGCAGGGCGTGCTCGGAAGCTATGGCTACGAGATCCTGCGTTTCAATCACATGCGCGGCAGTAATCCCGCTTCCTATTCCATTCTGACGGCGCAGGACATGATCCGCGCGATGCGATCGATCGATGGTGATGACATCGAAGCAATTGTTCAGTTTGGTGCCAACCTCCCCATGGGCAGGCTGGCTGATGAGGCCGAGCGCTGGCTCGACAAACCCGTGATCAGCGTTAACGTAGCCACCTACTGGCATGCTCTGCGGACCAACGGCATTACCGATCGGATGCGCGGGTTCACCCGGCTTTTATCAGAGTTCTGATTACTCGTTTGCGCTCATTGCGCGGGGCGCAGGCTCTGCTCGGCGGCATCGAGGAACGCGTGATCAATGTAAGTCTCGGCGCGCATCGAAGCCCGGGTGGGGAGATCGCGGATCAGACTGCTCACTTCGATCAGAGATTGCACGGCGGCAGCCGCCGCACGTCCGTCGCGGGGAAAGATTGTGTCACGCGTGTATTCGCCCCAGGCCTGATCGGCGTAACGGCGCTCCACGCCTGTCTCGCGGCAGGCAACCGCCGCGACCGCATTCGGATCTTTATAAAAAAGATGATGTGCCCGAAGGAATGCCCGCATGAAGCGGGTTGCCGTGTCGCCGTGCGTCTTCAGCCACGAACGTTTCGCATCCAGGGACGTGAACTGAAAATCTGGAAAGAGACCGCGCGGACTGCCGAGATCGGAGAACCCCAGATCGATCGCAATATGGTTCAGGGGCGCGCCCTGTAATCCCGCGTCGATTTCGCCCGAGCGCAGCCGCTCCCATCGCGAAAGAATCGGACCGACTGCAACCAACGTGTAGTCGGCCGGGTAGTGCAGACCGGCATCGGCGAGCAGACGCATGACGAGGGAGGAACTGCCTGCGCGAAGCGATGACACGCCGATTTTTGCGCCCCGCAGATCAGCCACCGTGTGAATGCCGGGGCGGGCAATCAGCGAGAACGGCAGCCGATTGACGTTGCCTCCAATGATCGTCAGATCGCCGCCCGACTCACGGTTGAGGAGCGTGTTTTCAGTGACGTTGAGAGCCAGATCGAGCGCCCCACTCGCAAGCCCCTCGGTCACCTGATCGATCGCTTCGATCAGGTGTATCTCGGGGGACAGGCCTTCGGAGCTGAAAAAACCCGCTTCGATACCCAGCCAGAGCGGCAGATTGAAGTAGTTGCGCGAAACCGCGCCCACCCTGAGCGATTTCATGGAGTATCTCTCGACTGCTGGTGACTGCGCTCTGGCAGCGGGTTGCCAGCGCATCCGGTGCGTCGGCGTTTACGACGAAGGCCTGCAGCCCGATGATAGGGGCTTAGTCGTAACCGCCCCCGACCGATCTGGCGCTTTCCGGAAGATGGCCGTCATGCTTGTCAAGCGCCACCGGCCTGCGGATACTGAATGCCGAACGATCCAGGCCCGTCACTATCACGGACATCATTCCCACAAAAAGGAGACACCCATGTTCAACCCGTCCCGCCGTACCCGGCTCGCGGCAGGCGCCGCACTCGTCGCCGCCGCTTTGGCTGTCGGTCCCACACAGCCTGCACAGGCAGCAGAGAAATGGGACATGTTCGTGTTCCCTGGCGCCACCCACCCGATCAGCCTGCGTCTGAAAGAATTTTCCGACGAGGTGCGCAAGCGCAGCAACGGTTACCTCACCATCACTGTGCGACCGCAGGGCGAACTGCCATTCAAGGCCACAGAGGTGGTTCGCGCCACAGGCCTGGGTCAGGTGCAAATCGGCGAGGCCTACTCGGGCTTCATATCGGGGGCAGTGCCTATTTCATCGATCGGTAACCTGCCCTTCCTGGTCCGAACCTCTGAGGAGCTGACCAAGATTTATCCCATCATTAGTAAATACGCTGAGCCGGAATTCCGCAAGGCTGGCGTCAAGACCCTGTTCTACTTCGAGTGGCCCGATCAGAACCTGTGGGGTCGCGGACCGCAGGTGAAGAAGCTGGAAGATTTCGTCGGTCGGAAATTCCGAACGACCGATGTGAAACAGACGGAAATGCTGCGTCAGTTTGGCGCGGCCTCGGTATCGCTCACGCTTGCGGAAGTACCCGCCGCGGTTGAGCGTGGTGTGGTTGAGGGCTTTCTCACAGCAGGGTTCAATGTGGTGGGCGCGAAGTGGTATGAATTCGTGAAGTGGGGCTACACCCCGGGCTTTCATGTCGGCGGTCCCGACTACATGCTCATCAACATGGCCGCGTACAACAAGCTTCCTGCCGAGGTGCGAAAGGTGGTCGATGAGGTCGCTGCAATCTGGGGACCACGCATGACCCAGCAGAACCTGGAAGACGAGAAGAAAGACCGTGAAATTCTGAAAACAAAGCACGGGGTGGATATCTTTACCCCATCGGCTGCTGAGATCGATCGGATGACCGCGAGGATGGTTCCCTACTGGGACACCTGGGCCCAACAGAACGGACCCAATGCGGTCGCGGCGCTGAAGGAAATCCGGCAAGTTCTGGGCCGCTGAACTCGCTCTGTTTCTTACGCCCGGCCAGCGCCTCGCATACGGCGCTGGCCTTCCTTGGGATCAAGCATGAAGACTCATATGGTCCAACCGATCACGCGCCCCTCAAGAAAAAGGTCTTGGATCGACGCGATCATCGATTTCGGCGAGATCATGGCTTCGATCAGTGTGGTCCTGATTCTTGTGCTGGTCTGCGCAGAAGTTTTCTTCAGGCTCTTCAATCGCTCCACCATGGTGGCCGACGAGCTGGGCGCCTATCTGAATGCTGCAATCGTCTTTCTGGGCATGTCCTACACGCTTCGCGAAGGCGGGTTCATCCGGATTGAACTGATCTACGAGCGTTTGAGCGGTGCCGCGCTACGGCTGGTCGATATTCTTTGCGGCCTCATCAGCCTGGCCTTTACGGCAGTTATCGCCTGGTTTATCTGGCTCCACATCGGCTACGCTTACTCAATGAATACGCGGTCCACCAGCATCCTCCAAACCCCCGAATACATTCCTCAGTCGCTCATGCTGATCGGTCTGGTAATGCTGGTACTCCAGTTGCTCGTCCTTACCTTCCGGCCGCCCAAGCGCGTGGCCAATGAATTTCTGTGATGGATACCGGCGCACTTTCAGTCCTCATGCTGGTCACGCTCTTTGGCTGCCTGCTGCTTGGCCAATGGACCGCATTTGCTCTGGGCTCAGTCGGCGTTCTGGTGCTGCTGCTGAGCAAGGGTCTGATTGGGCTTACTTCCATCAGCTCAGTGGTCTGGAACTCAGCGAACAGTTACATCCTTATCTCGATACCCATGTTTCTTCTGATGGGCGAGATCATTCTTAGAAGCGGTGTGAGTTCGAAGTTTTACGCGGGTGGTGTAGCTCTTCTGGGACGTTTGCCGGGCGGATTGCTTCACGCCAACATTGCAAGTTGCGCAGTGTTCTCGGCAGTCAGCGGATCAAGCGTGGCCACCGCCGCAAGCGTCGGCACTGTAGCCATCCCCGAACTTAGAAAGGCGGGCTACAACGACCGCGCGCTGCTGGGCTCGCTAGCTGCCGGCGGCACATTGGGGATTCTGATCCCGCCAAGCATTGTGCTGGTGCTCTACGGCGCGCTGGTTGACGAATCCATTACGCAGCTGTTTGTGGCGGCCGTGGTGCCCGGCCTGATCATGTCGGCACTTTTCATCGTCTACATCGCTGTTCTGGTGATGGTGAATCCCTCTGTAGCGCCACCCACCGCAGACCGAATGCCAGCGGCCGAACGGCGGCGGGCGGTGCTGCATCTCGTTCCCATCCTGCTTCTGCTCCTTGTGGTGCTGGGCGGCATTTACGGCGGATTTACGACCCCAACCGAAGCCTCCGCGGTGGGTGCGCTGGGCGCGATCATTCTGGCGGCTGCCTATCGTCGGCTCACGTGGGCCATGTTCAGGCAAGCCCTCACCGCCACTGTCAAAACCTCCTGTATGGTCTCGTTGGTAATCATTGGCGCGCAAATTCTCTCCACGGCGCTTACCTTTTCGGGTGTGAGCCGCGAGGTGAGCGAGTGGATGCTGGCTCTGGGGCTGTCGAAGTGGGCGTTCTTCACCGCGGTCATGTTTCTGTACCTGGTGCTTGGCTGCTTCGTCGATGGTCTGTCGATGATGTATATGACGCTGCCGGTGCTTCTGCCGGTCATCAAGTTCATGGAATTCGACCTGGTCTGGTTTGGTGTGGTCATGGTGGTGATCATCGAGGTCGGTCAAATCACCCCACCAGTCGGCTTGAATCTTTTCACCATTCACGGTATTTCGGACGGCGCGAAGTTCTCCGATGTATCGGCGGGCTCCTTCCCCTATGTACTGCTGATGCTGTTGATGATCGCGGTGCTGGCGGTGTGGCCCGAGCTCGCACTGTGGCTGCCTCAGACGCTCAAGGACTAGCGCGGGAGGTCTCTGCGCGAAGGCCCGGCCACCGTCACTGCCAACGATCATGAGCCTGATCATTGCGGTCGCTGGACATATCGATCACGGTAAAACCGCATTGGTCCGTGCGCTGACTGGTATTGAAACGGATCGACTGCCCGAGGAGCGCCGGCGCGGAATTTCCATCGAAGCTGGATTCGCCCACTGGCGTCGCGCACATGCCAGTGATCTGCCACCGATCTCGTTTGTCGACGTTCCTGGCCACGAGCGGTACATCAGCAACATGGTCGCAGGCATTCAGGGCGCGCGTGCGGCGCTCCTTGTGATTGCGTGTGACGATGGGGTCATGCCGCAGACGTGTGAGCACGCAGAGATCCTGAGACTGATGGGCATCAGGCAATGGGTAGTCGCTCTCACAAAATCAGATCGCATCGATTCGGATCAACTCTCTGAACGCACGGCGTCGATTCAGGAATGGCTCCAAAGCGAAGCGATCGAGGCCGAGGTAATTCCGGTGAGCGCCCATACTGGCGAGGGTATCGCCGAACTGGCCAGCCGAATACAGCTGCTTGCCGAAGTTTCGCTGGGTGAATACCGGGAAATCGCGGACCAGGTGCCGGGCGAGGCTACACGGCTCTGTGTGGACAGGAGCTTCATCGCCGCGGGAGACGGCTTGGTCGTCACCGGGGTGCTGGTCTCCGGGGTACTCAGGGTTGGCGATGCCGTACGGGTGAGCCCGGCCGGCCTTGCAGCCCGCGTCCGGGGCCTGCAGAGGGCCGGTCAGTCCCTACTTGAAGTGCAGTATGGCTCGCGCTGCGCTGTGAACCTGGCCGGGCAGGGGATAGATCGCCAATCGGTCGGACGGGGCGATTGGATCGTATCGAGCGAGCTGCATCGTCCGATCTGCATCATTGATGTCCAGATGATTGAGGCAGGCAGCCTTGACGGGCGACGCGTACGCTGCGCGTGGGAGCACACGTCTCTCGGTCGGAGTGGCGCGGATCACCCGACCCGACGACCCGCCGAGGTTCAGGTGCACGCGGGTACCGCCCGACTCAGTGCGCGGATCGCTGCGATTCCAGTGCCTGCGGCGGCCGAACGTCCTGATCACACATGGATACGGCTCAGGCTGGCTCGACCGGTGAGTGCGGTGGTAGGCGATCGCTGGATTCTTCGAAGCAGCGACGGGACACGTACCTTGGGCATGGCTGAGGTGGTCTGGCCGGTTGATGCCACGGACGGATTGCGAGGCGCTGCCCACGTTACCCTGCTTCAAGGTCTCAACCGAACCCATCCCGGCGCATGGCTTTCCTCGGCGCTTGCAAGGCTGCCAGGCGGCATGGCGCCCGCGCGCTTCGCAGCGGCCTGGGGCCTCACGCTCGACGCAGCGACGGCCTGCTGGAAGAGCGCGGGAGCGGTCCTGCTTCAATACGACGGCCGCGGCGTGTTATTCGACCAGAATCGACTTGATGATGTTCGCGTAAGGCTGGGCGGTGCGGTGCACGCATGGCACCAGCAGCATCCTGAAAGCCTGGGTATAGACTGGGCCGAGCTGATGGGCAAACTCGACCGACTCGATACGCGCCGCTATGCAAGCATCGCACTGTCATCGCTACAGGCGGCAGGCGAACTGATGCGGCATGGCGATCGGATATTTCGTCCCGACCATGTTCCAGCACCCAGTGCTGAGGACGAGATCTTCCGCCTGCGAGTCCTTCCGCTGCTCACCGAGCGACGCTCGCGATCCGTGCACGAACTGGCTGACATGCTAGCCATGCCGCTGGGCAAGGTCCGTCTGGCGCTTGATCGACTCGCTTTGCAGGGCTATGCCGTTTCGATCACACCGCAACGATATCTCGCGATTGCTCAGATCGAAGCGCTGGCAGCCGCAGCGGTATCGATGGCCGAATCAGGTGACTTGCGGGCGGGCGATTTCAGTCGCGCCACCGGAATCGGACGCAACCTCGGTATCGACGTTTTAGAGTTTTTCGATCGGATCCGCCTGACAAGACGCCTGAGGGATCGAAGAATCGTGATCGACAATGAGGCCTTGCAGCGTGTACTACGGGTCGCCCCCGGTCCAGTCACCGAAATGGCCTAAAACGGCACCCGATGCTGCAACGCACGAAGACTCGGGCAAGTGGGGTTTTTACACTTCCCTGCTTCATTAACCCCGAACAATAGCGGCCCTGACAAGCCGGGAGAGGTTCGATGGCATTCGATCTGGCGATTCGTGGTGGGCTGGTGATTGACGGAACAGGAGTGCCCGGACGGTATGCGGATGTAGGAATCAGGGCCGGCCGCATTGTCAGTATCGGAAAGCTTGAGGAAAGCGCTTCACGGGTCATCGACGCCAGCGGCCTGGTGGTAGCGCCGGGGTTTGTTGATCCCCACACCCATTACGATGCCCAGGTCTGCTGGGATACCTCGCTCAGCCCCTCGCCATGGCACGGTGTGACGACAGTCCTGATGGGAAATTGTGGGGTCGGGATCGCGCCGACACGCAGTGAGGGCCGGATCCCTGCGATGCAGGATCTGGTCAATGTTGAAGGGATGCCCTACGACGTGATGAACGCTGGCATCACCTGGGACTGGGAAAGCTTTCCCGAGTTCATGCGGGCAACCGCGCATCGACGTCCCGCCGCCAACGTCGCGTTTCTTGCGCCGCTCACGCCCTTCCGATATTTCGTGATGGGTGAGGCTGCAATCGAACGGGCGGCCACCGATGATGAACGGACCAGGATCAGTCAGCTTCTGACTGAGGCAATCGAAGCGGGTGCCCTGGGGTTTTCAACAACTCAACTGCCCAACCATATGGGCCATCGCGGGCGACCCATTGCCTGTCGGCAGGCTGATCGGGCTGAGCTTCGCGACTATGCGCATGTGCTGCGAGATGCGGGACGGGGGTTCATCGAAGTAGCCCTGACCGAGCAGATGTCGGTGCTATCTGACCGCAACCTTGAGATGCTTGAATTTCTGCTTCGCGAGAGCGCACGCCCCGTCACCTGGCTGGCGCTGCTCTATCGCGACGACATTCCCAATGCGTGTTCGGCGAGTCTCGCCAAAGCCGCGCATCTGACCGCGCTTGGTTCGGTTCCGCAAATTTGTGCCCGACCGCTCACGCGTGACATGGACCTCCGAACTCCGCATTCCTTCATGAGCTTCAAGTCCTGGCATCGGGCGCTCAATCTCTCGGTCCAAGAGCAGAAGCAGGTTTATGCAGACCCTGCCTTTCGGAACCAGTTTCGGCAGGAGTTGAAGGGCCCGGCGCAATTCACCGGCAACTGGGACCTGATGGCGGTGGCCGAAACGAAATCACCGAGGCTTGAGCACTTCAACGGCCAAACCATTGCAGCGATTGCCCGGCAGCAGGGTAAGGATGGGGTCGATGCACTGCTTGATCTCGCCATTGATGACAACTTGCAGACCGAGTTCGCGTTGGCGTTTCTCAATACCAATCAGGAGGGGGTAGCAAACCTGCTCCGGACCCCTGGCACTGTCCTTGGCCTGTCCGATGGCGGCGCGCATCTGGGGGTGTTGTGCGATGCTGGCTATCCCACCTACCTGCTGGGCCATTGGGTACGCGAACGCAAGGCTATAGCGCTCGAACACGCCGTGATGCGCCTCACTTCGGAACCGGCGCGGCTGATGGGATTGCGGGATCGAGGCGTGATCGCCGAGGGGCTCGCGGCCGATCTGGCGATCTTTGATCCCGATACCGTGGGCTCCGACGAGCGTGCTCAAAAGCGGTTTGATCTACCCGGGGGTGCGAAACGTTTTGTCATGCCTTCGCGAGGCATGCACTACACGATTGTGGGCGGTGAATCGGTGTTCGAAAGCGGTGAGGACACGGGGGCCCGCCCTGGTATGCACCTGCTTGGCTGAGGGCGGGCTTTCGTCTAGCGGCTGCGGTTGGCGAGCGTACAGCGGCAACTTCCTGCCTGATGTAATTCGATCATGTTCCCACAGGGGTCGTTCACGAACACCTGCTCCAACTCGGGATTGGCGGCTCGAGTGGTCCAGTAGGGAACCCCGAGGCGTTCGAGTTCAGCCTTGGTTTCAGCAACACTTTCAACACCAAGTGCAACATGCGGCGCGGCGGGATCCTGCCCCGGCCCTCGCGCAAGCGCTGACGGGATGCTGCCGCCTATCAGGTGCAGTTGCCCGACCTCTCCGACGTTAATCCAGAAGCCCGGAATACCGGGGATGGTCGGTCGGCCATTGTCTGCTTCCAGTCGTTCATGCATACAGCTGACCGGCAAAGTCAGACAGCGGCAGATACAGACCTGGGAGCATCGCGTCGGCAAGTTCCTGCATGGAGGGTACGGCGAGGGTCCGCGCGACCGCAGCTGCGATCTCCGACGGTCCGGCGAGCGCCACGGCCAGACTGCTCCCCACGGCGAGCGCATCGATAGGCGCCGATTCACGCGCAACGCCGGTCTCGCTGGTGACCCGCTCAAGCCCGGCGGTGTAGAGCGTATCCAGCGCAATGCGATAGTCTCCGGACACGGTCACGCCAGCGGGCAGCGGATCAACCACCGACAAGCCGTCCGCGCTGGTCCTCAAAGCGGACAGATCCAGCCCATCAGCCGTGGTCAGGTCGGCGATGAATGCATTGACGCCACGGCTGGGCGCGGCATCGGTGGCGGAATCCTCTGGCAACGCACCACGCACGCTCGCGATCCTGAACACATCGGAGCCCGAGCCACCCATCATGCGGACCGGTCCCTGGGCTGCAGATGAGCCCGCGATCAGCAGGTCATTTCCTGATCCTGCGACCAGGATATCGCCAGTAGCCGCAGCGTCCATCGAGAGCAGGACGTCGTTACCCGAGCCGCCAAACAGGCGGTCCGCGCCCTCACCGCCGTCCAGCCAGTCCTGACCGGCACCACCGAAGAGTTCGTCGTCGCCCCGTTCGCCAAGCAGCCAGTCGTTACCTCCGCGGCCATCGATGGTGTTGGGGCCAGCGTTTCCGATGAGGGTGTTGTCAAAGCCGTTGCCGATCAGGTTCGCTGCCCCAACACCGAACAACGAAAGCGCGCGGATGGTTGACACCTCTGCCAGTTGGAAGGTGAGTGGCGGCGCTGTGTCATTTTCGAGAACGATGTGAAGATCGTTCTTGTTGACGATGATCGGTGCGAATGCAGCGGGATCGACATGTACGGCGCTCACGATGATGGTGGCACCGTTTGCGGCGGCTGCGATTGCGGCCGCAATGCTTCCGAATGCTCCTGATACCGAGTTGTTCACGACCAGCGCGCCGCCTGCCACGAGAGACATGGGGTCTACGGCCGCCTCAGCGTCGCCGAACTTAAGTAGCTCGGACTGGACCAGGACCAACCCAGTCGGTGCCGACTTGGGCACGATGGCAAAGACCGACTGCGCTTCACTGAAGGTGTCTAGCGACAGGCCGCGGACCAACGCCCGCTGCCCCGGGGTAGCGAGCTTGACCACGTAGTCACCCACCGCCCCTGGCAACTGCGCCGTGTCAACGCCGGCCCCGCCGACAAACACATCGCCTTCCGCGAGCCCTCGGCCGAGGTCATTGCCGCCCGCACCGATCAGCACCAGATTGTCGCTGCCGCCGCCCTCGAGTGTGTCGGCGCCGTCGCCGCCGCGACGGATATCGTCGCCCTGGTAAAGACCCCCTCCAGTCTCACTCGGAGGAGGTTCTTCGGCCCCAAACAACACTTGCGTTGCGTTGCTCTGAGGCGCCGTGTACTTGAGCATCGCCTTGACGTTCGGCTCATTCGCGCTGTCGAGGTCGATGTTCGCGCTGCCCTTGTCCGCCCAGAATCGGACGTCCATGACCTTACTGGCCGCGGTAACTGCAGCCGCAAACGCTGACACCGAGTTCGCCGCACCAATCGCAGCCAACAGGCTCGCCGCGTTCGCAGGCAATTGGGGCGGTGTCCCTCCGCTCGGCGGCATCTGCGAACTCAGCGGGCTGGCCCCAACCGTCACCTTTTCACTTCCATGCAGCCCAACCCGGCCAAGCTGATCGTCTCCCGGATTATCGGGCGTACTGTTGTCGGAGTACGCAGCCGTTGTCGTGCTCCCCGGCACCTTCAGGAACGACTGCGTCAGCACCACTGGCGAGATACCCAGACCTCCTCCAGCGTTGTGCCCCCCTCCCGAACCTCCTCCTCCAGTCTCACTCGGAGGAGGTTCTTCGGCCCCAAACAACACTTGCGTTGCGTTGCTCTGAGGCGCCGTGTACTTGAGCATCGCCTGGACGTTCGGCTCATTCGCGCTGTCGAGGTCGATGTTCGCGCTGCCCTTGTCCGCCCAGAATCGGACGTCCATGACCTTACTGGCCGCGGTAACTGCAGCCGCAAACGCTGACACCGAGTTCGCCGTACCAATCGCAGCCAACAGGCTCGCCGCGTTCGCAGGCAATTGGGGCGGTGTCCCTCCGCTCGGCGGCATCTGCGAACTCAGCGGGCTGGCCCCAACCGTCACCTTTTCACTTCCATCCAGCCAAACCCGGCCAAGCTGATCGTCTCCCGGATTATCGGGCGTACTATTGTTGGA
>Ga0194118_10001348_pt1 | contig 35625 bp, 11 predicted proteins | sample TA2MahsurfametaG_2_FD_148662 | JGI IMG/M metagenome (GOLD analysis project Ga0194118, IMG submission 148662) | Freshwater microbial communities from Lake Tanganyika, Tanzania - TA2015013 Mahale N5 surface | ecosystem: Environmental > Aquatic > Freshwater > Lake | place: Tanzania: Lake...
AAAGTGATATCCGAGAAAATTGTAGAAGTGGTTGTATTGATATCTACGTTGTTATCAGCAGCAAGACACTTAAGAAGAGGATCGCCAGAAGTGTTGTTAACTGAGAGATCATTGATGGTTGTGATACCACGATAACCTGTAGTGCTAGTAAGCTCATTATCAAGCTCGTAAGAAGTAAACGAATTGCCATCAGCAAACCTAATCTGATTATTTTGAAGTTGAGTATTGTCTACACCTAGTGCAGCAATTGTGACATGTCCATCTGCATCTACATCAAAATCTTCCTGTGCAAATGAGGCCAATCCTTTCTGTTCGTTTGCCGCAGACGCGAGATATCTCCACCCTCCAGCATCGCTGGAATTAGTATGAGTAGGAGCACCACCCCCCGCAGCGATTGCTCTAATTGCTTGATAAACATTATTGCCAGTTTCGATGATGTCATATCTTGCATATACAGTAGATGCTTCGTATGCAGGATACTTACTACCCTCAGTTGCTGTTGCAATTGGAAAATCTTCAGCATAAGTAAAACGCCCAAAGTTATCAACAGTGAACCTTGTAGCATTAATTGTTTGCGTTCCTCCAGCAATTGTTGGAGTATTATATGTTCCCTGAACAACTGTTGTTGAAATTAAATCTAAAACAGGATTTCCAGCAACACCAGATCCATTGGTGACAGAAATTCTTCCTGCGCTACCTAGAATAGTTCTAGTTGTGATATTTCCATCAGAAACTCTAACAATATGTCCTGTTGTTGTTAGATCTGCAATACCCTTGAGGTCTCTATCAAACCCTTGTGCAGAAACGCCCTCAATAGTTCCACTAAGATTATACTCTGCTATATCATTTGGGATAGAACCGTTTATAATTCTTCCTTTTGAATCTACAACTAATTTTGTATATGTTCCTGTAGCTGTTACTGTTCCGTCATAGTGAGGGAGAGATTGGAGAATTTGTAAAGCGGCAGCCAGGTTTAAGTTTGCAGATCCATCGAACGTTGCCGATGCTGTTACGTCTGCTGTTAGAGCAATTTGTCTTGTGTTTGCTAGACGAGTAGCAGTTGAAGCATTACCAATTAAAGATCCTGTAATTGCACCAGAGGCAAAGTTTCCATCAGAATCACGTAATACAAGAGTATTTGGCGTATTTGTAACTGACTCCAATGGTCTTTCATATTTTAATGAGTTCCATGCCGTAATACCATCGCCTATCTTGATTCTTCCAGTATCAATTTCGATACCGAGTTCTCCGATAGCCATTGTTGGATTTACGTTTGCCCACTCCTGAGCAGAACCTCTTCGTAATTGTATTCTATTTGCCATTGGTGATTATCCCAAATTCCCAAATAATTCTCTCTTTTGTATTTATAAAAAAAATTTGGGGGTAGATCCCCCAAATCCTCACTCTTCGCTAGTTTCTTCTTCAGGTTCTTTAGTAAGATACTGTAGTGTTTCTATGGCACCAAGTAATTTAAGTGCCTCTGCTTCATTAGTTCTAATTTTTTGTGTCAATGATTGATTTTCATCTATAATTTTTTGATATCTTTCACGAAAATCTACTAACAGATCTTCTTGACTAATTTTCTCAATCGTCATAATTTTTTCCTACAAATTTAGTTAACAAATTTTTAATTTCAGAAATATCAGATGATAACGAATTTACAGTTTGTTTTAATGACTCAAATTCTTCTGCCTGACTTTTCAATTTATTATAAGTACGCAGGTAATTATCATACGCACTCTCATCTTTATTTAGCACTGCTCCAGTTCCGACATCTCGGAACAATGTAGAACTATCTTTTATTTTCTGTAAGTTGTCCTTCATGTTGCAGTTGCGATTGCTCTAAAGTATTTAACCTGTGGAACATAAGACTGATTAGATGAAGCAAGGACAATTTTGATTTGGAATTTCTTAAATTCTAATCCAGTTTTATTATACTCATAAGATTTAAATATAAGGTCTGATACTGAAGATACGTCGGTATCGGGTCTTCCATCCTCATTGAAGAATGAGTAGAGTAATGTATTTTCATCTCCAGCAAAACCAACTGGAACTACTCTATAAAGAACTCTTATTTGAGTATCATTTGGTCTATAAGCATCAAACATTACTTTCAATGATCTAGAAACCTGATTATCCAAACTAATCATTCGAGTAATGTAAACAGACTCATGAGGATCACCGACTGCAAGTGTTGCATTTTCAAAATTGACAGGATTATTAATTCTATTGCTAGTTGTAATAACACTACATCTATCAAGGTCAACAACTGGAGTCAAAGTATCTTTAGTTGATGTCATTAGTAATTCCATGGTCAAAGATTTTTGTCCAGCAAGTTTTGCACTTTCATTAACATTTGACAATATCAATGCTTGTTGATCAAGATAATTAACTTCGTTTAGAGTGACATCTCTAAATGAATTGTTATTAACGAATGATGGATCAGGCACAATACCATTTGGATGTCCATCATTAATGGAGGTTCCAGAGACAGTATTCAGTCTAGCAATAATTGCTGTTTCTGATTGTACGACAGTTGCAACGGTTGGTGTTATTACTTCAAATGGTACATTTTGTGATGCTGTTGCTGAGGTTCCACCACTAACGATTCCAACACTAGCAACAAAGTTTGTACTTAAATCATATGTATCTAAAGTTGGATTAGATAATCCAGTATGATCTTTGTTTATTTGTGTTAATGGAATTCCATCTAAATTATAACATTCAACAAGAGCATCTATTTGATGTGTAGCTGCCGTGGTTCCTGATGATCCTCTACCACCACTAGTTTTAAGCGTAATCGTTAATCCATCTGAAGATATTGCTGTATATGCCATGATTTCATTATCAATTTTAATGAACCCTGGATTTTCATCAGAAACGGTATATCCACCAATTTTTTTGTGGAATACAGTTGCATCTCCAACACTAACAGATGTTGCTGTTAGATCTAGTGCTGCAGTCAAGAAAGTAGGAGATATTTCTGACTTCACGCCAGTAATTCTTACATTATTTGATAAATCGTGCATACCATGATTACTATGTTTAACAGTAATCTTTCTATTAACATCAGAATATACAGCACTTGCATTGGGGAATACTCCAATTGAGTCTCCAATATATGCTACTGTATTCATAACTGAAGATACTGTTGGATTCGCTTGAGTAATAGTTTCTCCCGCTTCAAATGCCTTCGAAACATAGTTGACTTGTAGAGCACCAGATGTGGAGTTCCAGGAAACAACATATGCAGTTGCACCACTAGTTTGACCAGTGATAAACTTACCAACACCAAAATTACCAGTTAGTACTCCAGCAGTTGTACTTACACCCATATTAGCAATTGCTTGACTACTAATGAGTGGATAAGTGACCACTGTTCCGCTCGTTGATCCCTGCAAGAAAGCACCATCAATATCAGTAAGAGTTAACTTATTGGGATTCGATACTTGATCGATAGAAACAACGGTTGCAGAAGCATTAGTTGTTTCTTGATAAATTCTAGCGCCAAGACTAAAGATTGCCGTGTTATTATTTAAAGTCAATACTTGATTTGGTTTGTAAGTAATAATTGGATCTTCTCTCAATCGTAAGATACCACCGTTTCCTAATCCTAACCCAGTATTACGAACTACTAGTTTTCCAGATAATGGTGAGAACTTTGCTCTATAGATTTTAAACTTCAAGTCTTGAAGTTGGTTTGGAGACCATGTAGATGCGTTTTGAGATTTGAACAGAACACCAGCATAAGGTTGAGCAGAAATTGTTCTGTTGCCCGTAATATCAATTTCACCCATTTCAGAAATCCAACAAGTATATGCATTAGAGTCTGTAAATACAACGAAACAATATTCTAAAGTTTCACTAATGTATACTGGAGCTGGGAATGTAAATCGTGTTGGAATAGAAGCATTTTCAGAAATTTCTACATCATCTGGATATACTGTTGTTGTTGAAAATGGTAGAATTTTATTTGTTGGATTACCATTCTGCATTTCACGAATTTGAACAGAAACAGGAATATTACTATCTTTAGTTGCAAAGTAAATTTCAACGGAATCCAAATACATTCCACCTCTTTCTTGGATCAAGAACGATTGTGCAAGAGGATCCCACCATCCAATTTCAACTTGCTCCTGTCTAGTTCTAGATGTTGTTCTTTCTTCGTTTAGTTGTTCAGTAACAATAGATGCATTTCTAATTGAGAGTATAGTTTCTTGTAGAGTTTCGATTACTCCAGTTGCTTGATATGTAACTTGTGCGTTTGAGTTCGTTGACGAACCTGGTAATCCAGTTTCATTTGTAGCACTTACAGTTAATTTAAGTGTTCTTGTTCCCGTTTCCCATCTTGGATTTGTACCCACAGATGCTCTTGGAATGAAGAAACATCCTTTGAAAGTTCCCTTTCTATCAGTTAATAATCTTCTATCTTTAACAATAGCAATAGCACCTGAAGTTTGTCCAATCAATACCATACCAACTTCAATATTTCCAAAAAATTCATCGTCAACTTGAGCCGCTAATGAATCTACATCAATATTTACAAAATTTGTTTGTGCAGAATAACTTTCTGGTAAATCAATATCAGTATATGGATTGCCTTTATATCCATCATTGGGTGCTTTAATTCTGGCAGAGAATCCAGCAGTCTCTTTTGTTCTATTGCGTTCTGAAGATATCCATCCAAGTACGATTTCGTTTGCTTGGAATGCATTTACGTTTGTTCTTGCATCTTCCTCAGGGTTCTTAATCAACTCAATAATTTTGGGTGTAATATAATTAGTAATATTGATGTTATCAAAGAATCCATAAAAACGTGTTAGTGGTTTGAGTCTCTCTGCTTTAATTGCAATATTTCTAGATCTAATAAATTGTACATTTCTTCTATTGATAACTCTAGAACCAAGACTTCTTTGTTCAAAAGTAGCAACGACTCTTTGTTGTGTTCCTGTTCTTCTTTCTACAATACCAGTTGTAGTTGTTGTTCTAGTACCAAATGCTGGGATAAGTCTTCCAAGAGGACCAACCCATCCAACCCATTCTCCACCACTAACAGTAGTTTGAGCTCCACTCCAATCTTCTTGCCAAGAATTCCAAACAGCTGGTGCTAATCCGTTTTGATCCGCATTCATATCTCTAAGTGTTTGTTGGAAGTTGCCTTCCACTTGTTGGATTTGAACAGGAGCAGTTTCTGTATCTACCCAGTTATCGCTGGATGGATTTAATTCAAGTGTACCAATAAAAGTAAAAACGTTAAATGGGTTTACGTTTTCCGTTTTTGACGCATATGGTTGCTCAATAATTAATTCTGGTTTATATGGAAGAGTAATGATTCCAGTATTACGCACAATGTTTGAAGATAGTTCTTCACTTATTTTAAGGTCTACATTTGTTGTGTAATGGGATGCTCTCATTACACGATTGTTATAATCTAAAGATGCAGAATAATCAGCATTGTTTAAATCTGCAACAGATTGGTTTTCAAAAGAATCTACTAAGAATCCATTTTTGAACTTATCAAAACCAAATTCGTCCTTGATTGTTAATGAATTTGTCTCTTGCTCTAGTAGGGTCAATACACTGTAATACTCGATATTCTTAACTCTCTTTTCTAGAGTTGTAATATCTCTCATTGTGAATCTCTTAATGTCTTCTTGGAAAACACGAGAATCTACATCTGGATTAAAACCATACGCACCATGTCCTATTATGGATAGAAGCATTGCATCATCAATATTTTCTGGAGGCACTGGATTTTCTGCTGGTTTTCCCAACACAACCTTAAATGCGCCCAACATGTCAACAAATAATTTATCAATCCTTTTAATATAGTATTCAATATCACATCTAAAATCAGAATTTGGTTTTGGAATATCAAAGATAGTAGAAGTAGAATCAAATACTCTACTTGGGAAATCCATTGTTGAGCAATTTAGATTAAGTGGATCTGCTACTGATCCTGTCCCCAATGCTAATTTTTTAACGGCTGGTCTAAAATCCAATACATCCGATTGTGGTTTAAATGGAACTAAGGAGTCTATAGGAGTTGTATATACTGGGATGTCTTTATAATCAATACCAACATATGAATTAATATTGAAATAATCTCCAGTAGTCTCATGAGCAAAATAATCAGCAACTATTTTTAGTTTACGAATTGGTTTGACCGTATTTTTATTTCTAGTAATCATCGACAAATCATACATGAAATTCTTTTGATGCGGATTCAGCATAAAAGACTTAGTAACATTTTTACTGCCTGGATTAATTGAATCATCAGCATCACTTACCAATGCTGTAATAGAAGCATTTAAAGCATTGACTCCAGAAACAATTTCATTTTGAATAAATCTAGACTCATTTTGATACACAATAGATAATCTACTGTTTGTTGTATTGAACTCAACTACCAATGCTTTCGCTCCAGATGTTCTACCAACCACTAAAGTTCCTGTAGCAAAAAACGCAGATTCAACTAAAGTAATGAATGGTATAACAGCTTCGGAATCATCGTTTGCTTCATATACAGCATGTAGTTTATATACATCTGATACGCCCAAAGATATGTCATCGTCTTCAATTCTAGTTCCATATATTGGACTATATGATAATCCAAAAGGTATTTGATCACTTTGATTAGTAGTTTTGTTTACTTTCCAAACTGCCATTTTAGTAGCATTCTTGACTTTTTGTACAACAGTATTTTTTGATATTGTTGCAATTAATCGGACTGCAGTTATACCAGTTAAATTAGATACTGTAATAGTTGTTCTTGCTACACCAGTAGTATTGAAGGTAGTATATGCTTTTGCAGCAGCATTAGATGTTTGTAGAGGTATAATATCCCCAATGGCATTAGTTGCACCTGCACCGATAGCGACAACAGATAACGTGTAATTTTCAAATTCAACTGCACTAAACTGTTGAGATTCTACAAGAGATATTGTAAAACTATTGGATGTAAGTTGTGAATCAAATACTTTTCTTATTGTGAAACTTTCATCTGAAACATTTTTAATTGTTGGTTTAGGTAATTCAATAAATAAATCCCCAAATTGTTGATCTCTAATTGCAGGTCTGGTTCTGAAGAGAGCACCTAAATCCGTACCATTAGGAATAACAGGAACAGATCCAGTGTCATCATTGAGAGTTCCTTCTACAGTTTGATCGCTATAATTAAATACGGTTGCTAGATTTAAATCTGATGGAAGTGCATCAACCTGGAAGAAAGTTGTATTAGTAAAATACAATTTATCTCCTGGTCTTATATCTTCAACAATATTACCATTAAAAATACTTATTCTAAGATTCGTAGAATCCCAAGTAAACTTTGTTCCCCTAATTGCCACTTCATCATCATATATTAAATTAGCATTAAATGATACAACATTGGTAGAACCTCTACCAACCATTTGCCTTACATCCGAAAATTCGTATGTAAATACGCGCTGGATTGTTCCAACATCTCTTCCATCTACAGTAATAATTTCATTTGCTCTAAATGTTCCTTTGATATCTAAGAGAGATAAAGTTTGTGAAGTAACCGATGTTCCTCCTCCATCAATTCTTATGAACCCCCTTGCGCCAGACTGTTTACCTACAATTAGTGATCCCGCAGTAATAGTAGCACTGGCAGTCAAACGCAACTTAGTAATCATAGAAACATCAAAAAGGAAAACCTTATAGATATCATCTACTTGACCACCACTAGTTCCTTCTATAGTATTGACTCCTGGATTTTCGAACTCATATGATGCTATACGAGCAAAACCTATAGTGTCTCCATTTGTGGCACCTGGAGTAGCGTTAAAACTATCAGTTAGTGTAACAATTTGATATGAAGAAGAAACATTGGATCCTGTTACTTCTGGAAGTCCAAATTTAGGCATAACTCTAACATAGTTGCCTAGTTCGAATGGAATGATTATATTTGACTGTTTTTCAGTTGTTCTTGGTTTTGGAACATCTAAGTACCTTGGTGTTGTTGTAGTAATTGGATATCCTTTTAAATATGCTTTACCTGGTGAAACCTGAATAGCAAATAAATTTTCGTTTGCTTTTACTTTAGTATCTTGTGTAATCTCACCAGCAGCATATACACCATTATTAAATCCATCGTTTAAACATTCTCTAACGGAAATTTCAAATGGAGTGATCATGAAATCGCCATTAGTATCATATGTTCTTCTTGCTAGTTCTTTTTCAATTTCATTATACGCTGATCTTTCAACTTTAGATTGAACTTTTCCATCTTTGATTCTCATCAATTCTATAAAGTTTTTATCTGCATCATCATTAATATCTTTTTTGATCAGAGTTGCTTTAATTTTAAATCTATGGGCACCAGGAGCAGCATAGTTTGAAGATCCAGTGGCATTATCATTTAATCCTTGATCATCTTCTGGGGTAATAATAGATTCTGAAATTTCTAATCCAACTCTATATGTTGGATTTCGTGAATACTGTTCAAGAATTATATATTGGGAAGGAACATCTACAAAATAACCTCTAATAAAATAAACACCTTGATTGACATATCCAACCGACGCTACTCCTACTGCATCGGTTGGAATCAATTGGGCAAAAGGTGTACCTATTTCTAAAAGTGTAGTTCCATAGGTAATATCCTTATCAGATAAAAGTTGCTCATTGTTTAGAAATGTAAGAATATCTTTATTAGTACCACCAGATTCTGTGTACTTTAGATATACACTAATAAACCCTCTGTCGGATTCTGATGCTGGGATTGTATATAATACCTTTGCTTTTACTCCAGTTGTAGAACCAGTAATAGTTGCACCTGTTAATTGATTTCTATAAAGTTCTACATCAGATCCAAGAAAGCTAGACTGGATTAAAATTACGTCAACATTATTGTCAAATCCAACTTGTCCTGGAATGACCATTGCCCCATCTTTGAAAAAATGAGTTCCCATGCTTTCGATCTGATTCTGCATGATCGTCTGCATTGTTGTGAGTTCTCTTGCTTGGATTGGAAATCCTGGACGATAAAGAACTTTATAGAAATTCTTAAATTTATCAAAATCGTCGTAGTAAGGAGAAACGTTGAGGTTAGTATTCTGGGGCATTTTTTTACTCTTATCCTAAATTATTAGAACTCAATAACAATTTTAATATCTTCGATTTGATCGTTTGCACGAGAAATCGCTCTTCTATTATCTATATAGATGACTTGTCCACTGTCCTTTTGGACTTCAGAGAATGCATATCCAGCAGTAAATTTCATGCCTAGATCATACTCTGTGTTATTAATAACCCTTGTAGACGTTCCTGGAACTGCTGGGAAATTAACATCTGGTTCTGCAGTAGCACCAGAAGATAATCCCGTAATAATATTACTTCCACTGAATTGATTCAAAGAACCTGTAATTTCTGGGAAAATACCATCAATTTTATTTTGATAGTACTTCAAAACTTTTGTAGTAGTGTTCCAAGAAATTACTCTACCCCTTGATGTAATTGATTGACCACCAACACTTTTGACTTGTGTAATAATTTCATCTGGCACATAACTTCCTTGGAATGTTGGTGCAAAAATAATTGCTTTAGTTGAACTTAAGGTTAAATCAGATGTTAATTCTGTAGTATTAAATTTCTTAGGATTCAAAATTAATCCAATTCTTCTATAATCATTATCAATTGGAAAGTCGCCAGAACCTTCAGAGTATGATAATTTAGCATTAACCATTACTCTGAATCCACCAAGTTCATAGGGACTGTCATAACCATGTCCGTTTTGTGGAGGAATAATTACATCAATAACTCCACCACTGCCTGTTCCGATTCCATTGATTGAATCAACCACAATCTTTCCAAAGGTATAACCAGTGCCTCCAGAAGTTACCGTGGCATTTACAATTTTACCGCCATCAACAACAATTGAGACTCTTCCACCACTTCCATCACCATTGATTGGAACAGTTTCAAACGTACCATTATTATATCCAAAACCAGAAGATGTAATTACAACGGTATCAATTTCTCCAGGAACTGCATTTGTTCTAACTGCAGAGTCTGGTAATACTGGAATATATTCAGAAGAAAAGAATTTTAAAACTTGTGCAACTGGAATAGTGTACATGTATTTCCATCTATATCCATCTGCTGTTGAAACAATAGATGTTGAAGTTCCTGTTGGTTCAACAGTAGATGGTTTTCCGTTTGGATCTGATGGAGATGTTCCATTGTATATGCACTTGTATACTTGATATGAGGAATTAACAACATAAAAGTCTGCATCATATAATCTAGTAGAACCAGATGCTGCTGTTTTTGTGGGAGAATAATCATGTCTGTACATGTCATAAACAAATCCCAATCCACCAGTAGTTTTTTCTGGAGGTGTCCAATCAATTCTACGAACAACTTGAACAGTGTCATTTGCAAGAACTCTTTTCATAGAGATCATGTCATCATATACATCACTATACTCAGAAAAACTATCAATTGGTTCTGGAGGATTATTTTCAGATTCCCATTCTTGTGGTCTACCAATAAACACATAAAGTCTATCTCTGGTGCTGCCAGCAGCAAGATCTGTTGCCTCAGGATTTGGTCCTTCTAAAGACTTAATAAATTTCTGTGCGGCATATATTCTAAATTGATCAGTAAGAAGTGCTGACATTGTTAATTCCTAAAAGTTCTGTTTCTTCTAATATATTTATCCGTTAATTTACATCGTTTCTAAACTGAGTATCATAACTAATGTTCAAAATTCTCCATGAAGCACCATTCTGACCAATAAGTTTTTCTCCACCCAAGATTGCTTGAGCAACGACTCCTGTTCCTCCACCGCCAGTAAATGATACTGTAGGAGGAGTTTCATATCCATATCCACCATTAGAAATGACGACGTTATCAACCTGGTCTGCCAGTAATACGGATGTTGCAACTGCAGAAATAACTCCATTTGTTTGGAATACTACATTGGGTGCAGTTGCAAAATTGTTTCCTCTAGATAAAATTCTAACATCTACAACAGTTCCAGTATCTGAAAACTTATGTAAAGATCCAATTGTAGGATTACCAGTGTCAAATGCTACAACGTCTTTTAATACAAGTATTAAATTAGTAGGATCCCAAGATACTACTGTAGCTTGAACTTGAGAACTATTTCCAGTGACTGTTTCTCCTGGTATAAACGTAATGCCATTGTTATTACTTGGATTCCTATTATCAAGTTTAACAGTTAGTTGTACTTTATGATCCAAACCTTCGTTAAGATTACTTGCATCCGAAACCGTAGAAGTTTTAAATGGAACACTAGAATCTTTTATGGTATCACCAACTTCAAATAGTGTGGTATTTTGCCCACCTTCAGTTTCTTCAATACCATAAAGTGTAGATGCTATACCCCCATCTAAATTTATCTGATCTTCATAATCAGTTCCTGTATTTATCAAATCGGGCAGACCATTACCATCACCGTCTAATTCATCATCGTCCTCAAATGCTTTATCAAGTTCAAATGATACAGGTACAGTTAATTTATAGATTATAGAATCTTCTTTATCAATTACGACATGTGGAAGATCAAATGTTCCTGTTGAATCAGCAATTCCAGCATCAAAGACTACATTAGATTTTTCTCCTGGTAAACCAGCATCAATAAATGCAAGTTCATCAACTTGGAATACTATAAAAAGTTCTTTGGTTGTTGGATCCCAATCATAAACTATGGCAATTTTATTTGACGCATTTTCAACGACTCTGACAATTGTATCACCAATATTAAATACATATCCACTGATGCCACTAACAGGATCATCTTGAGTGTTATCTAATATAACTCTTTGGTCATATCTTAAATTGATTCCTCTTGTTAAACCAGTAAATCTATTACTGTCTTTTCCTGTATATCTAAGTAATTCTTTTCCTAGTAGCAAAACTCCAGACCCTGGAAATCCGTCAGTAGAAGAAACAAAAATTTGAGTATCTGCTCTACCAACGTTTCTAGATATACCAGAAAAATTAAATTTCTCTGAATTAAATGCCTGTCTATTTCTAGAAATTCTTTTTAATTTTACATTCCTAGCAAAAACAACCTTTGGTGATGAAGTATAACCTTTACCAGGATTTTCTAAAATTATTTGATCAATACTGCCTTGACTTATAGTTGCTCTTGCCCTTGCTCCTAAACCTCCACCACCGACTAGTAAAATATATGGTGCTTGTAGATAGAACTGCCCTGGATCACTAATAGTAAAGTTTGGAGAAACAATTCCAGCAGGATCAATATCCGCAACACCTCTAGCACCTCGTCCGCCACCGCCAGTGATACTTAAAAACGGAGGTTCTTCATAACCACTACCTTTATTTAAAATCGATAATCCAGTTACTGTTTTTGGTACAGATTTAACTACTGCTCCAGATCCTTCGCCTCCAACAACTTCAGTATCTACCTCATAAAATTGCTTATCACCACCCCTAAGAACTTTGATGTAATCGACAGTGCCATCTGACTTTAGGACAACTTGTGCCTCTGCTTCATCTGGAACTTCAGAGTCTGGATTTGGCAATATTGGAGTAAAGTTAACTCTTAGCGGATCGTATCCTTCTCCAGGATCTACTACTCTTACCGAAACTATTTTACCATCATCTATTATTGGTCTTAGAATAGCATCTCTAATTGGTTGACCACAATGCTTTACAACCAAAATAGGTGGAAGTGTTGAGCTATACCCAGACCCTCCGTTTTTAACAATTACAGAATCTACTCCAAGAGTCTGTTTATTAAAAACGGGTAATATTACTGCTCCAGATCCAGGTACTGTTGCCATATTGATGATTACCTATAAAAGTATTTATTTAGTTCGTTGAGTAATAAAACGAGGAAATGTCTGTCCGCTGGTTGCTCGCAATCCAAAATTGGGTTTTGGTGTAACATGTCCTACTAAAGGTCTCTCATAGTTATATAAAGCATGTTTAGTTGTTGTCCCTGTGGTTGCATCTCCAAGAGAGGTGTAATCACCAGCATTCCCACCACTAGAGATAACCTGCCCAGTCCTAGATTTTGTTTGTAAGTATGAAAGAGCTTGCGACTGAGACATATTTGGAAACTGCTCAGCAAGGCAAGCAAGTAAACCACTAATTTGTGGACCAGACATACTAGTTCCAGATATAGATCCAATTCTGTAATTAGGATCTCTTGGATCAAATGCAAGAGTAATACCAAATTCTGATGCTGCACTAGCATCAAATACTCCAGAAATGATATTTGATCCAGGTGCCCAAGCATCTATTCTATTTCCATAATTACTAAATGTTGATTTATATTCAATTGCTCTAGCACCAACACTTCCAACACAAATTGCACCTTCAGCTGCAGAAGGACTAGATCCTCTAGAATGGAAGATCTGTTGTCCAGCAGTTACAGTATTATTATAATCTGCTGTTCCAGGTCTGGCACAATTCCAATATGAATTACCAGCAGATCCAACAATTATTACACCATCTTCTATTGCGTCCGCAACATCTAAATCTAGTGCAGTCACTCGTGCTGGTGTTTTAAACAAATAAGTGTCAAAAGGAACAGGAACACCACTTTCTTCAAGTGCTGATTTTTTTGTAACTGTAGATAAGTTAGCTAAACTAGAAATTACTCCTCGATATTGTACTTGGAAAATATCTCCTAACGAAATATTACCATAACTATATCCCCAACTATTATTACAAATTGTTGGATTTCTTCTTCCTGTAGATGGGTTGATGGGTTTAGTGAGATGAAATGCTCTAATATAGTCAAATAAATATAAATCCCATGATCCTGGTGTAAATGTTCCACCAGCTGCAGTATAATTAAATTCAATGTAATAGATATTAGAATCTCTTGCCCATCCTTGAGTATTACCTGCAGCTGTTCCAGCTACGTGAGTTCCATGATTACTACGTACAGATACTGAGTAGTTATATGCTCCAGTAGTCGGTATATCTAGATATTCACTTAGAGAAAACCAATCAAATTGTATAACTCTACTACCACCAGTTCCATCTGCATTGACTGCAAATTCTGGGTGAAGACGATTTATATGAGCATCAACAATTACTATATCAACGTCTTTACCTGAACTAGTAGTTTGTATGGTTGCATTTCTTTGAGTAAACGCTCCGTCTGTTCCCCAACTTGAATATGGACCACCCTCGATTAATCTTAGTAGTCCCCAATTCTTATCAGCTTGATCGATTGCACTGCTCTTCTCGAACGCAGCTGGTCCTTGAGTCCAGAATGGTGTTGTTTCTATACCACGATCTTTTGGTAATCTCTCAACGGTTAACACTCTAGGATCTTTTCTTAATTGGGTAGCTTCTGATTCTGTAAGAGTATAATGAGTATTTCTACTAATTGCTCTTCTTACACTACAATCTACTATCCTATCAGGAATGTAAAGTGTTCCCCCAGAGGTTTCCATATCATCATAAAATTCTTCTAAATCTTCAAAATTCTTTAACGATACAATATATTCCTGCTCTTCCATATTATGCCTCTAGTTGCAGAAGTGTTAGGGTAACTGTAATGCTCTGTGTAGAACCAGATTTATTAACAACTTTTAAATATACGTTTGTTGACGGTGTAGCATCATTATTAAATCCGATAGCGGCTGGTGTAATTAATTGTGTTGCTGCACCAGTAGTTATTACTTCTGCAATAACTCCCGAACCTGGAGTTGGGTCGGTAGTTTCAGGTCTACCCGAATCTGCAGTTCTAGCACTTGTAGACGTGTAAATAGTGACCCAAGCAGCATAGTTGGTTTCAACTTTTAATAGTGCATAAGACTTATAACCAACAAGTCCAACATTCGTTGCTGCATTGTTTGCAATAGAACTTGTTGAAACTGATAATGTTCCTCTATTTTGTAGTGAACTACCACCGCCACCAGATCCAGCTAGATCCGTATCATTTACCCAGTTTGCACCGTCATACTTTAAAACTTGACCTGTTGTTGGTGATGTTAAAACAACATCAGTAATGGAATCTAAGTTTGTTGGGATAGTAGGTCTATTTGTCAAACTATTGTAGTTTCCATCAAATAATGTTGGTTTGCCAATTAAATCATTATATGCTCCAGAAGTTGCTACTGTTGAAAGTGTTGGTTTATTTAAAATTCTAGATATACCTGTTGTTGCATTCCAGTCAGTGTTTACCTGTGCTGCTGGAATAGTAGGTTTGTTTAGCAAGTCCTCATATAATCCACTAGTTGCAACAGTGGCAAATGTTGGTCTTCCAGTTAGATCATTATATGCCCCAGAAAACAAAGTAGGTCTACCAGTTAGATCATTATATGCTCCAGATGTAGCTACAGCAGCAAGAATTGGTTTATTAAGAATCTGTGCAACACCGCTAGTAGCATTGAAGTCAGCATTAACTTGTGCTGCAGGAATTGTTGGTCTATTGATGATATCTGTATAAGATAAAGGAGCAGGAACAAATGCAGTTCCAGATGATCTCAATACGTGCCCAGCAGTTATCGTAGTTCCAATATCAATTTGTATGTTTGTAGAATCTCCGAGTTTATCGTAGACTTCTGTTAACATAGAATTAAGTTTTTGACCAGCTGCTCGAAGAGTATCACCAGTCCCATCATTTGGTGAGGAACCAACACTTATTAACTGTTTTGCCATCTTTCTTAAGAACTCCTATAGTTTTATTTATGTTGCATCAAATGTGACGGAACTTAAATCAAATGTTGCACTTGATGAATCAAATGTGTCTACTTCATCAAATTCTTCAATATTGGTGACAATTTCTATTTCTGGATACTTGTATGCTGTTCCTCTGTTGACAACATCTACCCTAGAAATACCAACGATTGCTTTAACAGAAGCGTCAAATCCACTTGAAGAACTTAAAGATACTGTAGGTCTAGAAGTATATCCATCACCACCTGCAGTCAACTGTACATTTGTAACTGTGCCCGAAGTTAAATTAGCAATAGCAGCAGCACCCTTTCCAAAAATAGATCCTAGATAATCAAATGTGACCAATGAGTTTGAAGACTCAACAACTGCAACTGTTCTATCAACATCCTCACCTTCAATTTCAAGTTTATCTCCTGCTTCAATAGGAGGTATTACTGTTGCGGCAATAACATCAGCATCAGAACCAATATATGAATAAGCAACAAATACACTTCCTGCTCTTGGAACTTCAGCAAAGTTTATCCTAGAACCAACAATTTCAAACGCAACTCCTGGTTCTTGCAACACACCATTTAATGAAACAATAATATTATTTTCTGGTTTGATGTTAGTTGATTGAATACCCTCGGTAATAGTCAAGGAATAGAATACCTCATTGAGTTTTAAGTTGAAACTATTTCTCAAAGAATCAAACTCAAATGAAATGTCATCTAACTGTCTTAACTTACCTACAAATGTACCATTGAAAGATGCTCCAATTTCTGGTGGTTCTAAGAATTGAATTACATCACTAAACACAGTGTATGCAAATTCTACTGGTTGAAGAATACCATTAACAAATATCAACACATGACCATCTTCATTTGGAAAATATGGAACTCCATTATTAGATGTTAGTTTAAATGTTGTTTGAACACCATCAAATCCTCTGAAAGATCTGCTAATTCTTCCAACAATTTCAGTTGTTGACTGAATTGGTGCCCGATAGTTGTTAGGACCAATAATTTGAGCATATTGTGCAACTGTTCCTTTAACTGAACTGAGGAAAATTCTATATCCAGTACCAATTTGAAGAACTTTTTCAACTCTTGCAAAAGAGACTGAATTTGTTTCAGTGACTGCTGCTACATAAGCCATTCCAGATGGATATTGATCAGCACCTTGGAAGTATGCTACAGTTTCATTGATTTCAAAATTATCATCATCTTCAATATTGCCAATGTAAATATATCTAGTTGGAGAGGATGCAGGCAACCCATCTGGAATAGATACATTTAAAATAGTTGCACTTTTTCCTTGTGGAATATTATCAACAATATTTACAAGTAGTTCTCCTACAGGGAATTGATTTTCATTAGGAGTAGAACCCAATAGATCTACAGTTAATCTATAAATTTTTGTTGTTTTTATTAAATCCCCAATTGAAATTTGTGTTCCTTGATAACCTAATACATCAACGTATCTTCTGCTTAACGATGAGTAAGCAACAGTACTCACATCAAATTGTCCGACTAGAGATTCTGTTTCTAGGGTTAGTTTTCCACCAAGATTGGATAGAACTGGAGACGAATTATATTGATATGCAATTACTGTTCCAGAAATAGTTGATCTAGATGGTCTAAAATAATGACCTGCAGTAAATGAACCGATTACTTCAGTTAGTTGGAATCTATCATTCATTGCCTCAATTGTAGCTGTAAAATTAACATTTGACAACAAAGTATTACCGACACTAAATGGTCCAGTATTAACAATGACATCAATGTAATTAATATTTTCTGCATATTCTACAGAATATACGGTGCATGTTCTTGATGGTTGACCTTGAATACTTAATACATTTCCAACTGCAAATTTCTCTGATGCAACAGTGAAATCAACTTCAAATCTCATGAGCATAGTTTTAATTGATGCCCTATTTGTAGTAATAGACTCAATCTCAGCATATTGACCAGATACTGTTCCATATAATGATTCACCTGCCCTCAGAGATCCTTCAATTGGTGTTCTGAGTGGTCTAGTTGGATATATGATAGTAGGGACTTCAACCGAAGTTGTACTGACAATATTGTTAGCAATAAGATAATTTGTATTATTAAGTGTACCTAATAAAATTGCCATTTTATCTTGGACAAAGTTTTGAAGTTCAGTTAGAATTGAACCAGAAAGTGCGATTGCACTGTCAGTGTAAGCATAAAAACCAGATGCAGTAGCTGGAGAAGGTAAAGTCTCGGATATTGCTAGTTTCATTAAATCTCTTACTTGCTGATATGCAAAGATACTTTGAATCAATTCTCCTTCTAGAGAGGCAATGGTTCCTGTTGCAGCGTCAATGTACGATGATGTCGCAGCATAAATTGCACTATTTCCATTTGTCAACAAGTCATATACAATTGCATCAACAATATAACCAATGTCTCTTAGACACTTAGTATTTCCACCAGGAACATTAAATCCAGGGAAATTATTAAGAGTTCTTTGTAATGCTTCAATTTTAATATATTCTTTATTAAACATAATTAATTTAGCAGCATCTCTATATGCAATATTTGTTGGACTGTCAGTAGTTCTTGTAATACCAGTCAAGTTTCCATTTTGTATTGCCTGAACAACAATTGCCATTAAGGTGGTAATTGATGATGCTACCTGAGCACAGTTATCAGCAGCAACCGTGATGGTTAAATCTTTAACCTGAGTTCTTGTAGAATGCCCGTCAATAGTAATGGTTTCATTACGCATTGCCTGAATTGCAAGATCTCTAGCTTGATTCAATACATAGATGGATTGAGTTTCTTCACCTGAAACATGAGATCCTCCTCCCAAAACTGCACTTAGGTATAAACCAGCAGCATCGTATATTTGTTGGTTGCCACCATTTCTTAGGTTATATGTTAATGCATTTAAAATGTCTAGAACATCATCTTTACAGTTTTGACCACCACCAGGTACTGTGAAACCAGGGAAGTTTGCCAACATTCTACCAACAGCTACATCAGCAATTAACAGAGCATTTGCATCAATCAAATCTCCAGCATCAAGGAATCTACCAGAAACAATATATTGCTCTCTTTCTGGGAGAAGAATACCAATTCCTAATGTAAACAAGACTTCGATTGCAGATTTAACATCGGCACAATGACCACCATACTCCCCATCGTCTACAGTGATTGTAGTATCTTTGTACTTATTTGCATTACTTGCAAACGTTGGTTGATACTCAGTATTTTGTGTACCAGTAATAATCCAATTATCTACAGCATATTGACATAATTTCTTTGTTTGCTCAATAGCGTAGATAGTTGGTAGAAGTTCATCCTTAACGTGCAAGACATCTTCATCTTCATTAACATATTGCTTCATTGCGTTTATGATGTTTACATTTCCGCCCGAAACCAAATCAGAAATAATCGCTGGTATGATGTGCTCTTTGAGATCTCTCTTACACTTAGCTATTCCAGCAGCACCGCCTGGATATTCAAAAGCACTATATTGAACGCCATTTAGAGTGTATGTGAAATATTGAGTTGTAAGTGCTACAGCTTCATCAGCAATAAATGTTCTGTTAAACCAGAGTAAGTCTCCAGCATCTTTGTAAACATCTCCAGTAGGAGCAATAACTTCATTAATCAAACCCCACAATGTGTCTATATCACTTCTAACATCAGCACAATCTAAAGAATCAATAGTAATATCAATAGGTGGAACTGGGAATCTGTCAGAATACTCGGGTGTCTCACTTAGTTCTCCAATTACTGCTTGTTGACAAAGCAAATTCAATTGCTCATGAGTATAAGCACTGTGAAGAACTTGGAGTTCAATAAATCTAATTCCGCCATTTGCATCTAGATATTGTCTCGCCGCAGATGTAGCATTATAGGTGCCTCCTTTTTCTATATCTAAGATAACACCCTCTAACAATAAAGCAGCGTCTAATTTACATCTAGCAGTACCATCTTGGGATGTTGCAGTATCTCTAGGAATAACTAAATCTGGATAGCGATCTTTTAATCTACCCACTGCTTCATCTACAATATATCCAGAATTCAATCTAATTAGATTTGCAGCATCTCTGTACCTATGTCTAGTATCATTGTCAATATAACCAGTAATAAACTTATTGGTTGCGGTGAATACTTGATTTGCCAAAACAGGAACTTCTAAATATGCAGACACCACAGCACTAACAGATCCTGATGTGATTGTACCGCCAATCGTAAATGATCCTGTCTTACTACCAAGATATAAAAGATTTAGTGCATAATTAACACCTATGATTTGAGCAGTTGCACCGCCACCTGTTATTGTTCCACCGATTTGGAAATTTCCTCCGCTTCGAGTATGATATGATAATTTTCTAGAAATCAACTCTTCGTTCTGAGTAAAATCTCCACTTTCATTAGTATATTCAAAAACTTGATTTTGGATAAATGACCCTTCTTCAACACCATCAACTAATCCACCATCATCTTGGATTGGATTGGAATCTGCATGTATGAGTAATGCAGTATTACCATCATTAACAAATGCTACTAGAGGTGGTGTAAATGTAGCAACATATCTAGCAATTCCTTTTGAGACTCTCATTTCATCAATATATCCATTGAAGAAATGTTGGTTTGAATAATTAACTGAATAACCAATTGTAAGTCCAGTCGCATTTGGAGTAGCAGTGCTAGTTCCAGTGTGTACTAATTCTCCATTTATAAATGATCTAACCTGATTACCAGTTCTAGACCAAGCAACATGAGTCCAAGTATTTAACGGAATACTTGTTCCTGTTGTTTGTTCATTGATTGTAGTGCCATCATATGAGGTCAGACGTGTGTTCCCAGCAACAGTACGGAGTCCCCAATACGAGTTTTCTCCGACATTGGCAAATATCATTGAATACTCAGAAGGTGCGGTTGGCAAATAAATCCACGCTTCAAATGTATAAGTTGTTAGATCAAATTCTGTTGCGTCTGATATTTGTAGATAATCTCCATTTCCGTCTAGAACTAAAGATGCAGATCCAAATTTCTTTTGTAAAGTTGATGAACCAGCATTACCATTTACTGTGATTACCTTTGGAGTTCTACTGCTACTAGAATAATCTAATAGTATATTTTGTACCTCTTCAAATTCTGGGAAGTTTGAATCAACATTAACATCGTCATCATCTAAATTAACAACTTCAATTACACTCTTACTAATATCATCTACAATGGCATTAGGAACAGTTGGGTTAACAATTCTGTTGAATAGTAAACCATAGAAACTGCTAGGATCACTGATGATTAATGTTGTTGTTGGTTCAATTTCTGTTGTTGTTAAAATTTTAAATTGTGCTAAAGATGTTAAACCATTAATAATTTCATTCGGTACAAAATCGGCCGTGCTTGTTGATTTTAGAATCAATCTTCTAATAGACGGATTCCACAAAACAACTTCACCTGTTGCGTTTGACGTTGCACCTTTTACAACTTCATTAACTAAGAAACTACCTGTAGATGCAAAAGCAGGATTTACAACAATATAAACATTAGGATCTCTATAAGTTGAAATGTTAGTAATTCTGGCAACGACGCCTGTTTCAGCACTAACGAAACTATCATCAATTTTCATGTCTAGAAGACCTGATGGTGAATCATATGTGCCTGATGTTTTGCTAATTACAATTCTATTAGTTTGAATATTGGTAGCTAGATCTAGATTGATTTCTTCAACAATTGCGGTTTTTCCACGTAAGTTTTTAATTTTCTCTTGGAACCTCAAGACATTGGCATTTACTACAGGTACAATGCTATCGAGAATAGCATTTAGTCCTGTTGCTGGTGAAATTATAGTTTCATTTGCAACAAATGCTCCTGTAATATTAAACACAGTCAATGTGGTAGATGTTGAATTTGCAACAGTAGCTGTGGCGTTAGAAACCAATCCACGAATGGTATTTCCTATTTCTGGAATGATACCACTAACATTAGACATTGTAATCAAGGATGTTGTTTTAAATTCTAAATCTAAAACAGCATAACTAATTTTTGTTGGTGCAGGAGGTGGTTCTGTAAAAACAATATTTCCAGATTGAACAGTAAATGCAAAACCTGGAGCTTGATAGATACCATTTATGACTATCATAAATTGACTTGCCTGAGCAATAACTGGTGATCCATCAATCGTTAATGGGAATACTGTTCTGGCACCATCAAACAAATTCGCTATGTTATCTAATGACTGTACAACAGAAGTCAGAATTTCCTCAGATGATGTCAATCTCTTAGTTCTAAACAAAACTTGTGTATTATCAAACTCACTATAAACTGGTTCTACTAAAGCAAAACTATCAACGTTAGAGACAACCGAACTCTCAATTAAATTAACACTCTTTACAAGTTCAAAATCAGTTCTATCTGTTAATCCTTTTCCTCCACCAGAAACTCCAATTTCTCCAAAGATTTTAAAACCAGCTGGATGAATAGTATCATTTATAACTTTCTTCCATTGATCAATCGAGATTGGACTCTTGATGTTATAAGAGAACATTTGATATAGATATGAGTCTTGAACTTTCTGAACAATCTCACTTGGTTTGCCAATATCATCCAAGAATTTTCCTGTAGTTTTAGTGATAGAATCTACTTCTAAAACTCCTTTCGCAATATTGATATCTCCGATAATACCACTAGACTTGGATATTAAACCATTTACTCTTTGACCAATTTCAAAAACTCCAGTATAATTAATTAGTTTTAACAATCTGGGACCGATCTGCCAACCATCATTTTCAGATACAAACCCAACTGCTGTTGCAGTTTCAAAGGTTTGACCTTGGAAAACAGTTTCACCAAACAAGAATCTTGCTGTCTCCAACACTGCTTCTGCAGAACCACCAAATGAATCTGTAAGAATAACTTGTCTACCAGTACCAGTATTTACAAAAGTAATGTAGTTTCCAGTCTCTGCATCCTGAGGAGTTAGGGCGATTCTGATTTGATCATTTTCTAATCCAGCACCTTCTCCAGAAACTGCATAGTAAATTTGATTTGCATTTAAGAATCCGAATGAAGAAAGTGGAAATTCTGCTCCATCACCAACATCAATTACATTAAACTGGACTTCAGCACCATTCGGTATTCCATGCGGATATGCAAATTGGAATAATCCAAGGTCTAAGTTTACAACATAGTTAAAGGAAGATTTGAGTTTAACCGTTGGTTCAACCGTATATCCAGAACCAGGATTTTTAATTACGATTCCGTAGATTCGACCGTTTCTTAAAACTGCTTGTGCAGTCGCTCCAGAACCGCCTCCACCAGTGATTACAACCTCTGGGGGTGATGTATACCCTGAACCAGGATTAACCACCTTAATGCTGCTTAGAATGCTTGTACTGGTTAATTGTAAATTAACTGGGAAGGTAATCTCTGGACGCAAAGTATAATCATGAGTATAATCAAATCCAAAGTTATTATTCTTTAATTTCTTAATTTTTCCAATTCTTTCACCTTTGACAAAAACAGATGCTCCTGTTCCTTTTGGTGGAATAACCACGGTTAATTCTGCACCAGATCCACCAAGATCTGAACCAAGAATTCCATCAACAGCATCAACATCAATGAATGCTGTAGTATAACCTTTGCCTGGATCAGTAACAGAAACTTCAATAATTTGACCAGGTGGATCTGATGCAGGATCAACAGTAATACTTACCTTACCGCCATTACCATCTCCAAGGATAGGAACTCCAAAGTATTGTCCTGGTTGATATTCTGTGCCAGGTTCATTAATTTCAACTCTTTCAATTTTTCTTGATGATTGAATATCAACAATAATTGGTAGTTTTTTGTAGAATCCTCCTCCACTTACTAAACGAATATCACCAATAGATCCAACAGCTTTTAGAGATGTCGTTGTATATGTGGTTAGATTAGCAAGAGCTGCTTTTTCTGGTTCATATTTTAAATCAAATACAATTTTGGTTGCACCACTTGTAACTGTTGCCCCCTCTAAAGATTTGACTTCAAATTTACCAATGTAAGGACTGTATATTACATCAATATAGGATAGTGGAGATACAGGACTTTGTGATCCTATTCTGGATGGGTCAGCGTAATAACTAATGTTTGATACGTCATCAGTAACTTTGAATGAAATAAATGGTGAACTTCCAGGTTCATCTATTCCTGGTACACCTTTTCTAATAATATTCTTAAATGTATACTCAATTTTATTTAAGTTGTCTCTGTAGAATGATAAGAATCTACCAAGATTAGAAGAATCAGATGTATCAAAAACATATTGTTGACCAAATATCAATCTAAGAATAGGATGCTTAACAAAGATAGTGAGTGTAATAGATGATCCTATTGCAGCTGATGGAGTAGTATTAAGATCAAAAATAAATTCTTTCTTACTGATGATTTGTTTAACATAGAAAGAACCATTTGCTGCAGCATATTGTGGAGAAGTCGTATTGAATAAAACATCTCCAACATTTAAATAATGAGAAGTTGCACTTCTAACATACATCTCTTGAGTAAATGCTTCATCAACTATCTGGAAAGTCTTGTTTAGATTTGTAATTACGGTAATTTTAGTTACCGATGCTAATCCAGAAATTGTTGCCTGAGTATATGCGGTATTGAATGAAAAATAATTAGAACTAAGAGCATATACAGATCCTTTGGAAAATGCAGATCCTGCAATTACATCATCAATTCTCACAGAATAATCAAGCTCAGAATATGGTTTAAATAAGGCAGCAGTTCCACTAGGTATATTAAGCACAAAAGTTCCTGGAGTTGTATTAACTACGTTTGAAAATGTAGTTGTAAGATCGTTTACAGGATTGTCCGAGAAAGTTATAGAACCTGTATTTTCTTGGAATTCCCCAGTTAAAGACGATGTGAAAATTTGCTTGTTTTCTTTATCAACATCAACTACTTTTGACGATGCAATGGTCACACCTGAAGTATTTTTTTGAATAACTGTAGATCCAATATTAGCGTTAAATGTTTGATTTAAAGTTAATTTTCTAACATTATCTACTTTCTCAGTATTGAATACTTTGAAGAAGAATTTTCCATATGATTCTGCAGTAAATTTTGGTTTTTGACCACCTGTAGAAGGAACAGTTGCGGTCCTAGCTGACCAGTTATCAATAGTTTGAGATACTGTTACAGCATTTGAGGTTTGTGTAATTGATGATTCTGTAAAATCTAAAACCTGGAATCCCTCAGACGCAATAGTGTAATTACTTGTTGTAGAAGTTATAGGAGCATTTGATACCGTCATCGCTGTTCTAGAGATTATCAATCCAGAAGTAGCAAATGATAATGTCCCCATTCTTACAGAATCTGAAGTTTTATCAAATTTAAATATGTACGAAGATGCAGGAGAGTAGTCGTAAATTCCATGTGCAGCAGATGGTGATGCCCCATATGTAATCGCATAATTACTTAATCTAATATCATCTACTCTTGTTGGATTAGACGCTGCAGCAGTTGTGTTTCCAAAATCAATTTGTGTTGGATTAATATTAGTAGAACTTGTTGTTTGAACATATTGAGTGCCATTTACAAATACAGTATATGTTGCAATGGCATTCGCAAATGTTTTTCTTACGGCAATATGAGCATAGTCAGCATTCATCAATGATACAAGATTAGTTTGTGTGCTGTAAGATCCTGCTGTTGCATTTACTAAAAGTCTTGCTTTACCATAATCTGTTCCAGTGCTGCTATTAATTTGTAAAACTAATGTATTAGTGCTATCAGTAATTGTGAGCAGATTAATTTCACTTTTAGTTGTTGTTGCTGATGAGAAGTTAAACCACCCCTCTAATGTCCAAGAAGATAGAGACAGACTTGTAGTTGCTGTCATTTTTCCTGAAAGTGAAATAGCATATGCAGTAGATCCAAACTTAGGAGATGTTGTACTGACAGCAACAGTTCCAGTGGTTGTTAAGTTAGAAACTCTACCAGTTTTATCTACAAAATCACTACCGTCAAATAGGAATTGGGTTCTATTTGAATAATATGAACCCAAGACAAATGGATCTCCAGAAACATCAGAAACGCATGAAGTTGTATCATATGCAAATGCAGATGTTGTAGATTCAAATTTATTTGCATTTATTACAGAACCATCATATTTAACTTTTATAAATGAAACATATTTTTTATTTGTTAAAGTTGTAATCGTGGCAGCAATATTAATTTCACCAAAAATATCAATTGAAGATTTGGATGCAGTAATAGCACCATCGCTGACTATATTGTAAGCGTATGTGTCTTGGACTGTTCCTGCTGTATTTAATTTAAATAGCAGCAATCTTGTTCTAAGACCACTACTGACAACTTGTTGAGTTCCTAATACATATAGATCATTAAACTCATCAATGTTCAATGACAAGTCTGTCATTTTGACATCGGTGATTACATACTGTTTTAACCAATTGATAAGTATTTTATTTCCTTGAATATAAACACTAGCAATTAAAAGGTTATTTCCAGCATTACCAACCAAGTAGATGTTATTAAAACTGTCAACACGAACAGCATAGAATCTATCTTCTGTAGATACTGAAGTTATCTTTCTCTTTGCTAATGAGTCTCCATTATTTGCAATGTACATTACAAATGCATCATGAGTGTGAACGCTATTAGTTGATGTATAACCACTAATTACAACGTTTTCGTTATATGCGGTTATGTCTGTTGCGTAATCAGCTCTTGTTGTTCCACTGATACCACCATATTGTTTTTGCCAAGATAAAGTGCAATTTGTTCCCGTTGTATTTTCTGTATACTTTGCAAGATAAATATCTGGATTAAATGCATTCGTAATTGCTGGATTCGGTCTGTTGTTTCCAACAACATAGATAGAAGTTCCTTTTTTGCACAATGAAATAAACTCTATATCCTTTAGTTCCCCAGATGGAGAAACAGGTGTAATGCTTTTTTGCCAAACAATTGTCCCTAGACTATTAAATTTAATTATTACTCCACTCTTATCGCCAGTTGTAGATTTCAAATAACCAACTGCATATACATCTTTTGTTGATTCTACAATTGAATTTATGATTTTAAATTCAGAACCACCAACTAGCGTAGTTGCAAAATAACTTGCTCTTGCTGCCACTTGTGGATGAGTGACTCTTATCCTGGGAGAAGTATCATATGAATTACCAGAATTAACAATATTAACACCATTTACTAATCCAGTAGAAGTTGTCACAGGTGTCAACAGTGTATCTTTGCCAGTTTTTGACTCAACAGTAATTACAGCAGGAAAATCTGTTGTATATCCAACACCTTTTTGATTAGTTGTGATATTTTCCAATCCAGTGACAGTTATCACCTTGATAGTTTTACTAGCAGGTTCCATTTGAGGAACAGTTAAAATATCTACCGAATCTCCAACTTCTAAATTGTGTGGAACTTGGGTTTGTAGTACACCTTCAAATTTATCTAGTGTAGAATTGTATCTGTAAGTATAACTACTAACAGTCTCACCTAAAATTTTCGACACTGATGCTGATGCACCATATCCATCTGTACCCGTATCATCAAATACTAGTACGTCTCCAACTTGATAGTTTGTTCCAGGATTTTCGATTAAGAATTCACTAATTTTTGCATCTTCAAATTTAGTTGTAGTTTCTACTTCAATGTCTACTTTTGATGCGACATCAATTCTAGGAAAATAATCAAAAATTTCTAATTTATCTTCTTCAAATATGATATTGGGATCATTGATCTCATCTGATGTAAGTATACCATCTTTGTTTTCATCCTCGACTTCAAAAGTCAGAACATCTCCGTTTTCAAGAGTAAGTGCATTTGTTTCTTCGTTTGCTTGTCTTTCAACATCAATATCAACATTTTCAAAAGGATCTCTATATCTAACAATACCAGTTGGAATATATGCTTGAACTGCAAATTGAGATAAGTTCCAATCATCAGGAACAGAGTAATAATTTGGACCGACTACATAAGGGAAAGCCGAAGTTCCATTAGTGTTTATGGTTACAAAATATGCATAGATACCATCTGGATATTCTGGAGTTTTAGTAAATCTCCCATTATACTCATCCAGGAAAATTGACTCACTTCTAAATAGATACTCGTAATCGTCGATGAAAGTTCCTGCAGGATATTGTAATAGTGGTGGTCCGTCAATTCTAACAGGATTTAAGTTTAGTATTTCATCAAAAACAAGATTTGGTTTTAAACTATAACCACTTTTAATTTGTGCTATACCACTATTAATATTAGTTGGATCGCTCAATCCATATGGTCCGTAAATTGGATTACCATCAAATGCCCATCCAATAATAGGAGAATGCTGTAAACCACTTTCCTTTTCTACTATTTGACCATCAACTACTTGTAAATTATCTCCAAGAACAAATCTTAATTGTTTAGGATTGGAGATGTGTCCATATTCACCGCCAAACTGTTTATTAAAACCTTCAAATATAGATCCGTTTGCATAATCAGTGGTTGTGGTCTCATTTAAGTTAAAAGTCCATTCAAAAATTGATGACTTAAATTCAGCAAGTTCACCAATAGATTCTAGTCTAATTAATGTTGTTCCTGTTTTATAACCAATACCTTTATTTAAAATTGTAATTCCAGTGACTCTGCCTGCATCTGCACCTTCACTAGAAATTGTTGCTTTTGCCACAGCACCAAAACCATCTCCAGTTATAATTACTCGTGGAGCAGTAGTATAATTATTTCCAGAAGCAATTACAGCAATAGACACCAATCTTCCATTATTGACATAAGCTTCAGCAGCAGCACCCTCACCACTACTTAAACTAATTGTTGGATTATCAATATATCCACTACCATTAGCGGTAATGATTACATTACTTACAGGACCTCTTACACTTGCTTTTGCTGTAGCACCTGATCCCCCTCCACCACTAATATTAATAATTGGTTCTGCAGTAAAACCTGTTCCTCCAGTATTAACTAAAATTCTTGATACTCTTCCATTAGTGATAACTGCAGTCGCTGTAGCACCTTCTCCTCCCCCTCCAGAAATAGAAACTAGAGGAGAAGTAGTGTATCCAGAACCTTGGGTTAACACCTCAACATCGCTAATAGAACCATTAACGATTACTCTAGCAGTTGCCCCAGAACCTCCACCACCAGATACTGTTAACACAGGAGGTATAACAGCATCATAATCTTTTCCTGGTTCAACAATTGCGATGCTGGTTAGAGGACCAAAAGGAAATTTTTCCTCCGATTTATAATTCCATACACTTACACCATTAACATAACTACCAACTCCTCCTGGAACTGTTGGTGTTTTTAGTGAAATGGTCTCTGGTACTTTTGGAAATTTATTTAGTTTTCTTTGATTGCCTGGTAAAAGTGCAGTTCCTAAGAATGGTCCAATCTTATAATTTGGAATACCACTAGCAGCAACATATACACACTTTGAATCAAAAAATGAATTTTGAATATTGGTTGCAAATTTACTAATTGACGTATTAATAGATGCAGAATCACTTTTACCTTTATTTAAATCTATAGAGATTAGGATGTTGCCTTGTGGATTCTGGTTTGCTGGTTGTGGTAATGTATATGTAAATGTAAAGTCTGTAGGAATTGAAGTGACTAAAAATGAACCATTGAATACAATTGGATTAGCACCATAGATTGTTACTTGATCTCCAATTAATAGACCATGTTTGTTTTCACATAAAACCGTTGCTGTAGTATCATTAAGACCACCAAATCCAATAGATACAACTTTAAGTAATTTTTTAACATTATACAACCAACTATCAAGAAGTTTAATGTCTTCCGTAGATCCTAATTTAGAAATTGTTAATTTGTCTCCACTCAAATAATAACTACCATCGTCAAGTAGTGTTGTTTTATTTGCTTCAATAATTCCTAAGACAGATAGAACGACTTCGTTAGAAGTTCCTTTGTTAACAACTAGATAGAAATTTGAACCGACTTCAGTACCAGAATCGTATTCTTCTGCAACTCCTGTAATTCCTCTAGTACATTCAATGAACTGAGTCAGTGATTTTTCTTTATAACGAATTACCTCATCATTAATTAAAATCTCTCCATTTCTTTCTGGCCATCCAACGGTAGAGTCTACAGTAATAATTACATCTGTAGGTGAAACCTTTTCCGTTAATTTGGTTTTATATGGAATTACAAATTTGCCTGTAATACTTTCTTCAGATAGAATAAGTTCATAAACATCATACTTAGGAGTTTGAATTGCAATATAATTTTCTATCAGTGCTGTTGCTGTCTTGATATTTGTATCAACTTCACTTTCTTCTTGAACTAGTAGTCCATTAGACAAATTTAAAGCAGATCCAGAAATTAATTTAGCACGTAATATTGTATCAACGGACCAACTTGATGCAGATGGTTTTATAATTTGATCTTTTGGATAGGAAATTTCTACTTGAGAATTGTATAGTAAGTTAAATAGATACTTGATTGCAAATTGTGTTCCTTTAGATGCATAAAAATCTTTTACTGTTCTAAGAACATTAGCAATATTTAGTTTATCGATTGCAATATCAGATAAACCAGGTAGGTATTGACTTAATAATCTCTTTATTAAAACTTTAAAGAATACCGAATCTAAACTTTTTACAGTAGATCCTGTTTTGTGTTGAGATGCAACAGATTTAGATTCATTTGAAAAGATAACTTTATTATCATTTGTATAGTCAACGATGCCGCTTACACCTCTACTACATCCAACAAATTCAGATTTAGAATATCCATCACCAGCACTTAAGATCTTAAATCCAGTTATTTGACCATCACCAATTTCTGCTGATGCTCTTGCTCCTTCTGGAGATGAAATATAAATTTTTGGTGGGTCTATAGAAGAGTACCCAGAACCAAAATCAGTAACACTGATATCAATAATTTGATTATTAAAAATCGTTGCTACTGCTTTTGCCCCTTCGCCTCCTATAGGATTACCAAGATTATCTTTTCTATCATCAACAATGTAAACACTAGGAATGTTTTCATAACCACTTCCTCCAGATAATATCTCAATATTAATTACTCGCCCAAAACTATCAACTTCAACATCTAAAACTTGAGCACCTGTTGGTTGAATAACCTTAATTCTAGGAGGATTCGATGTTGAATAACCTTTACCAGGATTTACAACTGTAACTGACTGTAAACCACCATCGGAATTTAATACTCCTTGTAAGATACATTGTACACCTGAACCACTTGGGGGATCAATGTAAATATTTGGTGGTGTGCTGTAGAAGAGACCGTTAGAAACTACACTTACAGAAGTAATACTACCAGTACTGCTGATTGTTGCGGATCCAACCTCGGCACCAAAAGGGTTTATAAATTGAATTCTTGGAATAAAATCATATCCACTTCCACTATTAACAAGTTCTAATGAATCTACATTACCTGAAGAGTTAACTGTTGATGTAATAATTGGAACTTCTCCATCAGGATTCGTTGGATCTTGGATAATTACTTTTGGTGGATTTAATGGCGAATAACCAGTTCCGCCAAATAGTAAAGAAATTTTTTGAATACCATTAACTAATGCTTTTGCAGTAGCATTAGATCCTACCTGAGAGCTAAAACTAACTTGAGGGACATTTTCAATTTTATAATTTGATCCAGGATTACTAACTCGAACTGATTCTACCTGACCAAAATCATTAATTACAGAATATGCTACACATCCACTACCGACAGTTAATGGTGTGTAATTAATATAACCAACATAGTCTACTACTGGATTTGATGCCGATACATTTAAAATTAAAGTGGAACCACTAATTGAATATTCTTTTTCTGGGATCAATAGTTTTCCATCGACAATAACTATTGAAAGCACAGTTGATGATGCAACAAATGGAGTGCTAGTAGTACCAATGGTGTGTGTCAATCTGAATTTACGATTGCCTAATGCAGTAGATGTAATAGACATGATTTGATTTGTCTCAAATCCTTTCAAATAATAGATTGAAATATCTGTTGCATTATCACCTAGTCCCAAAGCATCAAATGTTCTGGGCGCTGTAGTATATCTAATTTTATCATTTACAATAATATAATCGACATCTGGCACTAATACTTTATCATATAAAGTAGCAATTATATGCCTTGGGCTTGGTGGAAAAATTGGTTCATTGTTTGATCTTAAATCAAACTCTCTTCGTACACCATTGAACAACAAATAAGGATTTGATAAGATAACTGACTTCTTATTAAATTCTGAATATGAAATTGATGGACCAAATGAGACATCTGGTGATTTTCTAAGTGTCTCATAATAGATTACCTCATCATCAATAATAACAGATCCGTCTCTATCTAGAAAACCATCAGTATTTTCTACTTCAATGTTTTTTGTGTTTTTTTCAACAGGTACGATTAATGTAGTTGAACCATTTATTTTGTTCAATTCAAACTTATCTACATCTAAGTAATCAGTCAAGTTGTTAATGATGTTTATTGCACCACCAGTTTTTTCTTGAGATCTATAATACGCATCTAAAAATTTCTCAAATAAAGGATTAGCTTCTTTGATAAATTCTGGTACTTGAGTAGATACTGACCGAGAAACCGATGTTTTATCTTGCATTTGATTTTCCTAGTTTACTTACATATTGAGATCCAATATGTATCTGAAATATTTATTGCTATTTTAAAAGCTTTTATACATAACATCCAGAACCACCTGCTGGCGGCGCTGTGGTTGGTGGTGGTGGTGTAAATACTATTGCGCCAGGGAGTCCTGGTAAACCACCAGTTGTACCAGGACTTCCAGGAGTTCCTCCAGTTATGAAAGTCCCTATGACTGGAGAACCAGGAGGAACTACAGCAATAGAAGGAATACCAAATGTCATTGTAGTTCCAGGTGAGAATGTTCCAGGAGATACCGACAGAGTTGCAGGAGCTCCTCCAACTGTAATTGCTGTTGGAATCAAACTCGATGAGATTGGGGAGAAAGTGGTGCTTGTAGGAGCTCCTGTAGATCCAGCAGTGCTCGTACCACCATACCCGCCTGTAGCGCCTCCAGTGGTTCCTGCACCACCTGTACCAGTACCTCCTGCGCCACTACCGCCGCCAGCGGTTCCACCGCCTCCTGCTGAAGCTCCTGCGCTTCCTGTTCCAGATCCTGTTCCTGTACCACCAGTAGGAGCAACAACTATAGGTGTAAAAGTACCAACTCCAGTAGCAGGTGATGTTACAGCAAAGGTTCCTGGAATAGCAGATCCTGTGACAGAAGGGACAAAAGTACCGCCACCACTTGGAAGAGTACCTCCACCTGGAAGAGTACCAACTGGAACATAGATATAAGATGTATTATTTGCATTTGTTGGTATTATGACACCAACTTGACTTACAGGTGGCACAGTATCAATAGTCATAATACCTGGAATTTCTGTGCCTGGATCATATAGTATATTTTCTGGAGGAACTGTTGGAGTATTGTCTGGATTTGCCAGAGTATCCTGTAGATCATTACTACCTTCTATATTTACTGGACCAAATGTAATTTTACCAGTATCACAACTGTATGATCCAACATTTCTATCAAGGATGGTTTTTTTATTATTTAACAGTGTAAATGATCTCAATACTCCAGAACCATCATCTTCAAAATATTGAGGTACACCTGGTCTATCTGTGGTGTAGTAAACACTACTTTGAATACTATTTCCTGGTGTTGAACTGCAACTACAGTCAAAAGAAACACCAAAATCAAAATTAAATGTTTGAGGACTAGACTCTTCTGGGTATAGAGCTCTTTTATACAAACTTATATTTGTCAGTACATCTTGAATATTGGTATCTGATTTTAGAATATCAGTTTGTAATTTGGTGATAGAGAATGTTTTGTCAAAATTACTTAAATCTTCATTGTCTCCGTATTCCTGTAAGGCATTTAGTGCCTTTGCCTTAAGTTTTTCCGAAGTACTTTGAGATAAAGTTCCATCACCAAAAGTAGTTACAAAATTATTAGTAATTACCAGGACATTCAACTCAACAAATAGTTCATTTGGATCCTCAATCACAATATCAACCGATGCCATAGCATATGGTCGTAAATTACGTACAATATCTTTTTTTGTTAAATTATTTAATTTTGCTCCCGTCTTTGTTCTAATAGACAAAAACACTTTTCCATATACAGGAGGGGTTAATGTTTCTCCACCAAATGCATTTACATATTTTGCATTTGGATATACAATTTTAGTTAAGTTTTCGTAATCTTTTGCAGTTACTGCTCTATTTTGTGCTGCGTATGCTCTTGGTGCATTAAATTTTATGGATTTGAGAGTTTCTTGTGCAGAACCACTCTGAGACTTCATATTTAATTTTAATGTTGCATCATTATATGCAATATTGTCTGCATCTACAATTTCTCCAACAAATGCAAATTGTTGAATGTTGTTTGCAGTCATACCACTTGTGGTTATATAATCAAGAGTAATAACTTGACCTGTTTCAAGTTCTTTTCCTAATATACCATCTCCAAAAACTACTTCATATCTCCTATCATTAGTTTCCGATAGAAAATACACTCTACTAAGAGGATCAATGGTTGTAATATTTTGAACTATATTATATGTGTCATATTGTGTTGCTTGAGCGTTTGCACGAACAGAAACTTTCAATAAACTGGTATCAACCCTTTCATTTGGAATGAGATATTTTTGATTTACCGTTTTATCTACTGTATATTCATACGTTAGGTGATTTCCTTCATAAACAGCAAAATTTTTAAAACATGCATATCCAGTTGTTTGATCTACTTTTGCTATTTTATCTTCTTGCGTACAAAAACTGTAAGAAGCCCCACCAATAAGTCCACTACATACATTGCCCTTTTTTAATAGAACATACGGTGGATATAATCCATTATTACCTATTTCAGTATATACTTCCACATCTATACATGCATATGCTGCCCTATATGATGTTGGTGTATAGTTTAATAACTTAGCAAGATTGACAACGTTATCTCTTGTTGTTGCACTATCTAAAAATAATTCATTTAATGCCATATTTGCATTAAATGCTGAATAATATGTATTGTATGCTAAAATATCTAACAAATATGACAGAGTAGATCCAGTAAAATCATAGTCTGTGAACTCTGGACGAGTTCTCATATAGGATTTTATTGATTCCCTAATATCAGCAAAATCTATATTTGTTAAATTTGTTGGTTTCATTAATCCCCTGGTCTCTCTAGGATAAATCTGCTTTGAATGGAAAGATTTTCACCAACAATTGTATAATCAATATCAACCAATATTTCATTAGAATCTGATGATTCTGCACTCACTTCACAGTTGTTTATAATAACTCTAGGTTCAAAGTTCTTAATTGTATTTATTATGTTTTCTTTCAAAGTTGTTGCAGAAAATTCATCCAATGGTTCAAATAAAATCTCGTATATTCTAGATCCAATATCGGGGTCCATGAGTCTTTCTCCAAATTTTGTTTGCAAAAGATTTTTAATAGATTGAGTCACTGCTGTCTCATTTTTAACAACGACCAAATCTTTAGTTACTGGGTTCTTTTGAAACCCAATATCTAGATCTTTGAACTCCCGAAAGTAATCTTTAAAGAGATAATCTGCCATGTGAATGTTTTTAATTATTTATAGTCTAATGCCAACGTTCTACAAAGTCATCAAAACCTCCTGCACCGCCACATGGACGAGAATAACGATCATCTGGAGGTGAATTTTTCATCATTTTTGCTTTTTTTAAGTATAAATCTGATTTTGGATCAGTAATTAAGCAAATTGTACCAAAATCTTGCTTCATCAATGAAGGATTTGTGTCTGGATTAGGACTTTGTGCCATCTGTTTCTCCTAAATGGGTAAACAGAACTTTTTACGGGGTTGCTATCCCGATTTTTTGACCATTTCGTAGTCTTCACCTAAGACTTCACGTAACATTTCGTCATTCCAATGAC